>Ga0184629_10000341_pt1 | contig 20710 bp, 10 predicted proteins | sample PLM4_32_b1_FD_133158 | JGI IMG/M metagenome (GOLD analysis project Ga0184629, IMG submission 133158) | Groundwater sediment microbial communities from an aquifer in East River, Colorado, USA - PLM4_32_b1 | ecosystem: Environmental > Terrestrial > Soil > Riparian zone | place: USA: East River...
CCCCGCGCTCGCGCAGCACCTCGACGACGGAGACGACCTCGTTCGCCAACCTTTGCGCCGTCTCCAGATCGCCATGCTCCTGGGCGAGGCGCGAGCGGTACGAGGCCAGCGCCGCGAACGTGATGTGTCCCGGCTGGAACCGTCGCCTCAGGATCGGTTCCACTTCGTCCAGCACCGCCGCGGCGCGGTCGAGCTCGAGTCGATCGAGGTAGATCCACGACCGCAGCAGCAGCGACTGATACACCACGACCTGGGCATCGGCCTCGCGTGCCTTCGCGTACCCGCGATCGGCGTAGTCGGCCGCCGCATCGAGGCGGCCAAGACCCCGCAGCACGCGCGCGTAGTTGATGAGCAGCATCGGGGAAACCGCTGTCTCGCTGTCGCCGACGCGGCTGATCTCGATCGCCCGGCGAAAGATCGGCTCGGCGTCGACCGGGCGGCCGAGCAGATCCAGAACCAGTCCCCAGTTGTTGTAGAGCGTCCCGGCGGTCTGCGTGCGGTCGCGCCCGAGGTGGGTCAGGCCCCTGGAGGCCTCCTCGAACGCGGCGTTGGCCTCGCGGTACCTCCCGGCGGTCCGGTACGCTTCGGCCACGTCCATCAGCACGCGCAGGTCGAGCAGCGCGGAGCGCACCGGCGCCGCCTGCAACTCGCGCTGCGCGGCCTGCGTGCGGGCTACCCCCTCGGTGGCATTCCCCGCATTTCGCGCCACCTCGCTGCCACGCGTCAGGCAGAAGATCCGGTCGAGTGCGTACTCCGGTTCGCCTGCCAGATCGAGCATCCCCTCCTGGAACAGCCGCTCCGCGCGCGCGAGATCGTCCCCGCGGGACACTTCGCTCGCCAGAGCGCAGGAGGCCTGGGCGCGGAGCGAGCGATCCGGGAGCGCGCGCGACAGGTCATACGCTTCCGTGAGCACCCGCAGGGCGCTCGCATCCTCGTCCTGCGTCGCGTACTGGCGGCCGATCGAGATGAGCACGTCGATGCGGCTCGGATCGTCCTTGTCCTGCTGCCGAGCCACGATCTGTTCCGCGCTCGTCAGCAGGTCGTTCACCGTGAACGGCTTGCCCGAAGGCGCCGCGTCGGACAGCAGGAACTTGTCCAGGTCGTTCATCGCTTCGGCGCGGGCGAGCTGGCGCAGGGCGAAGTCGCGCTGCGCGCGCGCCGTGCGCGCCTGGATCGACGTGCCTACGACTCCCCCCAGGGAGGCGACGAACGCCACGATCGCCAGCGCGGTCGCGGCCCGGTTCCGGCGCACCAGCTTGGCGGCGCGATAGGTGAGCGTGTCCGGCCGGGCACTGATCGGCTCGTGCCGGAGGTAACGGCGCAGGTCATCGGCGAGCGCGGTGACCGAGGGGTAGCGTTCGGCGGGATTCTTCTTCAGCGCCTTGGCGATGATGGTATCGAGATCCCCGGCCAGGAGGCGGCGCAGCCTGTCGGGCGTGGATCCGCGCTTCGCGGCATTCGAGGCATTCGCCGCCGCGGCGCCCGCCTCCACCGTGGGCGTGGACACGACGTCGGACGGACGCGGGGGCTCGGTCTCGACGGTGGCCTTCATCAGGGCCGCCGGGGTGCGCAGGGCCGTACCGACCGGATGCTGGCCGGTCAGCAGGACATACAGGAGGACCCCCAGGGCATACACATCGGTGGCCGTCGAGACGAGGCCGCCGGTCAGTTGCTCGGGGGCCGCGTACTCCGGCGTCATCGCCCCTCCCCCCTCCCGCGTCAGGGGTGCGGGCGCGCCCGCACCCGTCTCGTCCTCGAGCAGCTTGGCGATCCCGAAATCGAGCAGCTTGACCTCGCCGTCACGGGTCACGAGGACATTCGACGGCTTGAGGTCGCGGTGGACGACCAGGTTCGCGTGGGCGTGCGCGACGGCGGTCAGCACGTCGAGGAAGAGCCGGACACGCCTCCCCACGTCGAGCGCCTGCCGGTCGCAATGCGCATCGATGCTGTCGCCGTCCACCCGCTCGAGGACGAGGTACGGCTGTCCGGTGGCCGCGACCCCCGCGTCGAGGAGCTGGGCGATGTGCGGATGCGTGAGGCGAGCCAGGATGCTCCCTTCACGCTTGAAGCGCTCCTCGCCGCGCCCGACCAGCGCGACGTCCAGGAACTTGACCGCCGCGTGACGCACGAAGCGTCCATCGCTGCGCTCGGCCAGCCAGACCGTCCCCATCCCTCCCTGACCGATCAGCGACAGCAGACGGTAGGCGCCGACCTCCAGACCGGCGGCCGCCGGGTGGCCGGTGGGGGGAAGCGGGACCGCCTCGAGGAATCGCTCCTGCCCGACCGCCCGATGCTCGTCGAGGAGCATCTGGAGGTCGTCGGCCAGGGCCGGGTTCTCTGTCCGCAAGGACGCGAGGAACGCCCCGCGCTCCTCGTCGGGCAGATCCAGCGCCTTATCCAGGTAGGGGGTTACCGCCTGCCAGCGCTCCGGGGTGAGCTTCGACACCCGCTCCTCACAGAAGCGACGAGCCGCGGAGGGAGCCGTGCAGGTAGATGCGCGCCTTCTCCCAGTGCCGCTGCACCGTGCGTTCCGAGACGCTCCGCAGCGCGGCGATCTCGGCGAAAGAGAAGCCGCAGAAGAACTTCAGATCGACGACCTCGGCGAGCGACGAGTCCACCGTCGCCAGCTCGTCCAGTGCCTCGCTGATTCGCGTCAGCTCCACGTCGTCCACGGCCAGCTCGGGAGCGTCGGTGCGGAGCGAGGTGATCTCGAACTGACCGCCGCGCTTCCTCGCCTGGCGGTTGCGGGCATGATCGATGATCAGCCCCCGCATCACGCGCGACGCGTACTTCATGAACCGCATCTCGTCGGGAAAGGATGGGCCGGTTCGCTCCGCCATGTCGAGATACGCCTCATGCAGCAGGGTCGTCACCCCCAGGCTGACGGCGACCCCCCGGCGGCCCAGCTCCCGCTTGGCCATCCGGTGCAACTCGGCGTAGAGCTCGGTGAACAGGGTTTCCGCGGCCGCGGCATCACCTGCCTCGGCCGTGGCGATGAGCGACGAGATCGAGGATTCCACGCGGCGCCGTCCGTCCTGAAAAGGGCCTGGACCTGTGATTCTACGGCCGCTGCGGGGAGCCCTGTCAAATTCCCCCGCGGCCTGTCGCCTTTCCCGCACCCCTGCCGATCCTCTAGGTAGAGGCTCAGTGCGACCCAGTCGCAGGGGTTCCAGCCCTCGCAAAAGTAAGGATCCGGCGTCCCCAGCGCCATGGCGGAACTGCGGCGAAGGTGGCCGCGAGCCGTGCCCGGGTGGGCACCAGGAGGGGAAGGCATGCGAACCAGGGAGTTCTTGGGAATTGCCGCGCTTGCGGTCCTCGCGTCCGGGGCTCCGGCCGGGGCCCAGCAGAGCGCGAGCTTCCAGCTCGAGGGGAGCACCCTCAATGAGGGGGGCCGCCCGGCGAACGGGGTCATCGCGCAGTCCGCGTCGTTCCAGATCACGCTCGATGCCGTCGGTGAGACGGTGCCGACGTTCGAGTCCCTGAGCACGAGCTTCGGCCTGTCGGGCGGCATCGTCGGCGCCTATGCCCCGCCGTCCGAGGTGGAGACGATGGCGTTTGGCCCGGGCGCGGGATCGGCGACGACGGTGCTCTGGAGTCCGATACCGACCGCCGTGCGCTACGACGTCTATCGCGGACCCACGGGCCGGTTGCCAGGCACCTACGGCTCGTGCCTGGCCTCGGACCTGGTGGGCTCGGCCTACAACGACCCCGTCGCGCCGGGATCCGGGACCGCTTTCTTCTACCTGGTGACCGGCGAGAACCGGCTCGGCGAGGAAGGGACCAAGGGGTATCAGTCAAACGGCACGGTGCGGACGGCCGCGCCGGCATGCCCATGAGCGCGCCGGGAGGGGGACGCATGACATCGATCAGGACGCTTACGAGTGTGGCTCTTGCGCTTGCCGCTCTCACGCCGCTGCGGGCCGACGTGCCGCCGGACCTGATCCATTACCAGGGGGTACTCCGCGATGCCGCCGGAGCCCCGAGCACCGGATCGTTCGACATGGTCTTCCGCTTCTTCGACGCGCCTGTCGGCGGCAACGAGATCCTGATGGACCGGCACCTGCTGGTCGACGGGACGCACGTCGTCGTCACCACCGGTCAATTCAGCGTCGAGATCGGGTCGGGCGAGATCCTCGACGGCTCGGGTCCCGGCGACTATACGACGCTCCGTGAGACGTTCCGGGACCACGGCGATCTCTGGCTCGACATCCAGGTCGCCACGGAGACCTTGGCGCCCCGGCTGCGCTTGGCTTCCGCGGGGTACGCGCTGAGCGCGAGCACCCTCGACGGGAGGGAGGCTGACGAGTTCATCGACACGAGCGGAAACGCGCAGACGAAGGCGGGGCAGCTCAACCTGCTGGGGGCGCCGCTCGGGGAGTACCAGCCCGCGCTCACCGCGGTGGGGTTCATCGGGGCGCAGATCAGCTCGATTCTCGGCCCGTCCGTCTACCTGGGGAACGTGGACGAGGGTGTCTCGGCCAGCGGAGCCGGCGCGGGGGGCGGCTTCTACAGCTACGGCGGGGCGGGGGTCAAGGCGTATGGGACGGTGCGTGGCGGCCACTTCGAGGACCTGGACAACCCGAGCTCGGTCGATCTGGCGGATGGAGAGATAGGAGCGTACATCCGGGGGCAGTACACAGGCGCCGTCGTCGAGACGCCGGACAGTCTCTCCTGGGTCACGCTCGCCAACGGCAGCCACGGCGTGACCGCGGCGGGACGAGACCCGGAAGGCGCCGGCTCGTACTCCTGGGCGGGGATGTTCGACCTGCGCGATGCCACGCAGGAGTCGACGTCGACGGCACATCTGGCGTACGGCGAAACCGACCCGGAGGCCAACTTCAACTTCGCTGCCGGGGGCCTGTTCCAGACCGGGGGTTCTCTCGGACCGTATGCGCAGCTAGCTATCCTCGATATCCCAGAGTTTGGTTCCGGCACCATTGCCGGAGGCGTGTTCGGGGGGGGCCTATTCGGCGGCTACGTCGAGCTGGGAGCGAACGAGGTTGGCGGTAGCGTCGGCATCCGCGCCAAGGGGGCGACCCCGGGGACCTTCACTTCCGACTCGTCAGCAGGTTGGGTCGATGTCGCAAAATCCTCCTACAAGATCCAGGGCCCGGGCTCGGTCGCATTCGTGCAGAACCACCCCTTCGAGAAGGACCGCGTCATCGTCTACAACGCCCCCGAGGGAGCCGAGGTCGCGACGTACGCGCGCGGATCGGCGCGGCTCGCCGGTGGTGAGGCGCGAATTCGCCTGGAGGAGACGTTCGCCTGGGTCACAAACCCCGATCTCGGCCTCACGGCCCACCTCACGCCGCGCGGCGAGCCGATCCCGCTCGCCGTCAAGTCGTTGTCCACGAAGGAGCTGGTCGTGCGGGCCCCCGCCGACGCCCCGCCCGGCCTCGAGTTCGACTATCTCGTCTACGGCCTGCGGATCGGCTTCGAGGAGACGAGCATCGTTCGGGAGAAGGAGCGCGAGGCGCACATCCCGTCGCTGGCGGAGCACCGCAAACTCTACGCGGAGCATCCGGAGCTGCGGCGGTTCAACGCGCTCGAGCGGGTGAAGGGCGAGCGCCGGGAGATGGGGTTCGAGGCCGCGCCCGACCTGACCGCTTCGACGTCCCTGAGAAACGCCATTCACGAGTACGACCCCGCGGTGGATGGGCCGATCGACCTGCCGGGCAGAGGCCGGTCGAATCACCGCCTCGCGGGCGCCGCCGCCGCCGCGCCCTCGTCGGCGCCGCCGGCGGACCCGCGCGCACCGCGTCTCGCGCCGGCGCCGACGCGCGGCAACGCTCCCATGGACGCCCGTAGCGGCGGGCCGACCTCGAGGCCGGGTCCGCAGCGCACTCCAATGGAATCGCCACTGCCGGCAGTGCCAGCGGGCGTCAACGGGGGAACGGTGCTCCTGCCGGTGGGCGGACCTGTCGAGGCGGGCGATGTCCTCGTCTTCGATCCCGAGCAGCCGGGGAGGCTTCGGCGCGGCGCGGCGATGGCGGAGCCCGCAACCGTTGGCATCGCTGCCGCCTTGGAGGCGGGCGAAACGGAGGGAGATCTCGTTCCGGTCGCGGTCTCCGGGCTCGTGGCCTGCAAGGTCGACGCCGGCTACGGCGCCATCCGGGCCGGCGACCTGTTGACGACGTCTCCAACGGCGGGGCACGCCATGCGCGCCCTCGAGCCGATCCCCGGGACGATCCTCGGCATGGCGGCGGAGACGCTCGAGTCCGGCACCGGCGTCATCCGGGTGCTGGTGATGCCGCGATGAGGGGAGAAGCCATGAGAGTTGTCGTCGCACCCGCGCGGATCCCGCTGTCGCTCGGTCTGCTGTCGGCCGCGGCTCCGCCGTCCAGCAAACGGCACGGTGCGGCTGGCCGCGCCGGCATGCCCATGAGCGGGCCGGGAGGGGGACGCATGACAGCCATCAGGACGCTTACGAGTCTGGCGCTTGCACTTGCCGCGCTCACGCCGCTCCAGGCCGCCGTGCCGCCCGACCGGATCCACTACCAGGGGGTCCTCCGCGATGCCGCCGGAGCGCCGAGCACCGGATCGTTCGACATGGTCTTCCGCCTCTTCGACTCGGATGTCGGCGGGAACGAGGTCATCCTGGACCGGCACCTGCTGGTCGACGGGACACAGGTCGTCGTCACCACCGGTCAGTTCAGCGTGGAGATCGGGTCGGGCGAGACGCTCGACGGCTCGGGTCCCGGCCTGTACGAGACGCTCGCTGAAACGTCCCGGGACCACGGCGATCTCTGGCTCGAGATCCAGATCGACGCGGAGACCTTGGCGCCGCGGCTGCACTTGGCCTCCGCGGGATACGCGCTGAACGCGCGCACCCTCGCCGGAAGGGAGGCCGGTGAGTTCATCGACACGAGCGAGGAGGCGCAGACGAAGGCGGGGCAGCTCAACCTGCTGGGGGCGCCGCTCGGGGAGTACCAGCCTGCGCTCACCGCCGTGGGGTTCATCGGGGCGAACATCAGTTCGATCCTCGGCCCATCCGTCTACCTGGGGAACGTGGACGAGGGCGTCTCGGCCAGCGGAGCCGGCGCGGGGGGCGGCTTCTACAGCTACGGCGGGGCGGGGGTCAAGGCGTATGGGACGGTGCAAGGCGGCCACTTCGAGGACCTGGACAACCCGAGCTGGGTCGATCTGGCACAGGGCGACATCGGCGTCTCCGCCCAGGGTCAGAACGTGGGGGGCTCGTTCCAGACGCCGGGGAACGTGTCGTGGACTGTCCTCTCCTATTATCTCTACGGAATGGCGGCCGGCGGCAGCGCCTCCCCCGCGGGTGATCCGTCCAGCCCCTCGGGCGGCCACTTCTCGATCAGGGACGCGAGCGGGAGCTCGTTCCTGGCGAGCGCCGAACTCGCCCACGCCTACAAGAATCCGTCGGGCATCGTCTACAGTTTCGGCGGATGGTTCGACAACGTCGTAAGCGGGAGCAACTGCACAATCGCTGGCCAGAACGAGGGCATAGACTGCTTCGGCGGCGGCCGTATCCGCGACCTCTCCTACGATACCGAGGCCAGCCTGGCCATCAATGAGATCGGGATCAGCGCGTACGGACGCGTCATGGGTGGTGAGTTCAGGGACACGGACAGCTCGGGGTCCGTTCGCGTCGGGTACGAGACCTACAAGATCCAAGGCCCCGGCTCCGTCGCCTTCGTCCAGAACCACCCCACCGACAAAGACAAGGTGATCGTCTACAACTCCCCGGAGGGGGACGAGGTCGCGACCTACACCCGGGGATCGGGGCGGCTCGCGGCGGGCGAGGCACGGATTCCCCTGGGCGAGACGTTCGCCTGGGTGACGAACCCGGACCTGGGGCTCACGGCTCACGTGACCCCGCGGGACGAGGCGGTCCCGCTTGCCGTGGTCTCGGTCACGACGAAGGAGCTGGTGGTGCGCGGGCCCGCGGACGGTCCGCAGGATCTCGCCTTCGACTACCTGGTGTACGGGCTGCGGATCGGGTTCGAGGAGACGAGCATCGTCCAGGAAAAGCGGGAGGAGTCGTACATCCCGTCGATGGCCGACCACCGGAAGCGGTACGAGGACCATCCGGAGCTCCGGCGGTTCAATGCCCTCGAGCGCGTGAAGGCGACGCGCCAGCGGATGGGTTTCGAGACCGCGCCGAGCCTGAGCACCGCGACCGCCCTCAGGAACGCCATTCATGAGTTCGACCCCAAGGTGGACGTGGTGGCGCCGATCCGCGATCCCGAGCAGTCGCGTCCGCGGCCTGGAAGGGCAGCAGATGGCGCCGCGGGGAGCGACCCGGGCGTTCCCGGGCACCTTGCCGACGCCTCGCCGTCGCGGTGGATGCCGACACCCCGCACCGGGGATGCCGGAAGCGCGAGTCCGGCGTTCGGCATCGTCGCCTCCACCCAGGGCCAGGACGAATCCGGGTCGAGCGACCGCACGCCCGGGGACGGAGTCGCGCCGGTCGAGACCCTGCGGGTGAGCGAGCCGGTGCGCGCCGGGGATCTGCTCGCGGTCGATCCGACCCAGCCGGATCGGGTGCGGCGGGCCGAGGGGATCGGCGATACTGGATTCATCGGCGTGGCCCAGGCGGACAGTAACGACGGCGAGGTCGAGCTCGCCACCGCGCGGGTCCTGCGGGTCCAGGCGGACGCCGGCTACGGCGCCATCGCCCTCGGGAATCCGCTCACGACTTCGCCGACGCCGGGAGCCGCGATGCGGGCGCTCGACCCGGCGCCGGGATCGACGTTTGGCAAGGCGCTCGACCCGCTCGACTCGGGGATCGCGGAAATCCGCGTCCTCTGGATGCCGCGTTAGGGAGTTTCACCGTACATTCATGGAAAGGTCTGCGGCACGTCCGCAGCGGAAACCAAGGGGGGGATCGTGAAGAGACACGAGAGCAGGACGGGGAAGGCGGGCGCGGCCGGCGCGGCGCGCCCGGGTGTGGGTGGGGGCGCGTCGCGCCCGGCGGCGAGGCTCGCGTTGCGCCTCCTGATCGGCGTGGCGCTGCTGAGCGTCATCGTGGGGTGCCCCGAGGCCCCGCCACCGGGGACGGACACGGTGGACCTCCTCTGCATCTGCCGGGACAGTTGCAGCGGCGAGCAGATCGCGATACCGGCTCTGATCTGCACTGACGCCTCGAATCCGGACAACGTGGACACGGCGCGCACCTTCGCCTGCGAAAAGAAGGAGACGATTGGCACGCCCGGCCTCTGCAAGATCGAGAACTGCGGTCCCGGGGGGGGGATAGGCTTCATCACCGCCGGCGCCTGCCCGGCCGACAACGGCGACTTCTTCACAGGAGACTTCGGCCAGGCCGTTTCGGAGGCCGTCCCTCCCTCGACCGTGCGGGTCGAGGGGGACGACATCATCGACTTCAACATCACGCCCGAGACGTTCCACGTCGAGACGACCGTGACCGGCTCCGAGCTGTTCTTCGGCAACATGGTCGGGACCCTGGCGACGACCGTCTTCGAGAGCGACGGGATCTTCAGTAACGACGACCACACACTCTCCGAAGGGCAGCTCGCGGGGGCGCCGTTCACGGTGACGCTCGAGCCGAGCGGCAACTTCGTCGTACCGCCGGGCGTCGGCACCTTCATCGTGACCGGGAAGGTGGACGGCACCCGCATGTCGCTCACGCTCACCAGCATTTCGCTCGAGGGGACGTACGACGAGGAGGCGGGGCTGTTCACGCTGACCGGCCTCGTGGATGCCCAGGGGGCCGACATCAACATGCGGGTCAACTTCGTCATGGAGTTCACCAACCGGCCGCCGCGGGCGGTCGCCGGCGACGACGCCGTGGTCGAGTGCGACTCAACCGCCGGCACGGGAGGGGCATTCCTGTCCGGGGCCGCGTCGTTCGACCTGGACGGCCCGGAGGACATCACCCGCTACGCCTGGTACGTGGACGGGACCGAGGCCGCGACGGGGCAGGACGCCCTCGTCTCGGTTCCACTCGGCCAGCACGAGGTCACGCTCTCGGTTGCGGACGTCCGCGGCAGCTTCGGCTTCGACGCGCTCGGCGTCCTGGTCCAGGACACCACCGCGCCGGAAATCGCGATCACCGAGCCGCGGCCGGCCGATTACGTCCATAGCGCAACGCTCACGCTCGACTACACGGTCGCGGATGGTTGCACGGGAGTGGCCACCACCACGCCGCTGCTCGACGGGGCGTCGATGGTCGGCGGTCACGACCTGCCGGACGGCCAGGCCATCAACCTCTTAACGGAACTGGCGCTCGGGTCGCACACCTTCTCGATCGCTACCCTGGACGCCGAGGGGAACCCAAGCTCCGCATCGGTGACGTTCAACATCATCGTCACGGCGGAGAGCATCCAGGAGGACGTCAGGCAGTTCGTGGCGTCAGGGGCGATCACCCATCCAAGCTTCGGGCAGTTGCTGCTCGGAAAGCTGGCGGCGGCCGCGAACGCCCGCGCGCAGGGGAACTGCGGCTCCGCGAAGCAGCAGTACGAGGCGGTCATTAGCACGATCCAGGCGAAGATCGGCAAGACGATCGAGGCGACCGCGGCCGCGATCCTGATCGCGGATGCCCGCTACCTGATCACGCACTGCCCGTAACGCGTCAAGACGCCGGGCCGGTGGCCTGACCCACTGCGGCCAGCCCCGCTCGGCCCGGCGTCGAACCTCCGAGTCAGGAAGCGTCTTGCAACGGCGAATCGACGCGAAGCTGCAGGAGGGGGACGCCCGGGTCCTCAGGCATCCGGAAGGTGTGCCGGATCAGGCGAGGGTGCTGGAAGAGGTCGAGCTTCAAGGTCAGCGCGGTCCAGGCGGCGAGGCCGAGCACGGCGAAGGAGGCCAGGCGCTCCTTCAGCGTGGGGACCCCCAGCTCGGCATGGACCCGGCGTTGCAGCTCCGCGATGGAGCGGCGGACCCCGGGGGTGGGACCGAGGAGGCGACCGGCCAGGAAGATGGGGTACGCCTCGCGGATCTCCCGGGCGATTGACTCCGCCTTCAGGCGCAAGATCGGAGACGCCGAGGCCGCGAGCGTCCGGGCGCCCAGCAGCCAGGTATCGACCGTCCGGAAGATCGACGGCCCGAGGCGGCGAAAGTCCTCCTCGAAGCAGCGTCGCTGCGCCGCCTCGATCTCGGCGGGCTCCATCGCGGGGTGTTTCACCAGCGCGTAGAAGCCGCTCCCCTTGCGGCAGAACAGCTCGGGATCGGCGGCGACCTCCGGATGGAACAACCCCTCGTCCACCACCCGCTGGTAGAACGGCGTCCCCGGGCTCGGCCCATAGATCATGAACTGCGTGAACGTCGGCTTGAGCGCCAGCAGCCCGGCCAGCTCCTCCTCGATGATCGCGGGGGTCTGGTACGGCAATCCCACGATCATCGACGCGAGGACCTTGATCCCGTGCTCGCGGAACTCGCGGAAGATCTCCTCCACCGGGCGCCCTGACTGCTTCGCGTACCCCGTTCGGGTCCCCTCGTAGCCGATCCAGACTCCGTCGATCCCCATCTCCAGGATCTCGGAGATCTGGTACTGGCTGATGGCGCGGATGCTCGCGAAGGCGAAGATGGAGAGCGGCTTGCCGCTCTTGACGACGCAGTCGCGGAATTCCATCGCCCGCTTGCGGTTCAGGAGAAAGTCCTCGTCGAGGATGATGATCGACATCCCGGGCGAGGTCTCGTGGTAGCGCTCTATTACACGATGGATATCGGCGCCGGTAGGGAGCAGCCGAATGTGCTTGCGCTTGAAGAAGTGCGAGGTGCAGCAGAAGTCGCAGCCGCTGGGGCAACCGAGCCCCGCGAGCACCACGCCGGTCTCCGACACGTTCATTCCGAAGATCCGGAACGGGTTGACGATCATCGGGTGTCGATGCGGCAGCGGGATCTCCGGCTCGCCGAGCAGGCGTCGCATGAAACCGACCCCTTCCTCGCGGCAGATCTGGTCGGCGAGCGGCCGGAGCAGGTCGTCGGAGAGGACGGTGCCGTACCCTCCGAGCACGATCTGCGAGCCCGGGGAGTGCCGGCGAATCAGCGCCACCACCTCCTTCAGGCGATGGAACCCGGCGATCAGGAACGATACGCCCACCACGTCGTAGCCGCGCCGGAGCTCCCGGATCAGCTCGCGCTGCGACGGGTATTGCAGCACTGTCGTTGGCGCCTCGAGATTCTCGGCAATGTACTCGAGGCCGAAATGCACGTGATGAGAGCGGGGGCTGAAGATCCCCTGCGCCCGCGTGACCTGGCAATGGAGCAACTCGTAGCCAACGCTCTCCGCGTCGCCGTGGCGGGGTCCCAGCGGCCGGCAGACGCTCGTGAGCAGCACTCTCTTCATGAATTCCCTCGGGGAAGCGGGACGGTGGTGCGAACGCGAGCCGACGCAGCCAGTGACCCTATCCCCGTGGCGCTCAGAAAGTAATCCCCCGAAGCGAGGAAAAACCTGACGCGAACGGGTGAGAAACACTCGCGGGCGACCGGATCGGCCCGCGAACTCTTGTGGTATGTTCCCGCCATGACGCTTGCCACCGATCGCTGCCACGTTTTTCGCCGGCTGCACGAGTCCGGTTGCTTCATGATCCCGAACCCCTGGGACCTTGGCAGCGCCCGCCTGCTCGCGCGGCTTGGATTCCCCGCGCTCGCCACCTCCAGCTCCGCCCTGGCCTGGTCGCTCGGCCGGCGCGACAACCACGTTTCGCTCGACGACACGCTGGCGCACCTGCGCTCGATCGCCCACGGGGTCGGCGTGCCGGTCAACGCGGATTTCGAAGGGGGATTCGCGATCGCACCGGCCGCCGTGGGCGCGAACGTCGCCGCCGCGGCGGCAACCGGAGTCGCCGGACTCTCGATCGAGGACTCCACCGGGGATGAGGCCCACCCGCTCTTCGATCTCCCGCTCGCGGTCGAGCGGATCCAGGCCGCCCGGCGCGCCATCGCCGGCAGCGGCACCGACGTCCTCCTCACCGCTCGTTCCGAGGGGTTCATCGTCGGACGCCCGGATCTCGCCGAGACGATCCGGCGGCTGACCGCGTACGCCGAGGCGGGCGCCGACTGCCTCTACGCCCCGGGGATCCGCGCCACGGCCGATATCGTTGCGGTCGTCAGCGCGGTCGCTCCCAAACCCGTAAACGTGCTGGTCGGCAGCGACTTCACTACCGTGGCGCAGCTTGCCGCCCTCGGCGTGCGGCGGATCAGCGTTGGCAGCGCATTGGCCCGCACGGCCTGGAGCGGATTCCTCCAGGCGGCGAGCGAGATCGCCGAGCTGGGCACGTTCACGAACCTCGCCCGTGCGGTGCCGTTCACGGAGATCGAAGCGTCATTCGACTCCGATGAGGGGGATCATCGCCGCGACAGATAAGCTCCGGGAAGCGACGTTCACGACGCCGTCGGATCGGGAGCTCGTCGCGCGAACGCTGGCCTATTGAGTACTGGCTCCCCGGATCTCCCGGCCGATCCGCACGACCTCCCGGGCCAGCAACTCGACGTCCTCGGTGCGCGTGCGGTGGTTCGTGATCGCGACGCGCAGGACGAAGCGGCCGTTGAGCAGGGTCGAGGAGGGGATGGCGATTCCCTCCTCCTGCAGGCGCAGCATCGTCTCGAGGTTCAGCGCATCGAGGTCGGGAGCATCGGGGCGCCCGCCGGTGAAGCGGAAGCAGACGACGTTCAGCGGCGCGGGGGCCATCAGCTCCAGGTCCGTTGAGGCCTCGACGAGGCGCGCCAGCGTGCGCGCCTGCTCCACGTTCTGCCGCGCCAGGCGTCCGAACTTCGCGAGGCCGTGGACCTGGAACGCCATCCACGGGCCTAACGCGCGGAAGCGGCGGCTGAGATCGACGCCGTACTCGTTGAACCAGCGGACCTGCCCGACGATGCCGCGCTCCGTGCCGGCCAGGTAATGCGGCATGCCGCCGAAGGCGGCGCGATGGTCCTCCTCGCGGCGCACCAGCACGCACCCGGCGTCGTACTGCGCGTGCAGCCATTTGTGCAGATCGAAGGCCAGCGAGTCGGCCTGCTCCATCCCCTTGAGCGCGGGGCGGAGATCGGGAGCGAGTGCCGCGATCGCGCCGAAGGCGCCGTCCACGTGGAACCAGATCCCCTCGCGCTTGGCGATCGCCGCGAGCGCCTCGAGATCGTCGATCGCGCCGGTGTTCACGGTGCCGGCGTTGCCGACGAGCGCGAGCGGCAGCCGGCCCGCGGCCCGATCGGAGGCGATGCTCGTCTCGAGCGCGCGCAGGTCGATGCGATAGTCCGGGCCAACCGGGATCCGGCGCAGCGCCTGGTGCCCCATCCCGAGCAGCTCCATCCCCTTGGCGACGGAGCTGTGCGTCTCCACCGAGGCGTACATCACCGGCTCCCCACGAAAGCCGCGCACGCCGTCGCGGCGGATGTCGAAACCGGCCTTCGCGCTGCGCGCGACCGTGAGGCCGACCAGGTTTGCCATCGAGCCGCCGCTTACCAGCAGCCCGCTGGCGTCGGACGGAAACCCCATCGCCTCCTTCAGCCAGTCGATGACCTGCCGCTCGACATACGTCGCCGCCTGGTCGTACCCGCCCGCCGGCGTGTTGATGGCGGCCTCGGCCAGTGCCGCGAGCATCCCGGTCGCGGTGCCGCTCCCGATCACCCACCCCCAGAAGCGCGGATGCGTGTTCCCGAGCGGGTAGGGCAGGACGTCGCGCCGGAAGGTCTCGAACACCTCCTCCTGCGGGCGGGGCTCGAGCGGCAGCGGGGACCGCAGCCGCGCGCGCACCTCCTCGGGAACGCGCCGCCAGATCGGGGCGTCGCGCCTCCCGCGCAGGTGATCGACCATCTCATCCAGCATCCGATGGCCGAGCGCCCGGGCCGACTCCCAGTCCTCGGGGTCGAGCGTCTCCTCGGAGGGGCGCACCGGCGCCGTCTCGCGGCCGTCGTTCATCCGTCGCTTCTCCTCATGCCGCGTCGAGCGCCTGCCGGAAGTCGGCCACGAGGTCATCCACGTGCTCGATGCCGCAGCTCACCCGCAGCAGGTCGTCGGTCACGCCGATGCGGCGGCGTTCCTCGGGAGCCAGGCCGGCGTGCGACGACGCCGCCGGGCGCACGATCAAGGTCTCGACTCCGCCGAGGCTCGGCGCGTGGTACGGGATCTCCAGGCGCGCCAGCAGCCGCTCGACCGCCGGCAGCCCGCCGCGCAGGCGGAACGACAGCATGCCGCCGAACCCCGAGAGGAGGCGGCGCGCGTGCGCGTGGTCCGGGTGGGTCTCGAGTCCGGGGTAGTTGACCCCCTCCACCTTCGGATGCCCGGCAAGCACGCGGGCGAGGGCCGTAGCGGTCTCGTTCTGCGCCCGCACGCGAAGCGCCAGCGTCTTCGTGCCGCGGGCCAGCAGGAAGCCGGCGTGAGGGTCGAGCGAGCCGCCCAGCAGGTTCATGGTCCTGCGCACCCGGGTCACCGTCGCCTTCGAACCGATGACGCAACCGGCGACGAGGTCGGAGTGGCCGTTCAGGTACTTCGTCGCGCTGTGCATGCAGACGTCGAAGCCGTGCTTGAGCGGCTGGAAGTTGATCGGGCTCGCAAAGGTGTTGTCGATCGCCGTCACCAGCTTGCGGGCGCGCGCGAAAGTGACCACCTCGTCGAGGGGCGGGACCCGTATCAGCGGGTTCGAGATCGTCTCGACCAGGAACAGCTTCGTCTCGGGGCGCACCGCCGCCGCCCACGACTCGGGCCGCTGCGCATCGACCAGGGTGTACGACAGCCCCAGCTCGCCGGCGCGCTCCGTGATGAAGTCGTGCGTACCGCCGTAGAGCCCGTCCGCCGCCAGGAAGTGATCCCCCTGCTTGAGATGCGCGATGAGCGTGCTCGTGATCGCCGCCATCCCGGACGCCGTGGCGACCGCCGCCTCACCCCCCTCAAGCGCCGCGAGGCGCCCGTGCAGATTGCGCTGGGAGGGAGTGCTGCTCAGCCGCAGGTACTGGAGGTCATGGTAGCCGGCCTCCGGGCTCATCGCGTAGACGGTCCCCTGGTAGATCGGGAAGACCACCGATCCTTCCGGCCTCGGTCGCAGCTCCCCGCCGTGCACCGCGAGCGTTTCCATCCGCTGCTGCTTGCGCTCCTCGCCCATGGCTCCTCCCTTAGAAGCGGTTTCATAACCTCGCCCTGGCTTCGGCTGGCTGCGGGGCGCCTGGGCTTCGTTCCCGCTCCTCCGCGATGCGCAGAGGCATCGCCGTCGTCGCGGCGCCTAGCCCAGACGCCCCTCGCTCAGCCTCGGGCCGACGGGCGGGGTTATGAAACCACTTCTACGCCTTCCCGCCCGGAAAGGCGCCATTCTAGCGCTTGCCTGAACAATAATGTGGCCGATGGAAACCCGCGGCTTCATCCTGCAGCCGACCTATCGGACCGAGAAGGGGCGGCCGGTCGTCTGCCTCCACGGCCGGCTGGAGAGCGGCGAGACATTCCTGGTCCGTGACCGGCGGGAGCGCCCCTTCTTCTATATCCGCGCAAGCGACGCCCACTGGGCCGAGACGGCCGGGGCCCCTCCCCCGCTGCCGACGGAACGCCACACCCTGCGCGGCGAGCCGGTCGTCCGCATCGAGGTCGCACTCCCCTCCGACGTGCCGCCGCTGCGTGAGCGTCTGCGCGCGAAACAGGTGGCCTGCTTCGAGGCGGACGTTCGCTTCGCGACCCGGTATCTCATCGATCGCGGCATCCGCGGCGCGCTCGCGATTGTGGGAGAGGGACACCCCGGCGACGGGATCGGCCGCATCTTCGACGACCCGGAGGTGCTGCCGGCCGACTGGATCCCCACGCTCTCGGTCCTGTCGTTCGACATCGAGACCGATCCGGCCGCGCGACGGCTGCTGTCGATCGCGCTCTACGGCGCGGGAGCGAGCGAGGTGCTGCTTCTCTCCCCGCGCGGCGATCCCGTGCCGCGCGGCGCAGTCGGGTTTCCGAGCGAGCGGGAGCTGCTGCGGGCCTTCTGCCGCCGCGTGCGCGAGATCGACCCGGACGTGCTGACCGGCTGGAACGTCATCGACTTCGACCTCGCGGTGCTCGACCGCCTCGCCACCCGGCACGGAGTTCCCCTCGAGCTGGGGCGCGGGCCCGGCGTGCTCCGCCTCAACCTGGATCGCTCGCGCTACGGGACCTCGCGCGCGACGGTGCCCGGGCGGCCCGTGCTCGACGGAATCGCCATGCTGCGCGGCGCCTTCATCCGGATGGAGGAGTACTCGCTCGACTTCGTGGCGCGGCAGGTGCTGGGTGAGGGGAAGCTGATCTCGGGCTCCGGGCGGGCCGACGAGATCCTCCACGCTTACGAGACGGACCGCGCCCGCTTCGTTGACTACAACCTCGCTGACGCCAGGCTGGTGCTCGAGATCCTCGGCAAGCTCCGCATTGTGCCGCTGGCCGTGGAGCGCAGCCGGCTGACCGGGATGCCAATCGATCGCACCTCCGCGAGCATCGCGTCGTTCGACTTCCTCTATCTCGGGGAGCTGGGAAAGCGCGGGATCGTCGCTTCCACGGTCGCTGCCGAGCAGGAGATCGAGGAGCCGACCTCCGGCGGGCACGTGCTGGACCCTGTCCCCGGGCTGCACCGGAACGTGCTGGCGTTCGACTTCAAGAGCCTGTACCCGAGCCTGATCCGGACGTTCGAGATCGACCCGCTGGGTCTGCTGACCGACCCTGCGGCCGACCCGGACCCGATCGTCGCCCCGAACGGCGCGGCGTTCCGTCGCACCGGCGCGATCCTCCCGCGGCTGCTCGACGACCTCGTCCCCCGGCGCGAGGAGGCCAGACGCGCGGGAGACGCGACGGCGTCACAGGCGATCAAGATCCTGATGAACTCGTTCTACGGCGTGCTCGGGACCCCTGCCTGCCGTTTCTACGACCCGGCGCTGGCGAACGCGATCACCGGCTTCGGCCGCGAGATTCTGCTCTGGTCGAAGGAGCGCTTCGAGACGTGGGGACACCCGGTGCTCTACGGCGACACCGACTCCCTGTTCGTGCTCTCGGGGGCGGAATCGACGGCCGCGGCGCGCGCGCTCGGCGCGGAGCTTCGCGACCGCCTGAACCGCGACCTCGCTCAGCATGTCCACCAGGGATGGCGCGTCGAGAGCCGGCTCGAGCTCCAGCTCGCGGCGGTCTACCTGCGGCTCGTGCTCCTCTCCCAGCGCCACGGCGGCGCCGGCGCCCGCAAGCGCTACGCCGGCCTGGTGGAGGAGGGGGACGCGACCCGGGTGGTGTTCACCGGCATGGAGGCGGTGCGGCGCGACTGGACCCCGCTCGCGCGCGACTTGCAGGGGGAGCTGTACGACCGCCTCTTCCGCGACCAACCGGTGGAGGAGTATCTCCGCGGCGTCGTCCAGAGGCTGCGCGCCGGCCAGCTCGATTCCCGGCTCGTCTACCGCAAGGCGCTGCGCAAGGAGCTCACCGCCTACACCGCCACCACCCCGCCCCACGTGGCCGCCGCCCGCAAGGCCTCGCGCTCCAGCGGCCGGCTGATCGCCTACGTGATGACCGCGAACGGCCCCGAGCCCGCCGCGGAGCGCGCGAGCCCGATCGACCACGAGCATTACGTCCAGAAGCAGATCCGCCCGATCGCCGAGCCGGTGCTCGACCTGCTCGGGCTGTCGTTCGATCGCGTCGTGGGGGACGACACGCAGCTCGACCTGTTCGGGGGGTGAAGTTCGCTGGAGTCCCGCATTGTCAACCGCACCGGTACAGCACGAGGGCCGCGCCCGGAGGCGCGGCCCTCGGCAGGTCTTCGTCAGCTACGAGACTAGCAACCGCAAGCGGACGTCGCGCACGCCCCTTCGGGCTTCGTCACCGGCGCCGGGGCGGGTGTCGCGGCCTTCGCGCTAGCCGTCTTGAGCTGCGTCAGCGGCACGCTGCGGCCGGCGGCGTAGATCTTGTGGCGCCCCTTCGTCTGGAACCAGTCGGAGGTGGAGGCAGTCTGGTAGAGCTTCTCCACGACCTGGCGCCACCCGATCCCGGTGTTGTAGGCGCAGAACGACACCTCGCCGACCTGGGTGCCGTACGGGATGATGCACATCTCGGTGCGGCGGAAGTCATAGTTGAACAGGTCCTGGAACCACATCCCGGCGACCATCACCACGCGCCACTTGTAGCGCGCCTGCTCCGCGAACCCGAGGCGGTTGCCGTTGTAGCCGTCGATGACGCGCAGCATGTCGAACGGCCCCAGCCCCTTCGGCGCCTTGGCGAAGTCGTAGTTGCGCATCACCGCCAGCGCGAACTGGGTGATCGTCCAGGCCTTGGAGCGGGCCGAGTCGTTGATCGTCTTGATGTCCTCGAGCAGGCGGTCGCTGTTCAGCACCTGCGGGAACGGGACGACCTCCTTCGTCTCCTCGTTCACCAGCAGCATGGTGCCGATGCCGCAGTTCGGGTGACAGCCGCACTTCAGGCTCCCCCACTGCGCCTCGGGACCGTCGATCAGATCCTTGAGATCGGAGAACGGCCCCGACGCCGACAGCGGGAACCAGTCGCGCATCGGCTCCGTCACGCCGAGTTGGGCCTTCACGTCGCGCGCAAGGTGCGACAGCGTGTAGCGCTGCTTCTTCCGGGTCTCGTCGTCGATGTCCTCGTCGCGGCCGGTGAAGCTCACCGGCTGGAACGAGACGGCGTTGATCTTGTCCACGTTGTCGACGGCGAACTTGATGATCGGGCCGACCTGATGGTTGTTGATCGTATTGACGATGGTCACGACCAGCGTCACGTCGACCCCGGCCGCCTTCAGGTTGTTGAGCGCCTTCAGCTTGACGTCGAAGAGGTTCCCCACGCCGCGGTGGCCGTTGTTCTCGTTGCCGACGCCGTCGAACTGGAGGTACGCGAGCCGGAGGCCCGCCGCCTTCGCCCTGCGCGCGAACTCCGGGTCCTGCGCGAAGCGGATGCCGTTCGTGGCGCACTGGGTCGACTGAAACCCCAGCTGCTTCGTGTAGGCGACCGCCTCGAGGAAGTAGGGGGAAAGGGTCGGCTCGCCGCCGGAGAACTGGACCGACAGCTGCCGCCGCGGCTTGATCGAGATGGCGTTGTCGAGGATCTCCTTGATGTCGTCCCAGGTCAGCTCGTGGACGTAACCGACCTGGTTCGCGTCCATGAAGCAGGGGTTGCACATCATGTTGCAACGGTTCGTGAGGTCCACCGTCAGCACCGCGCCGCGTCCGTACTTGATCGACGACGTGCCGTGATCGTGCAGGTTGTCCGGCGCCAGCTTGTAGTCGCGGCCCGGGTAGAGCTTCTCCATGCGGCGCAGGAACTCGGAGTCGATCGCCATCAGATCCTCGAAGCGGCCGTGGCGCTGGCACTCCTTGACCATCCAGACCTCGCCGTCGCGCTCGATGATGTCCGCCCGGATCTCCCCCGGCTTCCCGTCGACCAGCACCTGCCAGTCGGCCTCGCCGCTCAGGATCTGCCCGCGCACCTCCTGCACGCAGCGCGGGCAGAGGGAGTCGGTCTGGCGCGGGAACCCGAGCTGGGGGAAGGTCCGCTCGCTCGATTTCAGGAGCGGCGCCGGCGCCCAGCGGGGCTGGAACGAGTTCGGCTTGATGCGGCGATTGACCGCCTGGAACGAGTTCCACGCGAGGTTCGCGGCGCCCTGCATCAGCGTGCCGGCGAGCCGCTGCGTCGTCCCGGGCAGCCCGGCCGGCCGGCCGGCCGGCCGCAGCGACAGCTTCGGCTCGGCGTGATTCGCAGCGGTCGGAGCCGGCGCAGCCGTGAACGTCCCCTGCGGATCGGCCTCGGCAGGCAGGGGTGGAACGGGAGTCTCGATCGTGGGCGGAGCAGCTGCCGCTTCGC
>Ga0184629_10000342_pt1 | contig 20702 bp, 16 predicted proteins | sample PLM4_32_b1_FD_133158 | JGI IMG/M metagenome (GOLD analysis project Ga0184629, IMG submission 133158) | Groundwater sediment microbial communities from an aquifer in East River, Colorado, USA - PLM4_32_b1 | ecosystem: Environmental > Terrestrial > Soil > Riparian zone | place: USA: East River...
GACGACCCGGTAGCACAAGCGGCCGCGCTCGAGGTCTCGCACGAGATCCTGCGCATGTGCATCCGCATGGGCGGCACGATCTCGGGCGAGCACGGCGTGGGGATCGAGAAGCGCCCGATGATGCGCGAGCTGTTCGCCGAGGACGATCTGGCGGTGATGCGCCGCCTGCGCCACGCCTTCGACCCCGGCGAGACGCTCAACCCGGCGAAGATCCTTCCCGGCGCCGCGGGGTGCGGCGAGGGCGCGGGTGACGGCGCCCGGCGGGGCGCGCATCGCGCCACGCCCGCGCAGATGGGCGGCATGCGGCCCCGCGACGACGCCGAGGGACCGTGGATCTAGCGCCCCGTCGGGCGCCGAAATCGTGGCTCCAGCCTCGCGACCCGTCCGACCGATAACTCCAGAGTACGTTACTCCGACCGGCAGGACGGCCCATCCCGACCCACATGCGCCTCGACCGACTCTCAGCGCTCTACCGCAGGCACTTCCGTGAGCATCGCCGGGAGCGCATGTTCCTCGCTTCCGTGAGTTTCTTCTTCACCTTCGGAGTGGCCCGAGCCCTCACCCACTGGTCGCGGGATCGGGAAGATCCCCTCCGCGTCCTTCTCGGTGGAACCCACGTTCATCACCTAGTGTGGGGAATCCTGTTGCTGCTGGTGGTGGGCTACACGTGGCTGATCCAGGTGGATACCGGTCCCGACGGACACCGGGTCCGGATCGGCCGGCTCACGGCTGCGCTCTACGGTGCGGGGGCGGCGCTCACCCTGGACGAGTACGCGCTGTGGCTGAACCTCGAGGACGTCTACTGGGAACGCGAGGGGCGCGCGAGCATCGACGCGGTGATGCTGTTCGGCGCGCTGGTCTCCGCCGGGCTCTGGGGCGGCCCGTTCTTCCGCGCCGTCACCCGGCACGCGCCGCGCCTGTTCCGGCGCACGGCTCCCAGCCCACCCTGAGCGGCGGGCCGGGCGGGTACACCCGGCCGGCCCCTGCACGCTCCTTCCGAACGCTCTTCGGCAGGCGGGGCGCCCCCGCCACGATCGGACCCGGGCAGCGCCCCGTCTTCGTCCATCCTCCTCAGTCGCGCCGGGCGGCGCCGGGGGCCGCAGCAGGTGCCGTCCGTTCGCGCGGCGGCGTCAGTCTTCCGACCTGCGGCATCGTGCTCTCAGGCGCCACGGCAGCCGACACCGGCTGCTGGCGCGCCATCCCCCAGAGCTGCTGCAGCACGAAGTCCACGAGCCCGAGACACTGCGAGCGCCGGAAGTTCCACAGGTTGAAGCCGGTGTGGACGAACGGCGGGTTGTCTCCGCCGCCGTGGTAGTAGGTCATCACCACGCTCTGCAGCGCTTGCGGCCCCGTGTCGGGCTGCAGCGAAGACGCGGTCACCTTGTACAGGGTGTCGAGTGTGGGCCGGATGTCCTCGCCCGGTCCGGGATCGAGATCCTCGAGGATCTCGTTCGCCGCGCTCAGGAACTCGATGTCGAACTGCATCTGATAGAAGATGCCCTGGCTCTGCCCCGTGCGGTTCGGCGGGAATGGATCGGTCGCGGGCGACTTGATCTGGACCTCGACCGGCAGGCTCGCGTAGAGGCCGGGGCTGGTCTCGAACCGCCCGAGGTACCGCTTGATCCTGCCGCCGCTGACCTTGTACAGCTTGAACTCGGAGCGCCAGTGCGCCTGGTCGTAGATGAAGCGCCCCGGCAGCAGCTCGTAGTTCAGGAACGCGAACGTCAAGGTGCGCGGAGGGGACAGCGTGTTGTCGTTGTTCTCCTTGTTGAAGTTGATCATGGACGCCGTGGCCGCGCCCCCGCCCGCGAGCCACACCTGGCCACCGAACCGGACGTAAGCGGCGAGCGTGTTCGAGGTGGTGTTCGAGTTCATGTAGCGCATGGCGGTCTGAGGGCCGCCGAGGTCTCCCACGTCCGTCCCCGGCTTGGAGTTGAGCGCGCCGGCTCCGTCCGTGAGCCAGAGCACGTGCCGGTACTGGCCGAGCGTGGAGAGCGGCACGGTGAGGTCCAGGGTCCGGCGGTTGGTGCCGAGCGTGTCGAACGAGTAGCCGTTGAGGATCCCCGGGGTGCTGAGGGTCCCCGGCGGATAGCATCTCCACGGCACTCCGCCACGCGCGTAGAGGAACGTATCGAGCTCGGCCTGGGTGGGCCAGTTGCCGATGGGGCGATTCGCCACCGCGCTGCACGTGGTCCCCGGGTTGATCCGGTCCAGCAGCAGGCGCGTGTCGTCCACGATGAGCAGTTCATGGCTGAAGCTGGGCCGGATCACGTTCAGCCTCAGAACCACCAGGCTGACGCTCACGTCGTTCGCATTGCAGCTCCAGTCGTCCCGGGCCTCGATATACAGGGTGTGCGTCTCGGACGCGCCTGCGGGGGGGTTGAAGGGCCCCACGGTCGCGGACGTCGTCGCCGGCCCCCACGGGTTCCAGTGGCCGACGAGCTCGGCGTTCCCCTGGTTCTCGGGATTCACGAGATCGAGGGCCCAGCGGTAACCCGTGATCTGCCGGCCGGCCGCGGGCGTCGCGGACCAGTTGAACGTGATCGCCTGCCCGGCCGGGATCTCCAGGTTCACGATCCGGGAGGGATCGAACCCGATGGAGCTGTACTGGATGTACTGATTGAAGACGTTGATCCTCGGCAGGGATGCGGCAGCACCGGCCACGCGCATGTAGAGCATGTTACTGTTGAAGGAGAAGATGGGATCGTAGTCCCCGTCCCGATCGAAGCACGTGATCACGAAGACGTAATCCTGATCCAGAATGAGATCCTGGAGCACCGCGCTCGTGATGGGCCCGGGCCGCGAAACCCAGCCCTCCCAGTTGCGCGGGGCGTAGTAGCGCCGGACGGAGTCGGGATCGCGGCGCGCGGTCACGACGGTGACCTCGGTCGTCGAGGTCAGCAGCTTGTACTTGTATTCGGCCACCCTTGCCGCGGTCGTGTCTTCGTCGAACGCCGTTCCCTCCCACTCGACGCAGAAGTTCGGGCTGACGGGGTAGCGAATCAGGGGATTCGGCCGGGGCGAAACGATCTCGACCCGGGGCGCCAGGGCTCCTTCGAAGAACGCCACCTGCGCGGGCGACGACATCGCTCCGAGCCGGTCGACCGCCCGGACGCTGAACACGCTGGGCTCGATCGCTTCGCCGGTCGCACGGCCAGAGGCCGGCATGCGGACCGGGAAGCTCACCGCCCGTTCGCGGGCCGTCGTCGAGGTCCACGCGGCGCCGCGGGGACCCTCGGCGGGCGATCCCAGCGCGTACAGGAAGTGGTCCACGCGGCCGTCGGGATCGTGCCCGACCCATTGCAGGCGGTACCCGTACGGCCCGGTCGCGGAGTGGTCCACCCGCTGCGCGAACAGCTCCACCTCGGGTGGCTGGTTGGGGAGCAACAGAGGGTTCTTCTGCCCGCCGCACCCGGCCGCGACCAGCGCGGCGAGCGTGGCCAGACCGATGAGACTTCCGGCTCGCTTCATGGCTTGACGCTCCTCTTCTGCGTCCGTGGCCGGCCGCGTGGTCGCAGCCGACGCGCGTGACATCGCATCACCATCCCGGTTCCTGCATCGCTTCCCGGGTATTGCCGGGAGCGAGCCATTCCATGCCGAGTGGGTGAGGAGCGGAACCGTGCGGTGCGGAGGTGAGCGGTCCTGAGGTCGCGTGTGGAGGGTAGTCGACGCGAGAGGGGCCCCGGAGAGAGGCGGGTGCCGAACGCCCAGCCACAGGAAATATCGGCCGATGACCGGTTCTTGTCAACCTTTTTCACGGGCGTGCATGGGCCACTTTGTCCCTCCGGCCGACTTCTCTAGGCTATCCCCATGGCTTCAGCGGCTCTCGGTCTCGATCCGGCGCGCGCGCTCGACCCGTCGCACTACGGCGCATCCGGCGCCGCACCCCGCCTCGCGCTCCGGCCCGCGACCCGCGACGAGGCCGTGGAGGCGTTACGCGCGGCGGCGCGCGACGGCCTCACGGTGGTGCCGTTCGGCGGCCCGCCGGACTCGTCGCTCGTCGCGGACCTCCCGCGCTTCGACCTCGCGCTCGATCTCTCCGCGCTCGACCGCGTGGTCGAGTACGAGCCCGAGGACCTCACCGTCACCGCCGAGTGCGGGGTGACGCTCGCGGCGCTGCGCGCGACGCTCGCGGCGCACGGGCAGGAGCTGCCGCTCGAATCGCCCGGCGGCGGCCGCACGACGCTGGGCGGCGCGCTCGCGGCCAACGCCTCCGGGCCGCGGCGCCTGCGCTTCGGCGCGCCGCGCGACCGCATTCTCGGCGCGCGCTTCGTGCTCGGCGATGGGACGGCGGCGCGCAGCGGCGGCAAGGTGGTGAAGAACGTCGCGGGCTACGCGCTCCACCGGCTGCTGTGCGGATCGCGCGGGGCGCTCGCGATCCTGCTCGAGGCCAGCCTCAAGCTCGCCCCGGGCCCCAAGCGGCGCGAGGCGCTGCTCTATTCCGCGACGGCCGGGCAGCTCCGGGATGGCGCGCGCTGGGCGGAGCTGCCGCGCCTCGAGCCCGCTCTGCTCACCGTGCTCGGTGGAAGCGCTGCGCAGCTCGATGGGGCGTCGTCGCCCCGGGCGCCGTTCGTCGTCGTGGTGGGATTCGAGGACGACGCCGCGTGGGTGGAGGAGCAGATCGCGCGGACGATCCAGAGTCTCGGCGCCCCGGACGCGCGGCGCAGCGGCGGCGAGGCGGAGAACCTGTGGCAGGCGCTCGCCGACCGCGAGGAGCTGGCGGCGGCGCGCCTCACGTTCACCGCCGCGCACAACACGCCCGCCGCGCTCACGCCCCTGCTCGACTCCGCGGACCGGGGCGCGGCGCCGGACTCCGCGCGCGGCGATGGATTCGTCTTCCACGCGCCCGCCGGGCGTCTGCATCTCTTTGCCGGCCCCGGCACCGCGCAGGCGGACGTCGAGCGCCTCGCCACGCACGGCTTCACGCTCATCGGCGCACGCGGCATGGGTGAGATCGCGCCCGTCCTGCCCCCGCAGCAGGCCGTGCTCGCCCTGCGCGCGCGGATCCGCGCCGAGCTCGATCCCGGACACCGCTTCGCCCTCGGCGAGCGCTGGGAGCGCGGCGCGCTCTGAGCCCGTGCGCGGGGGGCGGGGCCGAGGTCCGTTTCGCGGCGCTATCGCCAGGGCACGAAGACCGGTCGAGATGCACGGCGCCCAAGGCCTCTGCGCCGCGAAACGGATCTCGGCCCCGCCCCCCGCGCACGACGCCCCGAGACGAGTCTGCTAGCCTGAGACGTTCCGCCCCGAGCCCGACCCGATGACCGGAGGCCCCGCGATGGATCTGTTTCCGCTCCTTCCCGTGCTGTGCGTCGTCGCCCTGCCGGGCGGCATCTCCCCCGCTCCCCTCGCCCACACCTACTCGATCGTGGCGCGCGATCCGGCGACCGGCGAGATGGGGGTCGCCGTGCAGTCGCACTACTTCTCGGTGGGCCCCGTCGTGCCCTGGGCGGAGGCGGGCGTGGGAGCGGTCGCGACCCAGTCGCTGGTGCTCGTGGACTACGGGCCGAAGGGGCTCGACCTGATGCGGCAGGGCCTGACCGCGCAGCAGGCGCTCGACTCGCTCGTGCAGGCGGACACGAGCAGCGCCGTGCGGCAGGTGGCGATGGTGGACGCGAAGGGCAACGTCGCCGCGCACACCGGGAAGAAGTGCATCCCCGACGCCGGGCACAAGACGGGTACCCAGTACTCCTGCCAGGCCAACCTGATGGAGAACGCAACGGTGTGGCCGGCGATGAGCGCGGCGTTTGAGAAGGCGCAGGGCGACCTCGCGGAGCGCATGATGCAGGCGCTCGAGGCCGCGCAGAGGGCGGGCGGCGACATCCGCGGCAAGCAGTCGGCGGCGATCGTGATCGTGAAGGCGCAGTCCACCGGGAAGCCGTGGGCGGACCGCGTGATGGACCTGCGCGTCGAGGACAACGAGGAGCCGCTGAAGGAGCTGCGCCGCCTCATCCGGCTGCGCCGCGCCTACGCGCTCGAGGACGAAGGCGACAACATGATCGCCGCGAAGAAGCCCGACGAGGCGCTCAAGGCCTACGAGGAGGCCGCGAAGCTCGCGCCCGACGTGATCGAGCTGCAGTTCTGGGCGGCGGTTTCGATGTACACGAACGGGCGCGAGGCGGAGGCCCTCAAGCTGTTCCGCGAGGCGTTCTCGCGCGAGAAGCAGTGGGTGGACCTCATCCCCCGTCTGGCGAAGGTCGGGCTCTTCCCCGATGACCCGAAGAAGATCGAGGAGGTGCAGCGCCAGCGGCCGCGCTCGCGCCTCGAGCGCGGGAGGTAGGCTACGCTGCCGGCTTCACGTGCCGGAGCATTTCGTGGTGATGGTGGGTCTTCACCACCGTTGCCGCGCAGTGGTCGGCGAAGGTCTCCAGCATCTTCACGTGGGTCTCGTCGAACGAGTCCCCGCTCGTGCGTGTCACGTTCATGACGCCGATGGGCTCGCCGCGGAAGCGCATCGGCACGCTGAGCCCGCCCACGATGCTCCGCCCGGGCTTCTCGTACTGCGCGAACCGCTCCCGCATCATCTTGGGCGTGAGCAGGAGCGACTCGCCCTTCGCGTAGGCGCAGCCGGCGACTCCTTCCCCGGGCGCCACGCGCGCGGACTTGACGAGCGGCAGGTCCACGCCTGCGGCAGCCTTCACCTCGAGCACTCCCTGCGCCTCGTCGAACAGCATGATCGAAGACTGGGTCGCGTCGAGGCAGGACAGGAGCCGTTGCGCGGCGAGATCCAGCATGCTGGGAAGGTCGAGCCGGAGCTGGAGCTGGGTCGTGACGTCGAACAGGAACGAGAGCTCGCCGAAGCGGGCCTGGAGCGCCGCGCCGCGCACCGCGAGGTCGCGCATCTTCGATTCCATGGCCGCGAGCTGCTGGTGCTTGTGCTGGATGTAGAGGACGAAGATCAGCACCAGCCCGAAGAGGCCCACGAGCCTCGGCCAGCGCCGCTGGAGGTCGAACTCGAGCGTAGCCCCGGAGCTGGTCCAGCTCACGAGCACCAGTACCGCGCACGTCGCCGTCAGCATGATGCCGGCGAGCAACAGCAGGGTGTTGCGCTGGCGCTCGACGCTGGAGAAGACCTGGTTCAAGGCTCTCGTCCGGTGATGGGGGGATTTCTGCCAAGCGTCCGTGAAACCGTATTGGTTATCGTCCGGCGGGCACGCAACTTGATGTGAAAGACTTCGTGCGGGAAACCGGTCACGGCGAGCCCGCGCCGCGCTGTCGCATGTCGCGCCGCAGCGCCTTGCGGACCGAGACCGCGACCTGGAGCTCCGCAGGCGATTCGCTTCCGGGCGCCATCTCGCAGGTGGTGAGCCGGTGGGCGAGACCTTCCGGCTCCTTCTGCGTCACGCTGCCACCCTGAAGATCGGAGCGGAAGCCGTAGTGCTCGGCCAGGAACAGGACGCCGGGCGACGCGCGGTCGGTAAGCCAGAGCCGCATCGTCGCCGACCCGGCCGCGGACTCGACCGTGACCCATTCGCCGTCCGCGAGCCCGAGCGCGCGACCATCCTCCGGGTGCATCTCGAGCTGCGCCGCCGGCGCCTCGTAGTGAAGCTCGGGCGTGCGTCCGGTGCGCACGCGCGATGCGAAGTGCTCGCGGATCGGTCCCGTGACCAGCAGAAGCGGGCGGCCGGGATCCGTCCGGATCGCGCGCGGCGCAGGCGGCGCGGGCGCGCTCGATGCCGCCGCGGGCGTTCGCGCGGCGACCGGCGGCGGTTGCGGAGCATCCGCGTTGCGGGCGCCGCCGGCCGGCCGCAGGCGCGCCGTGCCCGCCACGGAGTCGGCGCCGCACGGCCACTGCACGTCCAGCTCGCGACCCAGCCGGACCACGGTGAGGCCTCCGGCCTCGAAGCCGGTTTCCGCAGCCAGCGCGCGCCAGCGGTCCCACTCGGCGAACGTGCTCCATCCTTCGCCGAGCCCGAGGCGCTCGAACGTCTCGCGGTCGATCAGGGCGCGGCCGAGGTCGCGGAGGATCCCCTCGGCCGCCCGGGCCTCGCCCGGCGGCTCGCACGCCTGCTCGATGAACTGGCAGCGGCGGTCGAGCGTCATGATCGTGCCCGCCGACTCCCCGCTCACCATCGCGAGCGGGAGCACGACATCCGCGAACGCCGTGGTCTCGCTCGGCGCGTGGGTCGTGGTGGCGACGACGAAGGTCTTCGCGAGCGCCCGCCGCCAGGCCAGCGCGTCGGGCATCTCGGCGGCGAGGTTCGCGCGCTGGATGACGATCGCCCCGATCCGCCCCGCCTCGATCGCCGCCGGCCACGCGAGCGCGGGCAGCCCGCGCGCGGCGGGCAGCCGGTCCGCGTCAACGCCCCAGGCCGCGGCGGTCCGCGCGCGGTCGCGCGCCTCGCCGAGCCGCCGCCCCGCGGGCAGCCGCCCGGGCGCCACGCCCAGCGCGCATACGCCGGTCGCGTTCGCCCCGCGCGGCAGGAACAGCACGCCGCGCCCCGGCTCGCCCCACTGGCCGGCGTCGCGGTGGAGCCGCGCGATCTCGTGCGCGAGCGCCGCGCCCGAGGGAGAGGAGAGCGCCACCGGCCCGACCAGCGTGACGACGCCACGCGCTTCGCGCCACAGGCTCGAGAGCGAGCGCAGCGCGGCCGTTTCGTAGCCCGCCCGCGGCGGAGCAGACGCCGCGCCGCCCCGCAGCGTGCGCGCCAGGTCGCGCACCAGCGCCCACTCGCTTCCGGGACGCGCGCGCAGGTGGAGGTCCGCGACCGCAGCCGCCTCGGTCTTCCTCCAGTCCACCAGCGCGACGCGCGCGCGCCCGCCGCGCCGCGCATCCAGCACGCGATGGAAGAGCGCGGGGTGGCTGTCGGCGACCTCGCCGCCGATCAAGAGCACGAGCTGCGCGGCGTCCACGTCTTCGACCGAGCCCGGGTTCGCCTCCGTTCCGAAGACGGCGCGACACGCGTCATAGGCGTGAAGCGCGTCGAGCCGCGCGGGAGTATCGAGATGATCGGTGCCGAGCCCCGCGCGCGCGAGCCGGCCGAGCAGACCGTAGGTCTCGCAGGTCTCGCCGTCCGACGCGAAGATCGCGAGCCCCAACGGCCCCATCTTCTCCCGCACGCCGCGCAGGCCCTGGACCGCGGCCGCGAGCGCCTCGTCCCAGGTCGCGACCGCCAGCCCTTCGAGGGTTCCCTTGGTGGACGGATCACGACGCAGCAGCGGGGCGACCGCGCGGTCCTCGCTCACCGTCGCGGAAACCAAAGCGCTCGCGCGCGGGCAGAGCCGGCCGAAGCCGACGCGCGAGAGCGGGATGCCCTTGACCGCGACCGGCTTCCCATCCCGCGTCCCCAGGAACACCGGCTCGCCCAGCCCGCACAGATCGCACGCCGTGCGCGTCCAGCGCTCGACGCCGTCGCCCGGGGCGGAGCGGGCGGGCGCCGCGCTCGCGATCTCGACCCCCGCGCGCGTGAGCGCATCGCCGAGCGCCAGCCCCGCCGCGCACCGCCCGCAGCGCCCGAGGAACCCGCGCCGCGTGATCATCGCGTCGACCCGCGCGACTTCGCCGCCGCGCCGCCCGCGGCCGGGCGCCCGCGGACCTCCTCCGTCATCCCCGCCGGGCGCCAGTGGAGGATCAGCGGATCGGAGTTCTCCAGCCGAAAGCGGGCGTTCCGTTCGCTGTGGCAGGTCACGCACATCGGCAGCAGGAGCTGGATCGCCTCCGGTGCGAGCCGCCGCGGATCCTTCGGGTCCCTGGCCACCGTGAGCGCCGGATCGTGGAGCGTGACCCGGTCGTTCCGGAAGTCGCCCGTCTGCCGCATGAGCGCCGAGGCCGGCTGGTGGCAGAAGACGCAATCCGGCGCGCGCGGCGTGCCGTCGGCATGGACGGCGCCCATGGCCGCGATCTCGCCCATGCGCGAGGCCGCGAACCCCTGCACGTGGTCGGACTCCAGATGGCACGACGTGCAGACCGCGACCGACTTCGCGCCGCCCCGGTCGGTCGCGTGCGCCTCGTGGCACGAGACGCAGCGCATGCCCGGCGATCGCGAAGGACCGTGCGCCGACGCCAGGAACTCCTCGACCTCCTGCGCGTGACACATCGCGCAGCGATCCGGCCCCGGGTGCGGGACGAAGCCCGCCTCGTGCGTCCCGTGGCACGCAGCGCACAGCACGCCCGCGCGCGCGTGCAGGCTCTCGCGCCAGTCGCGCACCGCGAACGCCGTCTGGCTCACGGTGTGGCAGCGCAGGCAGTGCGAGCGATAGACCGGCCCATCCTCGCCCGGCCACGCCGCACCGATCGGCAGAACGCGCGCCAACTGGCCGGGCGGCAGCTTCATCTGCTTGAACTCCTCCGAAACCCCCGGCACCTCCGGCGCCGCCAGCGCCGGCGGCCGCGAGCGGGACGAAGACGCGCCCGGCCCGTCCCGCCCGCATCCTCCCACGAACAAAGCAATGAAGAGGGCAAGGGCACCCATTACGAGCAAGGCCGGTCGGGGGCCGGGGCAGCGGGACGGCGGGGTCGCCTGCGCGGCAACCGCAGCCCTCGCGGAGCCAGGGATGGCGGGAGCGAGGGCTGCGCTTAGTGAGGGGCGCGCACGATGCGCGCCCCGAACGGCCGCGCAGGCGACCCCGCCGGCCCGCTGCCCCGACCCCCGGCCGGCCCCCCGGGACGGGCTTCCGGCCGCCATGCGATGCACCTCAGCCGCCGGTCCGCGGCGCATCGCGCCTCTCCTTCGCGAACGCCGGCTTCAACCGCTCGAGCGCACCCGGCCCGCCCTCGCGATGCTGCCACGGCTGGTGGCAGGAGACGCACACGTTCACCTCACCGCGCTCCGCGCGCACCAGCCGGCGATCGATCGCCTCGCGCGCCATGCGGGAGGACGCGTCGAGCAGCATTCGCCCGCGCGCCGCATCGCCCCGGCCGAGCAGCTCCTGCCCCACCACCATCATCTCGCTGTAGCGCTCGCCCGGTCCGTGACACGCCTCGCACGTCACGCCCGGCTCGGCGTAGCGGCCGGTCGCAGCTTCGTAGCCCGTCGTATGACACGGGAAGCAGCGCGCCGGATCGGGCTCGTCCACCAGCCGCTCGATGCTGCGGAACTTGGTCGACATCCAGCGCCGGCTGTGCTCGCGGTGCAGCACCTCGTGGCAGGCCAGGCACTTCTGCGACCCCACGTAGCGCAGCGCGCGGCCGCGCGTCGAGTAGCCCCAGGGATCGAGGCCGGCCCGGGCCTGCGCGCCGTCGCCGCGATCCTGCGCCTCGCCCTCGCCCGGCTCGAAGTACGAAGCCGCCTCGTCCCACCATTCGGTCCACGCGCGCACCGCCGCGGAGTCGGGATTGCGGCCCGGCTCCGCCGCGTCCTGCGCAGCGGGATCGACGCCCGCGATCGCCCACAGCTCCTCGCGCGCCCGCTCGCGCTCGAGCGGATCGCGGCTTCCGAGGCGCTCGATCCGGGCGCGGATCGAGTTGGGGCCGGCGCCGTATTCGCCCGCCGCGAAGAGGCCGCGATGCGCCTCCTTCGCCGTCAGCGCGCGGCCGCGCCCGCGATGGCACTCGGTGCACGGCACGTCGCGCAGCGGGTCCGCCGCCGCGAGCGCGGGGTGGGCGCCGGGCGAATCGTCCAGCATTCCGTGGCACGTCGGACAGCGGACCGGCTCGCGGCCGTCGGACGAGACGATCTCGCGGATCCGGAGCGGCCGGTTCCGCAGCCGCGCCAGCGCGGCCGAGCGCGACGTCACGGGCTCCGTGATCCGCGCGCGCACGCGCTGCAGGCTGTCTCGCGCCGAACCGAGCGCGCGGGCCGCGTTCCGCAGCGCTTCGCTCTCGGACTCGGCGCGCGTCAGGCTGTCGCGCAGCGCCTGCGCCGGCCCCTCGATGCGGAGCAGGATCGCGGCGATCGAGTCGCGCGCCGCCCACAGCCGCGAGAGCCGCAGCGTGTCGGGCGGCCACGCGCCGCTGGCCTGTGCGTACGCCTGCTGGGCGCGCTCGAGCCGGCTCGCCAGCTCGCCTCTGCGCAGCTCGATCGCCGGGTCGCGCAGCCGGCTCTCGGCCGCGCGCAGCGCACGGCGCAGCTCGCTCGCGCGGGACTCCGCGCGCTCGAGGCCCGACTCGAGCGGGCCGAGCTCTGCGGCGCGCGCCGTGGAGTCGGCGGCCGCGATCTCGCGGTCGAGGCGGGCCAGCTCGTAGCGCACCTCGGGGCGCTCGAGCGCCGCCCGCGCGTCCGCCTGCTCGGCCTCGAGCCGCGCGATCTCGCGACGGGTGAGCGCGCCCTGCGCGGCTCGCCATTCGGGAGACGCGTCCTGCCACACCGCCCACGCGACGACCGCTGCGAGTGCTCCCACCAGCAGGACGAACACGAGATGGAGGCGCATCGCCCGCTCAGAGATTCAGGCCCGCGCCCGGGAATCGCACGAAGTACTGGATCCCGAAGACCAGCTTCGCCACGATCTTGACGAGCGTACCGGCCATGGCGAGGAAGAGGAGGGCGAACCACCAGCGGCGGCCGGGCGTGAAGCCGCGCAGGTGGGCGGTCCGGCGCACGATCAAGAGCCCGCCGCCCACGAACCACGCGAGCACGAGCGGCACGCCCACGAGGTTGGGCAGGGAGCGCGCGTGGGCCGCGGCCGCGTGAGACGGAGCGCTCGCGGCCCACGGCCACATCCACGCCCATCCCGGACCGCGGAAGATCGCGCCCACCACGATCAGCAGGAGCCAGCCGGCCACGCCCGCGACGAAGATCGCGGAGGCGACCGGCCGCTCGCGCACCGTGTAGACGCCCTGGCCCGAGCGCGTGGGATCGATGTAGGGAATCGCGCACAGGCCGATCACGATGATCAGCGGGATCATCACTCCCGCCACCCACGGGTCGAAGTAGGTCAGCAGCTCCTGGAGCCCCACGAAGTACCACGGCGCCTTGGCGGGACTCGGCGTCCGCAGCGGATTCGCCGCCTCATCGAGCGGCGCATCGACCACGATCGCGAGGAGCCCGAGGACGACCAGGAACAGGAGCCCGGCGAGGACCTCGCGGAAGAAGAGGTGGGGCCAGGTGGTGATCGTCTCGCCGCGCCGCGTTTCCCCGGCATCGTGCTCGTGACCGTGCGCGACGGCGTGGGCGCCGGCCGGAGCGCCTGCCCCGCGGCGTGCCTCGTGCTGTTCGTGCTCCGCCATCGCGTCCTCAGTACTTTGCCAGCACGCCGCCGTCGCGGCGCACGCGGAAGAAGTGCATCGCCATCAGGAGCCCCATCGCCGCCGGCACCAGCACGCAGTGCAGCACGTAGAAGCGGAGCAGCGCGGCCGCACCCACCGCCCGGTCGCCGAGCAGCAGCGCGCGCACGTCCGAATCCTCGCCGGCCAGCGCGAATGGCCCGAGGTGTCCGAACACCGGGGCGGCCGCGGCCATGTTGGCGCCGACCGTCACCGCCCAGTACGAGAGCTGGTCCCACGGCAGCAGGTAGCCGGTGAAGCTCAGGAAGAACGTGAGCACCAGGAGCAGCACGCCCACCACCCAGTTGAACTCGCGCGGCGGGCGGAACGCGCCGGCGTGGAAGACCCGCGCCATGTGCGCGATCACGAGGATCACCATCGCGTGCGCCGACCAGCGGTGCAGGTTGCGCAGCAGCCGCCCGAAGGGGACGACGCTCACGATGTCCTGGATGTCCCCGTAGGCGTGCTCGGGCGTGGGCCGGTAGTGGAACATGAGCAGGACGCCGCTCGCGGTCAGCACCACGAACGCGAGGAACGAGAGCCCGCCCAGGCAGAAGGTGCGGCGCAGGCGGAGCGAGGCGGCGCGCATGCGCAACGGGTGGACGTGGAAGAAGACGTTGGAGACCACGACCGCGTGGCGCTCGCGCGGGAGCACCGGAACTCCGCTGCGGAACACCGATCGCCAGACCTGGCTCTGGCGCAGCCCGTGCAGCCACCGCGGTTCTCCGGTCACGACTCCCCCTCTCGCGCGCCGCTCCTCAGATCGAAACGTAGAAACGCCGGTCCTGCTCCGCGCGCTCGAGCGCGGCGCGCACCGACCGGTCCACCACGACCTCGCCGCGCTCGACCCGGATCGCGAGCCGCAGGAGCGGCTGCGTGGCCGGCCCGTTCAGCGGGATGCCGTCTTCGGTGAACCGGCTGCCGTGGCACGGGCACAGAAACCCGCCCTGCTCCCCCATCCAGCGCGGCGTGCATCCCAGATGGGTGCAGCGGGCCTCGAGCGCGAACAGGCGGCCATCGCGCCGCACCAGCCACAGCCCGTGGCGCTGCACCCAGCGCGCGCTCACGGTGGAGGTCCGGTATTCCTCGAGCGGCCCCAGCTCGATGCTCTCGCCCCGGTCGCGCCACGCCCGCGGGCGCAGGAACCGGAGCAGCGCCGGCACCGACGCGAGCGCCAGCATCGAGAGCCCCGCCCAGCCGATGCGCGTGAGGACACGCCGCCGCCCCGCGTCGCGAGGATCACCCGCGTCGCGCGGATCGCCCGCTTCGAACGGATGGGCTTCTTCGGGATCCCGGGTCATCGGCGTCTAGCCCCCGCCCGGCTCGGGCTTCTTCTCGATCACGACGCGAAACTGCAGGCGATCGAGCCCGGGCACGGCGCGCGCGTCCCAGCCGGCCAGCGCGTCGTCACCCGGCGTCATGACGACGATGTGCGTGCGGTCGGCGGGAAGCTGGCCGAGGTATGGGTCGACGGGGACCCAGCCGTCGAGCCACACCTCGGCCCACGCGTGGAAGAAGAACCCGGTGCGTCGCGCGACGAAGCCGACCCGCGCGCGGGCCGGAACGCCGCTCGCCCGCGCCATCGCCACGAAGAGGCGCGTGAACTCCGTCGCGTCCCCGCGCCGGTCGGCGAGGATGGCGGCCGGATCGCCGACGCCCGGCCGGAACTCGCGCTTCATCCTCTCGTCGAGCCAGTCGAGGATGCGCTCGATGCGCTCCCTCGCATCGGCCGCGTCCCCGACCGCCTCGGCGGTCGCCGCGCGCACCGCAGCTTCGGCGGTCGCAGCGGGCGGCGCGGGCGCCTTCCCCGCCGCAGCGGCCTCGCCGCTCAGCACCAGCTCGCCACGATTGGGCTCGCGCCGCGTCCACTTCACGAGCTTCTGGCCGGCCTCGCTCGCGAAGAAGCGGCTCAGGTCCATGCGCGGGTCGCCCTCGACCGCGACGCGCAGCGGTCCCTCCTCGGCGCGGATGTCCTGCTTCGAGGCCGGGAAGCGCTTCACGCCCGAAAGCTCCCGCCCGACCTCGAGGAACGGGACCAGCTCGGGATCCACGGCGACCGCCGCGCGCGTGCGCCGCACAGAGTCGAAGAGCAGGAACGCGAGGACGGTCTCGCCGTCGTGGGGCGAGATGCCGGAGCCCGACTTCCGGCTCATGCGGTTCACGTACGCGCTCCAGTCGCCGGCCTGGAGCGAGGAGTTGATGGGCCGCGCCAGCGTGTGGCACTTGCTGCACTTCTGCGCGAAGACCGCGTAGGACTTCTGCTGCTCGGGCGGATAGGCGCTCACGTCGATCCACGCCCGCCCCAGGTCGGCGTCGAAAACCTTGAATTCGTCCTCGGAGCCCGGGCCCGCAGGCGGCGCGTTCGAGGCGGCGAGCGCCAGTCCGGCGGCGAGGAGCACCACGCAGCTTCCGATCCATTCGCTCACGCTCGCCCCCTCAGTAGGTCACGACCAGGCCGACGTGCACCACGTCCGCGTCGGCGAAATCGGTGAAGCGCCAGTGCTCGTACTGGGCGCGGAAGGAGTATTCGAGCGCGGGCGCCACGCTCACGCACAGCGCCCAGCGCAGGATCGCCGAGGACTCGTCGTTGTCGGTGCCGAGCGATGGCCCCTCGCGCAGCAGCCCGTCGATGCGCCACGCCGCCGACAGCTTCCGCCACACCGGCGTCTCGATCTGGCCGTAGAACCCCTGCTTCTCGAGCGTGCGCCGCGCGCCGGCATCCGAGACCTCGGTGTCGCGCGCGAGATACTCGGCGCGGAGCTGGAAGCCCATGAGCCGGGCCGAGCCGTCCACGCCCCAGACGCGATAGTCGTAGGCCGCCGCCGGGTCGTACTCGCCCTGCAGGTAGGAGCCCCCCAGGGTGGCCTCGCCGCGCGCGAGCGCCAGCCTCCCGCCCCACGAGAGACGGTTGTTGTTGTCCTCGAAGCCCGCGGTCGAGACCTGGTCCTTGAACGTGAAGTCCTGCGCGTTCTGGGAGCGGAACCCGTTCGCTCCGAAGACGCCGTACCAGATCTGCAGCGCCTCGCCGATCCACACGTCGCCGAACATCGTCGCCCCGCTGTCCACGTAGGGCATGGGCAGCACGCCGAGGTTGAATTGCGTGGCCTGGTAGCGAAGCATGTGGCCCATCTCGAACGGCAGCGGCTTGGACAGCAGGGCGTCGCTCGCCGGATCGTGCCGCTGGTAGTAGTCACCGAAAGGCACGTTGATGCGGCCCGCTTCCAGGTTCACCTCGCGCCGGAGCCGCACCTCGGCGTACGCCTGGTCGATCGTGAGGCCATGGCAGCTCGTGCAGAGTCGCGCGGTCACCGAGACCTTCTCCGAGACCTCGACGTTGGGCTTGATGCTCCACTCCACGATCGCGCCGTGCTTGCCCAGCTCGTTCGCGTCCGGCGCGCGGTGGATCCCCTTGAAGTCCACAACGCCCGAGCCCGACCACGTCCAGCGCGCGGCGAGGCATGGAGTAGCACCCGCGAGCAGCAGGGCGGCCGCGAGCGGCGCGATCGCGCGCGCCGGGCGGCGCGTTGCCTGGATTGCAGGTCTCGCGCTCGTCAGGGCGGCGCGCCTTCCCGGATCCAGACTCTCAGCTTCTCGAGCAGCGTCGCCGGCAGCTTCGGGTTGGGTGCGGACGGCATCGGAGCGCCGACCCAGGGCGGCTCCGCGGTGAGCTTGTTCCACACCAGGCTCGACTCCGACCGGCAGGGCACGATGGACTCGTGGGCGTGCGTGTCTCCGCCGGCCATGAGTCCCGCACGGGTTCTGAGATCGCGGTGGTGATTGGGCCAGTCCGCGGCCGCGGGGTAGTGACACGAGACGCAGCGCGGCAGCAGAACCCCGCTGTAGATGTCCGTGAACTTGTATGTCGGCTGCGCCAGAACGTCGATCGCGACCGAGGCCGATCCTTTCGCACCGGACGCGTTCACCGCCCAAACCGTGATCGTGTGCGCGCCGACGCTTAAGCCCCCGAGCCGCAGGTAGGGTCCCGCGCCAAGCGGCCCGTCGCGGCTCGACTGCCAGGAGATACGCTCGGGGGGGATCGTCCCCCCGTCGGGGTCGACCGCAGTGCAGTTCAGAACCAGAGTCCCGCTGGCCGCCACCCTGTGCCCGGCGGGGGGAAAGACGATCGTGATTCCCGGGGGCGCGACTTCGCGCGCCACCTCAGGCGCGGTCGGCGAGCGGTCCCAGTACTTGTGCATCTCCGAGCAGCCCGCGGCGAGCGGCCCGAGGAGAGCGAGCGCCAGGATCCACCGCGGGTGGCCGCGCGCGCGCCCTCGTACGCCCCCGGTCGCGCGCGGCCGCGCCAACCAGCGCGCACGCCTCCGCGCGATCCCGGGCGCAGGAACTCGCCCGAGCCGCCATCCGCAGAACGACCGCCGGTGTTCCGCGTTCGAGTCGCTCACGGCATTCTGGTTCCCCGCGCGGATCCGGCGACCGCACTGGCGTATCCCGGCCGGGGGGTGCCTGGTGCCGGTTTCAAAGCATCGATCGGTCCACGGACGCCGCCATTGCCGGACTTCCGCGGAACCGACGAGTCGGGACACGCGCCACTCCGGGCGTCATGCACGCCGCATGCCCGGCCTGAACCCCATGGGACGCTATGGGCTTAAGCGTTGGGCGCGCCCTAGTAAGGTCGCCGCGCGGCCGCCAACCGGTCAGGCGTGAGGTGGACCCCGCCCGTGGAGGGCATGACAAGGTTTCAGGCCGCGGCCGGGAATGGCAGGTGGGGCAATTCCGGGAGGGTGACCGGTGGGAAGCTCCAAGGGCTCGCCAGCCCCGCGAGGGCCGGCCCATGGGGCGGCGGGGTGGTCTTCGTGGTGGAATCGGCGGGTCGCGTGCCCACGCCGCATGAGGAACGTGGGGGGGTCAGGCCTCGAACCAGCCCCGATCCTCTCTCACGACCCTTGCGGCGTCCTTCCCCACGAGGATGCGCGCGATGCGCGCGAGGTGGATCGCCATCGCGTCGCGGTCGTCGAGATCGCTCGCGGCGATCTCGACCACCTCGTAGCCTCCCGCGCGCAACGCAGCCCGTATCTCCCGGTCGCGCGCGGCGGTCCGAGGATTCCCGTGGAGATGTCTGCTGAGGCCGTCGAGGTAGACGCACAGGCCCGGTATGTCATCCATGGGGGAGAAAGCGTCGGGCGTTGTCGAGCCGTGAGGCGGGCCCAGGAATATCCGCTTCTGCCATTCGAACTCCGGTAGACCCGCGCGCTTCATCATCTGCCGCAGCCGCTCCTCCGCGAGGTTTGACGGCGTCTTACCTTCGCGTGGTGGTTCGGCGGGCATCCTCGGCGGGATCTCGTGTGCCACCGAAAACGTGGTCCCCCACTCCCGAAGCCGCGGCATGGGGTCGTAGAGGAACCCGTCGACCTGGTCCAAGCCCATCCGGGCGATGACGAGGATCTCGAGGTCCTCGCGGTCCATCCCCAGCACCAGGCTCATCCCCGCGCGGATGGCTTCGAGCACCGAGTAGGCCTCGGCGGTGTTGTCCATGTTCTGGAGAGTGATCGCATCCGCCGCCATGTCGGTGTAGAAGCCGTTCCACTCCACGGGACGGCTGTAGCGCTCCTGCATCGAATTCGAGAACTCATCGAGCTGGCGCTGAGAGGCAAAAGGTGACATGCACTGGCTGCCTGCGAATGACATCGGATACCCGAGCCGGCCCTCGCGCACGAGCGAAGCTGCGCCGACGTTGACCAAGCGCAGGCGGACGCCGCGACGCAGCAGCATGTCGCGGCCTCCCCAGCGGTAGGCCGTGCCGCCCTCGTGCCGATCGAGCTCCTCTCCAAGAACCGAGACAGGCAGTTGGAAGCGGTGATCCTCTTCGTCGCTGATGTGCGATCGGAAGGTCAGCTCGCAGTCGCAGATGGGAACCGCCTTGAGGCGCCCCCCCGCCATTGCCTGGATGGCGCTGTCGCGGGCGACGCCGGCCTCGGGCCAAGATCGCCCCGGAGCGCTCCCGGTCGTCAAGTCCCACACGGGCCGGAGTCCATCAGGAATGCGGTGAAAAACAATGACTTAGCTGCGCGATTTAATTGCAACCTTATATTTTAGTTGCAACTTAAGAATTAAAGTAGCATCTTAACTTGTGCATGTGCCCACACCCTTTTGATCGAAGGCCCAGCAACTTCGGCGTAGATGCCGAGATAGGCCACCGGCTCATTGTGGTAAAGGTTGGCGTAGCCGCCATCCGCAGTGTCCGGATGGGCCTGATGCAGTTGGCCTACGCGATGGCTGAGCGCCCCGGTTCGGAGGCGTTCCTGGTGCTGCCGGACGCAGCGGTGACGCGGAAGCGACTCGAGCGCGAGTGGCAGCTTGCCGCGTCAGTTCTTCGGCCCGAGCTCTCGAACAGGCTAAGCCTCTGCATCGGCGCCAAGGACCCCTTCATCGGCATCCCTCGCGACCCAGGACCAGATGCGCAGCGGGTTCTTTCCCGAGTCGTCGCGGCTCAGCGTCCACGCGTTGGGTCGAGCCAAGCCCGTGGCGATGCCTCGTTCGTCGTCCTCAAGATCCTGCTTCATCATTGGTTGACGGACGGCAAGCCAGTCACCACGGACTGGTTGGCCGGCACTTCCGGATACTCCTACCCAACGATTGCCAACGTGCTCCAATACTTGGGGAGCTTGGTCGAACGTCAGTCTGACCGTCGGCTTCGCCTCCGTTGGTTCTCCCGTGAGGAGTTTGCCCGCTTGCTGGCCGTATCCGACCGCGCCCGCGCCACCGTCCGTTTTGCCGATCGGTCGGGCCAATCGCCCTCACCCGAGTCGCACCTTCGCCGCCTTGAGAAGCTCAACCCACCGGACCTTGCCATCGGCGGCGTTCTTGGCGCGAAGCACTACTTCCGCGACCTTGACTTGATCGGCATCCCGCGACCCGCTCTGTCACAGCACAGTCCGAAACGACATCTGGACCTCGGCTTCATCGAGGAGCTGGACCCTGCCCTGGAACGCGTCGAGGACCCGCTCGAACCAGCTACTGTCGTCGTCCACGCTATTCGCCACGCCGACGCGCTTTTCACCCCGCGTGAAGGCGGGCTGCAGTGGGCCGATCCGGTGGAATGTCTGCTCGACCTTCACGAGGCCCGTCTGGAAATACAAGCGTCTCAGTTCCTTGAGGCTCTGCAACGAAACCGGCCCACTGGCTCGTGAACCCCGAGACCAGGGAAGTCTCGCCGACGAGAGTACTCGCGGAATTTGCGGGTGCGATTCCGTCCGAATTGCATCCGCACATCATCATCATCGGGAGTCTGGCCGCAGCCTACTGGCTCTTCGCTGGCGACCAGACCTTGGGCGTTCGCACAAAAGACGTTGATTGCGTCCTCTCGCCAAACATCTCCGCTGTGGAAAAGGGACGCGCAGTTGCCGAAGAACTCCTCGCCGCCGGCTGGCGGCCTATGGCCGGTGGCAAATTCGGCAGACCAGGCGATAGCCGGACTCCCGAGGGCGAACTCCCCGCCGTCCGCCTGTACCCGCCGAGCAGCAATGATTGGTTCATCGAGCTACTCGCCGAGCCGGCCTCGGAAGAACGGGCCCGCAAATGGACCCGGCTCGCGCTCGCGTCGGGCGAC
>Ga0184629_10000343_pt1 | contig 20701 bp, 13 predicted proteins | sample PLM4_32_b1_FD_133158 | JGI IMG/M metagenome (GOLD analysis project Ga0184629, IMG submission 133158) | Groundwater sediment microbial communities from an aquifer in East River, Colorado, USA - PLM4_32_b1 | ecosystem: Environmental > Terrestrial > Soil > Riparian zone | place: USA: East River...
CTCCGGGCCAATCGGAGCAGTTCCTCGTCGTCCGCCATATTGATCGTCGCCTGACAGATCCACCTCTTCCCAAGATCCGCCGCGATCATCGCCCGGAACAGGTCTTTCGCTCGAGCGATATGATCGTGACGAGTGCCAATGAGATTGTCGTCCACTACCAGTACGTGCTTCTCCCTGATCAGCTTGAACTCTGCCACGACATCCTCGATTGAGCGGCGTCGGTACGCCCTTCCGTTGAACGTGCTGACGCTGCAGAAACTACAGTTGAGCGGGCATCCACGCGTGGTCTGAATGGCTCCCAATTGATAGCCCGTGGGCAGGAGATCGTGACGGGCTGGCGGCGTCTTCTCCATGTCTTCATGGCCGCCGACATACAGCGGTTGCAAGGCTCCGCGCGCCGCGTCGTTCAGCACCTGCGCCCAGACGCTCTCGGCCTCACCCGTCACGACGACATCCACTCGTTTCGCGGCTTCCTCCTGGCGCATGGTGGCGTGGATCCCGCCCATCACGACCGGCACGCCCCGGCCACGAAACACGGCCGCCACCTCGTACGCGCGCGGCGCCTGGGAGGTGAACGCGGTTATACCCACCAAGTCCGGGCGAGTCATTCGCAGATAGTCAGGAGCGTTTACATTCTCATCAACTACCGTGATCTCCCATTCCGACGGCGTGAGACCAGCCAGCACCAGGAGGCCAAGCGGCTTCCACACGCGGTACCTGTTCCAGTAGTTTTTCTGGTTGGTGATATTCACCAGTGGATTGCGGGGATTGACAAGTAGTAGGTGCATACACTCCCTGGGCTATGGCATAGCGCTATCGGTGTGACCGTCCACGTATTTCGCGCGGCGCGTGCCACCTAGCGTAAAAGCCAACCCTACACATCACCGCAGCAGGACAATCTTGCGCGTGATTCCACGCCCCGCGGCCAGGAGACGGCAGAAGTAGATTCCGGAAGGCGCGTCCCGGCCCCGGGCATCGCGCCCCGTCCAGACAAGCGCGTTCTCACCGCGATGGACATTGCCCTCGCGCAGGCTCGCCACGAGGCGGCCGCGCACGTCGTATATTCTCACCGACACCGCCATCGGCGCATCCACGTCGACGCGAATCGTGGTCGATCGCGAGAACGGATTCGGGTAGGGTGCGCTCAGTGCAATCATCGGCGGTGAGATGCGCACCGACGTCACACCGTCGCGGTAGTTGCGGAGCAGGCGATCGACCTCACGTCCGCACACCGGGCAGTAGTGGTCCAGGCTGCTGATGCGCATGATGCAGTCGTTCTGTGTCGAGCGATACCAGTTGGTCGCGCCCGCGTTCTGGAAGCACCCCACCCCGTTCGTTCCGATCAGATCCCCCCACTTGTCCTGACACGTCCATCCCGGAGTCAGGCTCGCGATGTTCACGTAATGCGGTTCGACCTGCGCCGGAAAGGCCGAGTCGTACTCGTCGCCCAGATCCGCGAAGGCGTGACCGAATTCGTGGATCATGATGCTGGCTGCGTTGGACGGCATGAACGCCGCTCTCTGGTCGAAGTCCCCCCGCCCATAGTTGTAGACGGCGCTGTCGGCGTTGAACACCACGATGATCCGGTCGAGCGTCCAATCGAAATCGATGCAGTTGTCCGCGATGTCGCGCACCTTCTGAATGTCCCAGCAGATGGGGTTGTAGACGTACTCCTCGCACGAGTCGTCGGGAACGGTGGCGTCGACACGCCAGAAGTTGAAGCGGGAGATGTTGGCCGCAAACTGCGGGAAGTCGTAGAACCTCTGCAAGAGCGCGTCGACGTCTGACGCGAACTTGCTTCCGGCGCCGGTCGCCGGGTACTGGTGCTGGGCGACAAAGATGACGTCCAGCTTGCTGGACGGGTGGCCGTTGTAGAGGAGTGGGACGCAGGCGTCAGAAGCCCGGGAGTCTGGGGCGAGCAGGCTCGACAGGGCAGCGACGATGGCCGCCCGAGAGACGAGACGGAGGATCCTTCGCATGGCAACCACCCGTTTCAGTGGGCAGCACCTACGATTGTAACATCTGGAGGCTAGCTCTCCAGCTACCTGAGCAACACCATGCGCCGCGACGTCTGGCCCGCGGAGGTCTTCAAGACGTACCAGTAGACGCCGCTCGGCACCGACCGCCCGGTCGCCGACTTCCCGTTCCACGTCACGGAGTGAGACCCGGAACCGAAGCGCCCTCCGGCCAGCGTCGCGACTCTGCGTCCCGCCACGTCGTACACGCTCACGTTCACGTCGCCTGACTGAGCGAGGTCAAAATCGATGGACGTGGAGGCGCCGAACGGATTCGGCACGTTCTGGTGCAACTGGAACTCGAGCGACACGGGTCTGTCTTGGACGCCGGTGGGCAGTGGGCCGCCAAAGTACACATCGTCGACCCACGCGGCCCCGCCCTCGAGGTTCGGTGACACGAACAGAATGTACGCCTGCACCGCAACCGTTCCCGCTGGCGCATCGTTCGCGATCACCGAGTGCTTCGTCCAGGTGCCCAGCGGTGCCGCGTTGTCCAGGATCACGGCATCGCTCGACCCGATGTCGTTGCCGCCGGTATCGCGGAACACGATTCTTGCCACTACCGCGTTGGCGTTGCCGCCCGTCACCGGAGTCTCCACGCACGTGGTCATGACATGAACGTCGAGCTGCCAGTCGCTGCCGGGGGTCGCGGCGAACTGCTGAAACATCCCGGAGTCGGCGCCGCCGACGAAGGTCGAGAACAACTTGGCGCCCCCCGTCGGCGTCCGCCGGGCCCACGAGCGGCCGTCGTAGTACACGTTTCCAAATGTGCTCCAGCCGGTCAGACTGCCGGTGAAGCTGGGGTTGGCCAGCAGATTCGTCACCGCCGGTCCGGCCGCGAGTGCCGAGAAGGACAGATCGTCCACATACACGGCGCCGTCGTCACAGGCCGGCTGCAGATAGAGCAGCAACGCCTCCATGCGCTGGGCGTTGGCGGGCGCGGGGGCGGAGATGCGGAATTCGATCCACTGGTCGGAGGGCGTGGCGTGGTCGCCCAGGATCACCTCGTTGGAGGCCAGTTCGTTGCCCCCGACGGGCGCATCGAAGAAGACGATCTTGGCGACCATGCGGTTCCGGTCGCACGTGCTCGTGCCCGGGATCGTGTCGAGGCTCGATACGAACGAATAGCCGCTGAATTCGTACTCCACGCCGGCCGTCGGCGTGAAGGCCTGGCCGCAGCCGCTCACGTTGAACTGCGGCAGCGGACACATCGGGTAGCTGCCCCAGATCTTGGCCGCGGCGGCACCCGTCCGGATGATGTTGTCGCCCCCCGGCAGCGACAGCTGCACGTTGCTTCCGAACGTGAACCAGCCGTTGTATGACCCGCCCGCGTCCTCGAAGCCGGGATTGGCAAGCAGGTTGGCCGCGGACGCCGGTGCGCCGGCGGCCAGCGCCACCGCACATGCCAGCGCCATCCAGATTCTCGTGTGTTGATGCTTCATGACTCCGCTTCCTCCGTAAGCACCTCGTTACGGCCCGGACCCAACGCGAGCCGACGGGTATCGTCGCGATTAAAGTTGACGAGGGCACGGGACCGTCCGCCGCGCGCTCGCGCGCAGATCGGTCCCGCCACCTGTTCGCTCCGCGAGGCGTCCCTCCAGGACGCCCCGGGTACTACTACCGGTAGAGCGCCTTCACCCTGCCCCAGGTCGACGGCTCGGTCGCAACGGGGACACGATGGACCAGCGACACATCGTCGATGTGCGCAGCGCCGCCGTCGTACAACGGCTGCAGGTACAGAATCAGCGCCTGGAGCTTGACGGTTCCAGCGGGCGCAACGCCGACGATCGTCGCCGCGTCGTGCCACACGTCCGTCGCGAACGTGCCACTCAGGATCGTCGATTCGACGCCGCCGATCTCCTGACTGGCGTCGAAGAAGGCGATCTTCTGCACGACCCAGTTCTGGTCAGGCGCGCCCACCCCGATCATGGCGTCACTGGACCAGTGACGGGCGCTCGATGACATCTCCCAGACCTCGCCGGGGGCGGTGGCGAATTCCTGGAAGATACCCGACACGTTAAAGACACCCCACCAGTTGCCGAACATCGACGCCAGGCCATTCCCGCTGCGGGGAACGAACTGGGGCGGATTCGAACTCTCTGCGTACGCGTTGCCGAACGCGGTCCAGCCCGCCAGGCCCGACTCAAAACCGGGATTGGTCAACTGGTTCTGGGCGAGCGCCGCCGAACCCGCGGCCATGACGAACGCGCCCACCAGGGCGACCACCAGTGTCTGTTTGCGCACTTGCATTTTCCTGCCTCCAGGATGTTGAAGTTGCACTGCATTACTTCAAAAGCACCATCTTTTTCGTTTCCACCACGTCACCCGCACGAAGCTGGTAGAGGTACACACCGGAGGCGACGCGGCGTCCCGCATCGTCGCGGCCGTCCCAGGACACTTCGTGGTAGCCGGACGACGCCACACCACCCACGAGAACGCGCACCCGGCGGCCCGAGACGTCGTAGACGACAACCTCGGCGATTCCCTGCTGCGCCAGCGTGTAGCCGATCGCGGTGGACGGATTGAACGGGTTCGGCCTCGCGTCGCCCAGCGACGACACTCGGCGCGTATGCGACCCGTCATCGACGCCCACGGTGGTCCCGTCGGGAATGAACGTGAACGCGCTGAATACCACTTCCTGGTTGGTGGACGGCGCACCCGCCACCTGCCACAGGTTGATGTGGACGCGCGGTTGCTGCGGACGCGGAATGTGCGGACCGGTGTAGGTCCACGCCTCAATCTGCACCGACGTCGCTTCGTCGCCCGGACCGCCGCGCCAGCTGCGATACTCGACGCGATCGGCCAGCCAGCGAAACGCGTGGCTGGTGATCTCCCCGTCGCTGAAGGTCGCCGCAAAGTGGTGGATGTTGCCGGGATAGTCCCAGGGCTGGGCGACGAACTGCCCGAGATCGTTGGACGGGTTTCCCCACCGGCTGAACTCGATGTCGACCTCGTTATATGGATTCCACCACAGGAGCGAGGAATCCCAGCAGCGCCCGTATTGCCATAGGAACAGGCCCAGCACCGCCGTCGGGTCCAGCACATCCTGGCGTCCCACGGTTGTAAAAACATAGTCGCCGTAACCGAGCGGATCCTGGAGCGCGACCTCGCTGCTGTACCAGGAGCCGCCCACCTTGCGAATCGTCAGGTGCAGCCGGCCGGTGACGTCCACCCACACGGCGTTCGTGCCGCTGTCGAACAGGTTCGGCCCCGGGCCGTAATAGCCGGAGCCCTTCACGCGCCACGTGCGCCCGCTGAACTCCACCGTGCGGGTCGACGGGAATTCGTTCCACTGCATCGCGTCGAGGGTCGGAGGACCGAGGTTGTCGAAGGTGGCTTCGTCGTAGAAGACATCGGGGACGGGGTCGGTGGGACCCTGGAGCACGGCGAGCACCAGGCGGGCTTTTGCGGTCCCCGCCGGAGCCGGGCCGCTTTCCACGGAGAAGTCCTGCGCGTCGTCGAGCGGCGTGGAGGCGTCGGCGGCCGTGTGCGATTCGTAGGAGATCAGCGCTCCGCCCGCGTCGCGCCACTCGATGTTGACGATCGCGCGCGACTGGCCGGTCAGCGGTTTCGTGGCGGTATGCCACGCGCGAACCGTCGCCGACCAGCGCTCACCCGGCGCGGTGTCGAACGGCTGCCAGTAACCGGCCACATCCCATCCCCCGTTGTTCGGCCCCGAGACCCGGGCGGCCACCGAGCCGTGCGTGGCGCCGGTCGCGGAGCCGCACGGTCCGAACTGGTTCCACCCGGCGAATACCGCGCCCCCCGTCCCGGCGAGCTCGAAGCTCGGGTTTGCGACCAGGCACTGGCTGGCCGCGCCGGCGGGGTGAAGCAAACAAACTGCGAGTGCCGACAGAACGAAGTATGAGCGCGCAAAGCAAACCATTCGAATGCTCCGCCAGCGTCACTTGAGGGGGCGGATCCAGGGTGGCGACAAACGGGTGCAAGCCGCCGATCTTCTCCTACTAATTGTAGGGTTAATAATATATTACCACAAGGTCTTTATTTCGTTTTGTGGTAAGATGTGGCATCAGGTCCCTCTATGGGGGCCTGCAACACAAGATCAGACCAGCAGATACTGATACCCGTGGGTCCCGACGCAACCACCATCTCCCGACCGCTCCTCGAAGTGCGGGGCCTGTCGAGGTCGTTTGTGAGCAAGAGGCTCTTCGGGGCCTCCCGTACTGTGCCGGCCGCCCGCGAGGTGTCCTTTCGGATCGACCGCGGACAGGCGGTCGCCCTAGTGGGTGAATCCGGGAGCGGCAAGAGCACCATCGCGCGCCTAGTCCTCCGACTCGTGGCTCCCGACCGCGGCGAGATACGGCTCGATGGAGAGGACGTCCTGGCCCGCGAGCCGCGCCGTGCATCTCTCGCCTACCGCGCGCGCGTTCAAATGGTGTTCCAGGACCCGTTCGCTTCGCTCAACCCCCTTCACACGGTTTTCTACCACCTGTCGCGCCCGCTACTGCGCCACCGCCGGGTGAAGGCGGTCGGCGCGCGTAAGCGGGTGCTCGAACTCCTGCACACGGTCGGGCTCGAGCCGGCCGACGAGTTCATCGACCGCCACCCGCACGAACTCTCGGGCGGCCAGCGACAGCGTGTCGCTATCGCTCGCGCGCTCGCGGTCGACCCCGACCTGCTGGTGGCTGACGAGCCGACGTCGATGCTCGACGTGTCCATTCGCATGGAGATTCTCAACCTGCTCGTCAAGCTGAAGCGTGAGCGGCGCCTCGCGATCCTTCTCATCACGCACGACCTCGCTTCGGCCCGCTATGTTTCGGACCGCATCCTCGTGCTGTTCCGCGGGCGCGTGGTCGAGGAAGGCGCGGGACGCGCGGTGGTCGAGTCGCCTCTGCATCCGTACACGCGCGCGCTGCTCGCGTCGATCGCGGGCGCGGGGCCGGGTTACCCGCCGGCGGCGCGGACGCTGCCCGCGTCCCGCGACGTCGCCGACAGCGGTTGCCCGTTCGTCGCGCGCTGCCCGGACGCAATGGACGTGTGCCGCGCCGAGGATCCGCGGCCTCGCCTCTCGGGCGACCGGCTCGTACGCTGCCACCTGTACGCCGACGACGCGGGCGTACAACGGAGTTGACCAGCATGCCCCGCCTCGCCTTTCCCGACGGATTCACCTGGGGCGTGGCCACCTCCGCGCACCAGATCGAGGGTGCGTTCCAGGAAGACGGCCGCGGCGAATCCATCTGGGACCGCTTCGCGGCGACACCCGGACGTATCTCCGACGGATCCGACGCCAGTGTCGCGTGCGATCACTACCACCGCTGGCGCGACGACATCGGCCGGTTGCAGTGGCTGGGCGTGAACGCCTACCGGTTTTCGGTCGCCTGGCCTCGCGTGCTGCCTGCGGGCACCGGAGCGGTCAACCAGCGCGGACTGGACTTCTACGACGCGCTGGTGGATGCGCTGCTCGAGCGCGGCATCCGACCCTTCGTAACCCTGTATCACTGGGACCTCCCCCAGGCGCTCCAGGACGTCGGCGGATGGGGATCCCGCGCCACGGCGGAGGCATTCGTCGCGTACACGGACGCCGTCACCGCCCGGCTCGGCGATCGCGTACGCCAGTGGATGACGCACAACGAGCCCTGGTGCATCGCGCACCTGGGCCACGAGGACGGCGAACACGCGCCCGGCCACCGCGATGCAGCGGAGTCGCTGCGCGCGGCGCACCACGTCTTGCTCTCGCACGGCTGGGCGAGCGGAGTCGTCCGCGCGAACGCCACCGGAGCGGAAGTCGGCATCGTGCTCAACCTCTCGCCCGCGTTCCCCGCTTCAGACAGCGAGGCCGACCGCGATGCCGCCCGCTGGTTCGACGGGTTTTTCAATCGCTGGTACCTCGATCCGGTGTTTCGCGGGCGTTACCCGGCGGACGCCGTGGCCGATCGCGTCGCACGCGGCCATGTGGAAGGGCCCGTGCCAGCCTTCGTGCGACCCGGCGACATGGAGGCAATCGCGACTCCACTCGACTTCCTGGGTGTCAACTACTACAGCCGCACCGTGCTGCGGTCTGACCCGTCGGGGGTTCCGCGGCGGGTCGATGGGGTGGCACGCGCCGAGCTCACGGACATGGGCTGGGAGGTGTATCCGCAGGGCCTGCACGAGCTGCTGGTGCGTATTGGCCGCGAGTACGCTCCGCGCAAGATCTACATCACCGAGAACGGCGTGGCGTATTCCGACGGACCGGACGAGGCCCGGCGCGTCAACGACGAGCGCCGCGTGGCGTTTCTCCGGGACCACCTGGTTGCGGCCCACCGCGCGATCGCCGACGGCGTGCCGCTGCACGGGTATTTCCTGTGGTCCCTCATGGACAACTTCGAGTGGGCCCACGGGTATTCGAAGCGTTTCGGCATCTACTGGGTCGACTACACCACCCAGGAGCGCATAGCGAAACAGAGCGCGTTCAGGTACCGTGACATCGTGAAGGGGAATGCTCTCGACGGAGTAACGCCCTGAACGATCAGAGGAGGCTTTCATGATCTCCACGGGAGCATCTTGCAGGCATCTTGTGTCCCTCGCGTGGGTGGCGTTCGTCGCAGGCGCGGCGCTCGCGCTGGCGGCGGCCGCGTCCGTGGCCCAGACGGCCCCGGTCGTGCGCGTCGTTGCCGACGAATCGGGCGAGCGCCTGCAGGTGGATGGGCGGGACTTCATGGTCTTCGGCATGAACTGGGACTACTCCCCCATCGGCACCAACTACGCCTTCGTTCTGTGGAACCAGCCGGACGACTTCATCGAGGAAGCGCTGGCCCGCGACATGCCGCTGCTTCAGGACATGGGTGTCAACGTCATCCGCATGTACACGGGAATCCAGCCCCGCTGGGTCCGGTACATCTACGAGACCTACGGCATCTACACCGTGCTCAACCACCCGATGGCACGCTACGGCTTTCTGATCGACGGGGTCTGGACGACTTCCGTCAACTACGCCGACCCGCGCCTGCGCGAGGCCCTCAAGGCCGAGATCACGGCCATGGTGGACGAGTTTCGGGACACGCCCGGCCTGCTCATGTGGCTCCTCGGCAACGAGAACAACTACGGACTCTCCTGGACCACGTTCGAGGCCGAGGCACTCCCCGAGGGCGAGCGCGACGCCGCGCGCGCGCGCCAGCTCTATTCGCTCTTCGGAGAAGTCATCGACGCCATCAAGGCGCGCGACCCGAGTCGACCCGTGGCCATCGTCAACGGCGACGTGCAGTACATCGACATCATCGCGGACGAGTGCAAGGGGCTCGACGTGCTCGGGTGCAACGTGTACCGGGGCATTTCCGCCCGCGACCTCTTCCAGGTGGTGAAGGACAAGCTCGGCGTCCCCGTGATGTTCACGGAGTTCGGGGCCGACGCCTGGAATGCAAAGGAGATGCGCGAGGACCAGGTGACGCAGGCGCGCTACCTGATCGGCCAGTGGCAGGAAATCTACGAAATGTCCGCCGGCAAGGGCCGTGAGGGCAACGCCATCGGCGGGTTCATCTTCCAGTGGAGCGACGGGTGGTGGAAGTTCGGACAGGAGGACCGTCTCGACGTGCACGACACCAACGCATCGTGGCCCAACGGCGGGTACATCGAGGACTTCGTCGCGGGCGACAACAACATGAACGAGGAATGGTGGGGCATCACCGCCAAGGGCGCGTCGGATGTCCGCGGCCTCTACGAGGTCTATCCCCGCGCCGCGTACTTCGCGCTGCGCAGCGCGTTCCGGCTTTCCCCCTACGCGCCGGAAACCGACCTCGCGGCGATTCGCGCCCACTTCGCGGCCATCCACCCCGCCGGGGCCGCGCTGGAGGCGCGCGGAAGCACGGCGGGTCTCGCTTCCGACTGGTCGCAGCGGCTGCGCGTGACCGGCGTGCGGCTCGAGTTCGAGACCTTCAACACGGGCGGCTCCAACATCGAGACACCCAAGAGCTCGAATGCGGCGCTGCCGCCCACCTATCCGGCGTTCCAGGGGTTCGACCAGATGGAATCGTTCTATTTCGGTGTGGAAGCCCGTCCGACGGAAGCGGTTCGCGGGATGGTCTCGTTCAACGTTCTGGGAAACGTGCCGACCAATCCCATCGACGAGATCTTCTACGAGAACCGCGGGCGACCGCGCACGGTCGAATCCGACGCGGGCACGATTTCCGTCAACAGTCTGGAACGGACCAAGGTGTACCAGGCGAGCGTGTCGTGGGACGACCGCTGGTTCGCGCTCGAGGGCTTCTATCGCGTCGGTCATCTGCACTGGCAGTACGAAGGCGACTTCTTCGGTCTCTATCATGACGCGTTCTACGGAGAGAACCTGGACATGTACAACGGCGAGATCGTTGGGCTCGAGCTTCGCGGCAAGCGCGCGCTCGACGGCGCGACGTTCGCCTACGGTCCTCAGCTCTGGTGGGGCGCCAACCCGGCGATGTTGTTCAAGTACACGAGGCAACTGGGCCGGTTCAACGCGACGGCCGTCTACCAGGAAGACATCGACGACCGCTCGTCGGTGCCGACGACGTCGGTCGTGATTCCGCTGCCCCCCACACGCAAGGCGACGCTGCAGGTGGCCACCAGCCGCGGGCCGGTCGGCCTCGAGGTCGGCGGCATCTGGTCGGGAAGCACGAAGGAAGGCGAGCAGTTCCAGATCGCAGAGGTCCGCAACGGCGCGTACGTCATCCTCGGCGACGAAGTGAAACCCGAGGATGCGTTCGGCGGCAAGGCGAAGGTGACCTACGAGCAGGGCCGCTGGCACGCGTTCGCGCAGGGCGCCATCACGGGCATCGTTGCGGAGGGCGGCCCGACGGCGATTCCGACCTTCACCGGCTGGCGTCTTCGCGACAGCGGGTCCGGCAACCAGTCCAACTTTCTCACCGGGCTGGCCGTCAATCTCGGCAATTTCCAGGTGGCGCCGAATTTCCTGTACCAGAAGCCGATGGTGGGACCCGTCCCCGGTGATGCGCCCCCGCCGGCACGGCCGCGCAACGTGCTCGACGATCCGTTCGCGGTGCGCGCGAACCGCGAGACGACGGGCATCGAGATCCTGGTCGGCTACGACCCCACGCCGGCCACGTGGATGTGGCAGTGGGACAACGATGCGCGTGAAGATGCGCGTTTCGCGGCCGCGCTCGGGTACGTCTTCCGCCACTGCCCCACGACCCAGGACGCGAGCATCTACATCGACTCGACCGGCGTGAACACGATTCCGTTCACGGGCGCGCCGCCGGCCAACGACCTGTGGGAAGTGTGGGCGCGGATCCTGGCGGGCTCGGGCCCGGAACTGAGGCTGGTGGCGAGCATCTACGGCGGCAACGCAGAGCCCAACGGCTGGGACTATGCCGGTAACCCGGGCTTGAACCGCGTGATCCACCGCTTCGGCGCGCAGGCGCGGCTGGCTCTCGAGCAGAACGCGTTCGAGGTGGCGGCACGCTTCAACGACTGGGGCCCGTACGACTATCACCGCGACTTCAACCTGACGTTCCCGGTGCAGCTGATGGGCGACGTGTCCCGCACGCTGGGACTGCCGCGCTGGTTCAGCGTGCCGCAGACGCGCGTCGGCGTGCGCGGCACGTGGCGTTCGCTCGACGAAAACTCCAACCGCTACCTTGCAGCCGATCCGGGCAATGGATCCGAGTGGGAGGTCCGCACGTACCTCCATCTCTCGATGTAGCCGGGCTCGATCAGCCCAGGAGATGGCACGCCGCAGCGTGGTCGGGGCCTACCGAAACGAACTCCGGCACGACCTCGCGGCAGCGGTCGAAAACGAACGGACACCGCGGGTGGAAGCGGCAGCCCGCGGGCGGGTTCACGAGGCTCGGGGGTGAGCCGGGGATGCTGCGGGCCTCTTCCTCCCCGTGCACGGTCGGGAATGCGCGCAGCAGCCCCTGCGTGTAGGGATGCCGCGGCGCGCGGTGCAACTCCGCCGACGGCCCCGCTTCCACGATGCGGGCGGCATAGAACACCGCCACGCGATCCGAGTACTGGAGCATGCGGGCGAGGTCGTGCGTGATGTAGACGACCGCGAAGCCGAGCCGCCGCTGCAGGCTCCGGACCGTGTTGAGGATCTCCCGCTCGACGATGACGTCGAGTGCGGTGGTGGGTTCGTCCATGATCACCACCGCGGGCTCCAGCGCGAGTGCCAGCGCGATGCACACGCGCTGGCGCATGCCGCCCGAGAGCTGGTGCGCGTAGGCGTCGACGCGGCTGTCCGGTATCCCCACCATCTCCAGCAATTCCCCCGCGCGCGCCCGCGCCGCCGCCGTCGGGATCGTCCGGTGCGCGGTGAGCGTATCCACGATCTGCTCGCCCACCGTGATGACGGGATTGAGCGCGTCCATGGCACTCTGGAACACCATCGATATCCGGTTCCAGCGCAACGCGCGCAGCTCCCCTTCGTCGAGGGAGAGGATGTCGCGTCCTTCGAACTGTACGACGCCGCCGCGGATGACCGCGGGCGGCGGGAGGATCCGCATCACCGCGTGCACCAGCGTGGACTTGCCGCTCCCGGACTCGCCGGCCACGCCCAGGATCTCGCCCCCGTAGACGTCGAGCGAAACACTGTCGATCGCGCGCACGGCGCCATGTTCGGTGACGTAGTCGACGCACAGGTCGCGGATCGACAGCACGGCGTCAGTCATGCTCCGTCACCACCGGCGTCGAGCGCGACGGCTCGCACCCGCGCTTCTCCAGGTAGGCACGCCACGTCCGTTCCTGCAGGAGGCGCGGGTTGGTGATCTCGTCGAATCCGGAATTGAGCAGGACCAGGCCGAAGCCGACCAGTGCCACGCACAGTCCGGTGGGCGCGAATGTCCACCACGCGCCCGTCAGCAGCGCCGAATCGTTCTGCGCCCAGTACAGGTTGGTCCCCCACGTCGCCACCGAGACGTCGCCCAGCCCGAGGAATTCGAGACCCACCTGTGCCCCGATCGCGTAGGTGGTTCCGCCGATCACCTGCGCTACCAGCAGCGACGTCATGGTGGGAAGGATCTCCCGCGTAACGATGCGGAAACTCGATTCGCCCGACACCACCGCGGCGGCGACGAAGTCGCGCTTGCGCTGCGAGAGCGTCTGCGCGCGCAGCACGCGCGCATTCCACGCCCAGCCCGTGACCACCAGCACCAGCCCCAGCGTGAGCGGTCCCGACGGCAGGTAGGCCGCGATCACGATCGCGAGCGGGAGACCCGGGATCACGAGGAATACATTAAAAAGCAGCGAGAGCAGCGCGTCCACGCGCCCCCCGAAGTACCCCGCCGTGACGCCGATGAGCGCTCCCACCAGCACCACCACCAGCCCCACCGCGAAGCCGATGGCCATCGACGTCCGCGTGCCGACGACCAGCTGCGCGAGCACGTCCTGGCCCTGCCCGGTGGTCCCCAGCCAGTGCTGCGCGGAGGGCACCTGCAGCGGAATGCCGACCGGCGCGTCGGGGTCCGCCACGAGCAGCGGCCCGACGAGGGCGACGAGCACGAAGAACGCGATGATGAGGGCGCCGATCGTCGCCTTGCGGTCGCGACGGATGGCGTGCACCCACAGGGAGAGACCCGAGTCTCGTGCGACGGTCTTCGTCATGACGCCGAGTCCCGGATGCGCGGGTCCAGCCACAGGTAGACCAGGTCGACGAGCCAGTTGGCGGCCAGCACCGCCAGCGTGATCACGAGGAAGATCCCCTGCATGAGCGGATAGTCCTGGCTGCGCACCGCCTGGACCAGCAGGTATCCCTGCCCCGGATAGGAGAACACGATCTCAGTGAGCAGCGAGCCGCCCAGCACGAAACCGAGCGACATGCCGAACCCGGTGACGTTGGGGATCAGCGCGTTGCGCGCCGCGTAGCGCATCATCACGCGTCCCGGCCGCAGCCCGCGCGCGCGCGCGAGGTTGACGTAATCCGAGCCGAGCACCGAGATCATCGTGTTGCGCATCGACAGGAGCCATCCGCCCAGCGTCGCCAGCACCACCGTGCTCACCGGAAGGATGGCATGGCGCGCCACGTCGGCGAGGAAGGTGGCGTTGAAGCCGGGTGTCAGATCGTCGCCGTACGCGTGTCCCAGCGGGAACCACCCCAGCGTGAAGCCGAGGACGTAGAGGAACACCATCGCGAGCCAGAAATACGGGAACGCGCCGAGGAAGGCGAGCGCGGACGGCAGCCACGTGTCGACCCACCCGCGCCGCCACCACGCGGCCACGATGCCGAGCATGGTCCCGATGGTGAAACTCACGATGACCGCCGTGCCGGCGAGGAAGATGGTCCACACGAATCCGAGCGCGATCACCTGCGATACCGGCGCGGGAAAGTACGCCACGGAAACGCCGAAGTCCCCGCGGAGTACATTGCCGAGGTAGGTGAGGTACTGGCTGAACAGCGACGCGTCGGTGAGTCCGAAGGTCTCGCGCAGGGCCTGCATCGCCTCGGGTCCGAGCCGGCCGGCGAAACGGGCAAAGAGCGCCGTCGCCGGATCGCCCGGCATCAGGCGCGGCAGGAAGAAGTTGAGCGTGAGGGCCACCCACGCGGCGAGCAGGTAGAAGCCGAGACGCCGCAGGATGTAGCGCAACTCACTTCACCTCCCGGCGCGACGCGAGCGTCGTCAGCACGAGCAGGCACTCGCCGCGGTCGAACTTGTTGGGCGACGGGTCCGCGTACGGATTCTCTTCCGACGGAAACCCGGTGAAGCGCGCGGTATTGTACTCGGCCCACGAGGGATTGGGATAGAGCGGGATCGCCGGCGCCTCGTCGACGAACGCCTGCTGGAGCGCGTCGCTCAGCCGCTTCATCGCCGCGGGGTCCGGCTCGCGCTCGAACGCGGCGAGCACCGAATCGGCCGACGCACTGCCGTAGCGGTGCCAGTTCCCCATCGACGCCACACCGGTCGGGACCAGCGTGGTGGAGGACATCAGCCAGCGGTAGAAGAGATACGGCGTGGGACCTTCGAACGACCATCCCAGGCTGAGGTCGAAGTTCCCCTCCTGGACGCGCTGAAACCACGCGCTGAAGTCGTAGGTGCGCACCGACGCGTCGATGCCGATCTGGCGAAAGCCGCGCGCGATCACCTGCGTGGCGCGCACCCAGTCCGACCAGCCGGACACGGTGAGGATTTCGTACTTCCACGGCCGGCCGTCGGGCAGCAGGCGGACCCCGTCGGCGCCGCGCCGGAAACCTGCCTCGTCGAGGAGCGCATTCGCGCGCGCGACGTCGTAGCGCACCCAGTCCGCGCCCGCCGCGATCTCCGGATTCCGCCACGCGGAATACGCGTCGCTCAGGCCGGTCGCGTCCGCGGGTCGCGAGTAGTGATACAGCGCGACGTCGACCAAAAGCTCGCGGTCGATCGCGAGACTGAGCGCCTTGCGTACCCGCACGTCGTCGAACGGCGCGCGGACGGTGTTGGCGTAGAGGAAGATGCTGCTCCCCGTGAGCGGAAACCAGTAGTGGTGATGCTCCGGGTTGCGCGCCACGAAGACGCGGTCCACGGCGGGAATGAAGTTCCCCGCCCAGTCCAGCTCGTCGAACACCAGCGCGAGGTTGGCGCGGTCGTTGGACGGGTAAGCGAGGCAGCGGATGGCGTCGAAGTGCGGGAGTCCCTTCTGCCAGTACCTCGGGTTGCGCCCGAGTTCGTACACCTGGTTGCGGAACACGCGCACCTCGGTGAACGGCCCGGTCGCCACGGGGTTCTCGTTGGGAAACGCGACCGGGTCGGCCACGGAGCTCCAGACGTGCTCCGGCACGATCTGCTGCGCCGCGACCTCGTCGAAGCCGGGGATGAACACGCGTTTGAACCCGAACTCCACGGTGCGGTCGTCGAGCGCCCGCACGTCGGAGAGAAAACCCCACGTCCCGCGGCGATCGAGCGCGGGGTGCCGCTTCATCAGCTGGAAGGTGAAGGCCACGTCGCGCGCGGTGAAGGGCTGTCCGTCCGACCAGAGCACGCCCGCGCGCGTCGTGACGCGCAGGACGCGGTTCCGCTCGCGCCACTCGTAGGCAACCCCGAGCCACGGGACGTAGGATGCCTGGATGCTGTTGAATACGAAGAGGGGCTCGTAGACGCCGGCCAGCGCGGGCCACCGGGCCGCGGTGGCGGTGGTCAGTGGATTGAAGTTCCGAACCCAGGAGGCCTGCTGCTCCTGCGAAACCACCAGCACGCCTTCGGTCGTTTCCGGGCGGTCGCGCGTGCAACCCATCACGACCAACGCCGCAAGAATCGCGGCCACGCGCGCGCCCGGCCGCAAGCTCATGGTCACGGTCCGAACCGGTAGACCTTCACCCAGTCAACGAGCATGGTTTGCGGGAACGACGTGGAGGCGTCGGGCGGCCCCACGAAATTGCCGCCCACCGCCACGTTCAGGATGATGAAGAAGGGGTGGTCGAACACCCAGCGGGCGTTGCCGGGCAGGTCGTCGGGCGTGACGGTCAGATAGCGCGTGCTGTCCACGTACCAGGCGATTTGCTTCTCGTCCCATTCGACCGCGAACACATGGAACCCGTCGTCGAAACGCTGCCCGCCCGGCAGCGTGTAGCGGCTGGTCAGCGCCGATCCGCCGGAGTACCCGGGACCGTGCAGACTCCCGTGGAGCACCGCGGGTTGCTGGCCCCGGTACTCCATGATGTCGATTTCGCCGCACTCGGGCCATCCCACGGCTTCGAAGTTGGCGCCCAGCAGCCAGAACGCGGGCCATATGCCCTGCCCCACCGGCAGCTGGATGCGGGCCTCGAACTTCCCGCGCGTCTGCTCGAACAACGCTCGGGTATTGATGCGAGCGGACGTGTACGACCGGCCCAGGTAGTCTTCTTCGCGCGCCGTGATGGCCAGGTGTCCGGCGCCGTCGAGCGACGCGTTCTCCGCGCGGTCGGTATCGTACTCCAGCTGGTTGTTGCCCCAACCGTCGCCGCCGACGTCGAAGCGCCAGTTCGCGGAGCCGGGCAACTGGCCCGCCGGACCGTCGAAATCATCCTGCCACGCGAGCGTCCACGCCGTCGCGTCGTCGTCCCGCTGGCAGGCGGCCAACGCGACCGCCGCGGCGAGCAGCACGGCCGCCGCCGTTCTTCGATGCAGCATGATCAGCACCGGCCCTTCACTTGTGGAAGTACACGTTGTCGATGAACGCGGTGGTATCGCCCGTGCCGGAGATGATGAGCTGCGCGAGATGCGCGCGCTGCACGAGCCCGCTGGGGCCGTTCATGAAGTCCTCCAGCGGGATGTCCAGGGAGGTCCAGACCCCCGGGAGCAGCGGCGGCGTGGAGCCCGCCCAGAACGTCAGCTCGCGCTCGCTGTCCGGAGCCCCCTGGTACACGCCGTCTTCGCCGAAGTCGACCAGCTTCACTTTGAACAAGAGCGTGCCCGCCGGAACCCAGACGTCGACGTGGAAGTGGGTCAGCGACGTCGCGTCGATGGTCTGTGACGCGAACTCGATACCGGCATAATTGAGGCTCGTGTAGGCCTTGACGTCGTCGCCCGCCACCCTGAAGTCCGTGAAGCTGGAGTAGTTGTGCGACCACTCCGCCCACCAGGTGTCGACCGTGACGTTCGGGTAGACATTGCTGAAGAGTGAAAGCACGTCGGCCGGCGGCGGCGTGGGCCTCGGCGCGGCCACCATCGGCGCGGCGCTGCCCTTCACGGTGATGACTCCGGCGGCATCGACGCTCCCGAGTCGGGCGGTGACGCTGGCCTCGCCTTGACCCACCACCGTGATGACTCCATTCGAGACGGTGACCACGCTGTCGGCCGAGGACTGGAATGAGAGATAACCCGGCATGTGAGATACAACCTGGTCGGTGCCTCCCACGGAGAAGATGGTGGCCACATCGCCGGGATCCACCGTCGCCCCGGCGAACGAGGTGATCGTCTTGGTCTCGATGATCGGCCGCGGGTTCGTAACGCTGCTCAGGTTCGAGAACACGATGTCGTCGAGCCAGCATTCGTAGCCCTCGTCGTTCTCGGCGCCTTCCGCGATGAAGAACAAGCCCCGCTCGCTGACGAGCCTCGCCGGCAGCGGGATGGGGATGACGTACCTCCGCCATTGCGTGCTCATGGGGATGTCCCCCCAGCTGGCTTCGAACAGCGACGTCCCGGTGTTGTCGTTGCCGAGCCCGGCCACGTTGAGCGTCGCTCCGTCCTTGCTGGCCTTGGCGTAGAACGTGAGCGCGTTGTATCCGGAGAGATCGCGATATTCGCTGGATACAAACGCGCCGCCGGCGAACCAGCCGGTGGGATCGTTCGGCGCGGGCACGACGACCCGCAGCGACGCGGTTCCACTGTACTTCTCGTTGGTCACGACACTGGTCGCGTCGTACTTGGAGTTCGTGAAGGCCTGGTAGTCGATGCCCGCGCCCAGCTGGTCAATGAAGACAACCGGGTCGGTGGAAAGCGCAACCGGTCCCAGGCCGGACGTGTCGCGCTCGCAGCCGGCTACCGCGAAGAGCACCAGTGCGATCCGGGCGCCCGCATCGCGAAACATCCTTCTGACATGCATACGCTCGCCTCCCGCGGCGTGTCGTCGGCCAGAAATATAATACCATCTGGTCTACTTCCGTGATAACGCTTAGTTATGCCGCCGCGACCGATCCGTCTGGGCCTTCCCGCCCTGCCGCCTTCGTTCGTCGAAGTCGAGGGCGGGCTCTGCGATTGGCGGGGGGAAACCCATTACCGCATCGCCGGCTACGACGCCCTCGAGCCGTTCCTGACCACGGTGGTCAGCGACTGCGATCTCTGGATGTACGTCGCCTCGAGCGGGGGTCTCACGGCGGGTCGCACAAGCCCCGACCACGCGCTGTTTCCTTATGAAACGGTCGACAAGCTCTTCCGCTCCCACGCCCACACCGGACCGAGAACAGTCATTCGCGCGTGTGACGCCGATCACGTGTCCGTCTGGCAGCCCTTCGCGGAAGACGGACGCCTGCGCTATGCGCTCCAGCGCGCGGTCTACAAGCACGCGCTCGGGTGCGAACTCTGGTTCGAGGAACGCAACGACTCGCTCGGCCTGACCTTCCGGTATGGGTGGCGGCCGAGTCCCCGCTTTGGATGGGTGCGCACGGCGGAGCTCGTCAACGATACGACGGCGCGCCGGCGCGTGGAGGTGCTCGACGGCGTGCAGAATCTCTTGCCTGCCGGCGTGGGCACCCGGCTGCAGGATTCGCTGAGCTGCCTGGTCGACGCCTATAAGAAGACGGAGGTGAAACCCGGCACCGGGATGGCGCTGTACCGCCTCACCGCCAATATCATCGACCGGCCCGAGGCCAGCGAGGTGCTCCGCGCGACCGTCGCCTGGCGCGCGGGACTTCCCGCTGCATCAACGCTGCTCGACGGCACGCACCGGGAGCCGTTCATCCGCGGGCACGCGTTGCAAGCGGAGTCTCGTTTCAACGGACGGCCGGGTTCATACCTCGTCGCCGACGGGATGGACGTGGATGCGGGCCAGACCGTCGCGTGGCACATCGTGCTCGACACGCCGGTCGATCAGGCGGGCGTCGCGGAGCTCCAACGGACCATCGCGGGCGATGCCGGCGCGCAGTTGGAGGAGGACGTGAAGCGCGGGCGCCAGCGCCTGGTCCGTTTTCTCGCCGCAGCCGACGCGTTCCAGCAGACTGGAGATCCCATGGCGTCCGTGCACCACGGCACCAACGTGCTCTTCAACATCGCGCGTGGAGGCGTTCTGCCGGATCAGTATGTCGTCGAGCGCAACGACCTGGAGCGTTTCGTTGCCGCAAGAAACCGTCCCGTGGCCGCGAGGCACCGCGCGTGGCTGGCGGCGCTGCCCGGGCGGCTCCCGCTGGCGGAGCTGCACCGCCGCGCGCACGCAACCGGCGACCGCGACCTGTCCCGGATCTGCATGGAGTATCTGCCGCTCGTATTCTCGCGGCGCCACGGCGACCCGTCGCGACCGTGGAACCGGTTCACGATTGCGGTGGACAACCCGGATGGGTCCATGCGCTACGCGTACGAAGGCAACTGGCGCGACATCTTCCAGAACTGGGAGGCGTTGTGCCGGAGCTTCCCGGAGTGCCTCGAGCCGATCATCGCCAGGTTTGTGAACGCGTCGACGATGGACGGTTTCAATCCTTATTGCGTCACCCACGAAGGCGTCGAGTGGGAGGTGGCTGACCCGGCCAACCCGTGGAGCTCGATCGGCTACTGGGGAGATCACCAGATCGTCTACCTCCTGCGGCTCATCGAGCATTCACTCGCCCATCACCCCGGGCGCCTGGCGTCCATGCTCGGACAGGCCGTGTTCATGTACGCCGACGTTCCCTACGACATCAGGCCCTACGCCGATATCGTGGCCAACGCGCAGAAGACCGTCGATTTCAATCTTGCGCGCCAGCGGGCGGTCGATGAGCGCGTCGCCGCCATCGGCACGGACGGGCGGCTGGTGCACAGGGACGGCACGCTCGTTCACGTGACGCTGGCGGAGAAGCTCCTGGTTCCGCTGCTGGCAAAGATCTCGAACCTGGTGCCCGGCGGGGGCGTGTGGATGAACACGATGCGTCCGGAATGGAACGACGCCAACAACGCGCTGGTCGGCAACGGCACGTCGGTGGTGACGACCTGCCACCTCTACCGGCATCTCGGCGTGTGCGCGAGCCTGTTTGAGAGCGCGGGCCCGGCGAGCTTCGAGATTTCGCCGCACGTGGGCCGGTGGATGTCCGAGCTCGGGGAGATCATGGACAGTCACGGCGAAGGATGCGCGGACGACCGGCGGCGCCGCGCCTTCATCGACGCCGCGGGCGCCTCCTTTTC
>Ga0184629_10000344_pt1 | contig 20692 bp, 16 predicted proteins | sample PLM4_32_b1_FD_133158 | JGI IMG/M metagenome (GOLD analysis project Ga0184629, IMG submission 133158) | Groundwater sediment microbial communities from an aquifer in East River, Colorado, USA - PLM4_32_b1 | ecosystem: Environmental > Terrestrial > Soil > Riparian zone | place: USA: East River...
GGCTGCACCGCGCCCGCCTGCGCCTGCGCGACCGGCTGAGCCGCTACTTCGCCGACCGCCTCAATCGCAGGGACCGCGGGCGGTGAGTCCGGCTTCCGCGGCTACCGGGCGATGAGCCGCCACGCGATGAGGGCTGCGAAGGCGGTGCGGTACGCGAAGAACACCGCGAATCCCGGGCGCCCGAGATAGCGGATGAGCAGGCGGATCGCGAGCAGCCCGACGATCGCCGAGGTCACGACGCCGATCGCCAGGGCCGAGGCGGGCGTGTCGTTCCCGAGGTGGCGCAGCTCGAGCAGCCCGGCCCCGAAGGTGATGGGGGTGGCGAGCAGGAACGAGAAGCGCGCGGCCGCGACCCGCGAAAGCCCGGCCGCCCTGCCCGCGGTGATCGTGATACCCGAGCGCGAGACCCCGGGCACCAGCGCCACCGCCTGCGCCAGGCCCATCGCCATGCAGGTTCCCCAGCCCGGGACGTCCTCGTCGCGGCCGGGGGGCCGCAGGCGGTCCACCGCCCACAACAGGAACCCGAAGATCACGAGCATCATGGCCTGGATCGGGAGCGCGCGCAGAAGGCTGGACGCGAGATCCTCGAGCGCGAGCCCGGCGATCGCGCCCGGAACGGAGGCGGCGGCGAGCTTGAACCACGTGCTCCAGGCGGTGGAGCGCACCGCGCGGTCGGCGGAGAACGCGTCGCGCACGAGTGCGACCCATACGTTTCCGTACGCCATGAGCAGCGCGAGGAGCGTTCCCCAGTGGAGCGCGACGTCGAACGCGAGGCCGGCGTACGGCCAGCCGAGCAGCGTGGGAATCACGTACAGGTGCGCGCTGCTCGAGATCGGGAGAAACTCGGTGAGACCCTGGACCGCGCCGAGCACCGCCGACTGGAACGGGGACATGGGCGGGCAAGCTAGACGGCGTCGCCCGATCGCGCAAGGCAGCCGTCGGCGGTGAGCGCCGGAGCCGGCGTGGGGGAGGAGGCGCGGGTCGCGCGCAGCGCCGGGAAGGTGGGGCTCGCGACCCTGCTGTCGCGCGTCCTCGGCCTGCTGCGCGAGCAGGTGATGGCGACGCTGTTCGGCGCGGGGCTCGCGACCGACGCCTTCAACGTCGCCTTCCGGATTCCGAACCTGCTCCGCGACCTCTTCGCAGAGGGCGCGATGTCGTCCGCCTTCGTCCCGACGTTCACCGGGATCCACGAGCGTCGCGGCGCCGACGAAGCCTGGGAGTTCGGCCGGCGGCTCCTGGTCACGCTGTTCCTCACGCTGCTCGCGGTCTGCGCGATCGGCTACGTGGCGGCCCCCGCGCTGGTGAGGATCTTCGCGCCCGGCTTCAGCGCCGTTCCCGGAAAGCTCGATCTCACCGTGATGCTCACGCGCGTCATGCTGCCGTTCCTGCCGGCGGTGGCGCTGGCCGCTGCGACGATGGGCATGCTGAACGCCTACGGCCGCTTCGGCGTGCCGGCGCTCGCTCCGTCGCTCCTCAACCTGGGCATGATCGTGTTCGGCGTCGGACTGATCCCGGCGTGCCGGGCCGCCGGCCAGCCCCCGATCCTGGCCATGGCGATCGGGGTCGTGATCGGCGGCGCGCTCCAGTTCCTGGTGCAGCTCCCGCCGCTCTACCGCCTGGGCTTCCGGCTCAAGCTCGAGCGGCCGCGCCTGCATCCCGGGGTCGCGCGCGTGGCGAGCCTCATGGCGCCCGCGACGGTCGGGCTGGCCGCGACCCAGGTCAACCTGCTCGTGAGCACGATCCTCGCGAGCCTGCTGCCGCAGGGGAGCGTGTCGTGGCTGTGGTACGCGTTCCGGCTCATGCAGCTCCCGATCGGCGTGTTCGGAGTTGCGCTCGCGACCGTGAGCCTCCCGGCGCTGTCCCGCGCCGCGGTCGCCGCCGACATGGGCGCGCTCAAGAGCACGCTCTCCGCGACGCTGCGCCTCGTGCTGCTGCTCACGGTGCCGGCGGCGCTATGGCTCGCCGTCATGAGCGGGCCGGTGGTGGCGCTCCTCTACGAGCACGGCCGCTTCGGCCCGGTGGACACCACGCGCACGGCCGGGGCGCTCATCATGTACTGCGTGGGCCTGCCGGCCTTCGCGGGCGTCGGCGTGCTCACCCGCGCGTTCTACGCGCTCGGCGACACGCGCAAGCCGGTGCAGGCGAGCTTCGTCTCGGTGGCGCTCAACCTCGCGCTCAACCTGGCGCTCATGGGCCCGCTCGCGCACTTCGGGCTCGCGCTCAGCACCTCGATCACCGCGATCGCGAACTTCCTGCAGCTCGCCTTCTACCTGCGGCGGCGGGTGGGACCGATCGAGGGCCGGCGCATGCTGGCCACGCTGGGACGCGTGCTCGTCGCCTCCGTGGCCGCGCTCGCGCCGTGCGCGATCGCGCTCGCGTGGGTGGGCGAGCGGTGGCATCGCGGCGCGGCGCTCGAAGGGGCGACGGTCGCGGCCGGAGCGGCCGTGGCGCTGGTTCTCGGCTACGCGGCGATGCGCGCGCTGCGCGTTGAGGAGCTGGGCGCCGTCGAGGAGACGGCGCGCGCGATCCGGGGGCGGCTGGGGGGGCGGTAGCGAAGGGATCGCGACCGTGACGCGTTCGATCGACGCGGTGGCGCCTCGGCCCAGGGCGCGATCGTCCCCGCGGAGCTTCCGCACGGGCATGCACCAACACCACTCCGCCAGCAACTCGCCTCGCATGAAGCGCGGAAGCGATGCGTGCAGGGGTTGACTTCGATTTGACTTGACCGCTTCAGACGTGGGGTTCGGTCACACTCCGATGCGGTTGTCACCGTCGCGCGCTGACGCGCCGGGGATGGGCGCTCGCGGCCTCATTCGACGCTAGGACTGAAAACAATCGTCGCGAGCCATCTTGTGCGCTCCATGCGGCTCACAGAGCGCCGCGAAGGGCCGTGCGAGAATGGTGTGCCCCGCGGCCCCCGAGGTCACGACCAGCCCCCGCTGGAGACTCGGCCATGGACCCGTTCGCAGTTTCCCACTTCAGCGACAACGCCCTGCTGCACGAACTCAAGACCCTGGTCGCTCAGGATTGCAGGGCCACAGCTGTCTTGCTCACCCGCATCGCGGAGGTCGACGAGCGCCGGCTCTACCGGCGCGAAGGCTATCCCTCGATGCGCGAGTATTGCCTCCACGAACTGCACTTCTCCGAAGGCGTGACCTACAAGCGCATCAACGCCGCGCGCGCCGCACGGGAGTACCCCGCCGTACTCGTGGCCGTGGCCGAAGGCCGACTGCATCTGAGCGGAGTCCTGGCGCTGGCCCCGCGCCTGACGCCCGGGAACGCCGACGAGCTGGTGGCGGCGGCTACGCACAAGACCCGGGCCGAGATCGAGCTCCTGCTCGCCGAGCGCTTCCCGCGTCCGGACCTGCCCGAGCGGCTGCAGGCTATCCCTGCGCCGCCCATGGGCGACTCTCCCGGCTGCGACGCCACAGAACGATCAACTTGCCCCGGGGCAAGTTGACGCGTCAACTATTTTCATGCAGTCGGCGGGGAACCCGATCCAGGTGCTTTCGCAGGGCAACGTTGGAGCGCCGGCCCCGCCATCGCGGGTGATGCCGCTGGCGCCCCAGCGGTTCGGGTTTCAGTGCACGCTCGACCGGGAAACCTTCGACCTGATGCAGCGTGCCCGCGAGCTGATGGGCCACCAGAATCCGAGCGGCGAGTTCGTTCCGGTGATCAAGCGCGGCCTCGAGATGCTCGTGGGCCATCTCGAAAAGCAGAAGTTCGCCGCGACCACGCGCCCCGGCCATTCGCGGGGCTGTACGTCGGCACGCCGAATCCCCGCGGCGGTGAAGCGCGCGGTCAGGGAACGGGACGGGGAGCAGTGTGCGTTCGTGAGCGACAGCGGGAAACGCTGCACAGCGCGCACGATGCTCGAATTCGATCACCTGGAGCCGATCGCGCGCGGGGGCGTGACCACCGCCGACAACGTGCGGCTCCTGTGCCGTGCACACAACCAGTACGCGGCCGAGCGTGCCTTCGGAGCCGACTACATTGACCGCAAGCGCCGGGAGGCGCGGGAACGGGCGGCGACCGGCCGCGTGCGCGAGTGAGCGGGGCCGGCTTGGCAGGCACGGCCGCAGGCGCCCCGACGTTGTGGCGACCTGACCTGCCTTTGGCGAGTCAGATCAGCCGGCGCCCGCGATCAGAACGGGCTCACGCCCGTGAACTGGAACTCCGGGACTCTCAGCGCGGGTGCTACGACGCAGTTCCAGGCGTAATCGAAGACCGTGGGCTCGAGCTCGCGGCCCCAGCCGTCGGCGCGACGCAGCACCTCGAGCACGCTCTCGTTGAAGCGCAGGTTGCGGAGGCCGCGCACCAGCTTTCCGCGCTCGATCAGGAACGTGCCGTCGCGGGTCATCCCGGTGACCACCGTCTTCTTGGGATCCACGACCCGGCAGTACCAGAAGCGCGTTACCAGGATCCCGCGCTCGGTCGAGGCGATCAGCTCCTCCAGGCTCTTGTCACCGCCCGAGAGCACGAGGCTGTAGGGCAGGGGGCCTTCGGTCGCCGGCGGCGCGCAGGCGTGGCCGGTGCTCTCGACGCCCGTCTTCTTCGCGGTGCGGCGGTCGTGCACGACGGCGCGCGCGATGCCGCGCTCCACCAGCACCACCCGGCGGCGCGGCGTTCCCTCGTAGTCGAAGGGCCTGCCGAAGGCGCGCGGATCGAACGGGTCGTCGGTGAGCGTGACGCGCTCTCCGGTGATGCTCTGACCCATGCGGCCTGCCATGAACGAGCGGCCCTCCAGCTCGGCCTGCGCGCCGAGGCCGAGCGAGGCGAGGAACGCCACCAGCTCGGCGACGGCGGCGGGCTCGAGGATCACGGTGTAGCGGCCGGGCTCGACCGGCTGCGGATCGCGTGAGCGCTCGGCCTTCTCGATCGCGGTCCGGCCGAGGCTCGCGACCTCGAGCGCGCGCACGTCGCGGCGGTGGCGGTCCACCCAGCCGCTCGAGTTCTGCGACCGCACCGTGCAGGTGAAGTTGGAGTAGGTCTCGGGCTGGCTCACGAACAGGCCGCGGCGGTTCGCCACCGCCAGCAGCGAGGAGGTGGTGGAGAGCGCGCCCGCCGTGTTGAGCCCGGCTTTGCGGGCCGCGTGCAGCACCGAGCCCACCGCTTCGGCGCGGGACTCGGGCGTGGAGCCGGCGGTCTCGGGCTCGAACGCCTCGAGCGGTGGAACCGCGACCGACGGTGCGGGCTCCGGGAGATCGGGATCCTCCGGCGAGAGCCGCGCGATCGCCAGCGCGCGGTCGGCGAGCTGGCGGAGCGCGCTCGAGTCGAGCCGGTGGGTCGTGGCCACGCCGGCGCGCCGCCCCACGATCACGCGCAGCGTGAGCGCGTGGTCGCGTGCGGTCACGTTCTGGTGGATCTCGTTGTTCGCGAACCGCGTGAGGCTGTGGTCCTGCGCCTCGAGGATCGCCTCGGCGTGGTCGGCCTCCGCCATTCCTAAGCTCTCGCGCAGCACGCCCTGCGCCTCCTCGGCCGAGAGCGGCGGGCTCTCGAGGCCGCGCGCGGCCTCGAGCGGCGTGCGGTGCACCGGCCGCGCGCTCACGACCGCGCTCCCACGCCCACCTGGACGTCGCGGAAGCGCACCGAGGAGGCGCCCTGCGCGGTGCGCATGGTCTGGCTCGGCTGGCCCTTCCCGCAGTTGGGGGTGCCCCAGATCTCCCAGTCGGAGGCGTCGCACACCGCGTCGCAGCGGTTCCAGAACTCGGGCGTGATGCCGGTGTAGGTGCAGTTCTTCAAGAGGCGGCCGCGCTTGCCGTTCTTGATCTCGTAGCCCACCTCGGTGCCGAACTGGAAGTTGTAGCGCTTGTCGTCGATCGACCACGAACGGTTGGTGATCATGTGGATCCCGTCCGCGGTGTCGGCGATCAGGTCCGCGAGCTTCCAGGTTCCCGGCTCCAGGTTCACGTTGGTCATGCGCACCAGCGGGATGTGCGCCCACGACTCGGCGCGCATCGTCCCGTTCGATGCGAGTCCCACCATCGGCGCGGTCTCGCGCGAGGTCAGGTAGCCCGAGAAGCGGCCCTTGCGCACCAGGTCGGCGCGCTGCGCCGGCACGCCTTCGTCGTCGAATCCGAAGCTGCCCAGCCCGCGCGGGGTGGTGGCGTCGGTGACGATGTTCACGAGGTCCGAGCCGTAGCGCAGCCGCCCGAGCTGGTCCGTCGTGAGGAACGAGGTGCCCGCGTAGTTCGCTTCGTGCCCGAGCGCGCGGTCCAGCTCGGTCGGGTGCCCGCACGACTCGTGGAGCTGGAGGCTCACCTGCGAGCCGTCGAGGAGGATGGTCGTCACGCCCGCCGGGCAGACCGGGGCGGTGAGCAGCGCTACGGCCATCGCCGCCGTCTCGGCCGCGTGGCCGGGCAGGTCGAGGCGCCGCACCAGCTCGTAACCGGAGGATTCGTACTGGCCGCCGAACGAGTTGGGGTAGGAGCGCACCTGGAGGTCGTCCTCGCCAACCGCCGTCGCCGTGAGCCCCGCGCCCGAGTTCACGATGCGCTGCTCGATGCGCGCGCCCTCGGTGGAGGCGAAGCGCTTCACGTCCTCCCAGAACTGCATGTTGCCCTGCGCCACCTTGACGGCCGCCTCGCGCTCCATCAGGCCGGTGGCCTCGACCAGGAGGGCGATCTTGTCGGCGAGCGGGACGGTGAAGGGATCCACCTCGATCGGCGTCTCCCAGCGCGCGACCACGGGTGCCAACGGCGAGAGCGTGACCGGGGCGAGGCGGAACTTCGCGGAGGCGCGCGCGATCCGCGCGGCCAGCGCCGCGCAGCGCTCGGCCTCCGCCGCCGATGGATCGGCGCTCGCCGCGAACCCCCAGGCGCCGTCCACCAGCACGCGCACTCCCAGACCGAGCGTCCCGGACTCCTGCAGCGCCGAGACCTGGCGGTTCTTCACCTCGAGGAATTGCGAACGCGACTCCACCAGGCGCGCATCCGCGTAGGAGGCGCCCGCCAGCTGGGCGGCATTGAGGGCGCGATCGAGGATCTCGTCCATGGGGATCTCCGTGCGGCCGGGGGGACGATCGCTTGTGCGAGGAAGAGCGCGCCGATAGTGTCCGACGCCCATGGGAGCGTCAAGCGGAGCGCGCGCGCGCAGGCGCCTCGAGCGCGGCCGAGGCGGACCGGGCGCGAACGGACGCCGGCCCGGCCCGGGCGGATGGAGCCGCAGCGAGGCCGCGGCGATCGGCCCGCTGACGGCGTTCGCAGCCGCGATTGCGCGCGGCCGGCTCGCACCCGCGCGGGCGGCACTCGCGGCGGCGCGGCGCGCTGGCGTCGGCCGAGTCGCAGCCGAGGAAACCGCGCTCATGCTGATGCTCCATGCCGGCTATCCCGCGGCGCTGGAGGGCGCGCGTGTGCTGCTCGAGGAATGGCCCGGGCGCGCGCGGCGGCGGCGCGAAGGCGGTCCGGCCGACTGGACGAGGCGCGGCGAGCGGCTGTGCGCGCGGGTCTACGGCGCGGCGTACGCGAAGCTCCGGAGCAACGTCGCGCGCCTCCATCCCGATCTCGCGGCCTGGATGATCGAGCAGGGCTACGGCCGCGTGCTCACGCGTTCGGGGCTCTCCGGCCCGGCGCGCGAGCTGATCGCAGTCACCGTGCTCGCAGCGGGCGGCTGGGAGCGCCAGCTCGTGAGCCACCTGCTGGGCGCCGCGCGTCTCGGCGCGACGCCGGCGGAGATCCGGCGCGCGTGCCGTGCCGGGCTCGCCGGCGGAGACCGGTCCGAGCGTGCCGCGACCTCGCGGGCGTGGCGCACGGCATTCGGTCGGCCGGTTGACCCTTCCACACCCCACGCCTAGGATGCGTCCCCGACTATGCTCCCATTCCATCGCGGCGTCCCGTCCCGGCGCGCCGTCCTCCGCGCGCCGTGCGCACCCGTGCGCCCCGCGGCGTGGTGACCCGGTCGCTCGCGCTGCGCGCGCGGGTCGAGCCGCGCCCCGAGCCCCGCTTCGACCGGCTGTACGATCCGCTGGTCGCCGACGTGGTGCGCGGCGGCCCGGTGTCGCGGGCGCGCTTCGCGACTTCGTGGGGTGACGACGCCTCGCTGAAACGCCTGGCGGAGGCGAAGCGCGCGCCGCTCCCGGGAGCACTCGCGCGCGAGCTCGCGGAGGCTCACCGCCGGCTCGGCGCGTCGCCCGCCTCGCTCGCGGCCCTCGACCGCCTCGCGCGCGGCGAGGCGGTGTGCGCGATCGCGGGACAGCAGCCGGCCCCGCTCGGAGGCCCGCTCTACTCGCTCCACAAGATCGCGAGCGCCTTGGGGCTGGCGCGCTCGATCGAGGCGCGCACCGGCGTTCCGTGCGTCCCGGTCTTCTGGGTGCACTGCGAGGACTCGGATTTCGCCGAGATCCGCACGGCCTCGGTCGCCGATCCGGCGCTGACCGCCCACGAGCTCTCGCTCCCCGACTCCGCGCACGCGGACGGGGGCCTGGTGGGAAGCATCGGCGCCGAAGCACTCCAGGGGCTCGAGGACGAGGCGCGCCGGCACTGGGGAGCGCTGCCCGGAGCGGGGGAGGCGGGCGGGCTGCTGGCGCGCGCGCACGGTGCGGCGCGCGATCTCGGCGAGGCGCAGGCGGCGCTCGTGCTCGCGCTCTTCGCCGAGAGCGGGCTCGTCGTCGTGGACCCCAGGCTGCCCGCGTTCCGCGATGCCGCGCGCTCCGTGATCGATCGCTACCTGGCGCGCGCCGAGGAGCTATCCGCGGCGGCGAGCGCCGGGGGAGAGGCGATGGAACGCGCGATCGGCCGGCGGCCGCTCGCCGACTCCGCGCTCGAGTCGTTCGTGTTCGCGATCGAGGACGGCCGGCGCCACAAGGTGACGCCCGTCGAGGCGCGGAAGCAGCCCGGCTCGGTCGTGCTGAGCCCCAACGTGGCGCTGCGCCCAGCGGTGCAGGACGGCGTGCTGCCCACGGTGGCGATGGCGTGCGGGCCGGCGGAGCTCGCCTATCTCGCCCAGCTCACGGAGGTGTTCGCCGGGCTCGAGGTGCACGCCGCCTGCCCGGTGCCGCGGTTCGGGGCGACCTGGCTCCCGCCGGCTGCGGTCGCGATGCTCGATGCGACGGGGGCCGATCCCTGGGAGCTCGTGACCGGCGCCGATCACGTGCTCAAGCTGCACGCCGAGCGACAGGTCCCGGCGGACGTGCGCGAGTCGATCGAGCGCGCCCACCACGCGGCGCTGGCCGGGCTCGAGAGCATCGCGGCCGCGAGCCGCCGAGTGGACGCGAGCCTGCCGCAGCTCGTGGAATCGGCGCGCGCCAAGGTGGACTACCAGTTCTCGCGCCTCTACGAGGGGATCGCGGGCAAGGTCCGTCACCAGCTCGAGCGCCGGAACCCCGAGTGGCTCCGCCTCCGCTACTACCTGCTGCCGGGCGACCGGCTGCAGGAGCGGCGCCTGGCCTCGCTCGAGCTGGTGGCGTACCGGGGCGCTGCTGTGGCGGGCGAGCTGGCGGACCTCGGCGCAGAGCACGCCGAGCGCCTCAAGCGCGGCGCGCTCGAGCACCTGGTGGCGGAGCTGTAATGGCGCTCGACGCGCTGTTCTTCGGCGCCCATCCCGACGACGTGGAGCTGACGAGCGCCGGGCTCGCGGCGCTCCTCGCATCGCACGGGCACGCGGTCGGGATCGTGGACCTGACGCGCGGCGAGGCGGCGAGCCGCGGCACGCCCGAGGAGCGCGCGCGCGAGGCGGGCGAGGCTGCGAAGCTGCTCGGGGTCGCCGAGCGGATGAACCTCGGCCTGCCGGATCTGGGGCTCGACCGGTCGGATCACGTCCAGCTGCGGGTCGTGGCCGGCGCGATCCGCACCCACCGCCCGCGTCTCGTCGTCGCGCCGCACCACGACGACGCCCACCCCGACCACATCGAGGCCGCGCACCTCGTGGCGCGCGCCTGCTACATCTCGGGCCTGCTGCGCTTCGACGCTTCGGGCGAACGCCATCGCCCGGCGCGCGTGCTGTTCGCGCTCTACCGCACCGACCGCCCGCCGCAGCTCGTGGTGGATGTGAGCGCGGTCTGGGAGCGGCGCGCGGCCGCGCTCGCGGCGCACCGGAGCCAGCTCGACCCGCTCGCGACCGAGGCCGGGGGAGGAGGCCGTGTCGCGGCTTCGACCTATCTCACCCATCCCGACTTCCTCGCCGAGGTGGAAGCGCGGTCCCGGAGCTTCGGCGCCCTGATCGGAGCGCGCTACGGCGAGGGCTACCGCCTGCGCGGGCCGGTCGCGATCCACGACGCGCGCGCGCTGATCGGCCCGCCCGCGGGAGGAGTGGCGTGAAGCGCGGACGCGGGCGGAAGGAGAGCGCGGCGGCGAAGCGCAGGGAGCGCCCGGCCGGGGCGGTCGCCGCGCGCGCGATTCGGCGCCTCGCCGAGACCAAGACCGACCCCGCGACCGACGTGGCCTCGGTGCGCGCGGCCGCGGGCGGTCGCGGCGCCGGGCGGAAGCCGCGCGCGGAGCGCGTCGCGGCGGCGGGAACGGCGAAGGTGCGGCGCACGCGGCGCATCGGGATCACCTGCTACTCGCATTTCGGCGGAAGCGGCGTGGTGGCGACCGAGCTGGGGCTGGCGCTGGCCCGGCGCGGCTTCGAGGTGCACTTCATCGCCAGCCGGCTCCCGTTCCGGCTCCGCAAGTTCGAGTCGAACGTCCTCTTCCACGAGGTCGCCCCGGCGAGCTATCCGGTCTTCGAGCAGGCGCCCTACAACCTCGCGCTCTCGACCAAGATGGTCGAGGTCGTGGAGAACTACGGTCTCGAGATCCTGCACGTTCACTACGCGCTGCCGTTCGCGGCCAGCGCCTACCTCGCCAAGCAGCTCCTGCTGCCACGCCAGCTCGGCGTGGTCACCACGCTGCACGGCACCGACATCACCGTGGTCGGGATCGAGCCCTCCTACTTCCGCATCACCCAGTTCAGCATCCAGTCGAGCGATCGCGTGACCGCCGTGAGCCGGTTCCTCAAGGACCGCACCGAGGAGAGCTTCGGCATCACGAAGCCGATCGACGTGATCTACAACTTCGTGGACCCGGAGGTGTTCGCGCCCCGGAAGCGCTCCGGGCTGCGGCTGGCGCCGCCCCACGCCCGGGTCCTGATGCACGCCTCCAACTTCCGCCCGGTCAAGAACATACCGACCGTGATTCAAGTATTCGCCGAAGTGCGGAAGCGCGTCCCCGTGAAGCTGGTGATGGTCGGGGACGGGCCGGAGAAGGCGGGCGCCGAGCACCGGGTGCGCGAGCTGGGCGCGGAGCGCGATGTACTTTTCCTTGGCAATCAGGATTGCATGGAGGAAATTCTCCCGCTTGCCGATGTCTTTCTCCTGCCGAGCTCCTCGGAGAGCTTCGGGCTGGTGGCGCTCGAGGCCATGAGCGCCGAGGTGCCGGTGGTCGCTTCCAACGCCGGGGGCCTGCCCGAGGTCGTCGAGCACGGCGTGACCGGATACCTCCACGATTCGGGGCACGTGGACGGCTTCGTCGCTTCCGTGCTCCGGCTCCTGGGGAACGAGTCGCTGCGGCGGAGCATGGGGAAGCGCGCCCGCCGCGTGGCGCGCGAGCGCTTCGATGTGGACGACATGGTGACCCGCTACGTCAACGTGTACGACTCGCTCAAGTAAGTCCCCAGTGTCCCGTACCGGAAGTCCTGCACACGCCCCGCGGGCCCTCGTGGCCGCTGGCTGCGTTGCTCCTCCTCCGAGTATTGCAATGAATACGCGTCGTCGTCGCGCCTTGCCAGCGGCCACGATCGCTCCGCGGGCCATGCACATGACTTCCGGTACGGGACACTAGGCATGCTCGGAAAACGCCGTCGCCTCGCACTGCTGGCCGAAGCCCGGTTCAATCCTTTCGAAGCCAAGACCGCGGTCGGCGTGCTGCGCTACCGGCCGGACCAGGTGGCGGCCGTGATCGACTCGACGCGCGCGGGCCGCACGGCGGGCGAATGCGCGGGGGTGGGAGGAGAGATCCCGGTGGTGGCAGACGTCGCTTCGGCCGCGGCGCACGGAGCGGACAGCCTCGCGATCGGGATCGCGCCCCAGGGCGGCGGGTTGCCGGACGCGTGGCGCGCGACGGTGCGCGAGGCTCTCGAGCGCGGCTGGGACGTGCTCTCCGGCCTCCATGTCTTCCTCGCCGACGATGCCGAGCTGGCCGCGGTCGCCGCGCGGCACGGCGCGCGCATCCTCGACCTGCGCCGCCCGCCGGAGCGCCGCACCGTGGCGGCGGCGCGCGCCGCGGAGCTGGACGCGCTGGTCGTGCTCACGGTGGGGAGCGACTGCAACGTGGGCAAGATGACGGCGGCTCTCGAGCTGACCCGCGAGCTGGAACGCCGCGGCACGCGCGCCGCGTTCGTGGCCACCGGGCAGACCGGGATCCTGATCGCCGATCGCGGGGTGGCGGTGGACGCCGTGGTCTCGGACTTCGCCGCCGGGGCGATCGAGGACCTGGTGGTCGAGGCGGGGCGCGAAGCGGAGGTGGTGGTGGTCGAGGGCCAGGGTGCGCTCCACCACCCCGGGTACTCGGGCGTCACGCTCTCGCTGATCGCCGGCGCGTGTCCGCGCGCGCTGATCCTCTGCCACGCCGCCGGCCGCGACCACATCCGCACCGCGGACGGCGCGGCGCGGGAGATCCCGATCCCGCGGCTTTCGGAGCTCAAGCGCGCCTACGAGCTGGCGGCCGCGTGGGTGCAGCCCGCGCAGGTCGTGGGCGTGGCGCTCAACACCCACGATCTCGATGAGCGGTCGGCGCGCGCGGCATGCGAAGTCACCCGCCACGAGCTCGGGCTGCCCGCCACGGATCCGGTGCGCTTCGGCGCCGGCCCGCTGGCCGGAGCCGTGCTCGCGCTCAAGCTCAAAGGGAGGACGCATGCGCCTCACGCATGAGCCGCTGCCGCTCGAGACCGCGTTCGAATTCCGCATCTCGGTCGGCGCCTCGAGCGCGCACGCCAACACCCTGGTGCGGATCGAGCACGACGGGATCACGGGGCTGGGGGAGGCGTCGCCCTCGCACTACTACGGCGAGAACTCCCACCTGGTCGAGGCGGCGCTCGACACCTGGGCCCCGCACCTCGGCGAGGATCCCTTCGCGCTCGAGGCCATCGAACGCAGGCTGTCGCACACCCTGCGCGGCCACGGGGCGGCGCACGCTGCGATCGACATGGCGCTCCACGACTGGATCGGAAAGCGGCTGGGCCTTCCGGTCTGGAAGCTGCTGGGCCTCGATCCCGCGACGACTCCGGTCTCGTGCGTGACCCTGGGGCTCGCTTCGCCCGAGGAGATGGAGAAGAAGCTCGAGACCGTGATCGATTTCCCGCGCATCAAGGTCAAGCTCGGGGCTCCCGGCGACGTCGAGAACCTGCGCCGCATCCGGAAGCGGTACCAGGGCATGCTGCAGGTGGACGCGAACACCGCGTGGAGGCCGGCGGACGCGGTGCGCGTGCTGCGCGAGATCGAGCCGCTCGAGATCGAGCTGGTCGAGCAGCCGGTCGCGCGCGAGGACCTGGACGGCCTGCGCTGGGTGCGCGAGCGGAGCGGCATCCCGGTGTTCGCGGACGAGAGCTGCCATCACCTGCGCGACCTCGGCAACCTCGCGGGCCGCGTGGACGGGGTGAACCTCAAGCTCATGAAGACCGGCGGCCTGCGCGAGATGCTGCGCATGATCCACGCGGCGAAGGCGCTCGGCATGAAGGTCATGCTGGGCTCGATGGTGGAGTCGAGCCTGGCGCTGAGCGCGGCTGCGCAGCTGGCGCCGCTCGCCGATTACCTCGACCTCGACGGCCACTGGCTGCTCCGCCACGATCCGTTCGAGGGCGCGCCGGGTGAGCGGGGCGCGATCGCGCTCTCGCGCCGGCCCGGGCTGGGCGTGGCGCCCGCGCCGGGAGCCTGAGGATGAGCCTGCGCCTGCGCCTCTACGTGGCGCTCGTGAGTCTCTCCGCGGTCGTGCTGCTGGGATTCTCGATCCCGCACGACCTCGCCAGCCGCTGGCCGCACCTCATCGCCTGGGTGCTGGTGTGCGTGTTCAGCGAGACCCTGTGGCTCAACACGCTCTCGGGCGCGGGCACGCTCTCCATGGCGTCGGTCGCCAACCTCGCCACCGCGATCCTGTGGGGTCGGGAGTCGGCGATGTGGATCACCGCCGTGAGCAGCCTGCTCGCGGAGCTGATCGTCCAGCGCAAGCCCTGGATCCGGGCCGCGTTCAACTCGGCGCAGATCGCGATCACCCTGTGGGTGGCGGGCTCCGTGTTCGCGATCCTCGGCGGGCCCGCCGCCGGGCTCGAATCGGCGGGCGCACCCGCGGGAGCGCTCGAGGCGCTGCGGCTCGCGCTCCCGCTGCTGGGCCTGTTCACCGGCTACCTGCTCGTGAACCGCGCGCTGGTGGCGGTGGCGGTCGCGTGGTCCACCGACCGCTCCTACTTCGCGGTGCTGCGCGAGGACTACTTCTACGCCGAGCGCCTGCTGGACGACGCGGCCTCGTTCTTCCTGAGCCCGCTCATGGTGATCTCGTACAAGGGCGTGGGCTACGTGGGCCTGATCCTCTTCTACGCTCCGCTGCGCATGATCCTGGAATCCACCCGCCGCCAGACCGAGATCCGCAACGCCCAGCGGCAGCTCATCCACCGCGAGCGCATGGCGGCCAAGGGGGAGATGGCGGCCGAGATCGCGCACGAGCTGCGCAACCTGCTCGCGATCATCAGCGCCCGCGCCCAGATGCTGGTGCGGGACGCCGGGCGCAAGGTCTTCGACAACGTTCCGCGCCACGCCGAGATCGTGCTCGAGCAGGCGGGCCACATGGAGGCCCTGGCGAGCGGGCTGGTGGAGTTCTCGCGCGCCGAGCTCTCGATCGAGCGCGTGAACCTGAACTCGCTGCTCGAGCGGTCGGTCGAGTTCGTGCGCAGCCAGGGCCGCTTCGACGGCGTGGTGTGGGACCTGGCGCTCGGCGAGCCGCTGCCCGAGCTGATGGCCGATCCCGGCCAGCTCCACCAGGTGTTCCTCAACCTGTTCCTGAACGCCGCCGACGCCATGAAGGAGGCCGGCAGCCCGCGCAAGGTGATCCGCGTTGCGGGTTCGTTCGACGAGCGCGCCCGCGTGGTCCGCATCGACGTCAGCGACACCGGCCCCGGGATTCCGCCCGAGAACCGGGCGCGGATCTTCGAGCCGAGCTTCACCACCAAGCGCGGCGGGCACGGCTTCGGGCTCTCGACCTCGTACCGCATCATCACCAACCACGGCGGGCGCATCGTCACCGAGTGCCCGCCGGCCGGGGGGACCACGTTCCACATCACTCTGCCGCAGGACCGCGGGGGGAGCTCGACCTGACGGACCAGGCGCAATCGGGCACCGGAGAAGCGTCGCACCGCGCCGTCGTGGCGCGGGTGGACTTTCGCGCCTGTCTGCTCCACTCCGACCTGGGCGCGCCGGTCGATGCCACGGTGCTCGGCCGGCTCATGGGCCGGGGCCGGTCGCTGGGCAACACGCTGGTGGTGGGCGACGTCGTGCGCTACGTCGAGGAGGGCGGGCGGGCGGTGGTGACCGAGGTCGAGCCGCGGCGCAACGCCTTCAGCCGGCGCGGCGCGGGCGAGCGGGGCGAAGAGCAGGTGGTGGCCGCCAACCTCGACCAGGTGGTGGTGGTTGCCGCGATCGTCGATCCGCCGTTCCGCGCGGGCCTCGTGGACCGCATCCTGTGCCAGGCGGAGCACTTAGGGCTCCCGGCGCGGATCGCGATCAACAAGTGCGATCTGGCGTCGGAAGCGGAGGTGCAGGCACTCCTCGACGACTACGGACGGGCGGGCTACGCCGGGCACCGCGTGTGCGCCCGGACCGGGGAAGGGGTGGATGCGCTGAAGCACACGTGCCGCGAGCGCCGCAGCCTGTTCACGGGGCACTCGGGCGTGGGGAAGAGCACGCTGCTGAACGCCCTCGCCCCCGGCATCGACCTGCTCGCAGGCCGCGTGAATCCCGTGACCGGAAAGGGGCGGCACACCACGTCCGCCGCCTGGCTGATCGCGCCCGAGCCCGGCATCGAGCTGATCGACACGCCGGGGATTCGCGCCTTCGGACTGTGGGGGATCGAAGCACGGAATCTGGCGCAGGCCTATCCCGAATTGCGGGGGCACGTCGGCGGATGCCGGTTCGCGGACTGCCGCCACGAGTCGGAGCCAGGCTGCGCGATCCGCGCGGCGGCGGAGGCGGGCGAGATCTCGGCGCTGCGCTGGGAGTCGTTCCGCAAGCTGCGCGCGGAGCTCGAGGCCGAGACGGCCCGGCGATGAGCGCGCGATCCCCGTTCAACCCGCGGCTCCTCGGGCTCGAGTGCCCGGAGTGCGGGGCCGCGTGCGATCTCTCGGCGCCGCGCGGGACCTGCGCAGCATGCGGGCGTCCGCTGGTCGCGCGTTACGACCTGGAAGCGATCGCGCGCGAGCAGCCGCGCGAGGACCTGGGGCGCAACGGACACGATCTATGGCGCTACCGCGCGCTGCTCCCGTTCGCGCCGGACTACGAAGTCGTGCGGCTCGGCGAGGGCGGAACGCCGCTGCTTCCCCTGCCGCGCATCGCGCGCGCGACCGGCGTGGCGGAGCTGTGGCTCAAGGAGGAGTCTCCGAACCCCACGCACTCCTTCAAGGCGCGGGGCTTGAGCCTCGCGGTGAGCGCGGCGCGGGCCTGGGGACTTCCGGCGATCGCGCTGCCCTCCGCTGGAAACGCGGGCAGCGCCGCCGCCGCCTACGCGGCCGCCGCCGGGCTTCGCTGCCGCATCGCCGTGCCCAGGGACACGCCGCGGGCCTTCGTGATCGAGCAGCGCGCCCTGGGCGCAACGGTGAAGCTCGTGCCCGGCACCATCGCCGAAGCTGGCAAGGCGCTCGCATCCTGGGCGCCTGCGGAGCGCTGGTGGAACGTGGCCACGTTCAAGGAGCCGTTCCGCCTCGAAGGCAAGAAGACCCTGGGCTACGAGATCGCGGAGCAGGGTGGCTGGCGCTTGCCGGACGCCATCTTCTATCCTACCGGCGGTGGTACGGGGCTGGTCGGCATGGCGCGCGCGTTCGAAGAGATGAAGCAGATGGGCTGGATTCGCGACCCCATGCCGAGGCTGATCGCGGTGCAGGCTTCGGGATGCGCGCCGGTGGTGCGCGCCTTCGAGCGGGGAGAATCCGGGATCACGCCCTGGGCGGACGCCGCGACCGTGGCGAGCGGGCTGCGCGTTCCGTCGCCGTTCGCGGACCGGCTGATCCTGAGGTCCATCCGCGAGAGCGGCGGCGCGGCGGTGGCGGTCGGGGAGGAAGAGATGCTGGAAGGAATGGCCGATCTCGCGCGCGGGGCCGGCTGCTTCGCCTGCCCCGAGGGCGGCGCCACGCTCGCGGCGCTGCGCCGGATGCGCGCGGACGGACGGATTGAAGGCTCCGAGCGCGTCGTGATCTTCAACACCGGAAGCGGGCTCAAGTACCTCGAGGCGTGGCGCGCCGCGCGTGCCCGCCGGCGCGGGAAGCCGCGCGCCGTGGCGCGGAAGGGGGAGCGATGAGCGCGTCACGGCTGCTCCGGCTCTGCGCATTCGCCGCGTTGTCGCTCGCATCGCTCTGCGCCCCGGCCGGCACGCTCGCCGCGCGCAAGCGCCCGCCCGCGGTGAAGGGTGAGGTGCATTCCGGCGCGCGGCGCCCGCCACCCGCCCTCCCCGCGCCAGAGCCCGAGCCAGCGGAGCCCGCTCCACCCGGCGGGAAGGGCTCGGGTCGCGTGCTCGTCGTGCAGCTCGAGGGGCCGGTCTCCCCGGTCACGGCCGAGGCGCTGGTGGCGGCCGTGGACCGGGCCGAGCGCCAGGGCTACCGCGCGCTCGTGATCGAGATCGACACTCCCGGCGGGCTCGAGAGCAGCATGCGCGACATGGTGAAACGCATGCTCGCCTCCAAGGTCCCGATCCTGACCTGGGTGACGCCCGGCGGCGCGCGGGCGGCATCGGCCGGCGTGTTCGTGACCATGGCGGGCGACGTGGCCGCGATGTCGCCGGGCACCAACATCGGCGCGGCCACCCCGATCAACCTCCAGGGCCCGATGGACTCCACCCTGGCGCGCAAGGCGACCAACGACGCGGCGGCGTTCGCGCGCACCGTCGCCGCCCAGCGCGGGCGCAGCATCGCGTGGGCGGAGAAGGCGGTGCGCTCGGCGGTGGCAGCGAGCGAGACCGAGGCGGTGGATCTCGGCGTCGTGGACTTCATCGCGTCCACGCTGCCCGAGCTGCTGGCGAAGGCCGAGGGCAGGACCTGGCGGCGCGGAGACGAGCGCCACCTCCTGCGCGTGCGGGGGCTTCCGGTGGACCGCCTGGAGCCCGGCTTCCGCCAGCGGCTGCTCGCGATCCTCGCGGAGCCCAGCGTCGCCTACATCCTGCTCATGCTCGGCTTCTACGGGCTCCTGTTCGAGCTGCAGAACCCGGGCGCCATCCTCCCCGGGGTCGTGGGCGGCATCTGCCTGATCCTCGCGTTCTTCGCGCTCTCGACGCTCTCGGTCAACTACGCGGGGATCGCGCTCCTGCTGCTCGCCGTCGTGTTCTTCATCGCCGAGATCAAGGTGGCGAGCCACGGCATGCTCGCGGCGGGCGGCATCATATCGATGGTGCTGGGCTCGATCATCCTGTTCCGGGGAGAGGGATCGCGCCTGCCCTGGACCGTGATCGGCGGGGCCACGCTCGCCACCGCCGCGTTCTTCCTGCTGGTCGTTGGGGCGGGGCTCCGGGCGCAGCGGCTCGCGGTCCGCACCGGGTCCGCGGGACTGCGCGGGCGGCGCGCAACGGTGATCGAGCGGCTTTCGCCAACTGGGATGGTCCGCATCGACGGGGAGCTGTGGAGGGCGTCGTCGGCCGAAGGCACGGTCGACGTGGGAAGCGATGTGGAGATCACGGGAAACGAAGGGCTCACCCTCAAGGTGCGCCCTATGTCCAAGGAGGCACGCAGATGATCGGACCGATTTCGACCCTGCTCGCGTTCGTGGTGCTGCTGGTGATCATCATTCTCGCCAACGCCGTCCGCATCGTTCGCGAGTACGAGCGGCTGGTGCTGTTCCGCCTCGGGCGGCTGAAGGGCGAGCGGGGCCCCGGACTCGTGCTGCTGTGGCCGGTCATCGATCGCGCCATCAAGGTCGGGCTGCGCACCGTGACCATGGACGTTCCGCCGCAGGACATCATCACCAAGGACAACGTCTCGGTGAAGGTGAACGCGGTGATCTACTTCCGGGTCATGGACGCCGCGCAGGCGGTGGTCCAGGTCGAGAACTTCCTCTACGCGACCTCGCAGATCGCGCAGACCACGCTGCGCTCGATCCTCGGCCAGCAGGAGCTGGACGAGCTGCTGAGCGAGCGCGAGAAGCTGAACCAGGCGCTGCAGCAGGTGATCGACCGCCAGACCGAGCCCTGGGGCATCAAGGTCTCGACCGTCGAGGTCAAGAACGTGGACCTGCCGCAGGACATGCAGCGCGCCATCGCACGCCAGGCCGAGGCCGAGCGCGAGCGCCGCGCGAAGGTGATCAACGCCGAGGGCGAGTACCAGGCCGCGGCACGGCTGGCGGAGGCGGCGCACGTGATCTCGACCGAGCCCGCCGCGCTCCAGCTCCGCTACCTGCAGACGCTCGCCGAGATCGCGACCGAGAACAACTCGACCACCATCTTCCCCGTGCCGATCGACTTCCTCAAGGCGTTCATGACCACGATGGAGAAGAAGGGGGGCGGCGTCGAGCGCTAGGCTCCGTTTGAAGAGCGCCGCGGAGCCTCGCGAGGAGGTGGGCGTGAGCCCGGGGGTGGAAGGGAAGCTGCGGGGGCGACGGGCCCCGCCGACGAGCGGGGCCCCGCGGCGCTCTTCAAACCGAGCCTAGCCCCACGGCGGCGCGCGAGGTCCGATGAGGGTCCTGGTCACCGGCGCCACCGGCCTGGTGGGCGCGGCGCTCGTCCCGGCGCTGGAGCGGAAGCACCAAGTCCTGCGCCTCACGCGCCGCGTGCCGCGCTCGGCCGCCGAGCTCCGCTGGGACCCGGAGGCGGGCGCGCTCGAGCGCCGGGCGCTCGAGGGGCTCGATGCGGCCGTGCATCTCGCGGGCGAGAGCATCGGCGGACGGCGCTGGAACGCCGCGCACAAGCGGCGCGTCCGCGAGAGCCGCGTGCGCGGGACGCGGCTCCTGTGCGAGGTGCTCGCGGCGCTCGAGCGCCCGCCGCGGGTGCTGGTCTCGGCCTCGGCGATCGGCTGGTACGGCGACCGCGGGGACGAGAGGCTCACCGAGGAGAGTGCCCCCGGGACCGGATTCCTCGCGGAGGTGGCGCGCGAGTGGGAGGAGGCGACGGCCCCGGCCGGAGGCCGCGGGATCCGCGTGGTCCGCATGCGCACCGGGATCGTGCTCGCGGCGCGCGGCGGGGCGCTCGCGCCCATGCGCAGGATCTTCGGCCTCGGGCTCGGCGGTCCGTTCGGGCGCGGGCGCCAGTGGATGAGCTGGGTCGCGCTCGACGACGTGGTGGCCGCGATCGGGCATTGCCTGGCGCGCGAGACGCTGCGCGGGCCGGTCAACGCGGTTTCGCCGGGAGCGGTGACGCAGCGCGAGTTCGCGCGCACGCTCGCGCGCGTGATGGGACGCCCCGCGTTCTTCCCGGCGCCTCCCATGGCACTGCGCCTGGTGCTCGGCCGCGAGATGGCGGACGAGCTGCTGCTTTCGAGCCAGCGGGTGGAGCCGCGGCGCCTCCTGGAGACCGGCTACGCGTTCCGTTTCCCGGATCTCGAGCCC
>Ga0184629_10000346_pt1 | contig 20586 bp, 18 predicted proteins | sample PLM4_32_b1_FD_133158 | JGI IMG/M metagenome (GOLD analysis project Ga0184629, IMG submission 133158) | Groundwater sediment microbial communities from an aquifer in East River, Colorado, USA - PLM4_32_b1 | ecosystem: Environmental > Terrestrial > Soil > Riparian zone | place: USA: East River...
ACTCCTTTACAATGACGTGCTTATGACAGCGTGCACGTCATTAACATTTTTTCCGTGTCCCACGGTGTTTAACTCAGAATGACAGGGTTGAATTATTATTGTTATCGTTATTAATACTTGACCCGTCATCCCTGAGCTCATGCAATTGATACTTCAACACTATTTCCCTTACTAAGCGTTTGAAGGACTACACAATACCTTTCTGTCAATTTTATAAGTGTTTTGATCTTTTCTTCCTCTTCATTGGTCTCAAGATCAAACTTCAGTCTTATATTCTTAAACCCCACAGGAGCATCTCGATCAACAGATAACGTTCCCCTGAAATCAAGGTCACCTTCTACGTAGATGGAAGCATCTTTTAAATCAAACTCTATTGCAGTGGCTACAGCATTTAACGTGACACCCGCGCAGGCTGCCAGGGCTTCCAGCAGCATATCACCAGAGCAAGCAGAGAGTCCGTCTCCCCCCGTTGCCGGATGCAATCCTGCTTCGGACATAGCATTACCTGTTTCTATTTTACAGGTTATTCCATCTCCGATTCTTGATTTTGCCCTCAGCGTGATCAGTGCGGATCCAGGATTCGATTTGTATTTGTTCTTAAGCGGATCTTGCAGACTTTTTAGTTCGCTTGAATTCATTGTCCCTTTATTTTTTCCGACGCTAATTATAAGCACAAAATCAGCAGCATTAAAAATTATGTGGTTTTTAATCAGGATACTTTATATATTTTATGCCCTCCTCCACCTTTCCGTTTTCATCCGTAATTTTTGCCTTTGCTCCACCCGCCGCTAACAATTCGAATTGAATTTTATATCCACCTGCTTCTTCGAATTGGTTGTTGCCCGTATACGCCAACGCGGCTACCATCAGTCCATCTGCCTTTACAAATAAAAGGTCGCCATCGTTAAAGAACTCCAGCATCTTCTTGTCATCAATACTATATAGGCCCGTGATCTTTTTATATACAGAGGGATCAAGCGGGAATTCTTTACGCATTACAATATCAAACCGGACTGATTTTTCATTGGATGAATTTTTCGTGATGTCTAATATTCGATTGATTGCCAGTGGAGAGGCAGAACTCGAATCTTCTTTCAGGTGCGGGTCTCCTTTGAAATATATTTGCGTAATCAGGTCCTGGTGGTCACTGCTGGAAACGCGCATGTGAATATGTGCCGGCCTGTAACGACCAACACCTCCCACCGTGTATGGGACGGGAATAACCGTCGTGAACATATATTTTCCATCCGCGCCGGTTTTTATTGCGCCCCGGCAACGGTATTCATCTGAAGTATTATCATAATTTGCTTTGTCATCGCATTGCCATACCTCCAGTAAAGCGTTTGGCAATGGTTTCTTTCCATCCTCTTGATAGATCATACCGCTTACGGTCATCGTCTCACCTGTCGTGTCCGGCGGAACAATATTGCTGCGCATCGGAGAACCGGGTCGATAAAACGGTCCGAGGATGTCGGTTGTAGTAGGGTTATCGCCAACAAAGCTTCGGCCATTCCAGTGGATAGTTCCGAAAATACTCACACTGGCGGCAACCAGCGATGAGTTCTTGACAAAGGTTCTGCGGTTCATAAAGCCAGGGTTTGTTCCTTGGAAGGTAGAAATAATCCAGGAATTTACACCCGGTTCTATGGAAGATTACTTTCCAAAAGCAAATCCATCAACCAAGCTTCAAGGCAGTATTCAATCTTTCCCCTACATTATCCCAGTTTAAAACAAGAAAGAGATTATCGACAAATTCAGCCCTCCTGTTTCTGTACTTTAAATAGTAAGAATGTTCCCATACATCAATCACCAGGACAGGAATGATGCCCCACAACGTTAACTTTTCATGATTCTCGCATTGCAGCACCGTAAGTTTACCAGTAGACGGATGATAACCGAGAATTCCCCAGCCATTCCCATCCACGCCTTTTGATATCTTGGCGATCAACGCTTTTAACTTGTCGTATGTGCCAAAGTCTTTTTCAATTTGCTTTAGCAAGTCCCCTTTAGGATCTGTTTTCTTGTTTGTAAGGTTTGTCCAAAAGATAGTATGAAGAATATGTGATGAAAGGTGATATGAAAGTTTTTTTGTCCAGAAGTCTACCGTTTCAAGATTGTTTTCATCCATTGCTTTACGGATCATCTGTAGATCTTTATTGGCGGCTTTAGCCGCGTCACCGTGATGGAAAGTGTAATGCAAGTGAACAGTTTCCTCATCCATATTGGGTTCAAGAAAATTTTCTTTGTAGGGAAGCGGTTGCAAAGCAAAGTTTCCGTCCTTGTCGGTTAATTTGTCCATTCCTGATTGTTGAAGACCTTGTGCGAACACACTATTCGTGGGTAACACAGCGGTGCTCCCAAGAATGGCTGACGTCGTGAGAAATTCCTTCCTGTTCATAATATTGTCTTTAAGGTTATTCCGATCAATGCGGCTATCGCAATGATTATTGGCTCTTGCAGTTTTTTAAATTTGAATAATATACCTGCCGTAGTCAATGCAATTAAAACAGAGGGTATATCAACAAGTGTTCTCTTTCCAAGTACTAACACGGCACCGGCTATTGCTCCGATGGCTGCTGCTGTTACACCATCAACAAAAGCCTTAATGGCAGGATGCCTGCCATATTTCTTAAAATATGGAGCGGGAATGATCGTGAAAAAATAACACGGTAAGAATGTAGCAAGTGCCGCTACACATGCTCCCGGTACACCCGCGACCAAATAACCAATAAAACCAACCGTGATGACTACCGGACCGGGTGTGATCATGGCCACCGCTACCGCATCCACAAATTGCTGCTCATTAAGCCATTGATATTCCTTCACGACACCGCCGTATAAAAATGGAACAATCGCTAGTCCACTTCCAAAAACAAAAGCGCCTGCTTTCGTAAAGAACCATGCAATCTGTGTAAGTTTTGATGATTCCGAAACTGATGCTACGGCCTGCAACAGTATCGGCAAGGTAACGACGGCCGCAGGTTTCATAAAATTTGGCGGAGCTCTTACAAACCAGACAATAACCCCAGCTATCAAAATAAGCCAGAGTATTTCAGATTCTGTAATGAATGTTGTTATACACAGAACGATAAAAATGCCCCACAATAAAAAATCCCTGCCAATACTTTTGGTGGTGAGTTTGTAACTGCTGATCGCGATGATCCCTATAACTGCTGCACCCACTCCATAAAAAACCGCCTGCATCCAGGGCAACCCTCCAAATTCCACATAAGCGTAACCAATAGCCAATACCATTAAGAATGACGGGAGAACAAATGCGACGCCTGCTAAAGTTGCTCCAAGAATATGGTAATGTACATAGCCTAAATAAATAGCAAGCTGGGCAGCGAGCGGACCCGGTGCCAGCTGCGAGAGTGCAAGACCTTCTTTATAATCTTCTTCGCTTATCCACTTTTTATTGTCAACCAAGTCACGGTGCATGTAGCCTACCAGAGCAACCGGACCCCCAAAACCCCACGTTCCAAGTTTAAGAAAGTAAATGATTAAGTCTTTTAGTGAATAGTTTGAGGATGCCATGCCTGTTTGTTAAAGTTTCGGGTTCCATGTATGTACTTCTGTTTGAACATATTTAGCCCAACTGTAAAGGGCATCATATATTTTCATTCCTATGGTCAGCATTTCATGGTCGTCTATAAAGTTGTACGACAAACCTGCGGAGATTGCCCATAGCCCTGCTGCTTGCGGGGCAAGTTCAAAGCTGTCGGTATCCGCTCCTCGAACAATGGTAGCCAGTTGAAGTATGGCAGGGTCCGTAAGATTATGTTTCTTCACGATGTAATCGAAGGTGCAATAATCGCCATCGTGTGTGTATTCTGCACCCGGTAGGTCATACGGAATAGCCTTCAGTTCTTTCGCTTTAGAAAATACTTGATCTTTCGGGACATAAATAAATTCTGCCGTAGGATCCACAAAATTCCTGATCAACCAGGGACAGGCGATCCTGTCAATCTTCGGTCGTTCGCGTGTTATCCATTTCATAATAAAGTTATTTTAAACTTTTCCTTAAAGCTCCTCATTGCAAATTCAGTTTCATTCCCACTCGATTTTGAACAGCACGTTCGTATACAATAGCAGCTGCAGCAACGTCTTGGAGAGCGGTTCCGGTGCTATCGAAAATAATTACCTCATCGCCGGATGTACGTCCTGCTTTACGACCGGCAATGATTTCACCTAATTCTGCATGAACATCCGAACGGGTAACTACTCCTTCTTCCAACCCATGGTGAAGCTCTCCTATGCTTGCGCATTGCTCCAGGAGATCAACAACAAGTTTGCTGTTGCCTAGTAATGACGTTTGCAATTCATGCTTTTCCTCGCTGTCTGCACCCACGGCAGCGATGAATGTTCCCGGCTTAACATATTCTTTCTTCAAAAAAGGTGTTTTGGAGGGAGTGCAAGTGATACAGATGTCGCTTCGCCCGACGGCCATTCCTAGATCTTCAATAGGTGTCATAGAAACCTGAAGAGTGTCAGTAAGTTCTTTAGCAAACTTGAGGGTCTGAGAATGATCAATATCGTAAGCATAGACTTTTTCAAGCTTCCGTACCTTCAATGCTGCTTTAAGAGATATTCTTCCCTGATTACCGCAACCACAGATCGTGGCAATTTTGGCATCTCTTCGGGCCAGGTAATTTGTTGCAACACCGGTGGCAGCACCCGTTCTGATAACCGTGATCTCGATAGAATCCATAAGCGCAAGTAAACGTCCGTTTTCAGCATCGCAGACTACAAGTACTCCTTGTATGGTGGGCAGACCATAGTCCTTCATGTTGTTTGGGAAATTGGAATTGGTCTTGGCTACAAAATAGTTCTGTCCAAGATTCATTACTCCGGCTTTGATATGAAAGCCACCGTTGTAAACGTGAATACCGAGGATTTTCGGAGGCGATACTGCTCCTTCAGCGTGTAATCTGAAAGCCTTCTCCACCGCCATCATGCACTCGTCGATATTCAAAAGGTTCGATACCTCATGCCCACTGATTAACAAGGTGTCCTGGTAATTCAAAGCATTGTATTTATTCGTACAATGTTAAATACCCCTGATCACTGAAAATAGCATGTTATTTACCTTTTGTACCGGCTTTACTTTTCAGGAGATTTTTTTTGAAAGCTGATGGGTTTTTGCCCGTGTACTTCTTAAAAATTCTGGTGAAGTGGCTTTGGTCTGAAAAGCCAGCCAAGTAGGCTATTTCGGACAATGAATATTTTGAATCCAGCAGTTGTATTGCCTTTTCAATACGAAGCTTTCGAATGTAATCGCCAAAAGAAAGATCATCAAAGTATTTTGAAAATTCGCGGGAGAGATACGTTGGATGCACCTGCAGGCTCTCTGAAACCTCCTTAAGGCTCAGGCTAAGGTTCGTGTCAATCTGATCTTGTATGATCTCCTTTAATTCCTTTGCCCAGGAAGGTATTTTTTTTCTGCTTGATTTTTCCTTCAGGAATTTTTGATACACATCCAGTAACAGATGCTCTATAGGATTTTGAGTATGCTTCTCCAGCTGTAAATGTTTTGCCCAACTGTATAATGCATCATAGAGCATCATGCCTTTTTCAAGAAGTTGATAATCATCGGTGATATTATAGGAAAGCCCTGCGGAAATGGCCCACAACCCGGAAGATTGTACCGCTATATCATGCCTGTCGGTATCCGCGCCTCTGACAATCAGCGCCATCGTTTGTACGGCGGTGTCCTTTACTTTGTATTTCTCGACAATATAGTCGAACGTGCATTGATCGTTGTAATGTGTGAACTCTACACCGGGAATGTCAAATGGTATTGCATCAAGCTCTTTTGCCTTTGCTTTTACTTTATCGGGAGGAACAAAAATGAATTCAGCTTCCTTGTCAATAAATCTTCTAATGAGCCATGGACAAGCTATACGGTCAATCTTCGGGCGTTCGCGGGTAATCCATTTCATTTTGAAAACTTTTTTTTCGATTGTCTACTACATGATTGTAATCACAAAGATGCTTCATTTGCGCATATCATATCACCTTTTTGCAAAGGGGATTAGCACGCGATGGCGCAAAGGCGCAAGGGAAATCGAAACGATGTAGCTAGGCATTTACAATATTACTAAGGAGTCATTAGATATTATTCATTCCGTACTGAATCTGCCTTCCTCTTTGCGCCATGGCGCCATTGCGTGGATACTATTACCTCCAAACTGGCTAGTTGCATGTGATAGACTGTTACCCTGACAAACGAATCGACTACCTTGCCATTAAACATCGCATGGGACTCATATGATTATTGATATGAACTCGTTTTGATTTTCTAATTTATTTCAACTAAATAAACTTTCGCAGGCTTATTACCATTAACGGCGTGGCCAGGAGCGGTTCCGTGATTTTTAATATTCACCTTACGGGCAGTTGTTTTATATTGTTTTTTCAATCAGTTCCTGAGTGTCAGTGTCGATCATTATTATTCCTTCATTGGTGTCATTTAGTTGTCCAACCAATAAGCCTTTCTTATTCCAAATTGATGTTTTCCCTGCGCTTTCAAAATTATCGCAGTATCCAACACAATTTGACATTAGTACCGTCATGGAATATTTATGGGCAATGTCGAATAGACTTTTGGTGGCTTTTTCATGTCCAATAGCTGACTTCGCCACACTTGCTATATAAATTTCTGCGCCACTTCTAAAAGCATTCTCTGAATGTTCGGGAACTGATAGTTCATAACAAATTGCCAGCGCAATGTTGGCTTGTTTACCGATTAAACCCGTAAAACTTTGACCGCTAATAAAAAATTCTTCCTCATCTGCGTGCAAAAATTTTTTTGAATATGTTTGTCTTGTTTTGTGTGGCTGAAAAAGAACCATACTAATGCAAGTGCCTGTATTATTTTTTGTAGGTACACCAACTCCAATTGTTATCTGCTTGGTGTCGCTAATCTTTTGGAAATCGTCAAACCTGCTATCGTCTTGATCAGTCGCTAATTCTCTTGATAGTTCCGGTTCGTAACCCGTTAATGATAGTTCAGGGAAAATAATTATGTCAGCGCCATTGGAAAGAGCCAGGTCTATTAATTTTTTGTGATTATCAATATTACTTTGAATGTCACCTTTGACAGGTCTTGTCTGGGCTACACAAATCTTCATTTTCCCTGTTTTAAATTTCCAGTAACGCATGCGTTTATGCAGTGGTGGGTTTTTGAAAACGTATCTGTCCACCGTGACCAAACGCTTAACGAAGATAAAAACTTAAAGCTTACACATCACCCCACGATTGCATAAACATTTTGTTAGTGCCAGTTTTACTTAATCCTCTCAAAAAAAACAGGAGTATTATTAGTCTTGGGGCTAGAGTTGTCGTCATTAAAATAAATCGCGTAGTCAATTCTTATTCTGTCCGAGTTAATTATTTTAATTAGGAAAAATAAGTCGGGTGATAGTCCGTCAAATGCTGGTACGGCCTGTCTATTCTTATGAACCAATGTTTTTCCTTTGTCCGTTATTTCCCAATTCCCCGTATGAGTCCGTACGTCAATATTTTCAGTATCATGACTTTTAAATTTGAATGTCTTATCACTAAAGAAGTGAATTGTGTCGGCATGAAAGACTTTACTTTTCTCCTTAGAAACTGCTCCCATAATTTTTGAACTATACAGAGCATAGTCCAATTTCCATGACCCAATTAATTCCTTAGTCACAGTTTCACTTTTATCTTGTTTCTTTTGTTGTCCAAAGGAAAGTAGATGTATAAGTGTAATGATAATTGTCAAATAGGTCTTTTTCATTTGTAAAATTGGTGCTAGCGTTTTAAATATAAGCAGGATGGCTTATATTTTTGGTCAACTGATTTCCTGAAAAAAGGCTATAGCCACCAGTATAGCTATAGCCTTTTGTACTTATATTTTTAGGTTCTTACTTTACCAACTCCATGTCTCTGATCCCCTCAAATGTTGGTTCGATCACCCACTTCCCGGTTTTGTCAATCACCCCCCATTTCTCTCCTTTTTTAACCGAGGCGTATCCGTTCTTGAAATCACGGGAGCCATCGAACTGTGGTTCAATCGCCCATTCGCCTTTGTTATTCAAAAAACCAAATTTTTCATTCTTTCTCCCTCTCGCCAGGCCATCTGAAAAATCTTCATAGATATCGGTATCCTTTAGGTAGGTTACTTCTCCGGATTTCGTAATGTAACCCCATTTATCGCCGGTCTTTATGCGTGCCAGTCCGCTTTCCGCTTCAAAGTTTTTTCCTGCATCGAATTGTGGCTTAATAACCCACTGTCCTTTTGAATCAATGTAGCCAAGCTTTTTATCTGCAGTCTTCGCCCAGGCCAATCCACCTTTAAAGTATCCAACGCTCTCAAATTGTGCAGGAATTGCAATTTTTCCATTTTCTCCGATAAACCCGAATTTTTTATCGGCAGCCCTAAAAGGAGCCAATGATTCTGAAAATGGTTTTATGTCCAGTATACCGGAACCATCAACCGGAGATTCTGCACCCTGGGTGTTGAGCACAACATACTTTGCTCCCGTCTTAGCGAGAGCATGCCCACCACCAAAATCGGTAACCTCATCATACTTCGATGGGATGGCTAACTTGCCATCCGAATTTAAATAACCCCACTTTTCACCCTGTCTGACAGGTATTAAATCGTCCTCAAAGCCTTTCAGGTCGAAGCCAAAAAGGGCGCCCTCAATCAATTTGAAATCTTTAATTTCCGTGGCTAATCTTTCTCCTTTTAGATTAATGAAATAGTATTGTTTGGCTTTTGAGTCGTATATCGGAGCATACCCTGAACTCGAAAATTCATAACACTTATCAAATTGCGGTTCAATGATGATCTTACCGTCCAGGGTGGCATAGCCCCACTTTTTATTACCAACTGGCTTTACCTGCGTTACATAGGTTTGCGAAAATGCACCGGATGCTAGCAACAGAATTAACGAAAAGCTGAGAAGGGTTTTCTTTTTCATAGTAGTTGATTTAGTAAACAATGTTATAAATTTTTATTGAATTTCTTTCCATGCAACGCGTCAAACAATGGACCCCGTGACAACGGATGATATGGCAAATAATTTGCTCCTTGCACATGCACATATCTTTCGAGTAGGGTCAAAGCCCCAGCGGGGCATCTGGTTGGTAGCGCTGGGTTTCAACCCAGCGCTATGAAGGTGGTGAGATACACGCGCCATAGTAAAATCAATTGATCCGCATGTATTCTTGGCGCGTAACAGCGCGCATGTGCCATTAGAAAGCCTGCAGATTGCGCGCCGTAACAAAATCAGCTTTTCATGGAAAATCCATGCTCGACGCGCAGGATTGGTAATTAACTTGTAAACCCCGAGCTAAAGCTCGGGGCTATTGGAATGCCCATGCGCCGCTGACGACTAAGAACCTCATCAAATAACCGTATGGAATCATACATGCACAATAAGAGTAATCACGCTATTACTTTCAGAGATTTAGCGTAACCGAAGCATAATAAAACCCTCCGACCGATGGGCCGCCCAGATATGAGCAATAGTATCGATTTAGAACATTAGTTCCTCCTGCTTTTAACAGTACTTTATCCCAACGATAACTGATTTGTGCATCGAGTGTACGGTAGGCTGGAACATTTCCACTGACGAGAAACGATTGCCAATAATAAGAACTTTGCCAGCGATAGGTAATCATAAATCCCAGGGAGCGAAAAATTCTATCATTCCCTATGGATACGTTGGCTATCCATTGTGGTGTATTGAATCCATCCTCCAGTCCATCATTACTGGATTTCCGCTGAAGTTTTGAAAACGTCACATTGCCCATTCCCTGGAAATTTTTTAAGAAACGATATTTAACGCTCATGCTGGATCCATAGTTATAGGCAATAGTTTTTGAATTCGTCCACATGCGATACCGATCTTGTTTCTTCTTGTCGTACAGGTAGAACGGTATTGAATCAGGATCGGACGTCTTCGGCACATTCATCTCGACCTGCGCAATGAACTGGGAATACTTGTTGTAATAAAAGTCGACATCCACCTGGAGGTCTCCGTTCAGCCAGTCGCTTCTGTATCCGGCTTCCAGCGAACGGATATGTTCAGGCTGAATATAAGTGTAGTCATTTTTAACCAGCAAGCCCTCATTTTTAACAATGGCCTCATCTTTCGTTAACCCCAGTGTATTTACATCGTTGTTGACAGCAGCTTGAAAAGCATCGATCGAGGCTCGCTTATACGCATTTTCAAAAATTCCAGATGACATTACCGGAAGCCCGCCCACGCGTTTTACGCCGCCACTATTGACATTCGAAAAAGCTTCGAACACACTTGGAAAGCGGTAACCGTTCTGATAGGAGAACCTGAAATTGTGTGTATTTACAGGTGAATAGACCATGGTTAACCGCGGGTTCCATTTTAATGGAAAATATTCATTCTTGTCAGCTCTAAGGGTAGCACCGATTTTTAGTTTGTCATGAAGTAAAGTTTTGGAAGCCTGAAGGAACCTTCCGTACTTGTTATACAAAAGATTTTCGCCCGGTTCTGTAGGGTTAATAAAATAGTTGCCATCGGGCACAATAATGTACGTACGATAATCAAATCCCATGAGTACTTCTATCCCCGTAGTATTCCTAAAGGAATGAAGCACTTGTGCTGTGAGATTAAATTGTCCTTCAGCATGAAACATTCTGGATCGAACACGTAATGCCGCACCGTAATCCCAATTATTAATATCACCTAACTCAGCTATGAGATTCTGATACTCTTCTGTTCCCGGTTGTGATCTCCCGGCATCAGCTGCCTCGCGTGCAAGGTGATGTGACGCTGCAACGGTTGAGCCTCCCGTCAATGCACTATTAAAGTTACTGGCGTATTCGCCGAACCACTGATCATCCCCTTTAAAATTCTTGTCAATGTTTTCTGCCATCGAACGGGCATTGTATGATTTTCCGGTGTTCTCCATGTTGTAATAAGTCCGAAGCTGGAGCGACTTGCTTTGAAAAAAGAGTCCATGCTGTTGGAGTTGATAATCCTCCAGGCGGAAACGGTTCGATCGCTGGTAAACATTATCGAGGTTCGCAAAACGATAGGTATAGGAAAGTTGCATACCCGTTCGGGGAGCGTAGCTTAACGAAGCATCTCCCTTTGCATTTCGAATACTGTAGTCCACCACTTCACGCTCATAGTATCCTGTTCTGGCCACTACATAGTTTTTGCCACTCAATGACAGCGTCCCGCGATTGGAAGATTCATTACCGTAAGAATTAACAGGGTCAAAGGCCGGATTATCTGCACTCGTTAATCCTGTACTGGTATTCGCCTTTGGGTTTAGGTCTGTCTGGTCATTTGCTACCCAATCGGTTCCCCGGACAAATGTTCCGTTAATTTTAAAGGCTAATTTTGGATGGATCACCCGCGCCCAACGCAAGCTGGTTTCGGAAAATGGTTTTGCTCCCTCCGGGCCGCCTATACGATTAAAGCCTGCCTTTTGCTGGATACTTAAGCCTGTATAGACGAAGGGATCTTTTGTTACGAAATTTGCGAGGCCGTTAATGGCATTCATGCCATACAATGCAGAGGCTACACCCGGAAGGATCTCCACACTTTCAATATCCATATCATTGGGTGCGAGGGAATTGGCAATGGGTGCTCCGATATGGGGCGCCTGATTGTCCATTCCGTCTACTAATTGTACAAAGCGAACATTGGTCGTGTTTGCAAAACCTCGCGTATTTATAACCCTGAAACCAAGACTTGGTGTAATCATCTGAACACCTTTTATATTTTCAAGGGCATCGAAAAAAGATGGCGCAGCAGATTGCTGTATCGCAGACTGCGTAACCTTTTCTATGCTGACAGGTGATTTAATAATATCTTCTTTCAGGCGTGAGGCAGTAATAATGATATCCTGAAGCTGAAAGGTTTTAGTGCTGTCCCGTATCTCCTGTGCAGAGAGTGGTAATGCCAATGACATAAACGTACTCAGAAAAAGAAACCGAAGGGGTCTTCTTTCGCAGGCCTTTCGATATGTACAAATGAACATATCGAAAGATATAAAAAGAAGCGATAGTTACAAAGATGGTGACCTAAGGATATTTTGAGCGGATTAATCCTGATCATATCAACTTCAAAAGTTCATTTTCCTTCTCTACAAGCAATTTTAACCTATTCATTAATTTCTCGAATGAAGTAACTAATTTTTTTCCAGCTTCTGTAAGTTCTGTTCCCCCGCCCTGCTGTCCACCCTTATGGGTAATCACAAAAGGCTGTGCCCCCCTGGTATTCATTTCCTCGACCATGGCCCAGGCTTTTTTATAAGACATTCCCATGGATTTTGCCGCTTTAGCAATTGAGCCAGACTGCTGGATCAAGGCAAGGAGTTCTGACCTCCCTGGCCCAAAAAATTTAGTCCCATCAATATCAATCCAGCAACGAACGCGTATTTCCTTTTTTTTCATATTTGGTAGTTTGCTTACAAAGAGTTTGCAATAAATTAGAACATTTCAAAATACAATTTTTCGCGTAACTAAGAAATCATTTTAATCTGAACCAGGCAGAATATTGTTTCTATGATCAGCACTGCTCTCCCAATTCTAGAATTTAAACAGTATATTTATATATGTTTATAAAAGTTGTTAACTGGTGTAGTCATTCTATTCTACGAGAAGGTCAGGAGCCTACCTTTTACCTCGAGAAGGATAACTGGACTGACAATTACTTTAAGACACAGTATCACTTGCATCTGTCCGGAAAATTGACGGATGATGGTGAACCCGTATGGATTGGAGAAGTAAAGATTCTCAGAAAGGGTCAACGAAAAGAAGATCGCGCTTTGCTGGAAACAGGCAAATTAGATTTCCCTGATTACAGGTTTTGTTCGATAGGCCAATCCCTGGACTATTATGAGCGAATAGCGCAATTAGACACCGACTTAAGATATGAAATTTTAACGGCGTTAAGAGACATCATTATCTTTCCTGAAATCAAAAAGGAGTTCGAAAAAGAAGAAGGTCTTCAAATTTCGCTATTACGTTCCCTGGATAAGGATGATGATATCTTTTCCTTAGCTCCGGTAATAGTATCCCGAGAATTCAACAGCTTACCTATTCCGGACCTGCTATTCAAATTCCAAATGCCCGGAATGGAAGAACCTGTAGTTTTTGAGTTTGATTCTCCCGAGTATGGATATCATGACACAAACGAGGTACCCACCAGGGTTTCCGTGATTACGGGTGGAAACGATTCCGGGAAAAGTGAGCTCTTGGCTAAATTGGCCAGTATTGCGTATGCCTCCAATGACGACAGAGACCATCTTCTGGACGTTGGGGTGCTGGAACCAAATGGTTTAGGCTTCACTAAAATAATTTGCATTTCTTATCGCGCTACCAATAGTTTTCATGTTCCCGGAATCTATTTACACAAAAAAGAACAAATAGTGAAGGAGATCAACAAAGGCGTTGGCAGATTTGTCTATTTCGGAATTCACGATCTTTCCAAAGAATTTGAAGAATCACTTAAGCTTCTTACAATTGATACCGATGGAAGAATATGGGAACAAGATAGTTCGGACGGTGTTCAAAAAATTACTTTTCCAAAATCTTCGGAAGAGCTCTCCGCTGAATTTATTTTAGCTTTAGAAACCATCGAAGGAAATAGTGACAAACAGGATCTGCTGGAGAAATCTTTTCAGTTTCTGCAAGAAGAACCTGCTCTTCAATTTATTGGAGATCTAGTGTTTACCAATCTAACTGAAAATGCACTGGAAGAATTTTTCAGGAATTTAACCAATGGACAGCAATTTGTATTTCACGCCATTGCAAACCTCATCTTAAAAATTGTACCCAGAAGCCTTGTATTATTTGATGCGCCTGAAACCGATTTGGATCCTTCTCTTCTTGCAGTACTCATGAAATCCATAAGGCATATAGTGGATATAGAAAATGCATTAATGATCGTGGCCACACAGTCTCCTAAAATTCTACAGGAAACACAAAGAAAGAATGTTTCAATTTTTCGAAGGGAGGGTGAATACATAAAGATTTCATCTCCTGAAATAGAAACATTTGGTGAAACGATTGAAGCAATTTCAGCTCACGTTCTTGGGTTCTCCAGCGATATCCACCCACTTTCAACTTAGGGCAGTCGAGGAGAAGCCATTTTGATCCACGAACCAAACCGAATCTGCCGAAATAGTGCCGGAGTTTCATTTAATAGTTTCTAATTTAGGTACGTACAAGCACGTCTTATCAATGCGATCAAATCTTACCCAAACATTTTTTCTTACCTCCTGTTTCCTTGTTTCCTTCCCTGTACTGGCTCAACCAACCAATCACACGGGTGCTTTGATTTTTGAAAGGCGCCAGATCGCTGCAGAATCTTTTGAATCCGTTAATGTATTGGATATTGATAAAGATGGAGTGCTGGATATATTCTCCGGTTCCTTCTGGTACAAGGGCCCTGAGTTTAGCCATCGAAACTTTGTTGGTCCACTAGAAAGGTATGGTGAATATTATGACGATTTCTCAGCCATCGTCTTTGATGTGAATAGTGATGGAAATGCAGACGTGATCACAGGGGGATGGTTTGGAGGTACGTTGATTTGGAAAGAAAACCCTGGTAAGGAAGGAGAATGGACCGAACATGTGATTGCACGCTGTGGAAATATTGAAAGTACAAGGTCCTGGGATATTGATGGAGATGGCACACCGGAGATTGTTCCGAATACACCGGGTAAGCCTTTAGTAATTTATAAAATCAAAAAAGAAGCCACTACCAGTCCCGTTAGGTTTGACTCCATTAAAGTACTCGATCAGCATGGACATGGATTAGGATATGGCGACATTAATGCTGACGGTAGAGGAGATTTAATCGTTGACAAAGGTTGGCTGGAATGTCCTTCCGATCCTTTTGTACAACCGTGGATTCTTCATTCCGAGTTTAATGTTGTCCAGGCTAGCGTGCCCATGCTCGTTACTGATGTAAACCAGGATGGACATAACGATTTAATTATTGGTCAGGGGCATAACTATGGATTGGACTGGTACGAACAACGCATTGATAAAAAGAAAAACCGAATTTGGGTCAAACATTCGATTGACCCGTTTAACGCACAATTCCATACGATGACGCTGAGCGATATTGATAACGATGGTGTAAGCGAATTAATAACCGGAAAAAGGTATCGCGCCCACAATGATAACGATCCGGGGGCGCATGACCCCATTGGCTTGTATTATTTTAAATGGAATGGAGAATCATTTTCAAAACAAGTCATAAGTTATGGAGGGCTCGGTGAAGGAAAAGGTACCGGTATTTTCTTTGCCGTTGAGGATCTGAATAATGATAACTGGAAAGATATTGTAGTGGCTGGAAAGGATGGACTTTGTGTGTTTTTTAATAGAGGAAATGATGAGGTGAGGAGATGAGGAGTTGCGGAGTTGTGGAGTTGTGGGGAGTCGGAAAGACGGAAAGTCCGAAAGCCACCACGTAACTAACTTTCGGTCTTTCGGACTTCCGGACTTAACGTATAATGTAATATCTGTCGGTTCACTCACAACCTCCTCACCCCCATCCCGCCATCTGCATGAATCACTTGTCCTGTAGCGTAGGGTATCTCTCCTTTTGCCAATGCGGCCACGATTTTTCCGATGTCTTCCGGCGTACCCCACCTTTTTTCAAGGGTCAATCCTTCGTGGATAAGCTTGTCATACTTTTCTTTTGCACCGGAGGTCATATCAGTGCTGATAATTCCGGGCTGTACTTCATATACGGGTATGTTAGCTTCTCCCAGCCGTGACGCAAAGAGTTTCGTCATCATACTTAGCCCCGCTTTTGACATGCAGTATTCTCCCCGATTAACAGAAGCTACTTCTGCAGAGATGGAAGTGATCGAGATAATACATGGATTGTAGGCAGGGTTACCCTCTTTATCTTTAAGCATCTGATTTGCTACACGCTGTGTGAAGAAGAATGTTCCCTTTAAGTTTATGTCCAACAATCGATCATAGTTTTCTTCGTCCAGTTCGAGAATATCCTGACGTACAATAGGGGCAACTCCGGCATTGTTCACCAGGACATCAATGGTCCTGTAATGGTCAATAGTTTTTGTGATAATGTTATGACGATCCTCCCGGTCGCCAATGTTACCCTGGCAGTAAATAACTTCAATGTTGTGATTTTTTAGAATATTTAACTGTCCCTGCACCTGATCTTCGCTTCGAACACCGTTAATGGCAAGGTTATAACCCTGTTGTGCCAGCGCTACTGCAATACCGTAGCCAATCCCCCTGCTCCCTCCCGTAATAAGTGCTGTCTTTTGCATATTACTCAGCTTTAATTTCTTTTAGCAAAGCCGCCTCGGGTAATGCTTTGTAGAACGGATCGAGCGGAAAACATCCTGATATCATTCCGTTGCGTGGGGCCGTGGTACAATCAGAAAAGGTGCGGCATAGCTTATCACGCTTTAACGGATGACCATTCATAATATCATCCGGCATCTCCGGATAAGACAACACCATACGACCAAGCCCGATAAAGTCAGCCATGTTATTATTCAACGCATATTGCCCAACATAGGGAAGCCATTCCTGAAGGTAAGAATACGCTGAACCAACAATAGCCAAATCAGGGTAAGCTTTTTTTAGCGCTGCTGTTACCTGCAACTGTCGCGCTACACCTACCAAGGGGTCCTCCGGCGGCTGATAGCCGTCAGAAGGAGGAAATAAAGCTGGCCGCTGGATGTGTGGATTATAATAAGGGCTGCCGCCGGTAATACATACAAGCTGAATCTCCAAAGACTGAAGCAGGCTCAAAAACCGGTAGGTTTCTGTAAGGTCGTTTGCCAGCCCGGAAACATCTCCTCCAAAGGCGAAAGTATAGTTATCCCCGTTAAATTTTTCTGGTACACCTACCTGATCCTCTCCCGGCTTGAAAGGTACCCAGTCAAAGGCACTTAACCGTACACCGATTTCCATTCCCGGAGCCTCTGCCTTTATTCCCTCCACAATGGAAGTCAAAAAGCGAGTGCGGTTTTCAAAACTTCCACCATACTTTCCTGCTCTTGCCCGTGCGCTTAAGAACTCATGACCAAGGTATCCATGACAATGTTTAATATCCACAAAATGAAAACCAGCTCGTTGAGCCAGCACGGTAGCATGTACAAAATCTTCGATGAGTTTGTCAATATAGTCATCCGTCATGATAGGATAGTCCTCTGCCAATCCAAATTTGCGATTCAAGAGTGGATGCGTATAGAGGATCTGAGGTTCCATCTTCTTCTGATCATTTGGCTTACAGAACCGGCCCGAATGCGTCAGTTGAAAACCAATTAGCAAATCATCCGTGTTCCCAAATTTCTGGCGATGATCGTAATTTATGGAATCAAAAAGTTTTTTGTATTCGTCGAGTGTTGCCTCACTGATCAGAAGCTGATTTGGATTGGCTCTGCCATCATGCCGCACCGCGACAGCTTCACAACCCCATAGCAACTTTGCCCCGCTAATGGCAAAGTTCTTCCATCTCCGCTTGGTATATTCACTGGGCCTCCCGTCGGGTGTGCCATCCCACCCCTCCATCGGTAAAATGCAAAACCGGTTACCAATGGTCTTTCCTGATTTGAGCTTGAAAGTTTTAACGGACGGTGAGTGACCCGCCTCTGCCAGTATATCGTCGAAGGGTATGTCGGCCTCTATCGTTTTAAGATACGCCCGAAAATCATTCGCTGTTTTGAGTTGAGCAATACGTTTGAATTTTGGTTTGTGCTTGGTCGACATTTAAAAATATGCGTTACGAATTACTGGATAAAAAAAACGAACTTAAAAATCTTAAACGATTTCACCAATTTCTATTCTTAAACAAATGTCGTTCTTAATTTCATAAACTATGCCCCTTGGAACTACTTTAAAACAGAGCTTCTCTAGGCGTCAGTATAAAGATGTGATTACACTCTATACTCTCGTGCCCACACTTCCCCTCTTGAGAGGGGGACGGGGAGTGTCACACCCAAGCCCACACACTGTTACACACATAAACTTATTATCTATTATCAAGAGTGTGGGTGGGTTTGGGTGTGAACACCCCGCTGTGTCTCCCCGCCGCGGCGGGGAGAAGTGTGAGGGTGAGTGTGGGAGTGACATCACATTTGTGTCCTAACAGTCGCCTCTAGGAAAGGCAGATGAGACAATAAGAAAAAGTGCTTAAGTACCGACATTGATTTTTCAAATACGGTTTTTGGTAGTTTATGATTTCGCGAGGCCATTGAAGAATGTATAATAACGTTCTTGGCGGATCAGTTTAGTTATATACAACACTAACTCACGTGCATGGTAATCGCCCCACATACTGGATTCATCGCATGGTATTTTCTTTCCCTTCGGAATATTATCCCAACCATTGGGCCGGTGATAAACCGAATGTAGTATCAATCCCTCATGGTTTTCGTCCGTTGACAGATAGGCATCCGAAAGCAATGTTTTCATTACCGTCAACCCAGCCTGTGTGTAGTGCGCTGATCTTTCACCATTTCGTTTCTTCAGGAAATTTCCCAATCGCAATAATCCTTGCGCTGTTATAACCGCCGCAGAGCTATCGACAGGCTCATGCTCATTGTATGGGTCGGACGGTTTATTCAGGTAATCTCCCAGGTTTACCAACCCTGGTGCACCAGTATCCCAATACGGAATGCCATCCGTAGCCGTATTGTCGATATAAAAATCAGCTGTAGCAGTTGCCGCGTTCAGCAACTGCTCTATCAACTCATCTTTGTCAATGATAGAGCTTAGCTCTTTTTTCTCTAACGTTTCTATAAATTCCAACTCCTCTGCAAAGCCACATACGGCCCAGGCCAATCCACGGGTCCATGTCGTAAATCCGCTAAACCCTTGTTGTGCATTAGGGCAACGGTAGTTACCATCGTTGACATTGAAAAGACATTCATGAGCCGTCCTTCCTCGCACATCATACGCATCGCGGCCTTTGCCGTAAAAAACGGAATAGGTGGCTGTCGCTAAAAGATGTTTCACGGCCCTTTCCAACAGGTTTATCTTCTCATCATTCTCGCCTAGCAGGCTATGGCCTAATGCATGGCTTATCATAAGCACACGACACGAGCGGATAGTATCCACGAACAAGGATTGTGGACCGTTAAAGGAATAAATAAATCCACCCGTCTTGGTGGAAGTCCAGCGCATAGCCTGAACAGCGCCGCTCACTTTTAAGGCAAGCTCATAAAAGTTCTTCTCCCACAGATTTTGCTCGACCTTTCCTTCAGCCATTAAACGCCACAAATTTCCATAGGTACTGAGATTATTGAATCCATGATCGTGAACGCCTTTGTGGGTAAGATGAGAGGCCATTTTTTCAACCGTATTGGTCCTGCCGATCGCCAGGAATTTTTCATCACCGGTTGCATCGTAGTGAAGCAAAGACGATCCGAATTGAAAACCGTGTGTCCACTCCGTCCAGCCACGGGTTGTATATTTTCCATTTACGGTAAATACGGGAGCACCTTGTTGTGTCTTGAAATTTTTTTCTATCGCCACGATTTTTTCTCCTGATAGTTTCCAGAAACGATCCATGGATGACTGGAGTTTTTGCGGCGTGAGTTGCGCATCAATTATCATTGAGCATTATCCTTTAGCTGTGAAAAATTAATCATGGAGAATGATTTGGCAAGATAGTACAATGTCTATAAGGTTCAAGTGGAAGATGAAAATGATGTTGGCGGAAGGAAGAAACTGAATGTATAATGGATGTCGCTCTAGTGTTGTTCGCCAACATGATCGGCATACTACTTTGGTATTGGGCTATGGTCTCAGGGTTTTTCACACCAGGTGCCCATAAGCACGCTGATATTCTTAGGAGGCTCAGCTATGGTATTTCATATCGCCTTGCTTTATAGGTGCCAATACTTCAAAAAAAGCAATGGAAAATCCCCTCAAGGATTTGCGATCTGAACGCGTCACTCCTCTGTTTTTCAAAATATTTCCTTTTCTTTGCGGCTGGTTTTCAAGTAGACCAACTACACAGAATAAGCATTAACGCATAACCATTAACAGATGAGACTATTCATTTTTTGCCTTACCCTATTACTTACGACGCCCCTCTTCTCTCAATCCAAAAAAGCACTTATAACGCAGGTAGATCAGCTGGAAAAAGAGGTCGGTCAGTTAAAAACAGAGATTGATCTACTTAAAAAACCCAAAGAAGTTGAATTAAACGATACGTTGAGAAGGGTAAGTTATGGGCTTGGTACCTTGGTAGCCTCAAACCTGAAGATGCAAGGAGGTGATTCCTTAAACCTCGATGCGCTCACAGCCGGTATAAAAGATGTATTCAGTAGTAGTAAGGTTAGAATAGAACAACAGGAGGCTCTGGCTATGGTAGACCAATACATGCAGCAAGTGATGGAGAAGAAGGCTAGCCGGGTGAAAGCGGAAAACTCCGCCTTCCTGGAGAACAACAAAAAGAACGAAGGTGTGAAAACAACCGCCAGCGGACTACAGTACAAGGTGATCAGCCAGGGCAATGGTAAGACTCCTCTCGCTACGGATAAGGTTACTGTCCATTACACCGGGAAACTCATCGATGGATCGGTGTTTGACAGCTCTGTAGAACGCAA
>Ga0184629_10000347_pt1 | contig 20585 bp, 22 predicted proteins | sample PLM4_32_b1_FD_133158 | JGI IMG/M metagenome (GOLD analysis project Ga0184629, IMG submission 133158) | Groundwater sediment microbial communities from an aquifer in East River, Colorado, USA - PLM4_32_b1 | ecosystem: Environmental > Terrestrial > Soil > Riparian zone | place: USA: East River...
CCACCAGATCGGCGCACTGCTCAATCTCGGGGTAATGCGTTACCTCGGCAACCCGGTCGCGGGCATGCTGGGGCTCGCGGCCGAGGGGTACGTGGGCGGTCACGCCAGCGAGCCGGACCTCGGCGGCCGTGCGTACCTGACCGTTCCCAGCCTGCTGATCGGCGCCGGCGTCGACTACAGCGCCGAGAGCGGGGAGTCCGACCTCATCCTCAAACTGGATGTTCCCATGCGGCGCAAGGGAATCGTCGGGGCGGGGTCGGCGCTGACCTTCCGGTGGTTACCGCACCGCGAGCAGACGTTCGCGGTCGGGTTGAACATTCCGCTGGGTGACCGGAACGCAGGCCGCACGCGTCCCCAGTCCGATTACGTGAAGATGGACAATCGCGAGCCCGCGCGTCTGCAGTTCGAAAAAATGGGCGCCGTCGACTCGACGTTCGTGGAGTCCCTGCGGGTGCTGCGCTCGCGCGCGGCGTGGGTGGCGCGCCTCACCCAGCCATTCTCCGAATACGGCGGTGCGGATGCGGCGGACGCCATGGCACCCCGGATCGCCGAGTTGCGCGCGCACATGGAAAAGACCGACGCCGAGTTCCCCAAAGGCCACACCGTCAACGAAGAAATACGCGTCTACCACCAGACCCTCGACCGCGTGTTCTCGAGCGCCGAGAGCGGAAGGCCGATGGCGCCGGGCGAGAGCACGCCCGCGGGGAAACGAATCGCGGCGCGCGCGAAACTCTACCTCCTGGATAACGTGATTATTCCGTACAACGCCCTCATCGGTCAGTTGAAGAAGACGGATCGGCTCTCGGGCATGATCGCGGTTGCACAGGCCAACTTCGCGCGCGGCATCCTCTCCGGCGAGGATTTCGAGGATGTCCGGGCGCGACGCATCCTGTTCGCGTTCCAGTCGCTCTGCGACATCATCGCCGAGAACCAGGTCGAATTGCGCGAGCGCTGGGGCGACAACCGCTACCTATGGCTGCCGCTCCAGTACGGGCTGACCCCGGAAGAACACGACACCCAGGAAGAGCTGAACGGCATCATCGCACGCGCCACCGGAGAAGAATTCACACGCGGCAACCGGGTCTGGTACATCATGAACGAAGAGTTCCAGCACGAAATGGCCCGCTCCGTGCGCCTGGCCGAGGACTACCACGTGCTCTGGATCCACGACATCAGCGGCGAGAACGACAACGGCGACCCGGACGCCATTTCCTACGAACTGGTGCGCAGCTACCTGCTGGCGCTCACCGAGCGCGTGCGGGCCTACAACACGACCGGCAAGCTGCCCATGTACATCATCCTGCTCGACCAGCTTTGCCTCGAGAAGCACGACTCCCGGTTGTGGATCGAACTGCTGGAGGATCCGCTACGACACAAACTGCGCCTTCCTGGCAAGTTCGCCGAGTGGGAAGACGAAATCGCGCGCCTGCAGGACGACCTTCGCAAGGCGGTCGACGAGTCGCTCATGCTCCAGGTGGAGAAAAACCAGTATGGGGAGAAGTGGTTGTACAACCGCATCCGGGTTCAGGTGAACATTACCAACCCGGCCGACTACTCCTTCTACAGCGTGAAGACCATCGGCAAATTGCCAGTGCCCGACAACAACATGCGGGACCACCGCAAGATCGTCTTCTACGACGTCACCGAGGACGATCCGTACCGGGGCATGGCGATGTTCACGGGCGTGGGGATCGGCGAGCACTATGCGGGAACGACGTGGGAGGACCGCGCCCTGATGCTGCAGGGTCCGGGCGCTCTGGCCACCAAGAATGCGGCTCGTTTCCTCTTCAAGACGCAGGGATTCGAGGATAACGAGATTCCCTACCCGCTGCGGTCGCGCCCGAAGCCAAGGTCGTACGACGACGCCGTATCTGCCGAAATGGCGTCTCGCTCCGACTACAGCGTGCGCAGCCGCGTCATCGAGCTGCACAACGAAACCGGGTTCACACCGAAACCGCTGAACGTGGCGAAGTGCGTGCTGTACAGCCTGATGCCTCCCGGCTCGGTGATCAAGGTGCCCGATTCGCTCTGGCAGAGCTACATCTACGCATCGCTCGTCGCGGGCAGCTCCCTTCGCGGTTGCCGCTCACTGGTGATCGCGCCATCGCTGCGCGCCGCCCCCAGCCCGGGCGCTCCGCAGATGGCGCGGACCAACGGTCTCATGAAACGCCTGGTCGTCTTCGGCAATGCCATGGACGATTACATGGAGCGTGAGGGCGGCATTCTGAAGGTGGGGTTGTACGCGCCGCGGCAGGGGGCGGATGACATCGCAGGACGGTTCCAGCAGGGGATGGACATCCACGAAGCGTGGATGTCCCGCGTCTACCACCTCAACGCGGCCATGGACTCGGTTGCGTCCAACGCGGGCCGCTATCTCGACGAGATCGGCTACAAGGCGTCCTTTCACGCGAAAGGGGATTCCCTCGAGACTCCCAAGCTCCACCTGAAGGCCAACCTGTTCGCGTCGCCTCAGGTGTGGGACGGCCTCATGGCCGACCCCGGGTGGGGTGAGGTTCTGAAGCTCTATATCCAGTACCTCGCGCGGCAGCAGGGGCAGGGCCAAGAAGCAGAAACACAGGTCCACAGCGTCCGGGAGGTTCCCGAGGCGTTGGCGCGCAAGGTGAGTTACGTTGTAAACGGATACTACGATTCGCTCTCGCCCGAACAGCAGAACGCGATGATTTCGTTCTTCACCATCGGCAGTGCTAACATGGATTACCGCAGTCAGGTCATGAACGGCGAAGTGATGGTGACGATCGGCGGCCCCAGCGGCCTGGTGGGCGTGATCGATTTCGTGCTTCTCGCCGGTTTGTGCGAGTGGCCGGCAACACCAGAACAGGTTGACGAACTGCTGCCGCCGCCGGGCTGGCTCATGCGCAAGCTGTCCGCATTCATCAAAGTAGCGCTTTAGACTAGCTGGTGCGGTCGCTCCAGGCGAGACGACGAATGCCGCGGCGATACTGCGTCGCGCCTGCTAACGCGGGGCGACGCGGACCCGCATCCAGCGGGCGCACATCACGGAGAACCCGCCGAAGGCAATGAGACCGAGTCCCGCGCTGGCGAGGAGCGTGCGGCCGAACGGCTGGCGCAGGAGCCCGAGCAACGCGCCGTTCGTCCCGGTTACGTGGTGAGGATTGGCATGGAAAGCCGTGCCGACCATAAATATCCCGATGATCGTGAACACGATTCCCCGGGTCACAATCCCGACCCGGCCCAGGCGCATTGCCCACCGGCGCTCGGAGGGGCTCCTTCGATCGAGATCGAGATCACTCGCGAACCTGCCCCGCCATCCCGGTACGATCTCGCCGAGGACGGAACCCGCGATTGCAGCCAGGCCGACGATGCCGATGAGCCACAGGCCGAACGGTTTCGCAACCAGCCCCGCGGTCCAGTCGTGCGGTGCCGGGATGTGCGGCAGCGGACCTGCAATGAACTGGAACGTCACAACGAGGAGACCTGCGTAACCGAGCGCGCTCCCTGCGGAGCCGAGGCGATCCACGATGCCGGTGAGCGAGCGGCCCTCATGGAGTGGATCCAGGATGGCACGGATGAGGCCCCATAGCGAGTACCCTGCGAGCCCGACGCAGACGCCGACCAGGAGCACGCGACCGAAGGGCTGTTGCCCGATCAGCGAGATGGCGCCGCTTGGCGTCATGGCCTCGTCGTGTATGCCGCGCATCGCCAGTCGCAGCGCGAGCACGCCGATCAACAGGTAGATGATACCGCGCACGATGGAACCAAAGCGCACGAAACGCCCGACCCATGCGTTCCCGGTCACCGCATTCGCGGCGTGCTCCGTGCCATGGGCGACGTCGGGGGTAGGCGTGGGAGCAGGGAGATTGGAGAGAGACATCGTCAGGACCCCTCTAGGCGGTGCGCGCGGCCGGGACCTCGGGCGCCACCGGTTGATGACTGAAGAAGCGCGGCTTGCCCCACCGGTAGACCCGGATGGTGAGCGCGAGCCACAGGCTGCCCAGCAGATAGGCGCCCATCACGTCGCTGAACCAGTGCTGGCCCTGGTAGATGCGGGAAAGCCCCATGAGCAAGGCGAGCACGGAGAACGTGACGAGCAGCACGGTGCGGCCCCACGACGGTTTGAGCAGCGTGTAGGCCAGGAATGCGAAGAATCCGCACACGGCGGTGAAGGTCAGCACGTGGCCGCTCGGAAACCCCGACATGGGGAGTTCGCGGAAGACGCGGACCAGGTCGACACTCGGCCGCGGACGATGGACGGCGAGTTTCACGAGTGTGGCGAGACCGGCCGAAGCCCCCGCAAAAAGCGCGACCAGCGCCTCCCACCGAAGACCTGTGAAGAACAACAGCACGCTCGGCAAAAGGCCGAAAGCAAGCGACTGGGGGTAGAACCCGATCCAGCTGATGCCGAACATCAACTGGTTGAATATGGCGCCGTGGTAGCTCTGTACGGCGAGGGTGATTTTGGGATCGATCGCAAAATAGGCAACGGTGCGTGCCACCACGGCCAGCACCACGAACCCCACCGAGGCGATAAGCACGTAGGCCTGGAACGCCGCCGCCCGGTAGCGTCGGGTTGGACGCGGGGCGATGACCGCTGCATCCAACTTCTTGAGCGGGCCGCTCTTGTTCGCCACCGTTTCTGCCATCGCATCCTTACCTCGGGAATGCCAACCCTACGCGGCTTGTCGCCGCCACGCGGGTTCTCTTGCGAAAGATCCGTTCAACCACCGTGTGGGCCAGGCCGGACCAGGCGATACCGACAGCACAGCCGGCGACAAGATCCGTCAGAAAATGATCGCCCAGAAACGCCCGGCTGAAGAGGACGTAGAGGCCAACGAGCAGCACACCGGCGATCGCCAGCGCCCTTCCCGCGCGCGACGATATCTTCGGCACGAAGAAGTAGACCAGCAGCCCGTAGCTAGCGACGACCGCGATGGCGTGCCCACTCGGAAATCCGGGTATGGGCTCAAGCCGCCAGATTTGCGATTCAAAGACGGGCCGGGGACGGTTGAAAATGTGCGAGAGCAGCAGGAAAATCAGCGCCGATACCCCAAAACCGTTGGCCAGCATCGTCAGCTCCCGCCAATATCGCCTGCGGAGAAAATAGATCCCGAGAACGACGCCGATCGCGGCGACGAGTTGGTCCCCGACATAGTAGCCCGCGATCATGATCCCGTTGACCCATCTCGGGCTGTTGAGCGCCGTGGCGTGGAGGCTGTTGGCCAATGGAACATCCCACGCCAGCAGGGGGCCGTTGGTCACCAGGTTGTAGGCCAGGAGGCCAAAGACCAGGCTGCCGGCGATCAACATCGACACACCGATGAGCGGATGCCTGGCAAACGTCCCCGGCGAGCGGATGTCGTGAAACACAATGTCACGCGTCGGCGAGCACGGGCTCGGTGGGCGCTTCGGCGGACTCTGCGGTGGTTACCGGCGGGTCTTCCGCGAACGTGGGCGCGCTGGGCGCGGATTCGACCGGCACGCTGAGTCCGATTCCATTTCCAACGATCACCGACAACGCCTTCGGAACGACCTCCATTTCGATCACGTGCTGCTCCCGCGCGATATTCATGTCGGAGTTGGTAAGGACCGGCTCCTCGGCGGTGATACGCACGCGGCGGACTTGGTAGGTCTTGAGAGCGTTGGGTGACCCCGACGACGCTGCCATGAAATGTTTGACGAGCGCGGCATGGCCCATGCCGTCGTAAATCTGGACGTCGAGCAGACCATCGTCCATCTTTGCTCCCGGCACCGCCAGCATTTTACTGCCCATGAGGGGTGCGTTCGATACCGTCACCATGCGCGTGGACGCATCGACGCGGGCGTCGTCCATCTCCACCAGCATGTGACCGGGCTTCGACTCGAAAAACTTGCGCAACGCCCTCGGGATGACGCGCCAGTGCCGCTTCTCGAACGCCTGGCCGGTCAGCGCCGCGATCGCGCTCAAACCCACGCCGGCGCACTCCATGAAGTACTCGGCGTCCGTACTCCCGACCGAGGTCACACGGCCGACGTCGATGTGGCGCGTCGTCCCCATGCCGATGAGCGCGCAGGCGTCGTCGATGCCGAGCGGCACGCCCAGCGAGCGCGCGAGGTTGTTCATGGTACCGATTGGCACGATGCCGAGCACGGTGGAGCTGCCGATGAGCTGCGAGGCGACGTCGCCAATGGTGCCATCGCCGCCCGCGACCACGATCAACGGATCGCCGGCCTCCACGGCTTTCTTCGCCAGGTCCTTTGCCGCACTGCCGGAGGTCTTGAGTCCGACGCGTGCTTCGATGCCGTGGACGCGCAGGCTGCTCACGACCTTGGCCAGGCGCGCGGCATTGTCTTCGTTGTCGCGGCCGGAGGCCGGGTTGAAGATGAGGCGTGCGTGCTTGAGCTTGCCGTCGCTGGCGGCCCGCTGCCCAAGATTCCCCTTGCGGGGCGCGGACAAGCGGCCTTCGAGATCGGCGATATCGGCCTCCAGCGTTTGAAACTTGGCCTTGCGTCGCTCGAGGCGGGCAGCCGTCTTTTCGATCTTGCCGAGCAACGCCTCGTGCTCGCGCTGTTTTTGCAGGAGGGAGCTGAAGAGAACCGATTGCGATATTTTTTTAGCTGGCATGATGGGACCTCGCCCGGGAATGTCTCGACCCCGCTCAAGCTGGCAGGATCAAGGCAGTGCTTTGAAACTTAGTGGGGCCACACCATGACGCCTAAATTGCTAAACGACGTGGCCTTTCCACCAGCTGAAGCGTATGGAATATCGGGGACGGGATTGAATAGACCGAAGGGGTGAAAAAGGAGCTAATCCCCACGGTGGTCGTTCGGGGAGCGGTGAGGCTCACTCGGACGCCCCCAGCTTTGCCGGCCGCGAGGCCGGTACGACGCCGAGCTGGTGGCCCAACCCATGCACGTGCAACCGACGTCGTACCTACCACACGGGCCGGACTCATGCGATCAGACGGGGACCTTCATGCGTGTTCTTCCTTGCCGACGGCTTCACTACGGGGAGAAGCCGCACGCCGCTTCTCCATTTCGTCCTGGTACGCCGTACGCGCGACGGTTGCGGCGCCCTTCATCATCTCGGCCTTCTCACCGGTATTGTGGATAAGACGGTCGCCCCGTTGGCGCATGTCGTTCGCACCGCGCTTGAGTCGGCCGCGCATCTGCGCGCCGGTTTGCGGCGCAAACAGCAATGCGGTGATCCCGCCCACCATCGCCCCGAGCAGGAATGCAACTGCGGTTGAGCCTTTTCTGTCATTGTTTTCCATGACGTGTTCCTTTCGTTTGGTTACTCTTTCATATGGTCGACTTCTTCCATTTCCAATGGCCACGATTCACGGGAGCCATTTCCGCCGCGGAACCGGCGCAGCATGTCGATGCCTGCACGAGCGCCCGCAAAGACGGCGCGATAGCGATCGATGATCTCGCTCTCGAACCCTCGCAGGAGATGGGACGTGACCGCACTGGCCTGCCCCGATACCGTGCGTACATCTTCTGCCACGGCCGTCGTAGTGCGTGTGAGCGACCGCAGCGCCTCCAATTCATCGCGACCGGTTTCGATCAACGCTCGTGCCGCGGGAGTGAGTTCCGCGACGCGACGGGCCGCCAGCTCGACACCATCCGCCGCTCGCCCGATACGTGCGGCGAGACGCGCGAGCACAAGTACGCCCACGATGAGTGCGATTGCGTTGACCCCTATGAGTGCTTCGAGCAACGTCATTTCGATCATTCCTCCGATTTCGATCGCGCTATGCACGGCCGTCTCCCACGGACGGGACGTGACACCCGGCAGATCGCAGGGGATGGCTAAACTACCCGCCGCCCCTGGATGACACGGATCAGTACAATCACGATCGCGATGACCAGGAGGATATGAACGAATCCGCCCATCGTGTGCGCCGTGATCAGTCCAAGCAGCCAGAGAGCCAGCATGATGACAGCGATGGTCCACAGCATGTTGTCCACCTCCTTTCAGCGTTCAAGCGACTCACCATGGTCGAGACCCGAGAGATCTGACCGCGGCGGAAGGCCAGCGCGGTGGAGTTGCGTGAACCGCGACCTTGCGCAGCGCCAATCCGCCGGATAGCCCCACCATGGAAAGACCCGTATCCACGAGAATCATTGCGTCCAGAAGCGCACACCCCCTGCGAACGTACAGAAGGTCGTAGCGGATCTTTCGTCGTACCGTGCGCAGTGACTCGTCGTAACCGTTGCGCAGTTGGCTCAAGCCGGTGATCCCGGGGCGGATTGCAAGACGATTGGTGTATCCGGGAATCACCTGCTCGAGCCGCTCGACGAACAACGCGCGTTCCGGCCGCGGCCCCACGAAACTCATTTCTCCCAGCAGCACATTCCACAATTGGGGAAGCTCATCGAGGTGCGTCGCGCGCAGAATCCTCCCAACCCGCGTAACGCGCGGGTCTCCGGCCCAGGACCAGGTGGGCCCGGTCACACGCTCCGCGTGCACGACCATGGTTCGGAACTTTAGCATGCGAAATGTACGCCGACGCCACCCCACCCGCTCCTGCGCGATAAGCACCGGGCCTCGATCGCGCGCCCATACGGCGGTAGCGATCACAATCATGAGCGGCAGCACGGCCAGGAGGCCGAGAAACGCGAACGTAAAGTCGAATGCGCGTTTCAGTTGAACACGGTGCATTAGCGTTGGGGGCATTAGCTGACTCTTCTTTCTATGTCGAGTATCGCGTGTGCATTACTGTGCGACGCGTCACTATTCCCGATGCAGGTGCTTCTGGCACGACGTCAACTTGGTTGATGTCTCGAACTCCATATGTGAGCAACAGCGTACCGGAGACCGGATACGGGGTGAATCGACCGAAAGGGCGAAAAGGGAGCTAGTCCCTCGGATGGTGAGAAAAAGACCGCCGGCGTTTCGCAGCGCGCGCGTATTTGCTTGTGTGGCCAATTGTTTCCGATCACAATGCTCGATGAGTCAGACGACCGTCGGGTGTGCGAGAATCGAGAAGCTAGGAGGTTTTCGTGGATCACTCACCAGAGAAGAACCGTAGCGTCGGCAATCGACCTCCCGAGCAGGTTGCGCTGTGAGGCGCTGGTGGATCGCCGGACTCGTTGGAGTGCTCGCGCTCGTGCTGCTTCTCTATGGAGCGGTGCGCCACTTCACGGGCGCGGAATACATCGAAAAGCAGCTCTCTGCTGCGATTGCCTCGGCAAGCGGTGTAAATCAGGTCAGGATCGGTTCTTCGAACTTCAGCCCTCTGCGCGGCTCTTTTGTCGCCAAGGACTTGGAGTTCCTGCCTGATACGCTCTTGCTCGCGCAAAGAGCACAAGTGGGAACGCCACCGCGGACCCGTTGCTCCATCACCGCATCTTCGTTTCGTGTGCATGGCGTCCGTCTCTGGCCGTTACTGCGGAAACTAATTGTGGCCGATTCGGTGACCGTCGATGACGCACGGATTGAGGTCTATTTGGACCGCACGGCGGGCCCTGCGCCGCCGGTGAAACCCGCTACGTTGCCGCACACGTACTTTCAGTCGATCGACCGACCGATTCGCATCGACGTCATCCGGGTGACAAACACCGAGATTCGCTATTCCGAAAAGGCCAAAGATGGAGGCACGCCGGGAACGATTCGATTCACGGACTTGTGGGCGACCGTCTACAACGTGACCAACGATTCCACGAGCATGGCATCGTCGACTCCGTGCACCATCGACCTGCGTACGCGGATCGCCGGAGCCGGTCGGTTGGACGCGACGTTCGGCTACGACCTCCTGTCGCCGCGGTTGAGCATGACCTATCGCGGCACCGTCGCTCGCATGAGCGCTGAACCGTTGAACGCGCTCCTCGTAAACCTGGAGGGAATCCGAATTACGAGCGGTGTCATGGATTCGACCTGGTTCGATTTCAAAGTGAATGAAGACCTCGCCAGCGGAACAGTGCAGGTCTTGTATCGGGATCTCGACTTCGAGATGCTGGATAAGGTCACTTTGGACCGCGGCCTGGCCGCGCGTCTCCAGTCGTTCATCGTCGACAAGACCAAGTTGAGCGGCGCCAACCCAACCGACGATCGAACGCCGGCGAGGGTCATCGCAATCCTCCGCGAACGACGCCCCGAGTCGGGGCTCCCCAGGTTCCTGTGGGAGACCCTGCGCGAAGGAATATTGTCAACGCTGGGGGTGTGACGTCCCCCCCAGCCAGACGCCCTGGCCGAGACTGTATAAGAACTCCACCACCGTCTGATTCGTTACGTAGTGTGTTAGCGGGCTCACACACAGTCGCCCGGTCACCGCCCCATACTGATGTGCGCCCCCCGTTCCAAGTAGTCCCGACCACTCGACATTCCTTCGTCCCCAAACGGTCTCTGTGACGCCCCGGTTCGCTAGTACCTGACGCCCGGAGGTGTTCGATGCGCAATCCGAAGGGCCGGAGATTGCTCTGGCTACTCATGCTTTCTTTCTTGGTCCTCACGGTCACCGTACCGTACGCGGCAACATTCCATGTCGCTTCTAGCGGCAACGATGCCGGCGCGGGGACGTCGGCGCAACCGTGGCGGACTCTGCAAAAGGCGGCGAACTCGGCGCGAGCCGGAGACCTTGTGCTGGTAGCGAACGGTACCTACGCCGGAATGCAGATTACCGCCGACGGCACCGCCGCCGCGCCGATCACGTTTCGCGCGAATGGGAACAGTGTGCTGGTCAACTCGCAAAACGCCTCGACGCCTGACAACATCAACATCGAAGGCGGAAACTATGTGACGGTGGAAGGGTTCATTGTGGAGGACGCGCCCCGAGTCGGGATTCGTGCCGTGACCGCGACGGGAATCAAGATCCTCAACAACACCGTCAGGCGAAGCGGGCTCACCGGTATCCTGACCGGATACACGCCGTCCATCGAGATCTCAGGAAACTCGGCGTCGGGCTCCGTGGACGAACACGGCATCTACGTGAGCAACAGTACCAGCGCCGCCGACAACCCGATCGTGCGCAGCAACGAGTGCTTCGACAACAACAAGAACGGAATCCAGCTCAACGGCGATTGCGACGTCGGAGGTGACGGTATCATCTCCGGTGCGTTGATCGAGAACAATGTCGTGCACCACAACAACTGGAAGGGGTTCAGCCTGATCTCGGTGCAGAGTTCAACGATACGGAACAACCTGATCTACGAGAATGGGCTGTTGGCCGGCGCGGGTGGTATCCATCTGGCGGATCAACCCAACTGCGGCAAGCCGAGCAATGACAACATTGTCGTCAACAACACCATCTACGAGCCGCGTATCACCGGTATTCGCATGTCGAATGGCTCGACGGGAAACACGATCTTTAACAACTTGGTGATTGCCGCCAGCGTGTCGAAGACGATCGTCGATGAGGGCAGCGGGAACTTCATCGATGTCGCGTCGAACCTGAAGCTCTCGTCCCTTGCGGGCCTGTTCGTGGCGCCGGCCTTCGAGGACTATCACCTGGCGCCGGCCAGTCCGGCCCTGAACCAGGCCGCGCTGACGTACCGAAGCACGGGTGCCCCTGGGGCCGACATCGACGGCACGAATCGCCCGCAGGGTCCGCTCCCCGACATCGGCGCGTACGAGCACACCGCCGCGACCGGGATCAACGGCGCGCCGGCCCTGGACGTGGTGCTCGAGCAGAATGCGCCGAATCCGTTCAATCCGTCGACGCGGATCGTATACGTGGTGCAGTCTCCGACGGCAGTGCGGGTCAATCTGGATGTGTTCGACGTGCGCGGCCGGCGCGTGCGCCAACTCGTGCACGAACGTTCGTCGATGGGGCAAGTGGTGGTCGTCTGGGACGGCCGCGACGACGACGGGCGGGAAGCGTCGTCGGGAGTGTACTTCTATCGGTTGGTGGCCGGGACGGCCATGATCACGCGACGGATGACGTTGCTCAAGTGATCAGGCGAGGACTTAACATCCGCGGGCAGGTACGGCGCCGAGCTGGTTGACTATCAATGCACGTGCAACCGGCGCCGTACTTCCCGTGTAACCAAACGTCATGTTGCCTGCTTGGTGCTCCTGCGCGAGGACATTCCAACGAGCAAGCCGCCCGCGATGAGAGCGGCCACACCGACGACGGGCGGCATCGATATCCGATCCTTGTGTTCCACGACGATATCGACGGGCCCGAGGTGGGTGGTGTCTCGATCCTTGACATAGGTGATTCCGCCCCAAATGACCCCGACGGCCCCGATGACGATGAGAAGTATTCCGATCATCTTCATGGTTGTGCTCCCTTCAAGACGCGCCAATCACGGTGGGAGCGCCGGTTGGCCAGCCTCCGAGGCTGGCCAACCTTGTCGCACTCCACCAGGTGTTCCTAGTCCGCTTTGCCACCAAAGAAATAGACGTGGAAGCCGATGTGCGAAAAGTTGTTGCCCAGAGTGCCGATGCTCGTGACGCTGTCACCGCCGCCGGCCGGATCGACGCTGAAGAATCCGATACCGTGGCTTGCCGACACACTGAAATTGTCCACGATGAATACTTCGGCCTCGATCTCCGCGGTCAGGCTGAACGAAGTCTGGTCGTCCGTGGCGAACGCCGCCGGCGGAGATGTCATTTCGAATTCCTGGCTTTCGTAAAGCAAGCCGGGCCGGAAGAGGACATGCACCTTGTCCCAGTTCTTCACAACGAGGGGCACTCCCACCTCGACGGCCCAGCCGGTCAGCTTCTCATCGTAGCTGGGAGCCGGTGTGGACTGGAACCCGAGTCCGAAATCCACTCCGACCTTCTGGCCGCCAAACCACCACCGACCGCCCAACGGGGCGGTGAGGTTGTGGAAACCCAAGCTGCCGTTATAGTGTGCAGGCAATTCCTCGGTCTGTGCAGGTACCGTCATCGGCAGTACGCAGGTGGCAGCTGCTGCCATCGCGATAAGTGAATTCATCCATTTCATGCTAGTGCCTCCTTGAGTGATGCCTATCTCGTTTTCATAGGCGCGAAGTAATGCAGAAGCTGAAAAGCTATGGATTCTCGGGTAGTGCGGGGGGCGCGCTCGCGTGTTTCGCGATGATGATCGCCGTTGCTGTGCAGTATGGGATGGACCACGGTCCGGTGATACTGCATGACGGCAAGGAGCGATCCCATCCCGACTGAGCCACCGAATACAATCGGCTCGGTGTCAGTAGGTTCGTCCGGTCCATGAAAACTGTCGCGCATGAATCCTCTGGCAGCGCCGTCGATCCAAGGCCAATCTGTGTTGTCGCCTGCGCCGGTGACCGGGAACAAGCTATGGTCCGCGAACGGCACCCGGACGTACTCGGCGTAGGTTCCGTCAATCGCATTGCCAAGTATCCAGCCGCCGTTTTCGCAGCGCGCATGCTCCCCGTGCTCGCAGTGCGCGCATGTTCCGCACGACGTGAGGTACGAAATCAACACATGATCGCCAACGCGGAAGTTTGAAACACGATCGCCAATTCGTTCGATGACGCCATCGCCTTCGTGCCCAAGGATGCGCCCGCGGGCAATGGCTGGAGCGCCGCCCATCATGGCGCGCAGATCCGAGCCACAAATGGTTGCGCTCCTGACCTTGACGATGGCATCCGTTGGAGCCTGGATGACAGGCTGGGGCCTATCCTCGAAGCGGCGTTTTCCTGGGCCGTGATAAACAAGCGCTTTCAATCCAAATCTCCTTTGCTCGTCATGTTGTGCTCACCCGTCCCGCTTCCGTAGTCAGCGAAACTACTCGGCAATGCGCCAGCATTCCCATCCAGAGTGGCGCTGATCATTCTTCATGCGTCCAAAGCGCGGCGCGCGGTAGAGCACCGTGAGCCCTTTGCTCATCCCCGGCAGCGCATACGCCGAGTCGTCGGCGCAGTCGCAATGCTCAACGGACGCGGGCGACTTTCCATTCGCGACCGTCAAGGTGCTGTCGTAGACGCCGGCCACCGAATCTAGAAAAGCACCCACGTCATTGACGTCGTAAACGACGACGCTGACCGCCGTTTGGACCTCGCTCGCGAGTTGTTCGAACGCATTGCGCGCGAACCGGTCCGCGAAGGCGGCTACCGCACCGTCGTCGGCACCGGCGTCGAGTTGTGCCAGGGGATCGAGGTCAAAGTAGGACCGGTGTAGATTGTCTGGTGACGCGATGATGTAGCGCGCGTAGGGCGCGAGCGCACCGATGGAATAGGGTGTGCCGCCGAAGCACGTCGCCAGCACAAGCAGGTCGATCTTCTCTGATTCGCCGGCGATGCGTTTTACGCCTTCGGCCAGATCGTGGATGGTGACGCGACGTTTTGAGTACGACGCGTCGTATCCCGAGCCGTTGAATTCGGGGAGCTCGTGACCAAAGTAGAAAAACAGCCGCACGGGTGGACGGGGATGCACTCCGGCAAACTGCTCATAGAGCCGCACCTCGGGGTCGAATCGCGACTCTCCCTGGTCCCGCCAGTACGACTCCCGGGCCACAAGGCGTCCGTTCCGATAGTAGTAGGCCCGGCCGTCGTGGCGCGGAATGACGAATAACGTGTGCCGCCGCTCGATCTCGTGAAAGATGAACACTTCCGTGTTCGGATTCCGCTCCGCGACGGCCTGCGCTTTCGAGAGGACTTCCTGGTCAGCTCTGCGCGCGTTGCCGAGCGAGTCGTGGTACAGGTAGTCACCATCGCCGTGGATGATGAACACGAGTGAGTACCGGGGCGGGCTCTCGGCGAGCCCGTCCTGGTCACGAACTGGCGGCATCGAACTACACGACACGAGAATCATCGCGAGCGCCACGCACCCCGTACACCCCAGTTCAGTCGAGAGTGTCTGCATGGCGCCCGCGATTAGTCTTCGTAGGAAATGTGTCATTAGTCCCAGGGGGCCGAAGTGCCTCTCCTATGCGATCAGAATAATGATGATGACGATCAGCAGCACCACGACCAGACTGACGGTGATCGTCTTGTCAGCCTGCTCCATGTCTTGCACGATGTAAGTAGAGAAGGCATTGAGCTGATCGTCGGGAACGCGATCAAAACCGTTGGTGCCAGCGAGTTCCTCGCTCTTCTCTTGCAGCGTGGCCTTGACACGATCCAGGTTGATGTCGTCCTGCTCCGAAGTCAGCGACGACTTCTCGACCGTGACAATCATGTTGGTCATGTCGCTGAGGCTCTTGGTCAGGATCTCTCGTTTCTGAACGGGACTTTCCGTAGCCTTCACTTTAAGAGCCGTGTCGTTGAAGTAGTTGTGAACCCGATCCTGGCCCAGCGCGACTCCCGCGCAGGCGAGAACCCCGATCATCACGATCAGGCGTAATGCGATTCTGGTAAGCATGGCTTGCTCCTTGGTCTCCGTGGCGCCAAGGTAGTTCCCCTGGGGCCGTTGGGACAATTGGACTTGTGTACTGTCACTTGTTCCACAGCTTACCGGACGCCGGTCATCGGATTGAATCGACCGAAAGGGTGAAAAAAGAGCTAGTCCCTCGGGTGGTTGCCCGAGCGCCGCTCCTATGCGATCAGGATAATGATGATGATGATTAGAAGCGCGACGACCAGGCTGATGGTTATGGTCTCCCTGGCCTGCTCCATGTCTTGTATGACATAAGTTGAGAAGGCATTGAGCTGGTCGTCGGGGACGCGGTCAAAGCCGTTGATGCCGGCGAGTTCATCGCTCTTCTCTTGCAGCGTTGCCTGGAAGCGAGCCAGGGTGATGTCGTCCTGCGCTGAAGTCAGCGGTGAACTCTTGACCGTGTCAATCATCTTGGTCATATCGCTGAGGCTCTTGTTCAGGATCTCTCGCTTCTGAACGGGACTTTCCGTAGCTCTCACCTTGAGAGCCGTATCGTTGAAATAGTTGTGAACCCGGTCCTGGCCCATCGCGGCCCCCGCACAGCCGAGAACCCCCATCATGATGATCAGGCGTAATGCAGTTCTGGTAACCATGACGTCCTCCTTTTGGCTCGGTGGGTGGACGAAGCGCGTTACCGACTACCGAGGCGTCGGTGTTGCGCCCCGCCCACCCGGGGCAACTTGCAATCCTAGATATTGAAGAACAGCCCCGCGGTAGCCATTTCGAATGACACGGCCGAGGAAGTCACCTGGGCGCGCGCAGGCTCGAACCACGCGAACAAGATCACCGCGATGGCAATTGATGTCTTGAGTATCCGCATTGCAGTCACCTCTCCTTCCGCGATCTCGCCACTACGCACCGGTCTTGCGAGCGATCGACTCGCCGTCGCCCTGGCGCCGCCTCTCCAGCTCGTCCTTGTAGGTGTGCCTGGCTTCGGCGATGGCACCCTTGACCGTCCCCGTGATCGCCTCGGTTTTTTCGCGAGTCGACTCCTTGAGTCGCTCGCCCTTGGCGTGGAGATCGTCGGCGCCATCCTTGATTCTCCGACGCAGCTGCGCGCCGGTTTGCGGGGCCCAGAGCAGCGCCGCCACTCCTCCCGCCACTGCACCGACCATGAAAGCAACTGTGGCTGATCCTTTGGTGTTCATGCTCTTTTCTCCTTTCTCATGGCCTAGCGATCGGCCAGACCGAGAGTTCCTGGGTTTCTGCCCACTGCTTCGGGTCCGTTACCGCCCCGCATGCTACGGAGCGCCGCCAGACCCGCTCGAGCACCCGCGACGAGCGCTCCATAACGATTGACAACTCCGCCCTCGAGAACTCGAACGAACTCTGCGGTGGCGGCGCGGGCCTCGCCAGAGACCATCTGTACGTCACCGACGATCTGCGACGTCCTGCGCGTCAGCACTCGCAAGTCTTCCAGTTCCGTTTCGCAGCGCTCGAGGAGACCCTGCGCAGCCGGAGTCAACGCCGTGATCCGGCGTGCGGTGTATTCGATTTCGCACGCCGTGCGCGTCAACCGCCGCGTGAGCTGCACGACCGCGATCGCGCCGGTGACGACTGCCATCATGGCAATCGTCGCCACGACTTCGAGAAGCGTAAAGGTCATTGGAAGTCAGCTCCTCTCCGAATTGCCTCGTCGTCATATCGCCGGCGGCTGGTGTCCGCGCACGAGGTCGAACAGAAGCCGCACGACAAAAAGGGCGATGAATACAAAGAACAGAATCTTGGCGATCTCGGCGGCGAGGCCGGCAAGGCCCCAGAAGCCGAGAATCGCGGCAAGTAGGGCTACGATGAAGAAGGCCAATGCTGAGCTAAGCATGATTTGCCTCCGTTCGCGTGGGTTCATGTCCATGCCACTTGCATGGCTGTGAAAAGCATGGGGTCCGACTTCGCGAGCACGCCACTTAAAGGGACATTAGATTTTCTTCATCTCGATTACATCTGGTTGATCGCCACGTCTTCGATTGGCAATCAGAGAACACGGTGTTAGTTAACTAACACTCTCGTCAGCCAGTGCATGATGCGTTATGATGCAGCCTGCGTGGTTGGACTGCGGACGGGCAGCGGTACAAGGTCAATCAGAGACTAGTTGGGCAAACGAGGAGAGAGGAATGAGCACCAGACAGATACGGCCCCTTCTTGTTTTGGCTGCACTGCTAGTTGCCGTGCAGCCTGCCTCGATCATGGCCGATCAGGAGGCGGAGCCCCCAGCCACCCGGCCTGCTGCATCCAGAGATGGGCAACACGACTTCGACTTTGCAATCGGTACCTGGAAGACCCAAGTATCGCGTCGGCTGCACCCACTGACCGGGTCAGACACCTGGGTTGAGTATCAGGGCACGTCGGTGGTCCGCCCCGTGTGGAACGGAGCTGCGAACCTGGTCGAGCTAGTGATGGATGGACCGTCGGGTCACTTCGAGGGGTTGAGCCTGCGTCTCTACAATCCAGACTCGAAGCAATGGAGCCTTAACTTCTCCAATCGGGCCGCTGGCACGATGGCCGTGCCGACAATTGGTGACTTCGAGAATGGTCGGGGCGAGTTCTACAACCAGGAGACCCTTGCCGGCCGGGCGATCCTGGTTCGCTTTGTCATCTCTCCAATCAGTACTGACACGTACCGGTACGAGCAAGCGTTCTCAGATGATGGCGGAACGACGTGGGAAGTGAATTGGATCGCCATGGATACTCGGCTCCCAGCCAAGTGAGCGCATCCGTGTGCGCCGCCACCCCAAACTTCTAGGAGCCTGGCGCATGGCGGAGACCTTCGCGGAGTACCGGGCGCGCGTCCTCGGGTATCTCGGCACGCGGGATCCAATCCGGGTGCAGCGCGCGACTCCCGCCGCCCTGGAGCGCCGCCTCCGCGAGTTGGCCCCGGCCGTCGCGACGCGGCGCCCGGCACCGGGGAAGTGGTCGATCGCGGAGATCGTTGCGCATCTGGCGGATGCGGAGCTCGCGATGGGGTGGCGGCTGCGGAACATGCTTGCGACACCGGGCCTGGCGCTGGCGTGGTGGGATCAGGACCAGTGGGCGGCGCGCCTCGGCTATGCCGCGCGCCCGGTCGGCGAGTCCGCGGCACTCTTCCGGGCGCTGCGGACAGCGAACCTGCGCCTGCTGGCCGGGGTGCCGCGTCCGTGGTGGGATGCGTGCGCCGGGGTGCATGAGGTGCGCGGCCGGCAAACGGTCGCGGAGTTCGTGGCGCTCGAGGCGGCGCACGACCTGGCTCATCTGCGGCAGATCGACCGCATCCTCGCGCAGGCGAGTGGGGGCCGAGCGGCCGCGCGCCGAACAGCTGAGCTGGAGCCACTCAGATCCGGCCCGGGACGTCGACCGGGACGAAAGCCATGAATCACTTCCACAATATCCCTCGGTAAAAAGTCGGCTCGATTCACCCGTTGGTCACTCAGATCAGCGAAGGCAACGAACCCCTGTTTGTTCGGATTACTTCCCAGCCGGCGATGCTGGTGCCCTCTCCGTGGTTTGGGTCGAAGCGAAGGTGTATAAGGTATATAATAAACGCTCGCTCTTGAGGCATGCTCTTGGTCGCCGTGCCCGGTCAACTCGGGAGGACGCTCGATGAATCCTCGTCTGTTTGCCACTCGGTACGTCGGTGCCTTCGCGTGCGCCGGATGCCTGCTGCTGGCAGCGCCCGCGTTCGGCACCCTCCCCCACGCGTGGAGCCAGCGCTTCGGGGACACCGATCTCTATTTACCCGACGTCGGGAATTCCGTCGCGGTGGATGCGTCGGGCAACGTCTACGTAACCGGGTATTTCAGCCGCAACGCCCTCGAGTTTTACATCTTCGTCGCGAAATACAACGCGGCGGGGATGCTTCAGTGGAGCCATCAATTCGGCGACCCCTACACCGACCTCGGTGCCGCTGGGAATTCCGTCGCGGTGGATGCCCTGGGGAACGTGTTCGTGGCCGGAGCTTTTAGCGGCACGAGAAATTTCGGTGGTTTTGGTGGCTTGGTGAGTGCGGGCTACACTGACATCTTCGTCGCGAAGTACAGCGCGGCGGGGGTGCACCAGTGGAGCCAGCGCTTCGGCAGCACCGGCTTTGACGAAGGGCGTTCCGTCGCGGTAGGCGCGTCGGGCGACGTTTTCGTGACTGGGATCTTTTACGGCACCGTGAATTTCGGCGGCGGCGGTCTGGTGAGTGCGGGTGGCTATGACATCTTCGTCGCGAAGTACAACGCGGGGGGGGCACACCAGTGGAGCCAGCGCTTCGGCGGCATCGGCGACGACTACGGGAATTCCGTCGCCGTGGACGCGTCGGGCAACGTCTTCGCAACCGGGTATTTTGCCGGCACCGTGAATTTCGGCGGCGGCGGCCTGGTGAGTGCGGGTGGCAGTGACATCTTCGTCGCGAAGTACAACGCGGGCGGGGTGCACCAGTGGAGCCAGCGCTTCGGCAGCACCGGCAGTGACAACGGGTATTCTGTTGCGGTAGACGCGTCCGGTTACCTCCTGGTAACCGGAGATTTCCAGGGCACGGTGAATCTCGGCGGCGGAACCCTGGTGAGTGCGGGTGGCTATGACATCTTCGTCGCGAAGTACAACGCGGGCGGGGTGCACCAGTGGAGCCAGCGCTTCGGCAGCACCAACAATGACATCGGGAATTCCATCGCGGCGGACGCGTCGGACAATATCTTCGTGACCGGGTCTTTCAACGGCACGGTGAATCTCGGCGAAGGCACCTTGGTGAGTGCGGGTGGCAGTGACATCTTCGTCGCGTGGTACAACGCGGCCGGGGTACACCAGTCGAGCCGGAGCTTCGGCAGCACCGGCGCTGACGATGGGAATTCCGTCGCGTCGGACGCATCGGACAATATCTTCGTGACCGGGTATTTTGACGGCACCGTGAATTTCGGCGGCGGCAACCTGGTGAGTGCGGGTATGAGCGACATCTTCGTCGCAAAGTACACCGAGGGAGGGCCCGACGGACCGCGGATCCTGGCGATTACCGATGTCGGGAACGACCAGGGGCGCCTGGTCAAGATCCGGTTTGCGCGTTCGGGGTATGATACGGCCCCGTTTCCCGTGCCCGTCGTGCAATACGAGGCCTATCGGCGAATCGACGCGCCTCCCGCACAATCCGGGATCGGCGGTGACTTCGCGTCGATCCCGGGCCGAGAACGGCTCGACGAGGGGTGGACTCAGGTGGGGACGGTCGCGGGACACGGACAGACCGAGTACACCATCGCCGTGTCGACCATCGGAGACTCCACCCTCGCGCTCGGCCAGTATTACTCCGTGTTCTTCATTCGCGGAGCCACGGACAACTCATTCACGTTTTTCGATTCCCCGTCGGACAGCGGGTACTCGCTCGACAACCTCGCCCCCGAGGTTCCGGCAGCCTTCG
>Ga0184629_10000348_pt1 | contig 20583 bp, 17 predicted proteins | sample PLM4_32_b1_FD_133158 | JGI IMG/M metagenome (GOLD analysis project Ga0184629, IMG submission 133158) | Groundwater sediment microbial communities from an aquifer in East River, Colorado, USA - PLM4_32_b1 | ecosystem: Environmental > Terrestrial > Soil > Riparian zone | place: USA: East River...
AAACAACAATCTCAAGCTTCACTGACGGATGCTTTGTATATGCATCATACAACATTGGGTCCAGGGGAGCTCTTATTTATAAAATTCCGTTCCTGTAAGCATAGGCCAATAGTCCAGCCGTATTGTGAACGCCAAGTTTTTTGATAAGACGAAAACGATAAGTTTCAGCTGTAGTTTCACTCATTTTTAATAAGGTGGCAATTTCTTTCGTCGTTAAACCATCGGCTATCGCTTTCAAAAGTTCCCGCTCGGGTAAATTCAGCAAGACAGGAGGAACCTGGTCCCAACGATGGGCATTGGATTGAATAACATTAAGAATTCTTTCTGAAAAGTGGCTACCCGATTCTATGGTCTTTCTTATCGTTTTGACAATTTCTTTATAGCCATCTAACTTATAAACTATACCCTGAACGCCTGACTTCAGTAAATTCATGATGAGTTCTGTGCCTTCAAGTCCGGTGAGCATGATCACTTTGGGCTGAATCTCTTCCTTTTTTAAAATCGCAAGAAGCTCTAACCCATTCGTATCAGAAAGGCGAAAATCCATCAGTACAACGTCAATCCCTTTTCTGATCTGCTCCCCAAATTCTTTTGCATTGGATGCCTCATAGACCCCCTTTACAAAATCTTCTTTTTCCAACAATGACCGGAGGCCTTCCCGGATCAATGCCTCATCCTCAACCAATAAAAAATTTAGTTTTGCCATGACCTTGATTATCGCGAAAAACTATTTCCACTTATATCAATCATCAAATGTAACCCCTCTGTCGGAAAAACCTGACAGGTATTATGTCTGGTTTTCCTGATAATCTTAAAGGAGCTAGCCAGACATTCAATTTTTATTTGGATTTTTCAGAAGAGAAACAACAAGCATCATTAAGGGAAATTTGCCTGTTACAGAAATCGATTTCAAATTGTCATTACCCGCGTTTATGAGTAAACCCAAAGGCCTAAAAGTCGATCAATATATGTATACCAACCTAAGGCATTTGCAGGGCGTCAATAAACCTTCTTTTTGTGCGCTATCCCCCCGGGAAGGTTTGCCCTGCATTTGTCTTAGTATATAGGTACGCGCAAGATTAGGGACGCACAATTGCGCGTCCCTGCATTTTTAATTCACCACGGCGCCGGGTGAAACAATATCAGATGGTTGTACAAGTCTTAATTTACCGCCTGCGTCTTCAGCCATTAAAATCATACCCTGTGACTCAATCCCCATCATCTTCCGCGGTGCCAGGTTGGCAATCAGGGTAACTTGTTTTCCAATCATTTCTTCCGGAGAATAATGCTGGGCTATTCCGCTCATTACCGTTCGTTTATCGATCCCTGTATCTACGGTAAGTTTCAAGAGCTTATTTGACTTCTCCATTTTTTCCGCGGTCAATACTTTACCCACACGGATATCCAGTTTAGCAAAATCATCGAACGTAATTTCACTTTTCAATGGAGCAACGGCCTGCACTAAGGGGTCCATACTTTTCTTTTTGTTATGAAGTTTTTGTAACTGATACTCTATAACAGCATCTTCAATTTTCTCAAACAGTAATCCTGATACTCCTAAAGCATGACCTTCTGCTAACAGTGTATCTGATCCGGCATTCGCCCAGGTTCGTGGTTTCAGGTTAAGCATTTCATTTATTTTTATAGCGCTGAAAGGCAAGAAGGGCTCTCCTACAATGGCCAGGTTAGCCACGATTTGTAATGCCAGATTTAATATGGTACTCACCCGGTCCGGGTTGCTTTTATAAAGCTTCCAGGGCTCTGTATCCGCCAAATATTTATTTCCCAAACGCGCCAAATCCATCAGTCCGGCAGTAGCCTCCCGGAACCGGTATTGCTCCAACGACTGGGCAATACGGGAAGGCAGAACCTTCAACGCTCCAATGGCCGCCTGATCAACTGCTTCCAGAGGTCCTCTAGCAGGCACTTTGTTATCAAAATACTTCTGGGTCAGCACTAACGCCCTGTTCACAAAGTTTCCCAGGATGGCTACTAACTCATTGTTATTGCGCGATTGAAAATCCTTCCAGGTAAATTCACTATCCTTTGTTTCCGGTAAGTTGGTCAGCAGGCTATACCGTAACACATCCGGCTTGCCTGGAAAATCCTCCAGGTACTCGTGCATTTCGATGGACCATCCGCGGCTGGTAGACATCTTATCTCCTTCCAGGTTCATAAATTCGTTGGCCGGAACATTATCCGGAACGATGTAATCTCCATGCGCATGCAGCATGATGGGAAAAATGATACAATGAAAGACGATATTATCCTTCCCGATAAAATGGACCAGCTTTGTTTCTTCACCCTGCCAGTATTTTTTCCAATCACCGGGTTGTACCTTGCCGAAGGAACGCTGTGGTTGTGCAAACTCAAGTTTGCCTGAGCTTACTTCCTGAAAAAATGCCCGTGTTGCAGAGATGTATCCTATCGGCGCATCAAACCACACGTATAACACTTTCCCTTCTGCATCCGGCAATGGAACTTTAATACCCCAATCGAGATCCCTGGTCATGGCACGTGATTGCAAGCCGGCCTCGATCCATGATTTACATTGACCGAATACATTCGTCTTCCAATCATTGGCATGACCTTTTAAGATCCATTCCCGAAGCCAGCCCTCGTATTTTTGCAGCGGCAGATACCAATGTTTTGTTTCACGCAATACCGGTGAATTTCCAGTTAATGTAGATCGTGGATTGATCAATTCCCGGGGACTCAAAGACGAGCCGCAATTTTCACACTGGTCACCATAGGCGTTCGGATGCCCGCACTTCGGACAGGTTCCGACAATGTAACGGTCAGCCAGAAAAGCTTTCGCTTCATCATCATAATACTGTTCAGAGACTTCTTCATCAAGAAGCCCTTTGTTGTACATCGCCAGAAAGATCTCCTGCGAAGTCTGATGGTGAATGGGCTCACTGGTGCGGTGATAGATGTCGAATGCGATGCCTAGTGCTTTAAAACACTCACGCATCTGTGCATGGTATTTATCGATGATCGCACGCGGCGTTGTCTTTTCCTTCAACGCCTGATTTGGAATGGCGGTACCGTGCTCATCGCTACCACTGACAAAGAGTACATCTCTGCCCCTGGACCGGAGATATCGCACATACACATCGGCCGGAATGTAGGCACCGGCCAGGTGACCAATATGTTTAGGACCATTGGCATACGGTAAGGCAGCGGTAACGGTATGACGTTTAAATTCTTTCATGATAAATAGATACTGCGCCAGGCAGTTTGCAAAGATGATCAGGATTTTTCGGATAAGCCAAAAGGCGGATCAGCTGGAATTAATAATTCTATTGTTCGAATTGATCCATCATCCGAAATACCTGCGAGATCTTGCAACTGTTTTGGTGGTCTGACTTTATGACGTGCAGTTATGCGTGCTTCGGGATCAATTTTTCCCATTCTGCATAGGGGGTAGACGGGAAGATCACATAAAATTCAGTATAACCTTCGGGTGTCGTCAGCAAGCCAACCTTGCCACCGATTTTTTCCGTCGCAGTTTTGGTAATGTATAAACCGATACCACCCGTCTCGGATCGCTCGGAAGCCCTGGAGAACATTTGAAATAGTTTACCCGGGCTGGATTCACTGATCCCGATGCCATTGTCAATGACCCTTACTTTAACTCCATCGTTTTCCACGCGGCTGATGTGGACATTCATAAACGAATCGATCCGCTCTGAATCATTATAAAACTTGATGGCGTTATCAATAAGGTTCTCCAATACGATCCGTACCAATTCCTTATCGGATTCAATTTTTGCATTGGGATCAATCTGCGTGTTAATGGTAAGTTCAGGCGGAAGTCCTTTTTTCTTTTCTAACATCAACACATCGTGAACAATACTTTTGAAGTCAATCTTTTCAATGGTGATTTTTGAATTATTGATCTGGTTGATGATCACAAGCCTGGTTAAAATGGAATTTAGGCGTTCCGCCGTTGCATCTAACTTTCTCAGGTAGTCCAGCGCAACAGGATCTCTAACATCCATAAGGGCTACGTTGCACATACCTTTCAAACTTGCCAATGGCCCCCGGATGTCGTGCGATGTTTTATAGATAAAATTATCCAACTCATCATTAACTTGTTTAAGCGATTGGTTCGCGCGGGCAAGGTCAACGGTTTTCTTATCAACTTCAATATCTAACTCCTTATTCTTATTCTCGAGCTCGGAGTTTTGCTTTTGAATAACCTCTTTTGCTTCCGAAAGCTTTGCGTTCACGCGTTTAATGTTTCGATTACCAAATTGTAATACCAGTACCAGAAGCCCCGCTAATAAGGCTATAATGAAAAAAGATATATTTAACTCGCGTTGTTGTTTGAGGAGAACTTCCTTTGAAGCGATGGTGGCAATATTTTCACGCTCTTCATAGTTAGTCTGAACCTTAGCAATATTCTTAACTAAATTCTCATTAAATAAGCTATCCTTTAAAAGGATATATTTTTGTTGATATTCTGAAGCCTTCTCATAATCTTTAAGCTGATTAAGAAGAATTGAAAAATGATTATATGTATCGATTAGCAGCTGAGAATAACCTCCCGGTTTTGCTTTGCTTTCCGCCTCCAAAAAATATTCTTTAGCCTTGTCAAAATTCTTAAGTTGTGTATCGATGTTACCTAAATAAACTAAGTTCTCTGCCTGCCACCTCAAGTCATTCTTTTTGACAGCAAGTTTGTACGACCCTAAGAAATTTTCCTGCGCACTTTCAAACTCCTTCTCTTGAAAGTATGTTACACCTAATCCAAATTTACCTTCTATCAAGATCTCATCCCTGCACTTGTTTTTACAGGCGCCAAATCCCTCCTCAAAATATTTTCGAGCCTCTAAAAAGTTTCCGAGTTGATTGTGGCATAAACCAATATTAATTAGCAGCCTATCAAGATCAAAATTGTTGCTAATTTGCCTTTTAAGCTCTAAAGAACGTGTATAGTATTTAATTGCCTGAGAATAGTTCTTAAGTTTAAAATAGACCAATCCGATATTATTAACTGTTGCACTCATTGAAGCAATATCGCCATCGGCCTCACAAATTACTAGATTTTGAAAGTGAAACTCCAATGCCTTATCATACTCGGCTTTATATGTATACGTGATGGCTAAGCCATTAATTATCTTCTTATATTCTGACTCTAGGTTATTGCGTTTAGCAATCGGTAGAATCTCTGAAAGAATTTCAACGGATTCCTGCAAGCGACCAAAACTTCTCACAGCGAGGCCTCTGATTCGCCCTGCTTTTACGATTTGGGCTGTATCACCAAACTGCATAGCAAGCGTATAAGCTTCTGTGGAATATCTTAATGCTTCCTCATTCTTTTCACCAAGGTATTGCCAGGCTAGTTCAACCTTAACGTCCATTACTTCTTTTCCATCCTGTGCGCGGGTTAGTACACGAAGCAAGGAATCAATTGCTCTATGGTCCTGAGCATTAACATCGAAAAAGTAAGCCGCCCCGAAGATTATATAGACTGTGAGTTTTGCGGCTTTAAAAAAATTATAGTACACGGGTAATTTCCAAAATTTTATTGCGTGAAAAAATCATAAACTATACATCACCTTTGAGTCATCAATTTAGTTCTAAAGAAACCTATTTCAAAAGCCTTAAACCTATATGCCATGAAAAAATCATGTGTTCCTTTTATTATTTGGCTTCGTTACCGCCGTAACTGCTTACTGCGTGTGCTGAAGAAGAAGTGACTCCCTCTACTGAATTGAACGAAGGCGGTGGACCGCCTAAACCTAAATAATCTATTGTTAACGAATCTTTAAAACCTCAAACCATGAAAAAAATTATCTATGTCCTTTTATTCTCTTTTGTTGCAGCCATGTCTTTCTCATCATGCACTGAAGAAGAAGTAACTCCAAGCACCGAATTGAACGGTGGCGGTGGCCCATCTGAACCTAAATAATTTTACCTCATTAAAACTCTTAAATAATTATTCTATGAAATCAAAAATAATCCTTTTAATCGCCGGTGCAGCAGTTGTAACACTGTCATTTACGTTTGCTACATCCTCCCAGGTTGAGAAAAGAGAAGTAAAAACTTCAACTCATGAACAACCCTCTGATGCACCTGCTGGCGGTTTTGTTCTTGAAGATAAATAGTAAGCTTTGATGTTTTAAAGGCATTGGCAGCTTAGTGTTTATCCGGATTGCGCTGGTGGTACTTTTACCGCATTCAGACGATCTATAATCATCCTATGTTGACGACCATAGATCAATTTGATCTGGACTAAGTAAAACTGACTACTCAAATCACCATTTCCTGCAATGGTACTTTCAAGATGCCGGCCAAGCTATTAGACAATGCAAATCTCCTCAAGAGGCGGGAGACATATATTCAAAATGGAGTCTCAATCATATTCGAAACAAAAAAAGAACAATAAAAGCTGAAATACACAGGTTACCCAGGTCTATAGTCGATGAGACAACGAAAATTGCCTCCTAACGGGCGTTAATCACTATAAGTTGCAAGCTGGCCGGTACCGATATACGCAAATTTCAAATATTACCCGTTGTAATACTTACCCCTTAATGGTGTCTTTGTCACTGTTTTGTTCAAAAACCGCTTCAAATATTACATCAAAAAATTTACCCGATTTCACTTTTTTCGGCCTCTTTATAGGCTGCTCTTGGCCTTAATTCCAGCACCTGGAACATTTCATTATCCCTTATATAGCCCGGATTTGGAGTCGTTAATAATTTATCGCCCGCAAAAATACTGTTGGCGCCAGCTAAAAAACATAACGCCTGCTCTTCCATACTCATGCGTACCCGCCCCGCAGAAAGACGTACCATGGTTTTGGGCATGATGATGCGCGCCGTAGCGATCATCCTCACCATTTCCCACACCGATACTCTCGGTTGATTTTCAAGTGGCGTCCCGTCCACGGGCACCAGTGCATTCACTGGGACAGATTCAGGATGCTCCGGCAACGTGGAGAGTACCTGAAGCATTCCAATACGATCTTCTTCACGCTCCCCCATTCCAATAATTCCACCGGAACACACGGATATCTTCGCCCGCCTTACACTCTCCAATGTCTCCAGTCTATCGCCATACGTGCGTGTCGTGATAATGTCTTCATAGTATTCTTCACTGGTATCCAGGTTATGATTGTAAGCATAGAGTCCGGCGTCTTTGAGCTTTTGCGCCTGGCCAGGAGTGAGCATGCCCAGCGTACAACATACCTCCATGCCCATGGAACTCACGCCTTTTACCATTTCTATGACCCGATCAAAATCGCGGTTGTCACGGACCTCACGCCACGCTGCGCCCATGCAAAAACGGGTGCTTCCGGATGCTTTAGCTTCCGCAGCTTTTTGCAGCACCTCACCCACTTCCATTAATTTTTCAACCTTCACCTCGGTGTGATAACGTGCCGCCTGAGGGCAGTATGCACAATCCTCAGGACACCCACCGGTCTTTACAGAAAGCAGGGTGCACACTTGTACCTCTCGCGGATCATGGTACTCCCGATGAACAGTGGCTGCCTGGTATATCAGGTTAAGAATAGGCCGATTGTATATTGATGCAATCTCTTCTCGGGTCCAATGGTTGCGGATGGGTGTCATGATACGGCGTTATTAAAACTGTTCCAGGTTATTGAATTTTCATTTCGAAAGGCATACGGGCCTGCGTCCCCTGATAAGACTTAACATTCTTCCATTGTTGGTATAGATAGAAATGCTCACCCAACTGTTCTTTCATGGTACTTACCTGAGCATCTTCTTCAAACTGATCCACCAGTTGTTCAAAAATCGATGGTTTGTATTGCGGATAGTATCTCACTTTAAAATCATCCTTTACGCCGGCTGCTTCTGCAGCAATATTAACAGCATCTTCAAAGCTCCCTAAAATGTCTACCAGGCCTCTTTCTTTTGCCTGCACTCCGGTCCAAACTCTTCCTGACGCTACCTTTTTTATATTTTCCACCGACATCTTCCTTCCTTCAGCTGCCTTGCTTGTAAAAGTTTCATAGACCTCTTCCGTTCTTTTCTGCCAGATCGCTTTTTCAGCATCACTCAACGGACGGCTAAAGGTTATCAGCTCACCAATTTCTCCTGTCTTTAACTCCTCCGAAGTAATTCCAATTTTATTATTTAAAAATCCGCTGGCATCATAGAGCACACTAAAGACACCGATAGATCCTGTAATGGTATGTGCTTGCGCCACAATAGTATCACAACCCATCGCCATATAATAACCTCCGGAGGCCGCATAATCCGACATCGAAGCAATGACAGGCTTCTCCTTAGCCGTCAGTGTAATTTCTCTCCACATCACATCCGATGCCAGGGAACTTCCCCCGGGAGAATTAATGCGGACAACCACCGCTTTTACTTTTTCATTTTCACGGGCCTTTCGAATTTCCTCTGCAAATGATTCGGAGCCAATCACCGATTGGCCGGGGTTTGCCTTGCCCGGCAAAATCGTTCCCTCTGCAACGATGACAGCCACTTCATTCTCTGATTTATTATAGGTAGAGAAACTTCGCTTATACCTGCTGTATTTTATATACGTCACATTTTTATCATCGGGTACTCCGACACGGCGTTTAATTTTATTTTGCACCTGATCATCGTATAACAAGGAATCAACCAATCCATATTGTAGCGCCAGCGCAGCATTTCGAACCAGCATTTTGTCCGATATGTCCTTAAGGTCTGTTTTTGAAATATTTCTCGATTCTGAAATTTTGGTCAAGACGTGATCATATATTGAACCAATCAATTCCGTTAACTGGAGCCTGTTTGCATCGCTCATCTTTTCCAATAAAAAAGGTTCGACTGCACTTTTATATTCTCCAACACGAAAAACCTCAGGTTTGATTTCAAGCTTATCGAACAGCCGCTTAAAGAAACTAATTTCAACGGCAAGTCCATTAAATTCCAGGTCACCTTCCGGGTTGAGATAAATTTTATCTGCAGCCGATGCCAGGTAATACGCGGCCTCCGACATTCCTTCGCTATAGGCTACAACCCATTTGCCTTCTTTTCGAAAATCAATTAACGATTGCCTGATCTCTTCAATAACGGAATAGCCTGTCATGGGATAGCTGATCGATAAATAAATTCCTTTGATCTTTGGATCTGTCTTCGCATGGGCAATAGTTTGCCGAAGTTGTGCTAACCCAATGGGTTTTGGTGATGACGTTCCAAAAATGGATAGGCCTGCAAATGGGTCTTCCTTCTCTATTTCAATGATCGGAACATCCAAATCCAACTTTAAAACGGAACTATCCTTAATCACTATTTCTTCCCCTCCCGACATAGAGATTACGATAAAAATGAGCACTAAAACCAATACCATGGCCACCAATGCACCGAGGCAAGAAGTCAAAAAAGCTTTTAAAAAATTCATACGTGACTATTTAAGTTTCAAAAGTACACAATACTCATTCGAATAAAAAAGTATGTTTGTGCCTGCGATAACGGATGAACACGGGAGTCTTTCTTTTGTTAGGAACGAATATGGGGGACCGGAATAAAAATCTGGCCTATGCCCTAAACGCTATCGATCAAACCATTGGTTTAATCAAAAAAAAATCCTCTGTCTATCAGACAGCGGCCTGGGGGAAAACTGATCAGCCACCATTTTACAACCAGATTATTGAAATTGAAACGTCCTTGCCTTCTCAAAAAGTGCTGGACCAATTATTGACCATCGAACAAAAAATGGGGCGCAAACGAAGCGAAAAATGGGGTGAAAGAATTATAGACATTGATATTCTTTTCTATGGAGATGAAATTATTGAAACAAAAGGTTTGATTATCCCGCATCCTCAGCTTGCTGCCAGAAGATTTACGCTCGTGCCGTTAAACGAAATTGCTCCCCATTTAACGCATCCAATACTTCAAAAAAAAATCGAGGAATTGTTAGCGGCTTGCCCCGACCAACTTGACGTGACGAGGATTTCAGACTAGCCACAAGCATCACCTCAACTTCAACTCCAATTTTTCAATTTTATAATTTTCTAAATTTTTATATCACAAACTCATCACCTCAACTTCAGGAGCTATTTTTTTCACTAATCCTTGCAAGACTTTCCCAGGGCCGCACTCAATAAAAGTCTTTGCTCCATGCTTCACCATATTTTGAACAGACTGTGTCCATCGGACAGGGCTGGTCAGTTGAGCTATCAGATTCTTCTTGATCTCATTTAGTTCCACAGATGGAAGTGCATTTACATTTTGGTAAACAGGGCAAGCTGGCGTACTGAAAATTGTCCCCTCAATGGCGGCAGCCAATTCTGCACGCGCAGGTTCCATCAACGGTGAATGAAATGCCCCACCTACCTGCAAGGGTAGTGCCCGTTTTGCCCCAGCGGCTTTTAGTTTCACGCAGGCAATTTCAATACCTTTTATCGATCCGGAAATGACCAACTGTCCGGGACAATTATAATTTGCGGCCACAACAACTTCTTCCAGGGAGGCGCAGACATCCTCGACAACCTTATCCTCCAGTCCGATGATAGCAGCCATGGTGGAAGGGTTTATCTCACAGGCATGTTGCATCGCCAGTGCCCTTTTGGAAACAAGTAGCAAGCCATCCTCAAAAGAGAGTGCTTTATTGGCTACCAGCGCGGAGAACTCTCCTAATGAATGTCCCGCTACCATATCAGGTGCAAAAGAAATATTTGATAGTGCAACGGCTACAGAATGTAAAAAAATAGCCGGTTGCGTGACTTTGGTTTGTTTTTGTTCCTCTGCTGTACCCGTGAACATCACCCCGGTTAAATTAAATCCGAGTATATCATTCGCCTGATCAAACAATTTTTTAGCCGAACTACTCGATTTATAAATATCTTCACCCATTCCCGTGAACTGGGCTCCTTGTCCTGGAAAAATGTATGCTTTCATGTCCGTGCAGGTTAATAAGTTCCAAGTTTAAGGTTAATGGCTGAAAGTTAAAAGTTTGAATGTTGAAACATCAGCTAACAAAATGTTGTGAATCGGATGTGGTTGCCTGGGATTTTTTTCATTGACAACGAAATGTTGATGAGATTTTAGTTCACCTATCAGCAAAAGTAAATCAACGCGGGAGAAAACGAACCTGTCCCGATCCTAATCGGTGATGTCGAGCCCCGCTTCCGCGAAAGTGTTTGCGTATGCCAATTTAATGAAACAGTCTTTTATGTAGATTTTCTTATTATTTTTCTACCTATCAATTTTGTTTTCTATGGCCAGCGAACGAAGATGCACCGTTGTTAGAATGAACCAGGTTGCAAAGACAATCAGAAAAAATCTTTGACAAAGACCTTCAAAACCTGATTTAACAGCCACATTCACGGCAGTGGTAATAAAAGCTACGAGCATAATTAGAGATAGAATCAGCGCGGGGCGATAAAAGGGCCGCCAGTTTTCGTCCCGTCTGAAACTCCTTGACACCAGCATCGTTCCAACAGTGAGACTTAGAAATACCAAAGGACCATTAATCCGATGGATGGTGCTGGGGATTGTGAGCTCAGTGCCTTCGGGGTTGATCGGGAAGGACATGGCGACCAGAACGCCAACTCCCCATACTCCTAAAAGAATAAGACCGATGCGGGATTGTGCTGGCTGAGATATGCCTTTATATAATCCAATGACCAGAGACAGGGAAGCTACACTCATGCTGAAAAAGGCGGTAGTCATAAGGAATCCATAGGGTCCCACAGCATACTCGCTTGTTGGACGGTTTATTGGGTTCAGGTCAGGGCGTAAAAAATGTAAGATGACAATGACCACTACGAAATAGGTAATGCCTATTAAAGCAAGCGTTGTCTTTTTCATTGTTTTAATTCTATTTTGCCGACCCGCTGAATAGACTGGAACACTACGGAGAACCGGGAGATATCAAAAACAACAAGATATTGTAGAACTGATCATTTTTGTAACCCGATTTTTTTCATCAGTGCAATATAACGTGGTTTATCGCGCAGGTTCTGCAAACGTGGTTCCATTTTCAGGTACCGTACAGAACCTGATTTTTCTTCGCAAGCTTTTTCCAACCATTTCAAAGCATTTTCTTTATCATTAAGACCGGCATATACAAGAGCGAAAAAAAACGGAGATACAGGTACTTGTTTATTCACCATAAATAAAGTGTCAAGAACTTTCTGTGCCGCTGCAGTATTTCCACTCGACGCATAAACATGCCCAAGCGCTGCCAAATAATTTGGATCACCGGGATAAATTTCTAATACATGTCTGTAATCTTTGATCGCCTCACTATACATTTTTTTTTGCTGGTAAGCCATGCCCCGTATCCAGTAGGGGCCTCCTGCCTTCGGATTCAACTCCATGGTTTTTTGTTCCTGGGTGATCGCCTCATCATAACTTCCCGCCGCAAGACAAGCCATCCCGAGATCGGCATTAATTCGAGTCGATAGTGGATCAAGGTCTCTGGCTTTCTTCATTTGATCAACCGCTTCATTTGCTTTTCCCAGTGCAGTGAGGCAGAGAGCATACCAATGGTGAGCCAGTACATAAGCAGGATCTAATGCAATGGCTTCACGGAAACCTTCTTCCGCACTTTCCCATTTCCACTCATGCAGGTCGATGTGCGCAAGAGAATTATGCGCCTCTGCAAGATTCTTATTGATCTTTAAAGCCCGTTGGGCGGCATCTTTTGCTTTTGCAGTTGATTCATCAAAAGACATTAGCTCATAGTCATAGAGCGTAAGATAGGTGTCTGCCAATCCGGAGTATGCTGCTGCATAATTGGAATCCTTTTTTATTGCATCTTCAAAATATCCGATTGCTTTTTTTATGCCTTCATCTGTTCTCGTGTTCCAGTGATAGCGACCTTTCAGATAGTCCTCATAGGCTTCAGGATTTTTTGTGAAACTTCCCGCTAACTGATTTGTTTGTTTGCCCCTGAGTTTGATCTTTAAAATGTCAACGATCATCTTTGAAATTTCATCCTGGAGCGCAAATACATCCTGCATCTCCCGGTCATAGGTTTCAGACCAAAGATGGGTTCCATTCATTACTTCGATCAACTGCGCCGTAATGCGTATAGTATTACCAGATTTGCGAACACTGCCTTCCAGTATATGGGCAACACCCAGAGCCCCGCCAATCTTCCGGACATCCAGGTTTTTCCCTTTAAAGGAAAAAGATGAAGTACGCGAGATCACTTTTAAACCCTGGATTTTTGATAAAAGGTTTAATAATTCTTCACTCATACCATCACTGAAGTATTCCTGGTCTTTATCAGGACTCATATCCACAAAGGGGAGTACGGCAATGGATTGATCGTTAGATCCCGGTTCAGCTTTCCCCGCAAAGAATGTTTCATAAATAAAAAAAACGGCCGTGCAAAAAAGAATGATCAACGATGTTGCCGTAATGATTCGTCTCCTCCCGGATTTTTTCTTCAGTTTCCCTTCTATCTTACCCCGCTGCGGAACAAATAATCCTTCATTGCTTAGTGCAAATACTTCCAAAGGTTTGGCAACATTTTTTAGATCGAATTGACCCAGCGAGATCGTAGAAAAGGAGGAGTTGTTTTTTATCTTATCATAAAACTCAGCTGAAACGAGGATCGTATTTTCCTGGCCAAGTGACTGGATCCTTGAAGCCACATTCACTCCATCGCCCAGTGCTTTTTCATTCTCGAAAAAAACCTCACCGATGTGTATTCCGATACGCAACGGCACTCCCGGATCGGCCTTCAATTCTTTTTGCAGTTCCAGCGAACAATTGGCCGCATCTGTGGCGCTGGGAAAAATACAAAGACTGCCGTCGCCGTAATAATTTACTACCTGGCCATTAAACTGGCCCACTAATTTTTCAAGTGTGGAGTTATAATGTTTAATTACCGCCACAGCCTTTTGCTCATTAGCCTGCATCATGGCGGTGTAACCGACTATGTCGGTGAACATAATGGCGGCGAGCTGGCGGGCCTGGGGCATTGAATTGTTTTTTTTGATTGCGACTCAGGATAAACATTCAAAATTTACAAAGAGTCTTGAAAATATTAAAGAAAAACCTTGCCCATAGTCGACACTTTTTCTCGTCCGTTGAGTCCTTTACGGGTAATGTCGTCAACTTTTAGAAATGTATACCCCCTTCGCGTTCTCTCTTGGATATATATATATTCCAAATTGTCAGGTTTAAGTTCATTATCAATTAATCCGTTTAAGTCCAATATCTCAACTGTGTACATAAGGTTTCTACCATCATTAATAGTAGTGTTCATCATGATATTATTAACGATTGTGTCAACTTTCTCTTTCGATTTATTGCGTGTCCACATTGAATATTTTGTAATTGAAACTATTTGAGTTTATTGTCAGCGGCAATTTGCAAGACTCGCTGATAAAAAAGGGATGGCTCTTCCCAATGAGGGGAGTGTCCACTTTTCTCAAACCAGAACAATTTCTTTTTTGGAGCTTTAATTGTATCAAAATATTGCTCGGCTAAAACAGAAGGTGTGTTGTAATCATGTCTTCCCAACAAAAAGTAAACGGGCACTTCAAATTTATTGTATTGGAATAAATCAATCTTGATGGAATTCATATACTGGATTAATTCCGGCCCGGTTTGCATAAGAGGCCCAAACCAATCTATGGCCTTATAGTCATCATATAACTGTGTAGGGTCTTCCAAAACCGCAACCTCATCACTTTTAATATACGGATTAACCGTTTGAAAAAACTCCATTAATTTTTCAAAGGGCATATTGTAGTCGTTTGCCGGAGAAAAATCAAACAATTTCATTTTGGCCATCGTGGCTGTATCTTTCTTTATTTCAGCCTGCTGAATTACAAATTCCTTTACTATATTATTAGATTTGTTTGGGTTTACAAACTGCCCCATACCAAAATATGCATTATAATCTTCAGGATACTGAGTAATTAAAAGTATGCTGATGGTGCTACCCCAGCTATGCCCCGCTACATATATTTTTCGTTTATTAAATTCCTTCATTAGAAATTCGGTTACTTGATGCGCATCTTCAACATACAATTCTGTCGTAAGTTTTACTGATTTGTCCGTTTCGGATTTACCACAATTCCGTTGGTCCCAACTTACTAAAACAAAATCCTTTGTGAGCTCTTGATTATATTTTCTGATCATGGGTGTTGCCGGCCAGGCAGGGCCGCCATGGATAAAGAGTAAAACAGGATTTGTTCTTGAGATTCCTTTAATTTCAATATACTGTTCCACTCCATTTATTTTCAGCATAAAAGAAGTGTCTACCGGAATCGCTTTTGCCCTGGTCAAAGATGATTGAGCACCAACAAAACTATGGGGAACGAATGCAATAAAGAGTAAAACGTAAAATGCCAATCTCTTCGTTCTTAGATTGCTTTGATTTAGGTAATAAGATATTATCCGCATGGCGTTTGGTCTCTACGTTTTAGGCATTTTTTTCCAATGTAAGTCGCGCTTAGTATAGCAGTCAAAAAATTTGTTGATGATGCCTTGATTTATCATTGGGTTCGTTTTGATTATTGGGTTCGTTCTAAGAGTTTTTTCAAAGAAGCTAACATCATTCCCCAATTTTTTTCTGAATGTTCTTTTGCTTGCTGTGTTGAATTATTGTCTTGCGATAAAGAAAGAATTGTCTGCTTACCCTTCTCGGTCAATTCTATTGTCACCGTGTGATAATTTTCAGGAATGTCGGGAAGTCCTGTGAGTGGGCTAAAATGAGTGTATTGTAATTTTGCCTCGGGTTTCAGTTGATGAATTGTTCCTTTGTCTTCGTAAGTTTTTCCCTGCCATTCGCCTGTCCAAAGAATTTTGCTCCCTTCTTTCCAATCGGAAATAACTGTTGTTCCAAACATATATTTTTTGATTGTTGCAGGATTTACAAGTGCGTCCCATACATGAGTAACAGAAGCGTTAATTGCTGTTTCTACTTTTGCAATGATGTCGTCTGGTTTCATTTTTATTGAACTTCAAGTTAAAATATTTTATCCTTTAGCTTAAGATTTTACTATTACCATTTTTGTTTTAGTTATGTTAAATTTTTGTCTGTCGGTTTACGGTTGCGCTGTCGTCTTCTACAATGACCGCTATCGTTTTGTGTTTATGACGGCTTGGGTATAGGAGGCTTTGTTAAATGCAAAGCATGACAAAGCCGACCTGCTGCGTAGCTGTCCACCGAAACAAAACTAAATAAAGAAACCGAAAGTTGTTGCCAGGCTAAACCCCAAGCTGGCATAAACACAGTGTTCGCCAGTTATTTTATCACAATCTCTTTTCCAAGTGACAAGTCTGAAAGGTTTACTTTTCTCAAGTAGAACTCTTTGTCTTCGTTTTTAAATGACTTGTCGTTATCCGAATCGTGTTGAATTTTAATCAGTAAAAAACCTTGGCCACCAAAATTGTTAAACCAGACAACATTCTCAGTTTCGTCTGTCAGTTGCTTTAATGTATTTCCGTCAACTGATACTGCAAATAAAACAGACGGGTCCTTTTCGTCTATTCGTCCGCTGTTATTTGTGTCTTTTGTCTTAATTAATAGAAAAACCCATTTCGTAGTTAAGTTTGTCATTGTCCCATTGCCATAATTGCTATCTCTTATACCTTCTATGAAAGTATCTTTGTCGAATAGTTTTTTATACGTGTCCGTCTGAAAGTTGTATACAACTATATTGGCATAATATTCATTCCAAAGTGCAATTTTGTTCGATGCAAGAAACTCCTCATTGTATCTTGTTGGGATAAACAATGTTGAAAGTGTGTCCGTCAAGATTGGATCGTCAAAATATCTTGCTGGTCCTTTTTGGCAAAGCCCGTCAGTTGTCAAAATTGTCAGTCCAAGTAAAACTGTCGTTACTATTTTTCTCATGGTCTAATTGTCATTAAAATAATTGGCGCCAACATCTCAATATAAGCATATGGCTTATATTCCCTTATTGCGTTTTTACGTGTATCCCTAAAAATTTATTTTGATTTTGCCTGGCTTGGTCCATGTGCCGCCCCAAAGCTGTTTTTGTCGACACGCAAGCCTTGAAAAACGAGACGGCTACTCTATAAATCTGGCCTTTAAACCTGCTGCCGGAATCATACAACTATCGTTCTTACCAAAAACTTTGTAACGATACGATGCGACCAGATCATAAAGGCCATCTCTGATAAAGCGTGGAAGAAATTTGAATACCCTCAACATCGGCCAGATCCCGTGTAAATGACCCACGATTTTTAAAGCAGCATCACTTCGCTGAAAAAGCGTTTCGTTTTCAATCACCATAATGCTATGAAGTGAACCGGGATCTAACCCGAATTTTTTAAGCTGCGAAGTGCCAAAAGCCGATTGCAGGGAAGCAAACATAAATTTTGATGCAGGGTCCCTTTTAATGATGAACTGGACTGCCCCATTACAGAGGTTGCAAACACCATCGAAGAGAACGAGGATCTTAGTACTGGTATCTATCGAACCAGGTGTACCCATCCCTTAATTTTTTTTATCTGGTTGCCCGGGTCAACCGTGTCGAACGTTACTTCAGCAACAAAGTAATAAACGCCTGAAGCCATTTCCGTTCCTTTATCGTCTTTTCCATTCCAGTCGATGTAAATGGAATTCACTTCATTTCCAATCCGGCCCTCATAATCATAGACCTCCTGACCCCAGCGGTTATACACTTTAAACTTTACACTTTGCACAAACCTTGCACACTTCAACTTTAGCTCCGCAGGAATACAATCGCCCTCTTCCCCACAGTTAAAACCTCTGATACTGTAAGCACTGAAGAAATCATTATAACTATCGTCGTTGGGGGTAAATACATTGGGGAGCTCGTAATACGGGCAATTGTCAATGCATATTTCATCGCTCAATTCACCCTCATTGCCCGAGCGATCTACGGCGGCAACTTTGTAACACCGGGCATAGGAAAGCAAATCGTTATCAATGTAAAACGTGTCTCTCACATTGGCAATCAAAGAGAAATCATCCCCCTTCTTGCTAGCAGCATATACGTTATAGCTCCGAACATCAATCCGGCACTCAAGAGCTTCAGACCGGTTCCAGTAAATTATATTACTGTAGTTATCCTTCTCACAGAATTTTTCATAGTACTCCTTGCAGTCCACGAAGTCAAGCTCACTTCGCAACGGTGGTTCAAGTTTACAGGGCGGAATAGTGTCTCCCGGTTGTGCGCACATGATTTGTGAAAAATTCTCCAGCGGCTGGGCAATCTTAGGATTACCATAACCTCCACGGGTCATTATTCGATAACAGTAAACTTCATTATCGACCAACGGAACGCCGTTTGATTGTCCCTGGTCCAAATACACAAAACCCGAACTGCTTACATCTACTTCGTCGATCAATACTAAATCGGCCTCTACGGCTCCTTCGGGTCCCCGGTAAATCAAGTGTTTATTGGGAAAAGTTTGAATCTGATTAGACCATGGAACAAATGCACTCCAGTTTAATTCGATCATTTTCACTTGCGATTTGGCATCCAGGCGTACCGATGACGCTGCGGCTGACGTACCCAGAAAACCTTCGTTAGCGTCAGAAGCGTAAGCCGCTATACTATAATTATAGACACTCTCCTCCGTGTTTAAGCCCTGATCCAGAAATGTGGTGGCTGTAAATATACCGGGCGGTGTAACATTCACAGAATCTCCTCCCCGTGCAAATCCTACGGCCCGGTAAATTCGATAATGATAGGGTGGTGGAAATTGAATCGAGTCAGCTTCAAATGGTTTTATCCAACTCACCCGGATCTGACCTGAAGTAACGTTAGTTTTTTCAACCGATACATGCGTAATAATGGGAACGTCTGCCAGAATAGGTCCAACACAAGTGTCCAATGATACATAACTTTCTCCTCCTTTCGGAAGGGGAAAAATGGCTACCAGGCGATAACAATACTTTGCGCCCGGAGCTAGTCCTTTACCTTTGTTTTTATCTGTATAAGTTGTGATCGGTACTCCATTGGTATCTTTAATTCCTAATACAGCAATAAGTTCATAACCAAGGTAATCAGGCATGCCCGTTTCGCAATTATCAGGTTCAAACGGAGACCCGTCTACCTTCCGCCACACCTGCATCGTTTCAGCATTCTGGCAGAAGTATGGATCCCATTCCAGATTAGTATAACGTTTGGCCAGATCCAGTTGTGCGTCTTCCCAGACGGGCGCCGGCCCAACCACTTTAATGAACCAGGTTTTGAAAGTCACTAACTTTGGCCCGTCAACCGGATTATCAGTAATCTTAAAAACAACCTGATACGGTTGGTCTTTTACGTGAACACATTCAGTATTCCATTGAAACTGTAATTCAGCCGGAGGAACAGAGGGTTGAAAATCATCTATTCCGGGAACCGGGCTATACGTTGCAGGCGATGGGGTGGGCGGAAAACTAAAGATCTCTGAAAAGGCCTCAATTTTCACATCATCGTTGTCCGGGTCAATACCAAAAATAGTAGCATCCAATACCGTTCCGGCAACAACACAGGTGTCCGGGGGAATTATTAAATCAGGGCGTTCATTATCACAATCGTCTACTACCAGAATCTGCATATCACGTCTTACATAGCCCATTTGATACCAGACACCGTTCTTTTTTCGCCATTCAATGATGTGAAAGGCAATGTTGTATTCTCCCACAGCACCGGGAGCATTCCATGTTATCGTTCCTGTTATTGGATCAATGGCAAATGTCGGTGGTCCATTCCCATCTTCGTTTCCCGTATTATAATTTGCATAAAACTTGGGGTCATTAGGATCTTTATAGTTTATTACCTCTGTGTTCCTGTCACTAAAGGGTACTTGTAATGAAAAAGATAAACTGTCGCCATCAGGATCAAAGGCGCCCGGGTTATGAGACCATGCTACTCCGGAACAAGCCTGATCGATAGGAGGAATCAGCAGCCTGGGAGTATTATTACATCCTAAAAAAGGATCTGTCGTGACCACTGTCTCCAGGTAAAACGTGGTATTAACCGAGGCATCCATGTTCAAGACACCTTCATTCCTGTTGGGTTCTTTGTAGCTAATGATAAAAGTACCGTTCCCGGAATATGTATGGCTTACTGTAAACGATGCCGTTGCTACACTACCATCTATATTCAAGTCTGGCCGAGGCGTGTTTTGGGTTTCTGGGATAAGCATGGTTTGGCCATCCCCAAAATTTAAGATATCCTGATCACCGCCAAAAAGAACTGTAGTGTTCTTGGTATTAGTGTAAACTGTAACGGTGATGATAAAGGTAAGACTATTGCAATTCTCTCTGACAGCAACGATCTCTCCAGCGCGTAAATGTGTAGCGTTTGATCTCATAACGGCGCACGTCACTAATAAAGCAGTAAGTATGCCCGCTCTTTTTAAATTTTGTCCAAAAGCGATAGAATTCATGCTTTTCTTTAAAACGTCCCAGTTCTACTGCATTTAACCCAACGAGGTTACAATATATAACCTTGTTCTTAATCCCTAAAATAACAATTAAAGTAACGCATAACTCCCAAAATTAGTCTCAGAATCTTCAAATTCTTTTCAATACATTAAACCTGTCGCCGAATGGGATATCCAAGCGGCATGTTATTCCATCAAAAGATCACACTTACTTCAACGGGCAGCTTTTGGCCCATCTCCTTCAGAAAAATCACAAGACTTTGATATG
>Ga0184629_10000349_pt1 | contig 20527 bp, 17 predicted proteins | sample PLM4_32_b1_FD_133158 | JGI IMG/M metagenome (GOLD analysis project Ga0184629, IMG submission 133158) | Groundwater sediment microbial communities from an aquifer in East River, Colorado, USA - PLM4_32_b1 | ecosystem: Environmental > Terrestrial > Soil > Riparian zone | place: USA: East River...
ATACAACAAGCCAATAACAGAACGTATTCGGCTCAATTGGTTTTGCAAAAGATTTTGAAAAAATTAGACAAGTAAAATGACAAAATTATCTATCATAAAAATTGGCGGTAACATCATCGACAATCCAACAGAATTAAAACAGTTTCTGACTGATTTTTCCAAAATTGAAGGCTATAAAGTACTTGTTCACGGTGGCGGAAAATCGGCTACCAAAATGGCGCAAAGCATTGGATTAGTACCTCAAATGATTGATGGACGACGTATTACCGATGCGCCAATGCTCGATGTGGTAGTGATGATTTATTCAGGTGAAATCAACAAAAATGTAGTTGCCCAGTTGCAAGCCAATAATACCAATGCCATGGGATTTTCGGGTGCCGACGGTAATTTGATTTTGTCAACCAAACGAAATCATCCAACGATTGATTATGGTTTTGTGGGCGATGTTAAAAAAGTGAATACACCATTGTTAGAAACATTACTAAAAAGCGGGATAACACCCGTTTTTTGTGCCATCACACACGATGGACAAGGACAATTATTGAATACCAACGCAGATACGATTGCCAGTGAATTGGCCATTGCATTATCCGAAGTATTTGAAGTTACTTTGACCTATTGCTTCGAAAAACCAGGCGTTTTGTATGATGCGGATGATGACAGCTCGGTTATCGAGAAAATCAATCACGAATTATACAGCAAATTAAAAGCCGAAAAAGCAATACATTCAGGTATGATTCCTAAATTAGACAACTGTTTCAATAGTTTGTCGAAAGGCGTACAAAAAATAAAAATTGGACACCACAGAATGTTACAAAATGCTGAAGTTATCCATACTAGCATTGAATTATAAAAATTGAAACACGAATTACACGAATTTTCACGAATTTAAAAGTAAATTAAAAAATTAGCGCCTTTGCGCCTTTGCGGTAAAAAAATGAAAAACATAAAAACCCTAACCCAAGAAGCCATTGCATTATTAAAATCGCTGATCGAGACTCCTTCCTTTTCGAGTGAAGAAGATCAAACAGCGCTTTTAATCGAAAATTGGTTCCGTCAAAACAGCATTCCTTTCGAAAGGGAGAACAACAATATCTGGGCTTTCAATCAACATTTTGACAAATCCAAACCTACACTTTTACTCAACTCCCACCACGATACCGTAAAACCCAATCAGGGTTATACAAATGATCCGTTCAAAGCCATCGAAAAAGACGGTAAATTATTCGGACTGGGAAGCAATGATGCCGGAGGTTGTCTAGTTTCGCTTATGGCGACTTTCGTTTATTTCTATGCCAAAGAAAACTTATCCCATAATATTGTCATGGTCGCTTCTGCCGAAGAAGAAAGCAGTGGAAAACAAGGCCTGAACAGTGTTTTAAAACATTTACCCGAGTTAGATTGCGCCATTGTGGGCGAGCCTACCTTGATGCAATTGGCCGTAGCCGAAAAAGGTCTATTGGTACTCGATGTCGTTGTCAAAGGAACTGCAAGTCATGCTGCACACAACAACCCTGACAACCCAATTTACAATGCGATGCCTGTTATCCAATGGTTCAACAGCTATCAATTCGAAAAAATATCAGAGGTTTTAGGACCAGTAAAAATGACAGTTACCCAAATAAACGCTGGAAAACAACACAACGTAGTTCCCGCCGAATGCCATTTGGTGGTCGATATTCGTGTTAATGATTGTTATAGCAATGTCGAGATTTTAGAAACGGTCAACAAGAATCTAACTGCTCAAATAACACCGCGTTCGATGCACTTGAACGCCTCGTCTATTCCCGTTTCACACGGATTGGTACAAGCCGGAATCGCTTTGGGAAGAACCACTTATGGCTCTCCTACCCTTTCGGACCAGTCGGTTTTGAGCTGTCAGTCCTTGAAACTCGGCCCAGGAGAATCACTGCGGTCTCACTCGGCAGACGAATTTATATATGTAAACGAAATTGAAGAAGGAATCCAATTGTACATCAAAATACTAGGAGACTTCTTGAAAAATTAAAATAATTTTCAGGAGCTAATCCCGCTATCCGTTGCAATCTTTTTATTTTTAAAGGAAAAATAAAAAGGATTTCCACTACTATCGGGGCTAAAAAATACATCACAACGAAAGTTTAGGTCTAAAACTCTAACAATCCAAACATCTAAAAATCCAATTATGAAACTTTGGGAAAAAGGAATACCAACTGACAAGCAAATCGAACATTTTACGGTAGGAAACGATAGAGAACTCGATTTGGTTTTGGCCAAATACGATGCTTTGGGATCAATTGCCCATGCCAAAATGTTGGGACAAATTGGTTTATTAACGAATGCTGAAACCGAATCTCTGGTCTTGGCTTTGAACGAAATCATAAAAGACATTGCAAATGGAAATTTCGAAATCGAAGACAGTTTTGAAGACGTACATTCCAAAATCGAATATTTACTAACGGTAAAACTAGGCGATGCCGGAAAAAAAATCCACACCGCACGTTCCCGCAACGATCAGGTTTTAGTCGATGTAAACTTATATCTAAAAGATGTGGTCAAAGAATTAAAAGAGCAAGTAAAAACGCTTTTTGATTTAATGATGGAATCCGCAGAGAAACACCAAAATATATTGTTGCCAGGTTACACCCACCTTCAAATTGCAATGCCTTCCTCTTTTGGGATGTGGTTTTCCGCTTATGCCGAAAGCCTGATTGACGATATCACAATGCTGAATGCCGCTCTCAAAATTGTGGATCAAAATCCGCTTGGTTCTGCTGCAGGTTATGGAAGTTCGTTTCCTATTGACAGAACTTTTACCACTCAGGAATTGGGCTTCGAAACATTAAAATACAATTCGGTAGCAGCACAAATGAGCCGTGGAAAATCTGAAAAAACAGTTGCTTTTGCTATGAGTAGTGTAGCTTCCACCCTATCAAAATTTTCTATGGATGTGTGTTTGTATATGAGCCAAAATTTTGGATTCATCGGTTTACCATCGCACCTTACAACGGGATCGAGCATTATGCCTCACAAAAAGAATCCCGATGTTTTTGAATTGATACGCGGTAAATGCAACAAGATTCAAGCCTTGCCTTATGAAATCACTTTGATTACCAATAATCTTCCAAGCGGTTACCACAGGGATTTACAACTCTTGAAAGAAGGACTGTTCCCAGCAATTCAAAACCTGAAAGCCTGTTTGGATATTGCCATTTTTTCTATCAAAGACATCACGGTAAAAGACAATATTTTAAATGACCCTAAATACAATTATCTTTTTACGGTTGATACCTTAAACGAAATGGTTGTTGCGGGAATGCCTTTTAGAGATGCCTACAAAGCCGTTGCCGAACAATTGGAAAACGGAACGTACCAATCGCCAAAAGAGACCAAACATACCCACGAAGGAAGTATTAACAATCTTTGTTTAGATGAAATTAAAGAGAAGATGAAGAGCTCGTATTAATTCAAAAAACAGATCAAAAAACAGATTAAACCAAAAAATCCATAAAAGTTCATTCTTTTATGGATTTTCTATTTTATAAAATAAACTGCTTAATCTACAACCTCTCCGCCAATTCCCCGGCATCAATATCACTGTGCGAAGCATCGTAAACCGATTGACCATTTTTAATCAACAATAATTGTGGCGATTGGTGCACCACTTCAAAACGGTTGGCAATTTCATTGGAAACATCACGATATTCAATCAAATCCAGAAAGTAAGCATCTACTCTATCTTCTAAAGCAAATTCATTTTCAAATTGTTTCAATGCAAATCTACTCACGCTGCAACGGGTGCTATGCTTGAAAATTGCTATCGGTTTTTCATTCGATAAAGTCACAATCTCATTTAGTTGGCCTAAGTTGGTTAATGGAATCCAATTGATTTTGCTTTCTATTTTATTTGTCTTTTCTGAATCACCAAACAGGGAATTAAATATGCTCATTATGTCTTATTTTATGTCTTTTTGTCCTTTATAAACTAATGAAAATCATAGTTTAAACGTCAAATTGTCCGTAAATTTATACTGGAATACCATTTGCGTATTATTTTGCAAAGTTAGTTATTAAACATATAAAAAAACATAAAACCTTTCATCATGAACATTAATAAATTTACTATTAAGTCGCAGGAAGCCATCCAACTTTCACAGCAATTGGTTCAGAGTTTGGGTCAACAGCAAATCGAGAACGAACACATTTTCAAAGCTATTTTTGAAGTAGATGAGAATGTGGCTCCGTTTATTTTGAAAAAACTCAACGTTAATGTACCGTTGTTTCTTCAAATTTTAGACAGTACCATTCAGAATTTTCCAAAAGTTACCGGAGGTGAAATTCAACTTTCCCGAACAGCCAATTCTGCTTTGAACGAAGCGGAAATCATTGCAAAAAAAATGAATGACGAATACGTTTCGGTAGAACATTTAATTCTGGCCATATTTGATTCCAAAAGCAAAGTGGCGCAAATTCTAAAAGATCAAGGCGTCACCGGAAAAGGACTGAAAGCCGCCATCGAAGAATTGCGAAAAGGCGAGCGAGTAACCTCAGCTTCTGCCGAAGAAAATTACAATTCCTTGAATAAATACGCCAAAAATCTAAATGAATTGGCACGAACCGGAAAACTGGACCCCGTAATTGGACGCGACGAAGAAATTCGACGCGTGCTACAAATTCTAACCCGCAGAACCAAAAACAACCCGATGCTGGTGGGAGAACCCGGAGTGGGTAAAACCGCCATTGCCGAAGGTCTGGCACACCGTATTGTAGCTGGTGACATCCCCGAGAATTTGAAAGACAAAATCGTATTCTCCCTCGATATGGGTGCCTTGATTGCAGGTGCCAAATACAAAGGGGAATTTGAGGAACGATTGAAATCCGTTGTTAAAGAAGTAATCGCAGCCGAAGGGGACATCGTGTTGTTCATTGACGAAATTCATACGCTTGTAGGGGCAGGTGGTGGCGAAGGTGCTATGGATGCCGCAAATATACTGAAACCAGCTTTGGCGCGTGGTGAATTGAGAGCTATCGGTGCAACGACTTTGGACGAATACCAAAAATATTTCGAAAAAGACAAAGCACTCGAACGCCGTTTTCAAAAAATTATGATTGAAGAACCGGATACCGAAAGTGCCATTTCGATTCTAAGAGGAATCAAGGAAAAATACGAAACACACCATAAAGTACAAATTAAGGACGATGCTATTATTGCTGCCGTAACACTTTCGCAACGCTACATCACCAATCGTTTCCTTCCGGACAAAGCCATCGACTTAATGGATGAAGCGGCTTCGAAACTGCGTATGGAAATCAACTCCAAACCTGAGGAGTTAGACGTTTTGGATCGAAAAATAATGCAGTTGGAAATCGAAATTGAAGCCATCAAACGCGAAAAAGACGAAAGCAAACTCAAAATACTCGGAATGGATTTGGCCAATCTCAAAGAAGAGCGCAACGAGATTTACGCCAAATGGAAATCCGAGAAAGAAGTGGTCGATAACATCCAAATCGTAAAAACCGAAATCGAAGATTTCAAATACGAAGCCGAACGTGCCGAACGTGAGGGCGATTACGGTAAAGTAGCCGAAATTCGTTACGGAAAAATCAAAGAAGCCCAAGAACGATTGGCCGTTTATACCAAACAATTACAGGAAAACCAATCGGGAACCTCCTTGATTAAAGAAGAAGTAACCCGCGAAGACATTGCCGAAGTGGTAGCCAAATGGACCGGAATTCCCGTGATGAAAATGCTGCAGGGCGAACGCGAAAAACTGTTGCATCTTGAAGAAGAATTGCACCACCGTGTCGTGGGTCAGGAAGAAGCCATTGAAGCCGTGAGCGATGCCGTGCGACGAAGCCGTGCCGGATTACAGGACGTAAAAAAACCAGTGGGAACCTTCCTTTTCCTGGGAACAACAGGAGTGGGGAAAACCGAGCTTGCCAAAGCCTTGGCCGAATACCTCTTCGATGATGAAAACGCCATGACCCGAATCGATATGAGCGAATACCAAGAACGTCACAGTGTGAGCCGATTGGTAGGTGCGCCTCCGGGATACATTGGTTATGAAGAAGGTGGCCAATTGACCGAAGCCGTACGTAGAAAACCGTATTCCGTGATACTGTTGGACGAAATCGAAAAAGCCCACCCCGACACTTTCAACATCTTGTTACAAGTGTTGGATGAAGGCCGTTTGACCGACAACAAAGGCCGTTTGGCCGATTTTAAAAACACGATTATCATTATGACTTCCAACATGGGAAGCCAGATCATACAAGAGAAATTTGAGAATCTAAAAGGAAGCGTCGAAGCCGCTACGGAACTCGCCAAAATCGAGGTACTGGCATTATTGAAACAAACTGTGCGTCCCGAGTTCATCAACCGTATTGACGAGATCGTAATGTTTACGCCACTCACCTCCGAAAATATTGCTCAAATTGTAGGATTACAACTCAAAAGCGTGACCAAAATGCTTGCCCAACAAGGCATCACCATGGACGCCACACCCGAGGCCATTGCCTATCTATCCGAGAAAGGATATGACCCGCAATTTGGTGCCAGACCCGTAAAACGAGTAATTCAAAGAGACGTCCTCAACCAACTCTCCAAAGAAATCCTCGCCGGTCGTGTAAAACCAGACAGCATCATCTTACTCGATGACTTCGACAACGAACTCGTTTTTAGAAATCAAACCGAGTTGGTACACGAATAAAAACCGTCAGTTAAAACTTTACCAAAGTTGAGAGAAAACACCAGTTGAGAGATTGGTGTTTTTTTTTATTAAGTCATAGTCATTAATCAAATTAGCACGCGTATTTGAAGAATTTTAATACATTTACTTTTCGTTGTTACATCAAAACAACAAATAAAAATTAAAATCTTTCGGTTTTAAGTAAAAACTGGCAAAAACAATAGTTGTAAAGGGAACAAATGTTTCATTTTTAACTTTTGGTGTTAACGACTATATTTCATTAACAGATATTGCAAAATCTCGAAATAATTCAGAGCCATTTGCTGTCATTAATAATTGGATGCGAAGCAGAAGTACAATTGAATTTATTGGTTTATGGGAGAAACTCTGTAATCCAGATTTTAAACCTCTCGAATTCGAGAGGTTTAAAAATGAAGCAGGAAGCAATTACTTTGTACTTTCTCCTCAACGCTGGATTTCCGAAACCAATGCAATTGGAATTGTTTCAAAATCAGGAAGATATGGAGGCACTTTTGCTCATAAAGATATTGCTTTTGAATTTGCTTCTTGGATTTCATCTGAATTCAAATTATATCTAATAGTAGAATTCCAACGTTTAAAAGACGATGAAAACGATAGATTGAAATTAGAATGGAGTTTTCAACGTATACTGGCTAAAGTAAATTACCACATTCATACTGATGCGATAAAGCAAAACCTAATTCCGGCGGCACTTGACAAAATCAAAATCAATTTTGTTTATGCCAATGAAGCCGATTTACTCAATGTGGCATTATTTGGTCAAACAGCAAAACAATGGAGAACCGAAAATCCAAATGCGGAAGGCAATATTAGGGATTCCGCTACCATTGAACAATTGGTTGTTTTATCAAACCTAGAAAGCTTAAATGCTGTTTTCATTCACCAAGGGCAATCACAATCAGAGCGATTAATTCAACTCAACACCATTGCAATTACTCAAATGAAAGCGTTGGTCAACAACAGACAAATCAAAAATTTGAAGCCATAAAAAAGGATTTACTATCTGAGGAAAAATTCTATCCAGAAAACAACCTCGGATAGCATCATTTAGATTGATGCCTTTGGCAACGAACTCGTTTTTAGAAATCAAACTGAGTTGGTACACGAATAAAAAAACATATTTAAAATCTTTAAAACTGCAAGGTGACGACACTTTGCAGTTTTTTTGTTTTTAGGAGCAGAGGTTATTTGGTTTTTCATAAACAGTTGTCCCGCTGTCATTCCAATCTTTTTAATCTCGCAAAAAAAACGAGATTAAAAAGGATTTTCCCTTCCATCGGGGCTAGGCCAAAAATTTTGTTTTTCAACACAACAACTGCCCTACATGAATTAAAATATATCTTTTTTCTTGTATTTTAAAACTATAATACCACCGAAATTCTTAGGACACTGTCCCAAGAATTAAACCGCTCCAAAACAGCAATTCGTCAGTCATTATCTCACGAAATGAACAACACCACAATAAAGGATAATCAATACAATAAAAAGTGAATGGTCATTAAATTGTGTATACCGAAGTGCTTACCAAAAGCATAGGCAAGTCAACAAAAACCATAGGGCATTGGAATAATTTGAAATTTTTATTTTTTCAATTATTGCTGTTTCAAATTTATTTTTATTGGCAGCATTGGCTATTAACGAGCTGCACAGGTGCCAAGGGTATCTCCATGTTTCAGGTGCGCATCAACAGCTTCGGCAGCTATACATATTTCTTTTCCTTTATGGCACACTTTTACTTTATCCATTTTATTGCCGCACCGTACATCATTTACATATACAATTACATCATCTGTACGACTGCATCCATTACTATCCGTAACAGTTAAAGTATAAGTAGTGGTTACTGTTGGGCATACTTCTGTGCTTGCATTGCCAGGCATGGCGCCACCAGGTGACCAGGAAAAAGTATAAGGACCCACACCACCGGCAGCCACACCCGTTAATGTGGTACAATTGGAACCGTATCCGTAAACAACATGCTTATCAGCCCCGGCATTAGCAATTGTAAATTCAAAGTCATACGCGGTAGTTATTCCGTTCACACCGATCATAAAATTATCAATCGAACCATAAAAGTTGGGTTTGAATACAACGCCACCTGCTGTGAGCCTGATAGCGGGACCGCCTTTTGCGGCATCGTTTCTTATAGTAGCATTCGGATATTGACTTAAATATTCCGCCAGCGTAAAAAATGGCCCTTCATGGTCAGGATCAGTGGTTACTCCTCCACCATAATACCATCCGCCATGCAAAGCATCCCAGCTCTGCCATTCATGTACATGGCTAAATCCCTGGTCAGGCATAGTGCCTTTTATAAAATTTGAATTTTGATAACGGGGATCAAAAACTAGGTTATGCTCAGCTGTACCATCTCCATTAATATCAGACAACATAACTATAAAATGAATATCAACAATAGTGTCTCTTGCTTCTATATAAGTATCATAAGAGAGTTCCGTAAGCGATGATAGACTTGTTCCCGAGTATTGACCATTTCTGAATCTTACAAAATCACCAGGAAAATTAACTCCAGGCGGAACATTAAATTTTAAACTCCCATTGCCCAGTGGTGGTGTGGCAGGACCATTTACAAAACCAAGGGAGGAATTTCCTATAGGTTGCTTTATCCAGCCATTCAGGTTACAGTCTGTAACAGTTATTGTTATATCGGGGCTTGTTTTGCCATTTCCATTGTTTTGCAACTTTCCATGGGCATTCATTTCTTTTTCAGTTGATGAAGGGGTAGGTATTTCCTCCTGTTGGCAGGAACAGAATGCTATAAACCCTATAAATAAAACTATTTTTAAGGGAGTAAATGTATTTTTCATTTTAATAAGTTTTTAATTTGTAAATTTTTAATTAACCCTTTTTGAAGTACTAATAAGTTTATTTTTCATTTGTTTATTTTTTTGTTTTTAGTTGTCAGATGGAACCTTTGATGATTAAAATAATCATTGCCTTGTTTGCTTAATGATTATTTTAATCATATCGGGTTCATGATTGTTGATTTTTCATTCCCGGAGAAACTTTTTTCTCTGGGAATGATGTTGAAGTTTTAATTTTCCTGTAAAGAATGTGTCGCTACCCACTCCCCAAGATTACGACCTTGTTGTTTTCCTACCATAACTGCTTCGCGGAAATGAATACCGAGATACATTCTTGATATTGCATTTTCATCGGCAGCCTGGGATAAACTTGTAAAACTTCTTGTTATATTCTCAGAATCGAAACCAGGAACGGCTGGGCTGACGAATGTAAATGAAAAATCATCTTTATTAAAAAATCGCTTGATAACTTCAGCTGCCGCTGCTCCTGTTGCTGCATGTGCAGAAGGATAATCAGGAGCGGGAGGTGTTATATATGCAGTTATGTCCCATGTTGGATCACCAGTTGTTCCAGGAGTTTCTCCAAGATTATTCAACCGAATTGCAGTAATGGGCCGCCAGAAATAGTAAAAGAACTTTGCATCTGCACTTGCAATATAGGTATCCGCTTGAGCTATTTGCACCTGCGCCAGTAGTCTTGCTACCCTCCATGCATCTATATGATTTTGCTGAGCTATAATGTTATGGGCTATTGTATTCCATCCTAATGGAGAACTTCCTGCCCAGAATTTTGCAAACAGTGTTTGATCGGCAGATCTGTCATTACAGGTAGCACAACCTAAATGTTTTATCTCATTATAATCATCTATATACTGTTGTGTTGTTACAGCCAGTGCCAAATTACTTTGTCCGTAAGGTGGTCCGGGCCTGAACTGCTTGCCGGATGTCATACTAAACGGCGTTACAAGCTGCCAGCCCACGGCATCCACCGTTCCATAAATTGGTAAGCCGGGAATATTAAATGGAGGTGTCCAGCGGTATTCTCCCGGCCCCGTCCCTTCAGGAAGTGTATAAGTTATATTTTGAGATCCATCATTTGTTCTTTTTTGAATAATGGCCTGTGCTGCTGCATGGCCTAATGCGATGCCTCTTGTTTTTGCATCCCCATCGTCAATACCCTTCAGCGAGTCTTCAAGAAGCTTTTTAATGTAATTCTGTACCTCCGGCGGCGTAGAATTAACCGGTGGATTTAAGGTTCCAAAAGCATTAACAATGACATCATAAGCTGCCTGTGCCACTGCTGCATCCGCGTTGGCATCTTTATCTCGTGCATTCAAAGCATACCATTTGTATTTGGGAACAATGTTATTCAGCACATCGTACATGGCTATATTAACCATCGCATAATATCTCGATTCCCAAAATGGAGTTATTGGCGGTGGTTGAGGAGTTTTCGTTACTACATAGGTAGCAGCTTCATTCCATTTTAATACCATTTCTGGGGTAATGGTTCCATAGGCATGTCCATTCATGTTCGATTTTTTTGCTGCATTAACACTTGGATTGTCTGTAGACAAATCCTCCTGTTGGCAGGAAAAGAATGCTATAAGCCCTATAAACAACACTGTTTTTAAGGGAGTTAGTATATTTTTCATTTTAATGAGTTTTTAATTTGTAATTTTTTAATTAACCCTTTTTGAAGTAATAATAAATCTATTTTTTCTAGATTTAAAGTCTAAAATTTAAGTAAAATACTAAATTTTTTCAGGGATGAAAGATCTCTATTTTTCGGGATCAAAAAGAATCTTTTCCTCGTAAGTCTTCTATTCTTTTTCGATTTAAGTGGTTGAAAAACAGACTTTTAAAAATGCACACCCAAAATTATGAGAATAATTAACAGCATTGATTTTTTCTCCATCAATAACCAAAATACCCGACGAACAGCACTTTTTTTTTTATTAGAAAAAATACTAGCATCAAATTCTCTAAAGTTTGTTTACAAGATTACAAAAAGGCTCCATGATAACGACCTGATAACAAATTAAAATAATTGTCAATGAGATCAACCTATGTTGGACGGAACCAGTTACGATTACTTTTATTTCTAACTTCTAGTATCATGGTTCTTTTTAAAATCCTTTAAAATCCGTAACTTAGTATATAGCAAAACTTTATGATTATGAGAGTTTTATTTTTTTTTATCCTACTCTTAACAGTACAGTCATGTGCCACAAAAAAGTATAGTAAGACACGACTGCTGCCCGAAGGAATAAAATGGGCAACAGAAGAAATATATGTAGTAGTAGATAATCAGAAAAAGCTTTTGCATAAAAAGCAAATGGTCTTTACTAAAAATGGCCGCATCAAATACTCCAAAACTGTCGATTCATTAGGCAATCTATTGCAAGAAACCGAAAAGAGATTATGGTTTGTAGTGGAATCCTATCCAGATAGAGAACCTTATTATTGTAAAACACGCTGGAAACCTAAACAACGCGAACGTATCAGCTGCTACACTAAAAAACAATACAAACAAAATGAAGCCATTTATTATTATAATACAGATGGAACTATTGATAAAATAGCAGATAATTTTACAACTTTCCACACACAGTATTTTTATTATACGAACAAAGAACTCTCTAAAATTGTCATCAGGGACAAAAATGACAAGCTTATTGACGAAGTTTTAATACACTGTGAGACTAAAGATGAAAAAGGTACTTGTTTAAAAGAGATTAGAATTTCGATTAAAACAAACAATAAAGAAGAGATACTCTTCTCTCCGAATTATGATTAATTTTCTGTTTTTTTTAGCAGTGCTAGGAAGATTCCCCCGCTAGTTTAAGCCCCTTTTCCGCTAGCGTGATGCCTCCGGCTCGTGCACACAAGCCGGGTATTTACAACCTAAAAACAAAAAAGCAACTCCAATAACGGTTTGCTTTTTTGAGTTTGCACAATCTAATGACTAGCCCCGCTCTGCGAAGTACCCTCCCTACCAAGTCTCACGACTTCGCTACACAAGTTGACCAACCAATCTAAATCCACAATCAAAGTCCTTGCGAGGGACGAAGCAATCTCACTATCAAAGGCAAACCCAAAAAATCATTGGAATGGATATATGCTAAATGTTATTGCTTCGTCCCTCGCAAGGACTCATCGAACGTAAAATTACCATCAAGAAAATAACTCGTTCTACAAAGATATGAGTCGGGAGACTTCGTCACACACACTATGCAACCAATACAATTCCACAACCCAAGTCCTTGCGAGGGATGAAGCAACCTCACTATCAAAAGCAAGCCCAACAATCATTGGAGCGGATATAGTAAATGTGATTGCTTCGTTCCTCGAAAGACTCAACGAACGGTACTTAGGAATCCCAATCACTCAGATTGTCGAGCAACTTTCGGAGATTCCTCGTTCCTCGGAATGATAAACTTACGTCATATTGGATATCTAAATCATCTTGTTATATCCCAGAGGGGGTACCAATAGCCGTTTTTAGATAAAAGCATTAAGAATTGTTTTGATAGCGTTTGCGTAATAATTGCATCATGTGTACATTGATGGCCCATTGATCGGCTATGGGCTGGCGGGTATAAGGTAAGGTTGGCATATAATCAGGCGGACCAAATTCAGTTAAAATTGTCATCACTTCGCCCTTTTGTTTTTTACGTTCGACTATCTTATCCCACCATTCAAAATGGCGTTTTACTGTCTCAGACCATTCGGGAGCACGAGGATCGTTTACTTGGGGCCCTTGTGGATGACCAATGCGAGCGTGAATGTGTTCAACGTGTTTGAGAGCCAAATTCACTGTTTCCTCTTGATCATATAATAAACTTTCATGTACATTACACCAATGTGATACATCAAAAGTTAGTTTTAAGTCCGGATTTTTTTCAATAAACTGGCGGGTTATATGAGCGGCAAACAGCATGCGGCTACGATGGGTTTCATGACAAATGAGAATGCCTGTTTCTTTAGACTTTTTAAAGGTATAATCAATAAAGGCCTTGTTCTCATCGTAACTATAATAATCTCTGCCTGAATGGCAATTAACATATAGCGGTTTTTGATAAGGATTGCTTAGTATAGCATCTAAATTAGAGCAAAACGCAGCAAAATGCTCTTGCCAGTCACTTTGCCAAATGATGCACATCAATCCAACTTGCAGCTGGTGCCTTTTCAAGGCTTCGAATAATTGTTGCTGTTCCTTGGCATCGGAGCTCCATAAAACTTCTACGCCATCATACCCTTCTTTTTTAGCAGCGGCACAAAACTCCTCAATGCTTCTCTCATAACCCCAATTTGTAGCCATGATAAGTAGTTTAAAATTGCTGTTTTGGGTAAAACTGTGTTTTGTTTCGGCTTTTAACTGTTCTAAAGATGGTAGCATCATTGCAGCTGCAGCCGATGCTGTAGTTTTGATGAAGTTTCGTCGGTTTTGAGACATAGATTTTTTTTTAAAATGTTTGATTATTGTTGAATCAAAAAAACAAAGCTGCCATTCAATATCAACCGCCACCCCAAAATGTCTTGCCAGAAGAGGGACTTTTTTATTGAAATATTTTGTTGGAACTATAAATTAATTACTAAAGCAAAGCATTGTTTTAATACAATTTGCTAAAATAAATATTTTTATTTAAAGAACAATGCATTATGCAATAGTCTAATTTGATAAAAAAACAACCCCGCTCTACGAAGTCTCCCGACTTCGCCACACACGCTGAGCAACCAATACAATTCCACAACCCAAGTCCTTGCGAGGCACGAAGCAATATCACTATCATAAGCAAACCGAAAAAATCATTGGAATCATTATACTAAATGAGAGAAGTTTAGTTTTCCAGTAGAGATTATTCAAGTTGTCGCTACTCCATAAAAACATGTTTTTTCTTATTTTAATTTAAAATAAATGTATTTTATCGATAGTTTAATAAAGTTTAACTAATTTTATCACAGGTTTTGAAAACTTAAACCAAGCTGAAAAACAGTAACCATTTGTCTTTCAAAGAATTTAAAAACAAAAGAAACACTTAGCTCTTATCATTAACAAAAGGAATAAAAACATAACTATACTATTATGGAATTTACATTGAAAAATAAAAAAATAGCACCAATGAACATCTTAATTGATTTTTTTGCTTCTTTATATGATTTGGTTTATGATTTTATAAAATTTTTACTGGAAACTATAATGAAATTACCATTGAAAATTAAAAAAATAGCACCAATGAAAATCTTAATTGATTTTTTTGCATCACTATATGATTTGGTTTGTGATTTTATAATTTTTTTACGGGAATATGTAAAATGGGCTACTGATATCCGCTCTTTCAAGTCTACTGATTTCACTACACAAGCTGAGGAACCAATACAAGTCGACAATCAATCTCCTTTCGAGGCTTAATTTTTCACAAAAAAAGCAATATGCAATGACATTTAGTTTCTGGAATCGTCAGTTCGAGTGTTTTTTGGCTTGAAAAACGTGGATTAGATCACAATTCTGTTTAAGCCAAAAAATGCATCGAGAACCACTCGCTAAGGTTCTCGATACATTTTTTAAAGCTTGAAAGTATTTTTAAGCTAAAAGGTTTTCGGAAGCTTTAAAAAACACTCGAACTGACGCCGTAAACAAAAAATGTCAGTGGTAGGCACGAAGCAACCTCACTATCAAAAGCAAATCCCAAAAATCGTTGGAAAGAATATAGTGAATAGGATTTCTTCGCTCCTCTCAAAGACCTAAAACAACACCATTTTATGGAAATTGGCATTCAGAAACGGGAATTCGTAAAGTAAATTTTTCTTTATCTTTGGAATACTAACCCACAAGCTAATCAAATATGAAAAATAACATCTTCAAAAACGGAATTTTAGGCGGAATACTCGTTTCTATTGTTATGATTTCGATGCTACTGTACATGAAAACGTATCCAGATCGTCAGCCCAACGCAGCGATAGGTTTTACCAGTATGCTTTTGGTTTTTATTTTCGTCATACTGGGTATTAGAAAAGAACGTCAAATCAATAATGGCACCATCACTTTTGGAAAAGCATTCCTAACCGGCGTGGGTATTTCATTCGTCATTTCAACCATTTATGTTTTGGTTTGGCTTGTTATTTATTATAACTTTTTTCCGGATTTTATGGACCGATATAGTGAAATGGTCCTAAAAAACACCAAACCTGAAGAGCTTGCCGCAAAAGTCACCGAAATGAATCAAATGAAAGAATGGTATAAAAATCCATTAATGATCATTTTACTCACGTATATGGAAATTTTTCCGCTAGGGATTGTAGTTTCATTTATTGGCGCATTAATTTTGAAGAAAAAATAATGTATCAATTCTTCTTAAACACTACACTTTATAAAAAACCATCACTCCAAAACATACACTCCAAAATGATTTTGAATCCAAATATTATTGAAGAATCCTTAAATATTTAACTCTTATTTATCTATGATTTTTCATTAAAACAATACATTTGTTAGGTAACCATATTTTAAAATCATGAGAATAGAAACCGAACTTAAATTAGGATTTAAAGATGTAATGATTAGACCCAAACGCTCTACTTTAAAGAGTCGATCTCAGGTTTCATTGGAGAGGGAATACAAGTTTTTACACAGTTCCACCACTTGGTCAGGAGTTCCCATCATGGGAGCCAACATGGATACTGTGGGAACTTTTGAAATGGCATTGGCATTGGCCAAAGAAAACCTTTTTACAGCCATTCATAAACATTATTCTCTTGAGCAATGGAATGAATTTATGAAAAATGCACCCGAGAATATTCCCGATTATATTGCAGTAAGTTCCGGAACCGGAAAAAATGATTTCAAGAAAATAGGAGAAATATTTGAACACAATCCACGGCTAAAATTCATTTGCATCGATGTTGCCAATGGCTATTCGGAACATTTTGTGAGTTTTCTAAAAAAAGCGCGAGAGCAATATCCTGACAAAGTAATTATGGCCGGAAATGTAGTTACTGGTGAAATGGTCGAAGAGTTGCTATTAGCAGGTGCCGATATTGTAAAAGTAGGAATAGGCCCGGGCTCAGTATGCACCACACGAGTAAAAACAGGTGTGGGTTATCCGCAACTTTCGGCTATTATTGAATGTGCTGACGCCGCCCATGGTTTGGGAGGCCACATCATAAGTGATGGCGGTTGTGTCACTCCTGGAGATGTAGCCAAAGCATTTGGTGCTGGAGCCGATTTTGTAATGCTGGGCGGAATGCTTGCCGGTCATACAGAAAGTGGTGGAGAACTCGTTGAAATTGAAGGCGAAAAATATAAAAAATTCTACGGAATGAGTTCGGAAACCGCCATGAACAAACACGTTGGTGGTGTAGCCGAATACAGAGCCAGCGAAGGAAAAACGGTTCAAGTTCCTTTCAAAGGAGATGTCAATGTTACCTTAAAAGATATCCTTGGTGGTATTAGAAGTACTTGTACCTATGTGGGTGCTGCCAAATTGAAAGAATTAACCAAAAGAACCACCTTTATTAGAGTACTGGAACAAGAGAATGTCATTTTCAACAAATAATTATATTACAATGAAACACTGGTCCAATAGCTAGTGTTTTTTTTTTATACTATAATTTACATTCCTAATATATCCCTATTCAAGAATCATCTCCTGAAAAAATGAAAAAAGAAACTCTCTATATTCCTTTTTACAGCGAAATCAATGATTTTTTGGCGTCGGTATCCTTATACAACAGGACTCAAGACCCTCTTTTTTATTGCTTGCGGTTACAGCCAAATGACGATAGCATACAATATTACAAACCCCTGTTCAAGAAGGATTTTTATTTTATAAGTCTGATTACCAACTCCGAGAATACCCAGATTATTTACGACACCACCAAAGAAGAACAATTGGACAGCTTTTTGGTCTTCCAGTCTCCCAATCAAATCTACAGTTTTCATAGAGACAACAATGCCCGAGGGTTTTTAATCTATTTCAAAAAAGAAATATTCGATTTTCACAAACCCGATTTCGATAAGGAATTTCCATTTTTTGATGTGCTGAAAACCAATTTTTTCAAAATAGACAGTAGCAAGTTCAAGGAATTTGCACCTCATTTCGAATATGTTTTTGAGGCTTATGACAAATCATCGGACCAGAAACATCAATTGTCCGTGTATCGTTTTCTGGCTTTGCTGTTTCAACTCAAAGAATTTACCAATGCCTACAATCAATGGGAAAGTGGTTTCAATACGCCCCAACAATTACTTTACAAAAACTTTATCCGACTGCTTAATAAATTTTATATCGAAAAAAGAACCGTCGAAGATTATGCGCAATTGCTTTATGTAACGGCCAATCACTTGTCAAAAACTATAAAAACCGTTTCGGGCAAAAATGCGTTAAGCTTAATCAACGAACGCATTTTGGCGGAAGCCAAATCCTTAATCCACTATACCGATAATGATATGGCTCAAATTGCCTACCAACTCAACTTTTCGGATCCAGCCAATTTTGGAAAATTCTTCAAAAAGCACACTTTCTTATCGCCCTTGGAATACAAGAAATCCAGTCAATCCTAAATGGAACATTTGCACCCATTTTTGGACTATCATCATCATTTATTGTTATAATATCTTTGTTGCATCTATAACCAAATAAAATTTACACGATGAAAATAGCAGTTTTAGGAACAGGGATGGTGGGTACAACCATCGCTTCCAGATTAGTAGAATTGGGACACGAAGTAATGATGGGGTCACGAACAGCCGCCAACGAAAAAGCCGTTGAATTTGCAAACAACAACGGAGAAAATGCCAAAGCTGGAACTTTTGCCGATGGAGCCAACTTTGGTGATATTATTTTCAACTGCACCAAAGGAGGGATTTCTATAGAAGCTATAAAACTGGCAGGAAACGGCATTGACGGCAAAATCCTTATTGATATTGCAAATCCATTGGATTTCAGTCAAGGCAATCCTCCATGTCTGATTCCCGCTTTGTCCAACACCAATTCATTGAGTGAGGAAATCCAAAAAACGTTTCCAACTACAAGGGTGGTAAAAACGCTAAACACCATGTGGTGTGGTCTTATGGTTAACCCCCTAATGATTGGAAATGGCGACCATACCAATTACATCAGCGGAAACGATGCCGAAGCCAAAGCTACAGTAAAAACCCTCTTGAATGAATTTGGGTGGAAAAACCAAAACATCTTGGATCTTGGCGACATCACCAATGCAAGAGGAACCGAGGCTACTTTGCTTATTTGGTTAAGAGTTTGGGGAGCCACCAACAATGGTGCTTTCAACTTCAAAATTGTAAGCTAATTTAAAAAAAGCGTTTTTAACAATACAAAACTCCATCGAAAGCTGGAGTTTTTTTGTGGTTTATGATTATTATAAGCACACCATTTCTTTTTTTATCAACAGCAGTCCCGCTTTCATTCCAATCTTTTTAATCTCAAAAAAAACGAGATTAAAAAGGATTTTACCTTCCATCGGGGCTAAGCCAAATTTTTTGTTTTTCATTAGATCTGATTCAATCAAGCTGCAATCAAATGATATTTCAATAGTGGTAACAAAACAACTATCCCGATAACTTTTCCATTTCCCTTTGCCTATACTCTTTAGAAAAATAACTATTTTTGCAGTCTAATTTTTTTATCATGTCAAAGAAGAAATACAAAATAGCGGTCATTCAATTGAATCTAAACGACGTTGCCGAAAACAACTTAAAAAAATGTTTGAGCTGGGTTCGTGATGCCGCCAATCAAGGAGCTGAGGTGATTTCGTTACCGGAATTATACAGCAGTCACTATTTTTGTCAAAGTGAAGATGTCGACAATTTTGCTTTGGCAGAACCATTGTACAGTACTTCATTTATTGCTTTTAGCGCTTTGGCAAAAGAATTGGGTGTCGTAATCATTGTTCCTTTCTTCGAAAAAAGAATGGCAGGAATTTACCACAACAGTGCCTACATCATTGACACCGATGGATCCGAAGCTGGATTATATCGTAAAATGCACATTCCAGACGATCCACATTTCTATGAAAAATTCTATTTCACTCCTGGTGATTTAGGTTTCAGAGCCTTCCCTACCGAAAAAGGGAAAATAGGTACTTTAATTTGTTGGGATCAATGGTATCCGGAAGCCGCCCGATTAACAGCCTTACAAGGTGCCGATGTGTTGTTTTACCCAACCGCAATTGGATGGCATCCTCTTGAAAAAGAACAATACGGCGAAAACCAACATGGTGCGTGGATGAACGTAATGAAAGGCCATGCAGTGGCAAACGGCGTATATGTAGCTGCCGCTAACCGAATTGGTTTGGAACAATATATTGAAGGAACAGCTGGAATTCAGTTTTGGGGATCATCGTTTATTGCGGGACCTCAAGGTGAAATTTTGGCGCAAGCCTCACACGACAAGGAAGAAATCCTGATTGCCGAAGTGGACTTGGATTTACAGGAAAATGTGCGTCAGAACTGGCCTTTCTTTAGAGACAGGAGAATCGATGCTTTTGGAGATATTACTAAACGTGCCATTGACTAATTCTTTTAAACCATTATAAATAAAAAATCTACCAATAGTAATTGATTACTTTCGGTAGATTTTTTATTTATAAAAGAGAATCCGTAAAGCTGAGTTAATAAGGCACCTAATATCCAATATTCTGATAAATTTATTTTAAACTCTAGATTATCGATGCCTTAAAATCCTAACCACTGCTTTAAAATAATTATTAATTCAAATCCAGTTGGTACATTTTTAACGTCCCACCTCCTTCGTTACTTACTACAACCAAACTTTTTTAGTTACACTTTTAGAAGCTAGAACAAACAATAAAACCTTTCAGAGAACCGCCTGTTTTTTTTGCACTGCCCCCAAAAGTTTAGACGAATTTATAATTAATTTTGATAATAATGAGCTCGATATTGTGTCGGGCTCATTCCGTTTAAATTCAGTTTTATTCTTTCATTATTGTAATATTTGATATACTCTTTAA
>Ga0184629_10000350_pt1 | contig 20482 bp, 14 predicted proteins | sample PLM4_32_b1_FD_133158 | JGI IMG/M metagenome (GOLD analysis project Ga0184629, IMG submission 133158) | Groundwater sediment microbial communities from an aquifer in East River, Colorado, USA - PLM4_32_b1 | ecosystem: Environmental > Terrestrial > Soil > Riparian zone | place: USA: East River...
CCCTCGCACGCGGCTTTTCCGTCGCCCGTCCGATCTCGACCGCCCCCCGCGCGTCACCCCGGCGAAAGGCGAACTGACCACCTCCCTCGCACGCGGCTTTTCCGTCGCCCGTCCGATCTCGACCGCCCCCCGCGCGTCACCCCGGCGAAGGCCGGGGTCCACCGGCGCCCACCTCAGCCAGGTCAATCTGGGAGTTCCGCCGTTCGCCGCCGATTGAGCACGCGCCGCTGACTCCGCCACTGGGGCATGAACCGGTCCATCAGCGCGGCAAAGCGGGCGTTGTGCGTCGGCTCCAGCAGGTGGACCAGTTCGTGAACCACGACGTACTCGAGGCACTCCGGCGGTTTCTTCGCCAGCTCGGAGTTGAGCCGGATCCTGCGCGTCCTGTAGTTGCAGCTCCCCCACTTCGACTTCATCGGTCGCACGAAGAACCGGTCCACCCGCACGCCGATCAAGGGCTGCCAGCGCGCGAGCAGGGGCGGCACCGCCTCCTTCACCCGAGCGACGTAGCTCTCCTGGTCCCCGGACTCCTGCGACGTTTCACGCTCCTGCTCGCGCACCCTGACCTGCTGTCGTTTGATCCACTCCAGCTTCGAGAGGGCAAAGGAGCGGATGGCCGCAAGACTCGCGCGCCGTGGGGCCGAGATGCGGACGCGGCCGGTCGGGGGGAGGACGCGGAGATGTAGGTGCTTGATGCGCTTCAGCACCACCTCCACCTCGATCTCTCCGAGGTTGATCTGCGGCATCCTCAGTACTCCCGGCGTGACGGCCCCGCGTTGCAGCGAGGAAGCTCGCTACTATACCCCGGTGAGCGCGTCCGTCGCCGCGATTGACCGCGCCGCCCCAAGCCGGTATAACCGCGCCCGATGCAACCGCCTCCGCTCCCGTCGGGTGAGGCCGCCGGCGCTTCCCGGTTGGAGGTGCTCGCCTGGTGCCTCTACGACTTCGCGAACTCGGCCTTCACCACGCTCGTCGTCACCTTCGTCTACTCGACCTACTTCATCAAGTCGACACCTGGCGGGGAGGTGCGCGGCACGCACCTCTGGTCGCTCGCGGTATCCGGGAGCGCCGTCGCGATCGCGATCCTCTCCCCCTTGCTCGGTGCCGTCTCCGACGCCAGTGGGCGGCGCCGGCCGCTCCTCGCCGCCCTCACCCTGGCCTGCGTCGGAGGGACCGTCGCGCTGACCTTCTGCGAGCCGGATCGCTGGTTGGTCGCGCTGCTGATCTTCGCAGTTGCAAACGTGGCCTACGAGATCGCCGAGGCCCTGTACAACGCCTACCTCCCGGAGATCGCGACGCCCGCGACGATCGGACGGATCTCGGGGTACGGCTGGGGGCTCGGCTACGTCGGTGGCCTGTTCGCGCTCGTCGCGGCCTTCACCATGACCGGGCTCCCTGATGGGGAGGGAGGCTGGACGCTCCGCCCGTGGCTCGCCACCGAGGCGGGCTGGAACATCCGCGCCACGAACCTGCTGGTCGCGGGGTGGTACCTCGCCTTCGCGCTGCCGCTGCTCCTGCTGGTCGCGGTGCCGCAGCGGGGAGGCGGCACGTCGCTGCGCGCTGCGGCGCGCGGCTCCTTCGCGCAGATCGCGACCTCGTTCCGCGAGGTCCGCCGGTTCCGGCAGGCGGCCCGGCTGCTCGTTGCGCGGCTCATCTACAACGACGGCCTGGTGACGGTGTTCGCCTTCGGCGGGATCTACGCGGCGGGAACTTTCGGGATGTCGTTCGGGGAGGTGGTGCTGCTCGGGATCGGGCTGAACGTGGCGGCGGGGCTCGGCGCCCTCTGCTTCGGGCACCTCGACGATCGGCTCGGCGGGAAGACGACCATTCTCGTGACCCTCGTCGTGCTGATCGCCGCCTCGATCCTCGGCGCCGTCGCTCCATCGCGCCAGGTGTTCTGGGTCGCCGCGCTCGGCATCGGGCTGATGGTCGGTCCGAACCAGGCGGCCAGTCGCTCGCTCCTCGGCCGTTTCGCCCCGGCGGGGCGCCAAGGGGAGTTCTTCGGCTTTTTCGCCTTCTCCGGCAAGGCGACCTCCTTCATGGGACCGCTCTTGCTCGGCCAGGTGACGGTCTGGACCGGCAACCAGCGCTGGGGGATGGCGTCCGTCGTCCTGTTCTTCCTGGTCGGCATGATGCTCCTCCTCGCCATCGACGAACGCGCCGGCATTGCGGCGGCGCACGGCTAGCCCTTCGCGCTCGTCCCCACGCCTCGCCGGCTGGTGGGTTCCGGCCTTCGCCGGAATGACGGAGCACGAGTGAGATGGGTGCCTGGATGACGGGCGATCCAGGCACTGCCCCTTTACCGAGCATCCCCACGCCTCGCCGGCTGGTGGCTTTGCCGGAATGACGGAGGACGGCCGACTTACGGGTTGAGGCAGCGCCGGTTCCCCCAGCGTCACCCCGGCGAAGGCCGGGGTCCACCGGCGCCCCCTGCCGCCGGGTCGACCTCCTTGGGTCCTCCTCGTCGTCGGTAGTAGTATCAATCCCCCATGGCGCTCCCCCCCGGCACCCGCCTCGGCCCTTACGAGATTCTCGCCCCCATCGGCGCCGGCGGCATGGGCGAGGTCTACAAAGCCCGCGACACGCGTCTCGACCGCACCGTGGCCGTGAAGGTCCTCCACTCCGGCGTCGCTCCCGATCCCGCGCGCCAGGAGCGGTTCGAGCGCGAGGCGCGCGCCGTCTCGGCGCTCAACCACCCGCACATCTGCACGCTCCACGACGTCGGCGAGCAGGACGGCGTCTCCTACCTGGTGATGGAGCACCTCGAGGGGGAGACGCTCGCCCAGCGCCTGGAGAAGGGGGCGCTGCCGCTCGACCTGCTGCTGCCGATCGCGACGCAGATCGCCGACGCGCTCGCGCGCGCCCATCGGCAGGGGGTGGTCCACCGCGACCTCAAGCCCGCCAACATCATGCTGACGAAGTCCGGGGCGAAGCTGCTCGACTTCGGTCTGGCGAAGCTCGCCGCCGCCCCGCTTGCCCCCGCCGACGCCGGCCTCTCGGCGCTGCCGACGACCCAGCGCACCCTCACCGCCGAGGGGTCGATCGTGGGGACGCTCCAGTACATGGCCCCCGAGCAGCTCGAGGGGAAGGAAGCGGACGCGCGCACCGACCTCTTCGCCTTCGGCGCGATCCTGTTCGAGATGGCGACCGGGAAGCGCGCCTTCGAGGCGAAGAGCCAGGCGAGCCTCATCACGGCGATCATGTCGAGCCAGCCGCCGCCGCTGTCGTCGGTCGAGCCGCTCGCGCCGGCCGCGCTCGATCGGCTTCTCAGGGCCTGCCTCGCGAAGGACCCCGACGATCGAATCCAGACCGCGCACGACGTGAAACTGCAGCTCGCCTGGATCACCGAGGGGGCCGGGAACGTCGTCTCGACCTCGGGAATCTCGCTCGGCGCGGTGAGGCCGTCCCCCCGCGCCGGCCGCGAACGCCTCTGGATGGCGGCCTGCGCCGCCTTGACGCTCGTCGCCGCGGGGCTCGGCGGCGCCTTCCTCCTCGCCCGGCGACCTGCGCCCGCCCTACCGTCGATGCACCTCATGATTCCGACGACCGAGCAACTCAGCTGGCGCCCCTGGAACTCGATGAGCCTCTCCCCGGACGGGCGCCACCTGGTCGTGTACGCGGACGCCTCTGACGGGGCGAGCGGCTTCTGGCTGCGCTCCCTCGACTCCTTCGACTTCAAGAGGATGCCCGGCACCGACGTCGGCAACGCGTCGTTTCCGTTCTGGTCCCCGGACAGCCGCTCGATCGGGTTCTTCGCCTACGGCAAGCTGAAGCGGATCGACCTTGCCGGCGGTCCCCCGCTCACGATCGCCGACGCCCCTGACGGCCGCGGTGGGACCTGGTTCGACGATGGCACGATCCTCTTCTCGCCGAAGCCCGGGGCCGGGCTCATGCGCGTCCCCGCCGCCGGCGGCGAGGCGAGCGTCGTGACGACCCCCGATCTGGTCAAGGAGCCGGGGGGCCACGGCTGGCCAAGCCGCCTGCTCGGCGACCGCTTCACCTATCTCTCTCTCGGCGTCAGCTCCGGTGATGCGTGGCTCATGACCGGGTCGCTTGGATCGACGGAGCACCACCGGCTCTTCGCCTCGGAATCCGTCGCGCGGTTCGTCCCCCCGGGCTCCTTGCTGTTCGTGCGCCAGGGGACGCTATTCGGGCAGGCTTTCGATCCGGAGAAGCTCGCGGCCATCGGCGACCCGCTGCCGATCGCCACGGGCGTGAGCCGCAACCTCGACACGGGGTTCGCCGCCTTCGACGCCTCCCTCAATGGCACCATCGCCTACAAGGGGGGCGCTGACTCGCTCAAGCAGCTCATGCAGGTCGCTCGCGATGGCCGCCACCTGAAGCCGGTCGGACCCGAAGGGGACGTCGGAGGTCCGCAGTTCTCGCCCGACGGGACCCGGGTCGCCTTCGAGCGGGTGGAGGCGGATGCGGTGAACGCCGACATTTGGGTGGCCGACCTCGCGCGGGGCATCTCCCAGCGCCTCACCTTCGAAACCACGAACGAGGCGAGCCCGATCTGGTCAGCCGACGGCACCGAGATCTTCTACTACGGTGAGAAGGCCGGGACGGCCGGGATCTACCGCAAGGCCGCGAACGGCGCCGGGGAGGACACGCTGGTGATCGCCTCCACCGAGCGCTTGTCGCCCACCAGCGCGACGCCGGATGGAAAGCTGCTCATCTGTGTCACCGGCAGCCTGCACGGGGAGATCGTGGTTCTCCCGCTCTCGCCGCCCGGCAGCGCCACGCACTCGTTCCTCAGTTCCCCGTTCGATGAGCGCCGCGCCCGCCTCTCCCCTGACGGCCGCTGGCTCGCCTACGACGCCGACCCTTCGGGCCTGGCGGAGGTGTTCGTCCAGCCGTTCCCGGGGCCGGGCGGCAAGTGGCAGATCTCGACGGCGGGCGGGACGCAGGCAACCTGGCGGCACGACGGCAAGGAGATGTACTACTTGGCGCCCGATCGGTCGCTCGTGGCGGTCCCGGTCGAGGCGAAGGGGGACTCGTTCGAGGTTGGCACTCCCGTGCCACTCTTCCGCTCGGATCTACCGGTGCGCAGCGGCCGGTTGCGTTACACCCCGAACCCGGACGGGCAGGGGTTCATCATCGCCACCGCCGCGCGCGACGCATCGAGCCCGCCCGTTCAGGTGATCCTCAACTGGCCGGGGATCGGGAAGTGAGGAAGGCCGGCTTCAAGTTGACCCTCGGCGCTCGTCTCCCACCTCTGATTCGTCTATCTCAACGTCCCTTCAACCACGCTCATCGGTGAGGCCGTCGGAACGACCCGCTTCAGGCGGAAGCCAGCCTCGTCCAGTAACCGCTCGTATTCCTCCGCGGTACGCTCTTGGCCGCCCAGCGCTGTCAGCATGACGAAATCGACCAGCTTGCCCGGGTGCGGCTCGTCTCCGGCAGGAATCACAGTCTCTACAAGGAGCAGGCGGGCTGTTCTCATCATCGCGTCGCGGCAGTTCCGTAGGATTGTCAGGGCTCGATCGTGGTCCCAGTCGTGGATGATCCAGCGAAGGACATAGGCATCTCCTCCCGCGGGAATCGACTTGAAGAAGTCGCCACCCGCGATGCCGCAGCGCTTGACAAGCCCAGTGTCTACGAGTGAGTTCCGAGCGCGCTCGGCGACGTGGGGCAGGTCAAATAGGATTCCGGTCATCCGGGGATTGGCCCGGAGGATGGCGCTGATGAACGATCCATTTCCACCCCCCACATCGACGACCGTATCAATATCGGAGAAGTCGTACCCCTGCACGACGGCAGCGGCCACTCCCTGCCCGAAGTCGCTCATCGCGGAGTTGAAGATCTCGCTTTCCTCCGGATGAGTGGCAAGGTAATCGAAGAGCTCCGCCCCGACTGTCCGCGCGAAGGCCGGCTCGCCCGTGCGGAGGCTGTGGAGCGCATCGCCGTACGTATGAAACCACACCTTGAGACCTACCATCCTCAGCCACGACCTCATGGAGCCGGGTACCCCTGTCCGGAGACACTCCCCCAGTGAGGTCAAAGCGAAGTGGCCGGGCTGAACTTCCGTAAAGACACCGACGCTGCTCAGGAGACGGAGTACCCGATGGAGGGAGCGGGGGTGGGTGGAGGTAGCCTGCGCAAGCTCCTCACCGCTTCGCGGACCGTCCGCAAGGAGGTCGGCGATACCCAGTTCCGCCGCCAGCGAAAGCGCCGTAGAGACCACGACTCCTTCGCTCATCAGGAAGAGCTGCATGGGAGGTGGCAGCGTTGGTGCAATTCCCTCTCGTGTCTTCTCGTCCGACGTGGACACGTCGTGCCTCCCTCCTCGACCTCGTAGGCCTCGGCCTTGCGCCAAACGAAGCAGACCCGCCCCTGGTGCCGCTGTGACGCGCTCAGCTGGCCAGGATCGCGTCCGCCGCCAGGGTGCCCGGCCCGCAGGTGAGGCCGCCGCCGGGATGCACCCCGCTGCTGCACAGGAAGAGCCCCGGCACCGGCGTGGCGTAGCGCCCGCACTCCGGCGTGGGCCGCACCAGCCATTGATCGAGCGAGTGCTCCCCGTGGTGCGGATGCCCCTGCGGCAGCGCGTAGCGCGCCGCGAGGTCGGCCGGCGTCAGGACCTGCCGCGCGGCGACCGACTTCGCGAGCCCGGGGTTGTGCCCCTCGAGCATCGCGACCACCTGGTCGCCCAAGCACTCGCGCAGCGCGTCGTTCCACCCACCCTCGAGCTCGTACGGCGCGAAGTGGACGAGGACCGACACGACCGCGCCCCCCGCGGGAGCCAGGCCCGGCGTCGCCACGCTCGGAACGTGGATCTCCAGGATCGGCTTCTCGGACATACGCCGGTACTTGACCGCATCGAACGCGCGCTCGAGGTCATCGAGGTGCGCACCGGTGCGGGCCAGCTCGACGGCGCCGTCCGGACGCGCCGCGAAGCGCGGCGGCGCCGTCAATGCAAGCAGCACCTGCGCCGTCGTGCCGCGCGTGCGGAAGCCCTGGATCGAGCGCTCGAGCCGGTACGGGATCGTCCCCGGCTCCAGCAGCGACAACAGCGCCTGCTTCGGGTCGCAGGCGGCCGCGACGGTGGCGGCAGCGATCTCCTCGCCGCCGGCGAGCACGACCCCGCGCACGCTGCCATCCACGACCGATACCCGCTCCACGGTCGCTGAGGTGCGGATCTCGACGCCTGCCGCGCGCGCGGCCTTCTCCAGCGCCGCGACCAGCGCCGGGCCGCCCCCCGCCACCCCTGGCCCCGCGGTCGCCTCCCAGAGGAGATAGTTGAGCGCCGTGCTCGGCGAGCGCGGTCCGAGCCAGGTGCCCGAGATCGCGGGAAGCGCCAGCGCGGCCTTGAGCAGATCGGTCTCGAACCACTCCGACAGCAGATCCGCGACCGACATCGCCGGCAGGCGGAGCAGCTCGAGCATCTCGCTCTTCCCGAGCCGCCGCACCCGCCACGCGCGGCGCAGCATGTCGAGCGGCCCGTTCGACTCCACTTTCACGAGGTCGAGCGCGGGCTCGGAGAGGAACGACTTCAGGATCTCGGCATACCGGTCGAGCGCCGCGCGGAAGCGGGGATATGCATCGGCATCGCGCTGCGAAACGGCTGCGGACGAAGTCGAGGAACCTGCCCTGAGCCCCGTCGAAGGGTCGATGAAGATCCCCTTGCCGCCACTTCCTAGCGCCAGGATTCCCGGCCGCTCTGGCCGCACGCGCAGCCCGTGCGCCTCGAGCCCGAGCCGCGCCAGCGTCGTCGGCAGCACGCGGTTCGCCTCCGCGAACAACCCCGCGGAGTGGTACCCGGGATGGAACTCCTCGGACGCCGCGATTCCGCCGATTCGATCCCGGCGCTCGAGCACCACCACCTTCCGCCCGCCGCGCGCGAGCAGTAACGCGCACGCGAGGCCGTTGTGCCCCGCGCCGATCACGATGACGTCGCCGCGGCTCACAGCTCCCCCGACGCCAGCAGCATCTTCGCGCACAGCTCCCCGGGCGCCCCCATGATCCCGCCTCCCGGGTGCGCGCCCGACGAGCCGAGCCAGAGCCCCTTCACCGGCGTGCGATAGCGCGACCAGCCGGCCGCCGGGCGCAGGAACAGGAGCTGCTCGAGGCTCAGCTCACCATGGAAGATGTTCCCCTCGCTCAGGCCGAACTCCTGTTCCAGGTCCCAGGGAGTGAGCACCTGCCGGTACAGGATCGACTCCTTCAACCCCGGGCAGTACTCCGCCAGCGTGTCCACGACCGCGTCGCCGAACGCCTCGCGCCGCTCCGGCCAGCGCGACGCCCCTTCCTTGATGTCGTAGGGGGCGTACTGCACGAAGCAGGAGATGACGTGCTTACCCGGCGGCGCCACGCTCGGGTCAACGAGCGATGGGATCACGACGTTCAAGTAAGGTCTGGATGAAAAGTCGCCGTACTTCGCCTCGTCGTAGGCGCGCTCGAGGTAGTCGATGCTCGGCCCGATGGCGATGTCGCCGCGCAGGTGCAACCCGTCCCCCGGGCGGCAGGAGAAGCTCGGCAGCCGATCGACCGCGAGGTTCACCTTCCCCGAGCTGCCGCGGAACTTGTAGCGCTTGATCTGGTTCACGAACCCCGGGTCGAGGTTCTCCTCCCCGACCATTCCCAGGAAGGTACGGCGTGGATCGAGTCCCGAGACGACGGCGCGCGCCCGGATCTCGTCGCCGTTCGCGAGCACCACACCGTGCGCCTTCCCCCCCTTCTGCAGCAGGCGCGAAACCTGCGCCGAGGTCAGGATCTCCGCCCCCAGCTCGCGTGCCGCGGCGGCGATGGACTCGCTCAGCCGTCCCGTTCCCCCCTTGGCGAATCCCCAGGCGCGGAAGGCGCCGTCGATCTCCCCCATGTAGTGGTGCAGCAGCACGTAGGCGGTGCCGGGAGAGCGGACGCCCAGGAACGTGCCGATGATGCCGCTCACCGACATCGGCGCCTTCAGCACGGGGCTCTCGAACCACCGGTCGAGGAAATCGACCGCGCTCATGCTGAGCAGTTGCAGGTTCAGGTAGCGCAGGTCGTCGTCGAAGTCCCGCATCGCGTTGCCGAGTCGCAGCAGCTTGCGCAGCTCGCCCGGCCGCAGCGAGGCCGGGTCGGGAGCGGGGTGGTCGATGATGTGCCGGGCGAAGCGGGCCAGCTTCCCCATCGCGAGGCCGAACTCGGGGTAGATCTCGGCGTCGTGCTCGCTGAACGCGGCGATCTCGCGCCGCGTCAGCTCCTTGTCCCCCCAGCGCGCCAGCGACCGCCCGTCGGGGAGCGGCAGGAAGGAGCACTCGAGCGGGATGATCTCGAGCCCGTGCCGGGGGAGATCGAGGTCGCGGATGATGTGCGGGCGGAACAGGCTGACGACGTAGGAGCAGACCGAGAAGGTGAAGCCGGGGTGCAGCTCCTCGGAGACCGCCGCGCCACCGAGCACGTGCCGCCGCTCGAGGACGATCACCCGCTGCCCCGCCTTCGCCAGGTACGCGGCGGCGACGAGCCCGTTGTGCCCGCCCCCCACGACGATCACGTCGTACGAGGACCGGGACGGCTTGCCTGGGGCTTGGCTCATCGGGCTCCTAGGCGCGCTTGCGCTCGGGGTCGAAGAACGGAAGTGCGGCCACCGTCGCGGTCACCTGCCGCCGCCGGTACTCCACCGTCACCTCCACCTGCAGCTTCGTCCCGGGCTTCGCCAGGCGCGCGGGGACCGTTGCCAGCGCCAGGTTCTTCTTGAGGAGCGGCGACCAGGCGCCGCTCGTCGCCTGCCCCACCGCATCGGCGTTCTCGTCGTAGACCGGCACGCCGCTCCGCCACGCCCCCGCGGGGACCTGTGGCGGCAGGTCGTGCTCCGCGAACAGCGCCTCGTACTCGTCCCAGTCATACACCAGCCCGACGAGCGCCCAGGTCGAGCCGCGCTTCAGCTCCGCGCGCAGCGCCGCCTGGCCGATGAACGGCTCGCGCTCGAGGTTCACGGTGCGGCCGAGGCCGAGCTCGTACGGGGTGGACTTCTTCGCCTCGATGGCGCAGTGGTGAGAGCTGAAGTAGTCCACGCCGTTCATGATGAAGCCGGCCTCGACCCGCGCCACGTCGAGCGCGTCGATGCCCGCCGGCTCGATCCGGTACGGCTTCCCCGCCTCCATCACCGCGTCCCACACCTTGAGCGCATCGTCCCGCTCGATCCAGATCTCGTACCCCAGATCGCCGGTGTACCCGGTGCGCGAGATCCAGACCGGCGTCCCGGCGAGCTTCGTGCGCATCACCGCGAAGAACTTGAGCGAGGCGATCTTCCCGCTGACCACTTGCTCCAGGATGCCCCGCGCGTTCGGCCCCTGCAGGGCGAGCGCGCCCAGCTTCATGCTGACGTCGTCGATCGTCACGTCGAAGCGTCCCGCGTGCCGCCGCAGCCAGGCGAGCGCCGGCTCCGCCGCCGTCACCCGGAAGTGGTCGCCATCGAGCCGCGACACCGTCCCGTCGTCCGCCACCTTGCCGTCGTCGTCGCACCAGCACAGATACGTCACCCGTCCCTGCTTCAGCTTGCGGATGTCCTTCACCATCACGAGCGACAGCAGCGCCGCGGCGCCGGGCCCCTTGACCTCGTACTTGTAGAGGGGCGAGACGTCGATCAACCCCGCCGCGTGCCGGAACGCGAAGTACTCGCGCTCGTGGCTCGTGTCGAACGAGCGCACCGCGTGGTACCCGGCCCATTCCTTCCAGAACAGGCTGGTGCAGAGGACGGACGTGCGCGCGTGGAATGGGGAAGGAATCGGCATGGCGCGGGGATTCTGCCACAGGATGCGTGGCGAGGGAATGGGGTGCTGAGGGAATGGGGTGGGGAGTGGGCGCGGAGTAGGGGGCAGGTGCGCATTTCGCTCATCGCAGGTAGGAAGAGAACGGGAATCTGGAGGACACCGGGGCAGCCTCCGCCCCCCACCCCGTCGTTCCCCCCCCACGTCATTCCCGCGAAAGCGGGAATCCACCGGTAGCAAGGGCGCTGCTCCGACCACCGTTATCCCGGCTCCGTCACCTCGGCGGTGCGGTTCGCCCGCCCGTCACCCACGAGCTGATCGCCCTTCACCCCCCACTCGTGATTGCATACACCATGTCGCCGACGAAGCGCCTGAACGATTCGTTCTCGACAAACTGCTTGTAGACCTGCGTATCGTCCTTCAATAGGTGCTGCATCACCTTCCCGAGAGCCTGGTCGTGGGCCATCCGCGCCGTGTGCGGCGTGTTCTCCTTCGCGTTCTGGTAGGCCGCATCGGCGGCGACCTTGGGGGCGATATCGTCGCGGATGCGCTTGGCGACCCGGTCGGTGTCGGTGAACAGCGTGCCGAACTGCTCGTTGAAGCTCCTCAGGATGTTGCTCAAGCGATCGAGCTCGGGCTCGCTCATGCGGCCACCCGCGTCCGTCGGAACGGGGGCGATCTCCGCCTCTTCATCCACCAGCGCGATCTTCAGCACCGCCTTCTTCTCGACGCGATAACTGTCCATGTCGATGGCTTCGAGGATCCCCTTGGCCAGATCCTCCTCCCGCGGCGCAGGCAGCTTGGGGATGAGCAGATTGAGCACGATCGAGAGCTTCTCCCACTCGGCATTGCTGTAGGGGATCACCGACGAGAGGAAATCGTAGGTCCGGCAGAACACCTTGGCCCTCCCCTTGAAGCCCACCTGGCCATCCTCGTCGAATCTGTCCACATAGATGGCCACACACGCATCGAGGATAGGGTCGAGCCGATCGCGGTCCGCGCCGCTCAGGAACAACTCCACCACCTGCTGAACCTGCTCCGGCGAATACACCTGCGCGGCATCCAGCGACGTCTTCAGGTCGTGCAGCTTGTTCGGATCCGTCTCCTCGGCGAGCAGCGTGGTGCGGTAATAGTCCTGGAACGCGAAGGTGATCGCCTCGCTGTTGTTCTGGAAGTCGAGCACGAAGCAGTCGTGCTTCTGCGGGTGCGCGCGGTTCAGCCGTGACAGGGTCTGCACGGCCTTGATGCCCGAGAGCGGCTTGTCCACGTACATCGTGTGCAACAGCGGCTCGTCGTAGCCGGTCTGGAACTTGTCGGCGCAGATCAGGAAGCGGTAGGGGTCGGTCTGGATCTTGGCAGCGATCTCCCCGCTCGAAAACCCGTTGAGAGACACCTCGCTGACCCTCGCGCCGCCGTGGTCGTGATCGCCGGAGAAGGCGACGATCGCCTGATACGGGCTCTTGCGCTCCACCAGGTAGGTCCTGAACGCATGGTAGTACTGGATCGCCCGTTCAATCCCGCTGGTGACCACCATCGCCCGCGCCAGCCCGCCGATCTTGCCGGCGGCGAGCACCTGCTCGTGAAAGTGGTCCACCATGATCTCGGCCTTGAGCCGGATCGCGTGGTCATGGCTCTCGACATACCGGCGCAGCTTCTTCCTCGCCCTCTTGGTGTCGAACTCCGGGTCGCCTTCGATCTTCTTGACCAGCTTGTAGTAACTGTCCACCGGCGTGTAGCTCTTGAGCACATCGAGGATGAAGCGTTCCTCGATCGCCTGCTTCATCGTGTAGCCGTGGAAGGGCCGGTGCTTGACCTTCCCCTCGGCGTCGGCCGGTAGCACCTCGCCGAACATCTCCAGCGTCTTGTTTTTGGGCGTGGCGGTGAAGGCAAAGTAGCTGGCGTTGGTCAGCATCTTGCGCGCCGCCATGCGCTTGGCGAGCGCTTCGTTCACCGTGTCCTCGGGGTCGGGCCCCGCGTCGTCGTCCTCCGTCTGTCCGCCGAGCGCCTGGCTCATCGCCGCGGAGGTCTTGCCCCCCTGGCTCGAGTGCGCCTCGTCGATGACGATAGCGAAAGTCTTGCCCCCCTCGCCGGCGATCTCGTCGAGGATGAAGGGGAATTTCTGGACCGTCGAGACGATGATCTTTTTCCCTTCCTCGATGAACTTGCGCAGGTCGCCGGACCGCTCGGCGTGTCCCACGGTCGAGCCCACCTGCATGAACTGCTTGATGGTCGTCTGGATCTGGTCATCGAGAAGGCGCCGGTCGGTGACCACGATGACCGAGTCGAAGACCTCCTTGCCTTCGCGCTTGAGACCGATGAGCTGGTGCGCGAGCCAGGCGATGGAGTTCGACTTGCCGCTGCCCGCGGAGTGCTGGATCAGGTAGCGCTTCCCCGCGCCGTGGGCGCGCACATCGGCCAGCGCCTGCCGCACTACGCCAAGCTGGTGGTAACGCGGCCACACCTGCTTGCGCTTCCTCCGGCCCGTGCGCGGGTCCTTCTCCTCGACGATCTGGGCGTAGTTCTCGAGGATGTTGGTCAGCCCGGCCGGGGTGAGCACTTCCTGCCAGAGGTAGGCTGACTTGAGCCCGTATGGGTTGGGTGGATTGCCCGCGCCGTCGTTGTACCCCTTGTTGAAGGGCAGGAACCACGAGCGCTTCCCCGCCAGCTCGGTGCACATCCGCACCTCGCTGTCGTCCACCGCGAGGTGGACGACGCAGCGACCGAACTCGAACAGCCTCTCGCGCGGGTCGCGGTCGCGCCTGTACTGCTCCACCGCGTCCTCGACGGTCTGCTTGGTGAGGCTATTCTTCAGCTCAAAGGTGGCGATGGGCAGGCCGTTGATGAACAGGCCCAGGTCGAGCGCGCGCCGCATCTCGTCCATGCTGTAGGCGAGCTGGCGCGTGATCGAGAAGCGGTTCTGTTCGTGCAGCGCCTCGGCCTTGGCATTGCCCAGGGATGGCGTGCCGTAGAACAGGTCGAAGTGCACCGGTCCGTGCGCCACGCCCTTGCGCAGCACATCGATGACGCCGCGCTTGCCGATCTCGGCCGAGAGACGGGCGAGGAACTTGAGGCGGTTGATGTCCCTGGCGTCGCCCGCGTAGGCCAGCGCCAGCTTCTTGAACGCTTCGGGCTGGGTGGCACGCAGGAAGGCGAAGAGCTGCGGCACGTCGAGCGCGTGGGCGCGGTCGTAGTCCTTGGCGCTGCCAGCGGTGTAGCCGGTGCCGCCGTACGGCGGTGGTCGTTCGGCGACCATCTTGGGCATGACGGCGAGGCCGTCCGTGCCGGTCATGTGCCGCATGATGAGCGATTCAAGGCCCTTCTCGCTGGTGTCGGTGGTCATGCCTCAGTGCTCCCGAAGCGCCCCTTCGGGGCTCGGATCAAACAACCATCAAGCAATGGCCGTTGCTCCACGCCCTTTTTACGCAACAGCTTGAGCAGGTAGGTGGCCAAAAGCGGACCCGTCCAGGGGCTTCCCATCAAACACCCTCGACCGGACCCCGTTGAGGGGCGGCCCAAGACGGCAGGTAAGTGCGGGTCCGGGTCCCAACCTGGGGGTCTCGAACAACAATCATCCGCGCCTCCACCGCCTCATTGAGCAGGCGTGAAGCCGTCGCGGCGTTCCTCTCCTCGATTCCAAAACGCTCGCGGACAGAAGTGTTGGTCATCGGCTGTCGCATCACGTACCGAAGGCAAGCATGCAAGTAACAGGCCCGGACTCGATCCGCTTTGTCCATAGCGGTGAGATCCTTGTGGGCGAAAAGTACAGCCCGCGTGAACCCCTCGGGCACCTCGAAGAGCGGCGCTGGGAGCTGAAACAGTTCCACCTGAAAGACCACCTTGTCGATCCCGCTGCCACGCTCCTCGCAGATCCCGAACCGCCGCATCAGAGAGGCCAATGCTTCGTTGCGGGATCTGGGCGGCGAATCCACAAACCGGTCGGTCGCAACAAGCGACTCCCCGGGGTTCGTGATCTCGATGCGGTCATCGAAGATCTCCACCATCGGTCCAGCGCCGGTGACGAATAGATCCTGGTGAATGAGCGCGTTGGCCACGAGCTCACGCACTGCGAGTTCCGGGAACATCGGCACCGTGCTGCGCAGAGCCTGGCCGATAACCTCATTGGCCGGGAGAAGGCCGTTGATGAAGCCGATCAGCCCCTCGAAGCCGCAGGCATATCCCCTGGTGCCGGCCTGTTCCTTGAGCGTTGCGATGCGACCAGCACCATGGTACTGGATGACACGCACAGCCTTGCGCTCCAGAGCGCGGAAATCGGAAAGGCGCTTTGCGAAAAGAATCGCCCCAAGGTTGGTCACGTCCCAGCCGCCCGCCTCGCACTGCCGGATCAGTCCGTCCCGATCCAGCGCAGCCAAGATGGCGTCGCGGTCGGCTGGCAGCGGCTGCCCCAACAGATCGAAGTAGGCCGGGTACTCGAGCAGACGCAGCACTTCATCGTCGTCTACTCGTTCGATCGCAGTGAGCACCTCGAAGGGTGTCTGGTCGAAGGTGCGCCAGAGATCCCTCTCGCGGTCCGGTGCATCCTTGAGCGACTTCTTCACGGTACCCACTCGGATGAATTCATCGCCTCGAAACCGTACCGGGTGGCGGAATGCTCGCGCGACCTCGAGAAGCACCACCTGCAGACCATCTACGACGACCTCATGAAAGCGAAAATGGATCTTTGGCGTCAGCTGTCGTAGCAGCCAATTCTCGAGCGGTTCGTTGCCCTTCTTCTCGGCGATGGGCGAAAAATGGGTGCCGACGACGGAATGCTCCGCGTCCTCTATGCCCCAGACGAGGTATCCCTGAGCCTTGCCGTTCAATGCCGCTGCATTGCCCAATGCCGACAGGTATTCACCGATCTCCTGTGGATCGGAGTTGTTGACCTTGAACTCGACCCACTCGGTCTCACGCGGCAGCTTACACAGCTCGCGCACCAGCCCGGCGAGGTAGTCATTATCACGTTCGGAGGTCACGACTCGGTGTCCTTGGTTACGGCGTCGACTTCTTCACCCTCGTATTCCTCGGCGTCGGCGACTGTATCGGTCGTGTCGTGCAGCTCATCCTCCTCGCGCTCACCCTGTGGGTCCGTAGCCGCCTCGCGCACGTCGAGTTTGCCGGTCACCACATCGGCGACGAGCCGAGCGCGGTATTCGCGGAGAAGTTCGATCTCGCGTTCGAGGCGGGAGATGGCGGTGTCAACAGGCGCAAGCTCGTCCTGGCAAGCTCCGAGAATGCAGAGCTGTTCAGCCACTGATGGTAGAGGAATGCGGAGATTCGCGAGGGTGCCCGTATTGTAGTGTGCCTGGATCGCACCCACAGAATTGAACGCAATGTCGGCCTTCGCCACGTAGGAGCGGAAGTACATCAACAGGTATTCGCTTAGCAATCGCTGTGACTTTCGGATGATCAGCAGGTCAATGCAGTTCGCTCCGTCAAAAGCTGGCGGGACGACTACGGCAACTCCCGTCCGTCCTGTTCGAACGACTACGACATCGCCTTCGCTCAGTTGGGACTTGCGATTGGCCCGGTGACCTTCGTCGGTGATAAACACCATCTGGTCGGTCGTAATGACCCCGCTAGAAGTATTGAGGGAGCGCAGACTGGGCACACCTCTCAGAGCGTAGAGGCGCGCAGGTTGGATCACGATTCCCACGGTGATCTGCGGAGACAGATGTTTCAGCTTCGTCACCTCCCAGTATTGCGGAATGTCGCCGAGCCAGGGGATGCCGGAGGGTTTGAGGGGGACGGAGGTGTAGAGGCCGCGGGTGACCGCACGGTGGATGATGGCCTGCTTCTGCTCGGTGAGCAGCGCGATCACCTTCCGCTTCGCCCGGATCGCCCGCTCCAGCCGCCCGTTCGCCCAGTCCAGAAACCGCACAATCGCTCCCTGCTCGGAGGGTGGGGGAAGCGGGATAGCAACCCCTTGGATCGCTCCGTGCGACAGCCCGTAACGAGTAACTCCATTTGCCTCGACATGGAACTGCGCGGCGATGAAATGGCACTCGAGCGCCCGATGCAGAAACGCCCCATGCAAACCGGGTCGGGAGCGGAGAATCGCAAGGTGGTAGCCGCAGACCAAGTCTGGCGCCTCGCATTCGACGAGCGCTGGCACGCCGATGTCGTTCCACTGCTCCGAGTCCTTCGTGATGAGAACATCCCCTTTACGAAGGCCAAACCGGATCCGCTCGTCCTCACTCGCGCTTGCCGTCATGAAGCGCGTTGATTCGCGAATGCGCTCGTTCTTGTAGACCTCCACGTAGTTGCACAGCCGAACCGGTGTCTCGCCCGGCTTCGTGTGTTTGTCGACGTTGCTCACTCGCATGTCGCACGCGTGCCGCAAGCGACGTGTCTCCCAATGCCCCGGCATCCGCCCGAGCCATGGCAGCCCCGACTCCTTGTATTCCGCATAGGGCCTGAGGTCGGCGATCATGGCTGGCCTGCCTGTTCATCGCTGTCCCAGTATTCGCGATAGGCATTGATGTAGTGGGCCGTGGCCGCGGGATCGATGTTCCAATAGTGACGGCAGAGCTGCTTGTACATCTCCAGCACGGGTTCGTGGCCGCAGAAGTCGAGCAGGCGATCCAGCGTGTGCTCGATGTGCCGGACCTCGCGACTGTGGGTGAGCAGGATGTCGTCAACCACCGGCTTGTACTGCTGCGCAGCTTGCTGCTGAAGATCACGCACGCCCTGAGCGAGGCTGATGATCGCCTTGGACGCGGCGTCGTAGGTGTTCATCGCCGGCCTTCCGGGTTGGGGAGTCGCCTGGCCGCCTGCTCCCGCGCATGTTCGATGGCCTGGTGCAGCCGGGCGCGGAGCAGCGGCAGCGGCGGCAGTTCCGTGAGGTACTCGCTGACGCGGATGGATTTGGCATCGAGCTCGAGCAGCTCCACCTGCTCGGCATCGGCGGAGGCGCACAGGATGAGTCCGATCGGGGCTTCCTCGCCCGCAGCGCGCTCGTGCTTGTCCAGCCAGCGCAGGTACAGCTCCATCTGGCCAACATGCGCAGGCTGGAACGACTCCAGTTTCAATTCGACGGCAATCAGCCTGTGGAGGTGGCGATGGAAGAAGAGCAAGTCGAGGTGAAAATCGTCCTTACCCACGCTCATGCGCTTCTGACGCGCGACGAAGGCGAAGCCCGAGCCCAGCTCCAGCAGGACGCCCTCGATCTCCCTCAGGATGGCGCTCTCGAGATCGCGCTCGCTGTACGCCCCCGTGAGCCCCAGCAGGTCGAGAAGGTACGGGTCGCGAAAGACGGTGTCGGGGCTCATCTGGCCGTCCCGGAGCTTGGCGATCTCCGCCGAGATGACTGCTTTCGGTTTTCTCGACAGCGCGGTGCGCTGGAACAACATGCCGCCGATCTTCTGCCGGAGCGTGCGCACGTCCCAACGCTCGATGCGGCACATTTCGGCGTAAAAATCGCGGGCCAGCGGGTCCTTGATCGGGAGCAGCTCGATGAAGTGGCTCCAGCTCAATTGTGTCGACAGCGTCGACACAATCTCCTGGTCCGTGAAGCCCTGACAGAACTGAATGGCGCGATAGAGCGAGCGGAGGGTAAAGGCCTGCCCGAACTCGATGGTCAACTGTCGTGACACGGTCGCGAGAATTCGTTTTCCGTACTGCGCCCGCTCATCCTGAAGGCTCTCGACGAGGAGTCGGCGCCCCAGATGCCAGTACAGCAGCGTCGTGGTCGAATTCGCCACCGTGGCAATCCGCTGGCGGGCGGACTGGATCAGTTCTCTCAAGTCCGTGAGGAGTGCCGCCTCATCAACGATGGCAGCCACCTCTGTCCCGGCGGCGTGGCCGGGGTGTTTACGCCTCCCGGACTGTAGCGCGGTGGGCCTGGGCTTCTTGGGTGAACGGGCGGCTTTCCGTTTCACGGCTTGGCGCCCACCTTCAGCAATCCATCCAGCAGTCCCTCGGCCTCTTTCTCGATGGCCAGGATATCGGCGCTGATCTCCTCGAGCGTGCGCAGCGGCTGCGGCTTGTAGAAGTGCCGCGTGAAGCTCACCTCGTAGCCGATCTTGGTGGCGTCCTCCTTGATCCAGGCGTCTGGCGTGTAGGGCAGCACCTCGCGGCGGATGAAGGCCTCGATGCCCTCCTTCGCCGAGGCTCCGGAGGCCAGGCCGCCGGAGTTCCCAGGTGCCGGCGCTTACAGGAAGGGGATTTGCTCGGTGTCGCGCAGGTCGGAGTCGGGCTCGTACTCGACAATCACGGGCCTGCCGTCCAGCGTCGTCGCGAAGAGGCCGCGCAACGGGTCGGCCTTTGCCTTGCCGGCCTTGTGAACCCTGGCAATGACCGGCGGCGCGGTCTCCACGCGCCAGCTCACGGCCTTGAGGATCTGCTTCTGGTCGGCGGCGGGGAGCTTGATACTCGCCACTTCGAGCGCGGCATCCACGCGGACGCGGAAGGTGTTGTGGTCCTCGTGGAGCGTGTCGCCCAGCGCCGCGCGCAGCGTCGTGGCTACTTCGACAAGGCGGCCGTCGCGCTCCCAGGTCTTGGGGTCGAGCAGTTTCTTTCTCTTCTTTTCGGGCAGGCCCTTCTTGGTGCTGCCGCCCTCGTCGTCATCGCCTTCATCCTCGTCGCTGCCCCAATCGGCGAGCCGCTTTTCCAGCGCGGCGGAGACCTTGCCGAAGTTGCTGAAGAGCGCGTCGCCGAACTCATCGTTGAGCGTGGCGCGCAGGTCCTCGTCACCCGAGGTGAAGCGCAGCGTCTCGATGGCCTTGAGGGTGAGCTGGCTGTGCAGGCGCAGCGGGCGCTCGACCGTCACCTTCCAGTAGCCGAAGGCGGCGTTGGGGAAGATCTTGGACTCGGGCGTTTCCTTGAAGTCGAGGAAGGTGCCGCTGATGCGCTCGATGTCCTCGGACGAGAGTTCGCAGTTCTTCTTGCCGAGGTTCTTGCGCAGCGGCTTGAACCACTGCGTCGCGTCGATGAGCTGCACCTGCCCCTGGCGGTGCGTCGGCTTCTTGTTCGACAGCACCCAGATGTAGGTCGCAATTCCCGTGTTGTAGAAGAGGTTGAGTGGTAACGCGACGATAGCCTCCAGCCAGTCGTTCTCGATCAACCAGCGGCGGATGTTGCTCTCGCCCTGCCCCGCGTCGCCGGTGAAGAGCGACGAGCCGTTGTGGACTTCGGCGATGCGGCTGCCGACGGCGGACTTGGCGTTCATCTTCGACGCCATGTTGGCGAGGAAGAGCATCTGGCCGTCGCTGGAGCGCGTGACGAGCGACAGCTCCTCTCCCTTGTGCATCACCTTGAAGCGCGGGTCGCGCATCCCATCCTTGCCGCCCATCGCCTCGAGGTCCTTCTTCCAGCTCTTCCCGTAGGGTGGATTGGCGAGCATGAAGTCGAACTCTTGCGCCGGGAAAGCGTCGTGAGAAAGCGTGGACCATTCCGCGCCGCCGACGATGTGGTCGGCGCTCTCGCCTTCGCCCTTCAACAGCATGTCCGCCTTGCAGACGGCGTAGGTCTCGGGGTTGATCTCCTGGCCATAGAGCAGGCACTTGACCTGCTGGCTGCGCTTGACCCCGATCATCGTGAGCGTCTCCTCCCCCACGGTGAGCATGCCGCCCGTGCCGCAAGCGCAGTCGTAGAGCAGGTAGGTGCCGGACTTGATCTCGGCCTTGATGGGCAGAAACACGAGGTTCGCCATCAGTCGCACGGCGTCGCGCGGCGTCCAGTGCTCGCCCGCCTCCTCGTTGTTCTCCTCGTTGAACTTCCGGACCAACTCCTCGAAGACCGTCCCCATCGAGTGGTTGTCGATGCCGGCCGGCGAGAGATCGATGTCGGGGTCG
>Ga0184629_10000351_pt1 | contig 20428 bp, 7 predicted proteins | sample PLM4_32_b1_FD_133158 | JGI IMG/M metagenome (GOLD analysis project Ga0184629, IMG submission 133158) | Groundwater sediment microbial communities from an aquifer in East River, Colorado, USA - PLM4_32_b1 | ecosystem: Environmental > Terrestrial > Soil > Riparian zone | place: USA: East River...
CAGCGACCACTGACCGGCGCGCCGCGCGCGATCCCCGACCACGACGCGCGAGAAGCTCGCGCCGGAGTTGCCGCCGCAAAACAGGGAAACCTGCCCTGAGGTCATCGCCGTATCGATCACCGAGAAGAGCTGCGTACCGTCGAGGAATCCGGTGAGTCTGGTGCCCTCCGCTCGCAGTGTGACCTCAACAGTCTGCATCAGCGCAAAGCTCACCGTTCCGCTCCACAGCGTCGTGATCGCGCCCCCGACCACCTTCAGCAGGATCGCCTGCCCGGTCGAGCCGTTGAGCGAGAACCGGTAGGCGTTGCTCACGTCGGTCCAGCGGAAGGCGACGCCGAGGAACCCGGCCGCGTCGCTCCCGAGCCGCACCGAGATCTCCGCGTCGGTCCACGAATCGCTCGCCAGGACGGCAAAGGTCGCGGCCTTGTCGGGGACGGCGGGATCGGAGGAGGCGATTGCCGACGTCTGGGTGAGCACGCCGCCGCTCGCGGTCCACATGGAGGGCTCCACCGTGGCGACCGTGCCGAAGACGGGCTCGAATTCGGAGACATCTTCGAAGACGGACTGGTACTGCAGCGAAGGCGCTTCCAGCGCCTCGACCAACAGCTCCGAGAAGTGGGCACCAGTCTTGAGCTCGGAGTAAAGCGCCACGCCGCCGGAACTGATCGCCGGACCGGTTGGGATGCCCGTGTCCCGAACCACGGCGACCAGAGCATCATCGAGATAGAACAAGAGGCGATCGCCGGTGGCGTCGATCGACAATTTGTAAAGACGCCCCGTCGTGACCGGGAAGACAGTGGGGCTTCCCGGGGGAGGGTACAGAGTCGTCGGGACTCCGCCGGAAACCTTGAGAATCGTCCGGGCGTCTGTCTTGATGGGATCCAGCAGGCACGCATAGTAGTTGTCAGGATCCTGATACCGCACCGCCACGCCGAATGCGCCGTCCCCGTCGGATTTCACGACAGCCGTGACCCGCACGTCGTTCCAGGCGGCGGTGCGCGGAGATGCGAAGCTCTCTCCCACCCCCGACCCTTTGGTGTGCGCGATCTCGCTCGAACCGGAGCTCCATCCCGTGGGAGCCCCGGCTCCCCTGTTGGCGATCGTGTAGTGATCGAGGGCGTTCGGCCCGAAGCTCTCGCGGAAGAGCCGCCCGGAATCAGGCCCGTCGAAGTCGTCGCGAAGAAGGACCTGCGCTCCAGCCGGCTCCTCGAGCGGTCCCGGTGCCAGGAGCGCTTCGACGCGGGAGCCCGAGGGGTTCATGTCGGATCGTGTGACGAGCGTCACCGTCTCCTCTGCAGGCTGAAGGCCCGCGAAGGTCGCCTCCATCAGCTTGAGCATACCCGGCACGCGCGCGGGCGCGGCCGCCGGCGTATCCGCCCGTCGCACGACGAGCGCGGTGCGCGTCCAGTCGATCGGCTCGGGGCCTCGAACGAGCAGCGCGCGGAGCTGGCCGGCCACCTCCAGGCGCGTGACCTCGACCTGTGGCGTGTCTTGCTGCGCCGCCTGGCCTAGCACCGCCACGGCGAAAACTTCGTAGGCTCGCGATTCGCCGTCGGTTACGGGGGCCATCGGGAGCACGGCGACGGGGGCGGCGGCCGCGACGCCCTGCTCGATGGAAGTCTCGCTGAAATCGTACACCCGGATGTCGCGGAAACGGGCAGCGGTGTTCTGCCATGCGTACAGCCCGATTCCGCCGGTGACGAAGGTGGCGTCCTCGACGTCGAAGACCAGCACGCCGTCCTGGTAGACACGCAGGGATGGTCCGATGGCCTGCACCGTGACAACCGTGTCCGTGCCTGGGGTGAGCGTGACAGCATCCTCCGCCAGGATGGTATGCACGCCTGGGCTCGCGGCGTCTCCGACCCGCACGAGCCGCCGGTACTGCAGGGAGGGGTCCATGGAGAACCGGTAGTAGCGGCCCGAGTCGACCACCCGCATGACCACGCCGATGGCGCCGGTCGCACCGGTGCGCAGCGTCACCGAGAATCGATAGTCGGTCCAGTTGGCGGGCTGGAACGGATCCGTCGGAGGCCGCATCGGATCTCCGCCGCGCAGCAGCATCGTGCCAGGTTTTACGGGATCGCTGCCGGAAGGCGAGCCTCCGCCCGCCGACGAGGTCTGCTCGATGAACCGGCTCGACGGCGCACCTCCCTCGCCGGTCGTCCACGCCGACGCGCCGGCGTCGTCCTGAACACTCCAGAGAGGAACCTCGCCGGCATTCGCGCTGGCGCCCACGCCGGCGCTCCTGAAGTCCTCGAGCAGGAGCAGGGCCACTCCAACCGGAGCCGGCCAGATCTCGTCTTGGAAGCTGTGCAAGTGCTGAACGAAGGTGGCGAACCCGGACGTCGTGAAGGTGAACCTATAGGCGTTCACCGAGGTCGCGCTGAAATCATCCACCCGCGCATCACTGAAGCGGGCCTCTGGGTTTTGCCATGCGTACAGTGCGATTCCGCCGGTGGTGAAGGTGGCGTCCACGACGTCGAACACCAACGCCCCATCCTGGTAGACGCGAAGGGAAGGTCCGATGGCTTCCACGGTGACGACGACGTCGATGCCGGGCTGGAGCGTGACGGCATCCTCCGCCAGGATGGTATGCACGCCGGGGCTTGCGGCGTCTCCAACCCGCACGAACCGCCGGTACCGCAACGATCGATCCAGGGAGAACCGGTAGTAGCGCTGGGAATCCACCCTCCGCACGATCACGCCGATGGAGCCGGTCGCGCCAGTGCGGAGAGTCACCGTGAATCGATAGTCGCTCCAGGCGCCTGCGTTCGAGCGCAGCAGCATCGTCCCCGGCTTAACGGGATCGTTCCCTGCCGGCGAGCCTCCTCCCACGCTTGAGGTCTGCATCAGGAAACGGCTGGGCGGGGAACCCTCCTCGCCAATCACCCAGACCGATGTTCCGGCGTCGTCCTGGACGGTCCAGCGGGGAACGGCTCCTGCGTTCGCGCTGGCGCCGGCGGCGGCTGCTGTGAAATCCTCGTGCAGGAGCAGCGGGGCGAACCGCGCCTCGTAGACCGTGTCGGCATTGAGCACGAGACCGTCGGCCTCGGTGGTCAGCTTGGCGTCGGGAGGAACCCAGGCGGTGTCGATGCTCCGCAGGCAGTCGGAGGCGTTGAAGATGGTGATCCATCGAAGCTCTCCCGAATCGAGCAACGGGCCCTCGCCGCGGCGCCACCGGTTCGCCAGCGCGATGAGCCCTCCACGGGCGTCGCGCACGGGCTGGCTGTTCCTGTCATACAGGTAGAGCCCGAGGTCGCGGCCCTCGAGGCGATACATCGCGTCGACATAGTCCTCGTTGAACTGCGCGCCCACGTCGTAGGCGCGGTAGACCGGCCGCGGAAGCGGCGGCTTCTCTCCGGGCGCGGGCACCGTCGCCGGGATCGTCTGCCGCACATAAGGCGCCAGGGTGTCGAGGGCGCTGTTGAGAACGCCGGGAATGGGATTGCCGTTGGCGTCCAGCCTCGTGACCTTGTCCTGATTGGGCATGTCCTGGGGAATCGACAGGTTCGCCAGGGCCGGCGGCCCGTCGGTCTGAAAGTGCGCGTACTTGGTTGCCTCGAGTGTCTGCGGCCCGCCCATTGCCAGGCCACTTCGTCCGGTAGCCACCCGCTTGGTGCGGATCGCCAGGCGATAGACGGTGTGTGGTTCGAGGACCGGTGCGATGTCGGCCCACCGCGCCCGCGCTTCCAGAAGATGCTGCGTGGCACGCTGGGCCGGCGTCAGCGTGGCCGGATCGGGTGGAAGCGTGACGCACGCCTGCAGGAGACAGACCGGAGTGGGGCCCGTGATGACCAGATCGACCAGATCCTCGTTGAGCGTCCCAGTGTCCAGCACGTGGTTCTGCACGGTAAACGGACCGTAGACGGCGCCCTGGGCGCCATGCGCCGTCGCCTGCGCCAGGGACACCGTCACGCCGTCAAAGCAGATGCGGTGCAGGGTGGTGCCCGAAGACGCCGCGGTCGTCACGACTACCTTTGCGATCGGCCCGTGCGGGAACCGCGCCGTTGTCTGGTGCTGGGTGGCGTTCACGGTGACTCTGCCGACCATCTGCCCGGTCGCCTTGAACGCCTCGATGACCGCCGGCGGGGTTGCGCACGTGATGGAAAGCTCCGCGAAGCTGGATGGTTGGGGCAGGGTGATGGTCAGCTCCGCCCGGCAGTCCAGCCCCGAGACGAGACCTGTGGTCGTCGTTGCCAGGATGATGGAATTGCTGGACGAAGGGACGCCGCCGGACTTCGCAAGAAAGGTCACGCCATTCTCGACGTAGGGATTGGCGAGCCCTCCCACGGCGGGGCGCCCCGTGAAGTCGACGCATCGCTCGGGGTCGTCGCCGACGATCACGGTCACGCGGGTGGCGCCGCTCGGCAGCGTCAGCGTGATCCGGTTGGGGGTGGCGTTGCCCTGAGGGTCCAGCGCGTTGGCGGGAAACCACAGAGCCACCGTGAGCCCCTGCACGGCACCGACGGTCTTCGACACCGGCGGGACCAGCCACGAGATGGCGAGGCCCGGTATGGCCGGACGCGAGAGCGGTGGAGGCTCCGCGAGATCGTCGGGCGTGAGGTCCTCGAAGGTGCAGCACAGCACGCGATCGGTCAGCGGCTCGCAGTGGGGATAGTCGGTGTAGCGGATGCCGAAGCCGTCATCCCAGGCGCCGCCGGTGCGACGCGTGTAGTCGAACGGCGTCTTGGACCAGAGCCAAAGCTTCGTCTGGCCCACCTGCCCTCCGTCACCGTCGGGAAGCGCCGGCACCGGCGCCCACGAGCCGAACAGCGTCGGGATGCCGGTCGGGTTCGCATCCGTGCCCTTGCGCGCGATCAAAGACCAGCTCGTGCCCATCTGCTTGAATAGCCCGATTTCCTCCAGGCTGTAGCGCACGTCGAAGGGTGAGCCGGAACTCGCCGGATCGCCTATCCTCTCCGCGGCCGGTACGACGGCCTGCCCGTTCACGCCGACCTGCGCCTCGTCGTGGACCGGTCGCGCGAAAGTGAGGTGCGGCCGGCAGTCAAGCGGCACGAAGGGAATCACGGCGGGCGTCTCCGACAGCACCAGGGGCCAGCTCGTGGTGACTTTGAAGTGCTCCACGGCGACTTCCTTGAGCGGCTCCGGCAAGGCAAGGGGATCGTTCGACAAGTTAATCGGCCTCGGCCCCCACTTCAGACTCACGTCGACGGAGACGTCCTCGAGCGGCCACGGGAGGCTCAGCCCAACGCTCAGCGTACCGCTCACCTGGAACGGCTCAAATACGTCCGCTGCGAGACATGCGTCGATGGTGAGGCCGGCGCTGAAACCAAACACGGCGATCTCGGCGCTGCCGTGCATGCAGAGATCCCCGTGGAGCTGCGCGGGGCGCCAGCTCACCGAGGCGTTCCCTTCGATCCACGCCTCGAGCGAGAGGCTCACCGGACCGAACTTCCAGTCCCGGTCGAATCCGATCCACGCCCCCATCGCGAGCTGCCGCGCGTTGAGCATAAAGTAGGCGTTGGCCTGAAACAGCTTTGCCAGGGAGGCGCGGATGCGGCGCTCCTGGGGCGTTCGCTCGCCGACGTAGAGATGCCAAAGTGTCGGGTCGTGGAAGCTGAAGAAGGCCTCCGCGCTCCCACGGATGTCGATCAGCTTTCCGCCCGGATCGTCGTAGGCATAGCGAGCGTCCAGGCCGATCAGCAAGGTTCCCGCCCTGCCGTCCAGGACGGCGAGCGCCCGAAAGTTCGGTTCGGCGCCCGAAAGCTTCTCGCGATCCTCGAGGAGATTCGCCGCGCCCTGCAGCAGCAGGATCGGTCCAGGGAGGACGATGACGAACAGGAATCGGCCGTTGAAGGCATGACCATTGTCGGAGGCCGTGCCCACCGTGACACCGGCGCCCAGAGCAAAGCTCCCGGACTTCGATCTCCATTTGGCGAGCTTCTCCACACCGACCGCCGGGCTCTTGTGGTACCAGTCGGCGCCACTGCTGCGATACCAATCTTCGTTCGCCGCCTTGTCCGGCTCCATCCGCATCGCAACCAGACCGGCGAATCCATAGATGGCCACGCCGGTGGACAGAAGCGGGATGCCCGCCGGCAAGTCGATGGCGAGGAACAGAGCGCCGTAATTGACGCCCGCACTGGACCCGAAGACCAGCTCTCCGTCGATCTCCATGTCCAGCGCCAGCAGGTTCAGCGTCAATGCTCCGTCAAACTGGTGGCCTCCGGTGCTAAGCTCTCGGTAGCTGACGAACCCCTTGAACCGCAGCGTGTCGGGAATCTCGAATTCCACACCCACACCCTTGAACGAGAGCTTCGGTGTGCCCGTGTCGTACCAGGTGATGCGCAGACCCTCGACCGAGGCGCCTGCCTGGATTCCATCGACGAACTTGATCCCGCCGGAGAACCCAATCCACTTGCCCTTGCCGTCGTCCGTCTTTCCGAATCCCAGCTTCGTGATTTCCATCTGGAAGCCGTGGAAGTTGAGGCTGTACTGGTCCGGAAGATCCAGCCAGCCTCCCTCGAGCCGCACGTTACCGTCCGAGTCGATGGCCAGCTCGTTGACGCGGAAGGACGGCCAGGAAAGGTCGCCGACATCGGGCTTGATTTCGCCGCTGACCTTGATGCTGAACACTCCCTCATCGTGTTCGATACCGATACTGTCAAGTGTGGCCGACAGGAGGCCCGCCTTGCTGAGCGTGATTAATCCATTGGGCCGATCGATCGCCACCGTGAACTTCCCATCGACGGCGAACCCGATGTCGAGCTCCAGCGGGTCGTCGGTGTCGTCGAAAAATGGCAGCTTGCTCTTGGCCTTGACGCCGCCACCCACCGGAATGTTCTGTTGCAATGTCAATGAGATCTCGCTCACGCCCCCGTCCATGCCAAAAACCCGCCCAACGAGATCCCCGGTGAATCCGCCGTCGACGTAGTCGAGGGCGAAAGTCGCGAGCAACGAACCGCTCACGCCTCCGGAGCCGATGCCGAAGCCGGTGGCGACGATGGCCCCTGAGAACAGGTCAGGAATCCTCAGGGAAGCGTTGTTGATCATGAGGCCCTTCCAGCCTGGCGGCGTCCCGGCGGGGCGGGATCCCGCTCCGGTGATGTTGAGTTCCACGTCAGCCGCCTCGATGATCAGGCCCGTATCTCCGATCATCGTGGGCTCGGAGAGTCGTATGCCGAGGCCTGCGTTGATCTCGATTCTGCCGCTCTGGTCGATCGTGATGGAAGCATTGGCCAGCCCGATCTGCGTAAACTCACGGCCCTCGTCCGGCTCGAAGGTGGCTCTACCGTCCGCATCCCTGACCGTGCGATAGGGGCGCAGCAGCTTCGGCGAGAAACGGACCACCAGGTCCGCTGTGAAACCAACGTCGTACCCTCCGGGGTGGGCCGTGAGTTGCACATCGAAACCTCCCGGATTCAATACAAAGCTCACTCCGTTCAATCCAGGAAGGTCGATTACGACGTCGCTGAGCACGGCAATCTTCAGGGCCAGCTGAACCGAGGTTCCCGGCGAGGCTCCGCTCGGCGTAACGTCCTGGGGGGTCGTATCCGTCGGCGGTGGGACAGCGTTCTCATCCTCATACCATTCCAGTTGATTCAGAGCTTCTGCCTCTGACACCTCGGCAGGAGGATTGGGATCGCCAGGCGCGGCTGTCGGCGGAAGGACCGTCAGGGACAGGTTCCTCAGGCCAATCCTGCTCAGCACCCCTTCCAGTTCCGACGCGATCGCGTCGAAGCTCGGCGGGGTTTCGAGGATATCTACGATCCGCGACACGTTCGGCATGGTCGCTGCCTCAACAGGGCACTGTCGTGGTGGCAGCGTTCGACGGTGGATGATTGTCGTGACAGCAGTTGCCGGGCTCCGGAGGCGCAGGCAACGGATCACCATCGGCGTCATGGGTGATGCGCTTGTCCGCAGCCGCCTCGTTAAGGGTCCCCAGCAGGTTCAGGTTGACGTTTTGCACGTTGAGAGTGCGCAACCCCTGAACAGTGTCCGGGTCGCCGCCGGGCTGCAACTCGAACAAGTGCAGGCTCACGAATCCTCCTCCGCCCGCGGCAGCAGCCGCGATACCGCCGAGTTGTGCGTTATAGTTCACGTGCACCGCACCCGAACCGCTGGCCTGCCACGTGTCCACATTGATTCCGTGAAACCCATTCCCCACTGGCGCAGTCATGTTGGGTTGTGCAAGCACCTCTCGAACGATCACGATGTGGCCGATGCCATTGCGTCGTAAGGCGGTCTCACAACTTGCAATACCGTTCACTCCTGCCACAATCGTGTAATTGCTGAATCGCCGTCCGCGAGCCCCTGCTAGGATCAGACAGCGTCCTTCCTGTTGCATCTTGTCGTTCAAGAATTGCTGACGAGAGCCAGCCGCTTGATTCCGGACGTCGTTCTCGATTCTCCAGGCCCACGTTCTCGCGGCGTCATCGCTGACGCCAGTCGCGGCGACCCGGCCCACTGTGCCGGTCACCCGCTGGATTCTGTTGGCGTTCGAATTGGCGTCCAGATAGTGCCAACGGTTCGCGTCCACGGGGTGAACGCAGGCGGCAAACCCTGCGCGGATGGAGATGTCGGCCGAGAAAAGGTTGCATTTGTTGCTTCCGGCAAACGTGGCAGGGTTGAAGGTGCGTGTTACTACCCCGACGACGCGCGAGTGATTGTTGTAGAAGCGATCGGCACCTAGACTTCCGCTGGGCGTCCAGTTGTTGGAATGATTGTTGATCTCCTGGTTGGCCTCCCATTCCACTCGCTTCCACGTGCGCAGTGGCGGGCGGATTAGAAAGCGTTTGGATTCTGGATGCACGGTCCCTTGAGTGGTCCCTCCCAGCTCGTTCAGGCGGACGAGGAGGGGATGATTCACTGCTTCGACAGAGTCGTCGCCAAAGATCAGATGGAACAACTCGCGCGGGTTCATCGGATGAGGGTTATCCGTAGTGTGATCCTGGTAGAGCGCATGCAGCATGAGGAGTCTGCGCGTGTTGTCCATCGGATCAGTCGCGGCGGCGCCGATCACGGCGCCCGCGTCGGCATAGATGGAGTGATCGGGAGTCCCGGCCAGGAATCTCATGATGAACTGCGCTTTGTTCGATTGGATGATTTCCACGGGGAATCTCAGTCCACCTGTGGGCTCCACGCGATTCTCGAGCGAGACGTCAACGGGGGCCGCAACTCCATTGAGTAAGGCTTCCACCTGGGCCCGATCGACGTTCTCATAGACCACTTTCGTCGGGACCGACTGGGCATCTTCCCACCGCCCAAACCAGCCTGGCATGCCGCTAACCAGCGCGGTCCGGTAGAAGGCGAACGTGAGCATTTCGAGGACGAGTCGGTCCTGCCTCCCGTCCGCCGCTGGCTCAAAACTAATCCGCGATTCATCTATGGCATGCACACGGATCAAGGGATCGGGGTAACCGGCCTCGTCGACCAGCCCACCGGCCGGTATCTGGATCTTGACATTCAAGCTGACATCGCTGGTGCGCCCATCCGGCTGGGCCAGCACACTGTAGGTTTCCGTAAAGGTGTACAAGGTTCGATCGATCGCCCGGACGTTCGTCTGGCCGACCGGGATGCTTGCCAAGGGAAGAAACCAATGGCGCCGGGCTGGGGCCGATTTGGAGGTCGCGTCGACAAGGTTCCATGGCACGGCACTAAGCTCCTTGACTAGGGAATCGATACGGTGCGTGCGTGAGTGGACTCCAACACTACGCCTGCGAGGCTGATCATCTTGGCGCGGTAGATCTGTTGCACGGTTGGATCGGCGCGCCGGTCGTATGCCGTGTAGATCCATTCATTACTGTCGGCGTCGAACGCGGGATCGCGCAACCATGACGTGACGCTCTCCCAACCGCCATTTACCTGATGCTGGACGATGGACGCAACCTGGGGCTGCGACGTCTTGAATGTGAACGCAACCGCCGGAACGAGGCCCGCCTGAGGATCTGGCCACGGGCGCTCGGTTCCATCATCGTCGAGTTTGATCCATTCGGACCTCACCCAGGCAGGCTCCGCAGGCGCGCTGTAGTCGTACGCCCGCGCTATCACGGTCGTCGATGGGGGGGAGATGTTGCCTCCGACGTCGACCGCCAGCAGCCGGTAATAGAGATTCACGGCGAATGGCACGCCGTCGATCCACTGGAGCGTCGCGGGCCGTGTCTGGGGATCCCCTTGCGGAACAGTGACCGTGTGCACCAGCGTCATGAGTCGAACGTCGCGCGAGGCATTCTCGGTGTCGGCACGATAAACACGGTACTCCGCTAGGTCGGGCTCGCGATTCGAGGCCCATGAGAGCGTGATCTGGCGCTCCCCTCCCAGCACCTTCGTGATGACCGGCGTGCGCGGCGGGACGACCTTCCGCAGATAGACGGGAGCGCTCGACAGACCCGCGGCGCCGAGGTTGCCGGCGCCATCGACGTAGGCAGCGCGGTAGAAGTAGCGGTTCGAGGCCCGGCCGTAGAGCGTGTCGATGTAGGCGCGCTTTCCGGCGACCGGCATGTATCCAGGCTCGCTGTCCGGACCCGCGCGATCCGGCGAGGTGTCCGGGTCGAGCGGCTGTATGGTGAGCTGGCTGAAGGCGGCCTGGTTGCCCGTCAGACCCGCCAGGATCCGCAGCGCATCGTCGGGCAGCAGGCGGTAAAGCCCCAGCGCTTCCTCAAGGTCGGCGGCGGCGTTCAGGTCGTTCAGCTTGTTGGTCACCTCGGTCCGCTTCGGCGAGTTCCAGCGCGGATCGATCGATTCGTCGGGGAACTCCAGTAGCGTCGGAGCACCGCGCGGCCTCTGCGGCCAGTCGACCTGAAACAAGGTCTCGTCGAGGGCGCGCAGCACGTGCGTCTTGAGATTCGTCGCGGGCTTCCAGCGATAGGTGAAGAACGACTCGCTGTGATAGTCGGCGGGTGAGGCATAGACGCGCTCGGGTTCGGCAAACACTTCGGGCGGAGACGGGGGCGTCCTCAACACTCGAAAGATCGCCGCGGGGGCGCCGACGCGTCCTTCATTACCGGGGCGCCCGCCGAAGTCCCCCGCCGTCGCCCACTTGGGGTCGTCGGCCGTGTGCATCTTGTCGTCGGCAGCGCTGACGCCGACGTGGCCGTAGACGATCGTCTCCGCCGGTGAAGGGACAAACGCGCGCCCGGGTTTCTCCAGTCCCACGCGCGGTGACGGGCCGGCGACGGGCAGGATCACTTCGTAGGAGCGGGCCCCGTCGGCGTCGAGCGGCGGCAGGAAGGGATCGTAATCGACGACGTAGATGCGCTCCTGCCACGCGGTGGGCACGCCGTAGTCGATGAAGAGCGGGCTGCCGATGGCGTAGCCTTGCCGGGGTATGGAGGCGGCCTCATAAGGGCGGTCGAGGCTGAGCTGGGTCGCGGACGCCACCGCGGCGACCTTGTAGGTCGCGAGATCGCCGACGCGCTGAAACCTCTGCCCCATAAGCACCGAGGACCACGACGTCCCCATGCCCACGACGGTGGCCGAGCCCATCGTCACGTCGACCGTCCCAAGCGAGATCACGGGTGGGATCGCGATCGTGCAGGGGCGGTTCGCCTGTGGAGCCTTTCCCTGGGTCGGCCCGAGGTTCCGCACGCACAGCCGCAAGGAGCTGCCGGCGTCGCTGGACAGGATCGGAAAAGACGAAGAGCCGATACGGAGAGCGCCGCCGACATAGCTTCCGGCGGAAGCGGCGTTGGGGATGTCGGTCTGCACGTCGGTGTCGGTCGCGTTCACGGGGGTCACCGAAGTGACCCGCCCGCCCGGGGCGTTGAGACGGCCCGGCCGGTAATAGATGCGGAACTCGCGCGTGTCGGGCGCCTGCTCCCGCTGCGCGCGCGACCACTTCCATGAGACGCGCAGTCCCATCACCGACAGTTGCTCGTCGGGACTCAGTCCGATGAACCACGCCGTGTACTTCGAGTCCTTCAGGAGGAACGGATCGCCCGGATCCAGCGCAGTCGCCTCCACCCCCGTGGGGCTCGGGGGCGGAATCTTGGCGAGGAGCCGTACGGCGTACGGGTGGACGACCGCCGCACCTTGCGACGCGAGGTAATACCAGGGCGGAGGGTCGGGCGCCGGATCCCACTGGTACCACACGGCCGGCGCGCCGTTGGTGGTGTGAATGCCGAAGATGTCGATGCTGTTCAGCTCGTAGGCGTACCATCCGTCCGGCAGGGCGCCGTCGATGGCGTGGAGCCGGAAGGGCGGCCAGGACGCCGACCTCTGCGGCGTGCCCATCTGCGTGGGTATCGTCATGGTGGCACTCACCATGAACGCGCCGGGACCAGGAGACGGCGGCGCGGCGGGACCGGTGTTGCCGAGATCCGCGCGCCAGAGGTTGAACAGCACCGGCGCGCCCCGGCGCAGCGGTCCGCCTGATGCGGGAAGCTCCCACGTCAGGCCTGCGTTGTTGCTCGCGTCGATGATCGTCCCGTTCAGCCTGGCGCGCGTCGCGCCGGGCAGCGCGTACACGCGCGCACCTTGTGGCGGCGCGGCGGGGACGATCGGCCTGGGCCGCAGGTCGTACGCGATCCAGCCATCCAGGCTCGTGAATCCGATCGTCTGAATCTGCGTGAGGACCGTCGCGGAGCTGACCCCACCGGCTCCCGTGTGGTCCGCGACCAGCAGGTAGTCGTAGGTCTGCGTGCTCGAAACCGTGACGGTCTGATCGACCCAGTAGAGGCCGAGCATCTGCGCCACGGCGGGATTCAGCGAGCCGAGGAGCACGAAGTCGAGCGGCTTCTGCGCGGCCATCGATGGCGTTGGATCTTCCAGCGGATCGGGGATCGCGGAGACCACCCGGGTGATGTTCGCCATCGCAGGTCCTGACGGCCCGCCTTCCACCAATCCCAGCAGCAGGTCATCATGCAGCGACGCGAACGCGGGGGTCGCCCAGGTCGATGGAGGTCCGTAGAGCACGCGGCCCAGCGCCACCGATTCGGCAGCGGGCCTGTCGATGGCCGAGGCGCCAGCAGGGTAGTTGAGGTGCGTCACGGGCAGCCGCATCGGATCCGGAAACCCGGGGACCAGAGCCCATCCCGTGACGGCGTCCGAGGCCACCGTGACGTAGCAGACGTCAACCAGTGCGCCGTTCGCCGTCCCGACCGTCACGGCATCCATGGCGTCGACCTTCAGGGCCAGTGAAGCCGTCTGTCCTGGGTCTCCGCTGAGGATTCCCTGAGCGACCTGCACGCCACGCAATAGCCCCGTCACGGTCGCCGTCGACAACGTGGCCGCGCGCTGGTAGGAAACCGTGTGCAGCACCGCCCCCGCGGTGGACGAAGTGATCACTACGCGAGTCAGGGTTCGCGTGAAACGGACCGTGGTCTCGTGCGTGGTCACGCTGACGGTGACGCGGCCGATGCGAACACCTGCCGCGTTGAAGCCCGAGACGACGGCGCCGGCGCCGAGTGACGTCAACGTGACCTCGGCAGAGCTCGACGGCCGAGGCAGATCGATTCGCAGCTCGCCCTGGCAATCCAGTCCCGACACGGATCCAGCGCCTGGCGGTGTGTGTACAACGTGATTGTAGGCGGCCGGGCTTCCGCCGGTTTGGGCCGTGAAGACCGCTCCCTGCTCCGTCAGAGGATTGTCCAGCGTGGCATCGTCCGCGCGGCTCCTGAAGTCGACAAGAACCGTGGCCAGCGGCGTGCCGGGCACGTCGAAAAAGCCGATCGTCACGTCCGCGCGCCGCGCAAGTTGTCCCGCCGGCAGGGCCACCTGCACGTACTGGCGCCCGCCGAGGTCGAACTCGGGCGTGCCGGCGGGCGCGAAACTATCGGCGGTCAGAAGGTTGACGTCACTGCTGACGTCGCCGTTGAGTGTCTGAAGAAGCGCCGTCCCCTGCGGCCCCACCGGCACGGAGCCCAACCCCGCGCTCAGACATGTGGCGGCGCCACGGAGGTGCGGCCTGCGAAACAGGAAGAACCCGTACCATGGAAACGCCAGGTTCCTCGAAGTCGCCCACCTCGCGTGCACGCCGTTCACGAGCGGTGGTTGCAGCGCGTTGGGGGGTGTGTCGTTGGCGACACCCACGGCGGTCATGATGAGGCGCGTGGAGTCCTGCAGCGCCATCGTCTACCGCCCGCACGCGTAAGGCCGGCTCGGGCGGCTCGACCGGGCGGCGGCCTTCACTCGATGTGTACAGACGGTGGACTGACGCATCGGATCGTTTGTCGGGCGCGTAGCGCGCGAGCCCTCAGAAGTAACTTCATCATCAGCGCGCGCGGCGAGACGAGCCTGCTTCACATACGGCGACTCCTTTGTGAGCGCAAGAGCCGAACAGGGGATAGGCAGTCCAACCTGCGCTCTCCGGTATTCTGCACCCGATAAGCCCCGATCTGTCACTGGCGGGGCAGTCCGGACCGGCGAGGGGCAATCACCAGCGCCATGACCGCGGCGCTGTCCATCCATTCTCGCAGCCTCCTTCCGCGTGCAGCCATATCTCCCATGCTCCGATTTCGATGGTAACTCTCGGTACTCCCGGCGATGACTGAACGGGCGGAGTGTACGCCGCCCTCTCGATCCAGACCAGCTGTTTTTCATTCTGAGGCTGCTCACGGCAAGAGCCGTGTGTCTCGTGCGCCTGCGAATGGCGCACGGGGCCTGGACTATTACAACAACGTAAAGAAGATTGGCTATGGAAGATTCGTCACCGGCATGTACGATAGACACGGACTGTATTTGACGAGCGAAATGGTTGATCCGGCCCATCACAGACGGACCAACTCAGCGTCCGTCGTGGGGTACCGAGGATTCCAGCTCGTTGAAGGACAGGCGCGGCCGAGATGAGGGCGCACTGACCCAGCCGCACGACGTCGAGAACCCAGTCGTGCCGACGCGAGGCGATGCCACGAGAGGATCGGCAGGTGGCGTCGCCCGCCGAGGAAGCTGACCTCGAGGCGGGCCTCGTGAAGGATCGTCACGGTCCATCGGCGCCGCCGACGTTGAGCGTCGCACACGAACCAGACGGCTGTCCACCGGAGCGGACAGATCGCGCCTGGCCCCCTCCTTGGAGTTGTACGTATTTGCGTCCTATCTGGGGAACTGTCACAGTCTCATACGACAAAATCCGGTTCGTGATTCCCACCGAGGGTTATCGGACCTGGTGGGAGCACGGCCGAAAACGTGGTAGGCGCAAAGCCTTGCGGGATGGGGCCGCGTGGCAACACGAAGCGTGACCAACGGACTGGACAGATCCCGGCCGGCTCCGGCCCCGGAATTGTACGTATTTGCGTTGCAGTTGGGGAGCCAACCCTTCACTCGGCGTTCCGCTCCCTGTTTACCGGTTGACTCAATGAAGAGGCTGGCCCGTGGCCCGGGTTCCCCGATTCACGTGCCGCGCGCTGAATCACGCCCGACGCGATCTGCGGCTCGTACTCTCCGCGTCAAGCGTCGCGACTCGTTGGCCGCTGCGACCCAAAGTCACCTCGAGGCGCCGTCCCTCTATCACTCGGACCGCTCCCCCTCTCTCGTAAACTCAGTTCAACATGCCGGTCGACGTCGTGGCATACGACAGGCTCGGTCGATTGCGGCTCATCGCCGAGGTGACGAAGAAGCTCGGTGCCACCGCAGACTGGGCCATGCAACTGCGCCATAACCTCGCCGCTCATCGATCACTGCCCACCTCGGACTTTTTCCTCCTCGCCCTAACCGACCGGTTCTTCCTCTGGACGGCTCCGGCGCCCTAGCTGGACCCGAAGGTGCCGGACTACACAATCGACGCCCATCCGATCCTCGACGCGTACCTCGAGGGGGCGAAGCTCTGCCCCGAGGAGGTTGGCGAATCCAGCCTTGAACTTGCCGTGGGCGGATGGTTGGACGACGTGGTGCACACTACGCGAGGTGAGGATCCACCTGACCATTCGCGGGGCTGGCTTGTCGAGTCGGGCCTCTTCGACGCCCTTCATGCTGGCAGGGTTCGGGTGTCTATCTCGTGACGCTCGAATCCGGCGGCGAATCGGCGAGCCGCTAGTTGATCTGGCTCGGCCCGTAGCGCCGGGGCCTCACCTGCCACCGCGCTTCATTTTGGGCTTCACCTTCGCCCTCGCGCTGGTATGCTTCGAACCGTCGCGAGACGGGCACGAGCCAGGGGAGACCCATGGGATATAACGGATCGGATGAGTTCGCCGCGCGACCCGTCGTCGGTCGCACGTCAGTGGATGCGCTGCGGCGCACGGTCTATCTCTCCTCGACGTACTCCGACCTGGCCCGCGCGCGCGGACCGATCGCCAAGGCGATCGAGCGGCTGCAGGGCCATACGGTGCTCGGGATGGAGAGCTACCTGGCATCCGACGAGCGGCCCGTCGACCGCTGCCTGGCCGACGTGGCGACCTGTAACTATTACGTCGGCGTGTTCGCCTGGCGCCACGGATTCGTGCCGCCGGGCGAGACCCGGTCGATTACCGAGCTGGAGTTCCGCGAGGCGATCGCCTCCAACAAGCCACGGCTGATCTTCGTGCTCGACGAGCGGGCCAAGTGGTCTCCGGATCACCGTGACGCCAACCCGGGACCGATCGCGAACCTGCGTCGCGAGCTCCTCGAAACCCACCTCGCGAGCGTCTTCAAGTCCGCCGCCGAGCTGCCGCTGCTCGTCGGCCTCGCGGTCGCCAACCAGACGCTGCTCGAGGTGCGCGGCGTGCGCGACATCGCCCACCAGGAGCTCCGCAATGGGCTCGCGCACCTGGACGACGTCCTGGTCTTCCTCGCCCTCGTGCCGCACATCGCGTCCCTCGGAATCCAGCACACCCCGATACCGTCGTGGATGGGCAAGCGCGGCCGTCTCCGGTCCATGGACCTTCGGGATCCCCGCGTGATCGAGGCGCTCTCGAAGGAGTCGATCTCGCCACCGCGCTCGTTGAACAGCACCTACACCTCCGACGTTCCCTTCGGCACCGATCGGCGCCTGGTCGACGCGATCGTGTCCGACGAGAGCAGGGCTGCGGAGCAGATGTTGCGCGCGACGCTCGCGCGCCACTCGGCGGCCGAGATCGGCGTGCAGGCGCTCCACGCGACCGAGCGTGTCCTCGGCCACCGTTTCCTGGCCTACCTCGAAGGTATTCGCGAGTCCGCGGCCACGCGCCGCCACATGGAGGACAGCGAGACGATCTCGGTGCCGATCCTCGACCCGGGGATTCATAACGGTTCCTCGGCCGACTACCTGGACTTCGTCGGCGCGATTGAGGCCCTGTGGGCTGCGATTCGGGCGCCGATGCCGAAGCCTGACCCGACGGTAGTGCCCGCGGTCGTGGACGAGGTGGTTCGATGAGATGTCGCGAAGCCAAAGCCCGGACCCCGGCCCGCGAAGCCGCGACCGCATCGACCCTAGCCTCGCCCCTCGCCAATGGCCCGGATCCCTCGGTCGGGGCCAGTATCGATCGCTCTTCTAATTCCCCCTCGAGCCCCCGATTTCGACCCTTCCCGCCTCCCGCCCCTCCGCCACACGCAAAAAACGTGCGTATTCCCCGGGTGCCTCGTTCTACCCCATTGAAAGCGCAGGCCGACCCGGGTCGGGCCGGGGCACTCCCACCACTTCAACGGAGGAGCACAATGAAGCGAGCCCTACTCACGCCCGCGCTGGTGGCGTCGAGCATCCTGGCGGCGACACCCCCGGCCAGTGCACGGACCGACGCCGGCGCCGGCATCACGGCCGGGGGGCTCGTCCGCTCGGCGATCGATTGGGTGCCGGTGGCGGGTCCCACGGGGGACACCCACATCGGCTTCCATATCCGGTGGCGCAACCCGGATTCCACGCCCTCTGGAGCGATCAACGGGTCGCTGCACTCCCAGCATTTCGGTGTGTTCCTTGGCTGATCGGCAACGCCAAACTGCCGCTGCTCCAGCCGCAGAGCTTCTTTTCGAGGGGCACGGGTTGCGACCGCTTAGTATCTTCCTGCCGCTCGACCGTGGCTCCGGCCGGTCACGCGGCTTTGCGTTTGTTTCGATGGCATCCCGCGAAGACGCGGAGCGCGCCATTGGAGCACTGAAAGGCGTGACCGTCGACGGACGGCCGCTTCGAATCGGCCCCGCGGACCCCCGCGAGGCGCAGCCCACCTGATGGGCAGGAGGCAGCGCCCCCCCCGTCGTGCCTGGGCGGGAGAGGGTGGTCCTGCGTGTGGAGGTCAAGAAGTACGCGGAGATCGCGCGGGTCACGGGCCTAACCAGAGGCCGCGTGGCGCAGGTCTGCAGCCTCACCCTCCTTGCGTCAGACATCCAAGCCGTGATCGTCAACTCCGGATCTGGTTCCTGCACGCTCCCTCCGGAGCGTCGCGGCTCGTGCCTGTTGGGACCGTCAACGAGCGGAATGGCATTTGCGCGCGTCACTCTGAGTACCAGATGAGTGTAGTGAACGTCGGCATCTTACCGATCCTGCGTCAACGCCACGTGCGCTCTTCGCCCGGATAATAGCTGAGGAACCGCTCCCCCTCCGGAAGCGGTCCCTCCTTGAAAACCTGATCCAGCTCCCTCAGCAGAGCCCTTGGACGAAGAAACTCAAACGCGAGACGCGCAATGATCATTGGCGGGAGCGCGATCGTGCGAGCACCCTTCTCGATCTGAGCGAGGCCGGCCTCTCTAGGATCGCCGCCGCGCGCACTCACCTCGGTCATGATCGTCTCCGGGTCCTCGATGATCCTCCACCCATGCTTCTCGATCCTACGAAGGATCTCGGTGACGTTAATCGTTGAGAAGATGGCCATGGCGTTCATGAGCAGGGCGGCGCACAGGTCCGAGGGAAAGGGGTACACGGAAAACGGAGCGGTGCCGACTGTTGGGAGCTTGATCTCGATGTTCGACATCGGGATAACCAAGTCCCCGTTCTTGACCCAGCTCTGAACGGTCGGACCGCCTTGCCGTTCGATCTCCTCCATCGGATCTTCTCGTAGGGAGCGAAAGTCGACGCAGTCCACACGCAGGTATCCGTCGAACGTGCGGCCCGAGAGTCCCCGGGTCCGTGCCTCCTGGAGGAGGTTCATGACAGCCGGAAGGTAGTTCTCCTGTTCGACCTCGCGAATGGCGATCCGATACTCGACCTTCTCAAACGTTCCCTTCCCCTCGTTCAGAATTGTGACAACCTCATTTTGTCGATCGCGCTGACGACGGAACCGTTCGGTCTTCTGCTTCTTGGTCTTCACCTCCGAGACGGTGATTCGCCTCCCCTCATCGGTTTCGGAGAAGACCAGGATGTCTCCTATTCTCACGCAGTTGGTCAGACTCGAGAGAATCGGGATTCCCTCTTGCTCTTCGATGATGCGAGTCTGTTCTTCCGACTCGGCCAGTAGGCCTGGTCCTTCGATTGCACTCGGCAGATGGCCTTGTCCGAGAAGGAAGTACGCCGCGCGGTCGTGTCCAAGCGCTCTCCACACCATCCCACTTCCAACCTCCCGGATGGCCTTGGTGGTCGTAGCCAGCATGTCTGACTCCGAGAGCAGATCCTGGCGCTCCGCGTCGGCCAGATTCCCGTCCCTGAGACGTTCCTTGCACAACCCCAGATCCCGCTGCATCGGGATGACGTGCTGGAGCATCCACCTCTGCAGGCGGACGAGGTTGAACGGGTCCATCGCGCGACGCCGGCTGAGATCGATGAGGTCCGCGACGAACTCTACGTAGTTCCGTGCAGCGGCGCGCGAATAGCCCAGGAGCGTCGCTGCCCGCCTTTTCGGGTCCGTTGCCGAAACGAAGGTGGATTGGTAGCGCGCTCGCAGCGCCTTTTCATCCATCCCAAGCCCTCTCTTTCATGATCATGAGGTCCAGATCGAGCGCCAGTTTAACGGAGAGTACCCGCGATCCGAGGGTTGGAGAGGCCCGCAGCGAAAACTACGACGGGTCGCAGATGCAGGCCAGGCGTGACGCTCGACGCGGAGAGTACGTGCCCGAGAGCGCCCCGGGCGCGATAGAGCGCGGGACGGGCGGATTCACGCGAGCGGCCGCGGACGACGATCTCTCTGGCCCGCTAAGTATTTAACAGGACAGACGTTCCGCTACGAGGAGAGTTGGCTCCCCAACTTGGTGTCAAATCGAAATTACCTGACACCGGCAGGGCCAGGTGGATTTCCAGCCAGCGGCCGGTGGCGACCACCCTCTCGACCACCAGTCGGAGGATGGCCTGCCGGACCTCGAAGGTCGCCTCGTGCAGCCGGTCCCGGAGCCGCTCCACCACGCCCCGGGCGCTGGCGGCCTGGTACCTCGCCAGGTCCTGGCGCAGGGCCCAGGACCGGAGCTCGGCCTGCTCCTCCTCCACGGCAGCGAGGCGGTCGTCGATCGCCACCTTGCGGGGCTGGAGATCCTGCAGCTCGAGCGCTCCGTTCTGGAAGGCATCGAGGAGGCGCTCGCGCTGCCGCTTCAACTCGGCCACGCGGGCGTTGCTCAGCTCCAGCTGCTCGTCCGCCGTCTCCTTCGTCGCCGTCCGCGCCAGCCAGGCGTTGAGCTCTTGCGCCAAGGCCTTGCCATCCAGCAGCAGATCCCGCACCGTCGTCCA
>Ga0184629_10000353_pt1 | contig 20378 bp, 11 predicted proteins | sample PLM4_32_b1_FD_133158 | JGI IMG/M metagenome (GOLD analysis project Ga0184629, IMG submission 133158) | Groundwater sediment microbial communities from an aquifer in East River, Colorado, USA - PLM4_32_b1 | ecosystem: Environmental > Terrestrial > Soil > Riparian zone | place: USA: East River...
CGACTCTACGCGTCTGGAGGATGCCGTCGCCCTCGACTCGGACGTAGTAGATCCCGCTGCCCACCGTGCGCCCTCCCTGATCGCGCCCTGTCCACCGCACGACGTGCTGCCCCGCGGGCAGGGTCCGATCCACGAGACGCGTCACGCGCTGGCCGAGGGCGTTGAACACCTCGATCCTCACGTGTCCTTCCGCCCGCAGCGAGAAGGCGAGCTCGGTCGAGCCCCCGAATGGATTGGGCCGTGGTGCCGCGAGCACGCTGGCGGCCGGCGCGGGCGCCGCCGGGGGAACGTCCACCAGCCGGTCGCTGCAGACGCATCTTCCGATCGCCACGGCATCGATCTCGTAATAGGAGGACACCGCCGGCGAGTCGAAGTCGAGGCGCACCTCGCTCACGTGAAACTGGGTGACCGGGAAGGATACCGTGAGGATCCGGGCGACGGGCGGCGCGGGTGCAGCCGTGCCGGTCCAGACCGTCTCGAACAGTCCCGTGCCGGGGTTCTTTACCGAAACTTTGTCGAGGGCGCCGGGATGCCACGTCTCGTACACGTTCACGAAGTTGATGACGGTCGGCGTGTCATAGGCCAGCACCAGATACTCCCGCTGGTTGTCTGCGCGAAAGCTCGCCCATGCGGTCGGGATGTCGCCGTAGCTCGGGTAGGTGTCGGGCGGCCCGAGCGCCTGCTGCGCGGACCAAAAGAACGTGTCGTACTGGCTGCTGAAGTCTACCGCGGTGGCCCACTGACTCTCGGCCCCGTAGTCGCACAGGCCGATCGCCACGGCGTCCACTTCGTTCCAGCCCGGAACCGCGTGAGAGTCGAACTCGAGACGCACTTCGCTCACGGGAAACGGAGTCGCGGGGAACGTCGCGGTGAGGACTCTCGAGACCGCGGGTGCTGCGGCCGCCGTGCCCGTCCACACCGTCTCGAAAAGGCCGGTGTTCGGATTCTTGACGGCGATCCGGTCGAGGGCGCCGGGATTGAACGTCTCGTACACGTTCACGAAGTTGATCGGGGCCGGATCGCCATACGCCAGCACGAGGAACTCGCGCTGGTCGTCCGAGCTCAGGCTCGCCCATGCGGTCGGGATGTCGCCGTAGCTGGAGTACGTGTTCGGCGGGCCGAGGGCCTGCTGCGCGGACCAGTCGAGGGCATGCCACTGGCTGCTGAAGTCCACGACGGTGTCGGCCCAGCGGCAGTTGAAGCTCGGCGTGGCCCCGGCGCGGACCCCCGACACCTGGGCCGTGAGGCTCACCGCCACCGTGAGAATGAAGGGGAGCGCGCGAACTCCGAGTCTAGAGGCCGCGCCGCCCGGCCCCCGAAGACGCGCGCGGCACGTCGAACCGGCCGTGGGGAGTCGCGAGTTGCGGGAATCGCTCAAATTGTCGCGGGAGCTTTCCATGATTCCTCCTGCAGCGAGCCTGCTCCCCCGAGGGGTGCCCTCCCAAAGGAAGGCTCGCGAATTTCGGAAGGCGAATTGCGGCGCAACCTGGCGGGCACGCCGTGGGCATCCACTCACAGATGCGCAGGATCCGCCTGGTTCGCGCAATTCCCGGCCTCAACCCCTCACGGTCCCGCTTTCGCCCGCCACACGCCCGCCTCGGCGGCATTTCCCTCCGCCTCGAAGAGCGCCATCAGGGCACGGGCCGTCCCGCGCAGCTGGGGATCCGTCGCGGGACGGGTGCGAAAAGCGCTGTCGTACGCGGCCTTCAATACTGCCTCGGCTTCCGGGTAGCGCAGGAGGCGGGTCAGGCACTCCCCGAGCGCGGTCGAGTAGCGCGCCCAGTCGATGTGGTCTTCGCCCAGCGTCGCCTTCAGTCCGTCCGAAGCCGTTTCGAGGAGCGGGTGCGCCTGAACGAAGTCGCCGCGCTTCATGTAAAGCGTCCCGAGCTGGAACATGGTGTTGAGCGTGTTGGCGTGCCGCTCGCCCAGCACGCGGCGCTGCGTGGCGAGCGCCGTCACGTACATGGGCTCGGCCTCCGCGAAGCGCCCGGCGTCCCGCAGCACGCCGGCCAGGTTGACGACCGACCCAAGCGTGGACGGATGCTCCTCGCCCAGCACCCGCCGGCGGGCGTCGATGGTCTGCCGATAGAGCGCCTCGGCCTCGCGATAGCGCCCGGCTTTCGCGTAGAGGCGCGCCAGGTTGTTCTTCACGATCAGCGTCCGCGGCGCCTCGACGCCGAAGCTGCGCGCGTAGTAGCTCAGGACCTCCGCCAGCAGCGTCTCGGACTCCGCAAAGCGGCCCTGCTCCGAGTAGAGGATCGCCAGGTTGTACTTGGTTCCCTTCGTCTCCGGATGCTCGTCGCCGAGGACGCGCCGCCGGATCTCGATCGTCTCCAGATAGAGCGGCTCCGCGAGCGCGTAGCGCGCCGTCTGCATGTAGAGCAGCGCCAGGTTGTTCATGCTCGACAGCGTCTGTGGATGCTCGACGCCGGGGTTCTTGCGCCGCAGTTCCAGCAGCCGTGCGTAATATGGCTCGGCCTCGCGGAACCGGCTCTGGTCGGCGTACAGGTTGGCGAGGAGACCCATGGTGTTGAGCGTCTGCGAGTGCTCCTCCCCGAGCACGCGCCGGCGGGCGGCCAGGTTCCGGAGGAAGAGCGATTCGGCCTGGGCCGGGTGGCCCTGATGCGCGTAGAGGTTCGCGAGGGCGTTCACCGATTCCAGCGTCTCGGGGTGCTCTTCGCCCAGCACCCGGCGCCGCCCCGCGAGATTGAGCGTCGTGAGCGACTCCGCCTCGTGAAACCTTCCCTGGTCGGTGTAGAGCGTGGCGAGGTGCATGCGGGCCCCCATGGTCTCGACGGCTTCCGCGCCCAGCAGTCCCCCGGCGATCCGCACCGCCCGCTCGAGGTGCTCCTGGGCCGGGCCGTACTGGCCGAGGCCGTAGTACGCCCGGCCCACCGCCAGTTCGAGCCGGGCGGCGATCACAGGCCGGCCGGCGAATTCCCTCTCGATCGCCCGCGAAGCGCTGTCCAGCACCGCGAGCACCGTGACGTCGCGTCCTTTCTCGCCCGGATCCGGGGCCCGCAGCATGCCGGAGAGGAACTCGGTCACGGCCTCGGAGGCGTCGCGCGCCTCGCGGGCGCGGTCGCGTTCCTGTTTCAAGCGAACCGTGTAGGCACTCACGACCGCCACGAGCAGCACGACGACGCCCGCGGTCGCCACGACCGCGCCGCGGTGCCGGCGCACGAACTTGCCGGCGCGATAGCCGAGCGTGTCCCCGCGGGCGAGGACCGGATGGCCCTCGAGGTGGCGCTGGATGTCCTCGTCGAGCTGGTCTACCGAGGGATATCGCCGCTCGGGCTCCTTGCGCAGCGCCTTGAGGCAGATGGTGTCGAGATCGCCCTTGAGCTGCCGCTGCAGCCGAGCCGCGTCGGTGCCGCGGGCGGTGGCGACGCTCGCAGGCGAGGGCGCGCCGTCTCGTCCTCCGGCGCCGGTACGCGGCTGGCGCTCGGCCGCGCTGGGCGGAACGGGCTGGGCGGTGAGGATCGCCTCTTCCAGCTCGTGCGAGCCTCCGGTCGCCACGTAGGACCGGCGTCCGCACAGCAGCTCGTAGAGGATCACGCCCAGCGAGTAGACGTGGGCCGCGGTGGTGACCGGCTCGTTGCGTATCTGCTCGGGAGCTGCGTACTCGGGTGTCAGCAGCCGGGACTCGGTGCGCGTGAGCGGCGCGGCCCCCGCGTCTTCGGTCCCGGCCCGCAGCACCTTGGCGATGCCGAAATCGAGGAGCTTCACGGAGCCGTCGCCGGTCACCAGGATGTTTCCGGGTTTGAGGTCGCGGTGGACGATCAGGTTGCGGTGCGCGAACTGGACTGCTGAGCACACCGCGCGGAACAGCCGCAGCCGCCCCGCGATGGGCAGCGCGCGATCGTCGCAGTAGCGGTCGATCGGGACGCCGTCCACGAACTCCAGCGTGAACCAGGGCTCGCCCTCTTCGGTGAGGCCGCCGTCGATGAGCCGCGCGATGCCGGGGTGCTCGAGGCGCGCGAGGATCTGCCGCTCGGCCTCGAAGCGGCGGACGAACTCCCGCGAGTCGAGGCCGCGGCGGATGAGCTTGAGCGCCACCACGCGCCGGATCGGCTCGCTTTGCTCGGCGCGGAACACCTGGCCCATGCCGCCCTCGCCCAGCGGTTCGAGGATGCGGTACGGGCCGATTCGCTCGGGAGCCAAGTGCGGCGCCGAGTCCTCGAGCGCGGCCCGGAACGCGCCGCCGATGCCTTCCGCGAGCGCGCCGCTGCGCACGATCGAGGCGGGCGTCTGCTCCCGCGCGATCAACGTCTCCACCTCCTGCCGCAGGCCCGAGTCGCCGCCGCAAGCCTGCTCCAGGAATGCGCCGCGTTCGGCCGGCGACAGTTCGCAGGCCTGGAGCAGGATCTCTTTGACGCGCGCGTAACGCTCGACGCTCACGACGCTCCCCCACTCCCCAGCTCGCGTGTCAGCCACATCCGGGCCACCGCCCAGTCGCCATCCACGGTACGGGGCGAGACCTCGAGCAGGTGCGAGGTCTCCTGCACGCTTAGCCCGCCGAACACCCGCAGCTCGACGACCTGAGCGGCGCGGCGGTCGAGGGCTGCGAATCGCTCGAGCGCCTCGTGCAGCTCGAGGATCTCGACCGCGTCATGGGAAGCTACGAGCTCCGCGCCGGTCAGGGTGACGCGCGTGAGGCCGCCGCCGCGCTTGGCGGCCCCGTGGCGGCGGGCGTGATCCACCAGGATCTGCCGCATCGCCCGGGCCGCGATGCCCATGAAGTGCGTCCGGTCCTGCCACTCGATGTGCGTGGCGCCCACCAGTCGCAGGAAGGCCTCGTGGACCAGCGCCGTTGGCTGGAGCGTGTGCTCCGCCCGCTCGCGGCGCATGAGGGAGGCCGCGAGGCGCCGCAGCTCGTCGTACACCAGCTCGAAGAGTCGCCGCGAGGCGTCGGCTCCGCCATCACCGCGAGCATTGCGCCCGAGGAGGAGCCGGGTGACTTCGGATCGAGGCGTCGGCGGCATGGGCGGGCCCAGCCCGGGGCTTCGGAAGGACCTGATGGTGCGTCACGATAGCATAGGGGGGTCCCCGCCCCGGCCCGTTGACCGATCGTGCCCGCACGATCTTTCTGCGTCCGCAGCCTGTCGGGGAGCGGCTCCCCTCGCGCCCTCAGTGCAGTCGCTTCCTCCGATTCCTCACGAAGTCGCGGAACACGTATGCGCCCACGTTCTGCGGATCGGTCTCGTAGATGCGCCCGTGGTTGAGCGCGGTGAGCCTCCGCACGAAGTCCAGCAGCGGCGCGTCGGTCGCCAGCATGAACGTGGTGATGGTGATGCGCTTGCGGCGTGCGATGCGCTGCGGCGCCAGGTGGAGCGCAGCCTGGGCGAGGGCCGGATGCCGCTCGTCCTGGGAGGCGGCAGGCGGCTGCGCGTTTCACCTCCGGACCGCGCATGTAGGGATAGAGCGCCCAGTATCGCCAGGGCGTGAGTCCGTACACACGGCATAAAAGGAGAGTCGAAATGCGACACAACCATTCACCGAACCTCGCGACGCTCGTCGGGCTCGCGGCAGCCCTCGCGGTCATGGCCGTGTCCGGCTGCTCGAAGGATTCGCCCACCGCGCCCAAACAGAGCCAGCAGCCCACGGGCGTGTCGGACAGCCCTGGGAACTATTTCGTGAACGTCGCCAACGGGGACGACGCGAACGCCGGCACGAAGGCGGCGCCCTTCAAGACAGTTCAAAAGGCCATCGACGTGGCCGCGGCCGCCAACGCGCGCGCCGCGGTCTACGTCGCGTACGGCGCATATCCAGGGAGCATCTCGCTCAAGTCGCGCATGAGCATTCATGGCGGGTACAACCCGGCGACATGGACGCGCAACCTCGTCACCGATTCCACGGTGATCGAGGGCGGCCCGACGGCGATGAGCGGCAGCAACGCGGACTCGCTGGCGATCGACGGCTTCACAATCCGCAGCCAGAACGCGACGACCTTAGGCGGCAGCTCGATCGGCATCCATCTCCGGAACGAGAGCCAGGGGGTGGTCATCACGGACAATCGGATCGTGGCCGGAAATGGCCGCTCCGGCGGTGTGGGAGGCTCTGGAACCTCCGGTGTCGACGCCACCGGCTCCGGGAGCGATGGTGCGGATGGCGGCGGCTGCCCGAACGATGGCGGCTCCGGCCAGGCGTCTTCGATCGGCTCCAAGGGGGGCAACGCCGGGCACGGGGTCCTCCTGGGAGACGCCGGTGACGGGAGCGCGGGCTCGGGCCCAGGCGGAGGTGGCGGAGGACCAGGGGGCAACCTGATTGGGATCCACTACGGGCTCGGCGGCGGAGGCGGGGCTAACGGGACGAGCGGGACCGCGGGTGCCGGCGGATCGGGCTTTGGCTCGGTGACCGGAGGCTCTTACGTTCCGGCGAGCGGTGGCCTCGGCGGCAGTGGAGGAAATGGCGGCGGTGGTGGCGGCGGTGGCGGCGGAACCGGGAGCGGCCTCATTTGCGGCCCGGGCGGCGGGGGCGGTGGAGCGGGTGGAGGGGGAGGCGGAGGAGGTGGAGGCGGAGTGGGTGGCGGCGCGTCACTCGGCATCCTCGTGACGCAGGGCTCGACCGGGCGGCTGGAGAACAACGTGATCGTGAGCGGCCGCGGTGGAAATGGCGGTGTAGGCGGCTCCGGCGGAAACCCAGCCCAGGGCGGAACAGGGGGTGCCCGGGGCGCCGCCGCGACGGACTTCCTCGGCGACCGGACGTCAACCGCCGGCGGGGGGGGCGCGGGCGGTGACGGCGGCCGCGGCGGTTACGGGGGCGGAGGCGGGGGCGGGCCCACGATCGCAATCCTGGTGGACGCCGCCAGCGCGCTGACTCGCATCGCGAATCAGATCACGGTCGGAGTGCCAGGCGCCGGTGGCATCAGCGTGACCAACGGCGCGAACGGTGAGGCGGTGGAATACAAGAAGCTGTGACCACTGGGTCGTGAACTCGCTGGAATCGTGCGAGGGGGCGGTGGCGGTCCGGCCGTGATGGGTGGTCGCACCGCGGTGCGGCACGGTCGCGCCGTCATCGCAGCACGGTGACCCGGGAGGTGAGCGACCGGCCGCCCTGCGCGAGGCGGAGGAAATAGAGCCCGGGCGGCGGCGGCGCGCCCGGCGCGAACCGGTGCAGGTGGCGGCCGACTCCCAGTCCGCCCACGTCCTCCGCCTGCACGCGGCGCCCCGATAGATCGTAGAGCTCCAGTGTGGCCGGCCCCGCGAGCGGGAGCGAGAAGTCGACGAAGAGATCGGCGTTCGACGAAGGATTGGGTCGCACGCCGGTCAGCGCGAACTCGAGCCCCGCCGGCACCGTGATCCACACTTCGCCCGAAGCTTGCGGCGTGCCACCCAGCACCACCGAAACCCGGTAGGCGTAGGCGTGGCCGGGGAGCACGGTAACGTCCCGGTACTCGGCGACTCCCGACGCGTCCACGGTCGCGATGCCCAGGGTCCGCCACGAGGTCACCCCATCGCGACGCTCGACGTTCAGCCGCTGTCCCGCGCCGGCCCCGACCCGCCACGCGACGCGCACCGCGCCGCCCGCCGCGTCCACGGCCAGCGACGCGATCGCCGGGATGGACCCCGGCACGGCGATGAACGCCGGGTCCCAGCCCAGGCTCAGCGAGTTGCCTGCGTCGTCGCGGGCGAGGAGTCGCAGGGCGATCTCTCCGCTCAGCCAGGGCGGGAAGCGCGCCACGAACTCGCCTCCCTGCCGCTCGACCGCGAGTGGCGTCCAGCGGTCGCCGCTGCCGTCGCGAACCCAGACCGACGCCGGGCACAGAGCGTCCCGGTCCATCATCCGGAACCGCAGCCCCGCGTCGAGCGCCCGCGTGAACGCGATCGAATCGGCGGCCTCGCCGTCGGCAAAGAGCTGAAGCGTCCGCAGCCACGGCGGATCGGTATCGGCGAGCCGCGTGTCGAAGTGTGCGTCCACCTCCATCGTCCCCGGCCGCCCGCGCAGGACGTAGGGCCGTGGCGTGTGGAGGTCGTAGGCGCCTGGCGCAAGCGGGAGCGAGATCCATCCGATCGAGGCGAAGCCGCCCACCCCGTGCAGAACGTCGGATTCGAGGGGGACGCCGTCGCGCATCAGCGTGTAGGGCAGGTCGGGCTCCAGCATCAGATTGCTGTACATGTCGGATACCAGGTGCGCCGTATACGTCCCGCCGGCGTCGGTGAGGTTCATGGCGGTCGAGTTGTTCGCGAACCAGCCCTGCCACACGGGGATTCCGCCGAAGAGATTCATGTGCTCGCCCCCGAAGCGGAACGCGGTGGTGTCGAGAAGCCCGATCGCCGCGCCCTCGAGCGGCCAGCCCCGGTCGAGGCGAAGGTAGGATCCCAGAAGCTGCGGCTGATTGATGAGGAGGTCGACCGCCGTCCGACGGAACAGCATCACCTGCTGGAGCGCCAGCAGGTGATCCGGATAGGGGGCGAGCTGGATCCACTCGTCGTACGCGAAGGGGCCGACGATTGGGGGTGTCGCCAAATCGAAGCTCGCCACGCCGAAGTATCCCGGGGAGAACCGGAGCGGGAAGAAATGGAACACGAGCAGGCCAGACGAATCCGCCGGGACGCGCGGGAAGTCGAGGACGACGTGACGCAGGTCCTTGGGCCGATTCGAGATCACCTGCGAGGCCGCGACCCCGCTCATCGCCCCGCTGAACGTCGTGCGCGAGACGGGATCGACCGCGGATCGCGTCCATTCGAGGTGGTAGTCGCTCGAGAGCGGGTTGGTCCGGATCTCCTGGAACCCGTACCCGACGTAGTTGATTCCGATCCTTCCCTGCGGGTAGTAGAGGGAGACGCTGCCGTCGTTGCAGTGGACGGGGGCGCCGTCCGGACCCACGTTGGAGAACTCGAGATGTAATTCCGCCTCGGAAGAAGCGACCTCGAGATCCGTGTCGCCGCTCACCGCCACCCCTTCGCGCACCACGAAGGAGAGCGGAGGGTAGAAGGAGGCCACCACGTCGTAGCTCCCGGGCGGAAGGAGGAGCACCTCGTCGTCAGAAAACGCGGCCCGCGCGTACCCGCTCGCACGCCGGTCGTGCACCACCAGCCAGCTCAGCGGCCCTTGGGTGTGGACACGGAGGGACGCTGCCTTGTGGAACGAGATCGGCACGCGACAGGTCTGAGACCCGGAAGTCGCGGTGAGCGTCGTGGTGTAGGCGAAGGGCGAGACGTTCGGGAACGGAGTGACGGCATTGTCCACGGTGAGGGTCGCGACCACATCGGCGGTTTGTCCGGCCGGTATCGAAACGCTGTTCGGTGTCAGCCTCAGCACCGCGCCCGTGGTGAGCGCCACGCTCACGGGCATCGTCACGATGCGGGAGGCAGCCGACACGTTCACGACGTGAAGCGTGTCGCGCTGGATCCAGAGGTGCTGCGAGTCGTCATCGCGCCCGAAGGCGAGATGGGCGGGGGTGATCAGGAAGCCGGCGGTGGCGGCCGCATACGCGTTCACCCGGCCGGCCCCCTGAAGGAACGGCGCATAGGAAAGGTCCTTCGCCGTGCCCGACACCGCCGCCTTGAGTTGATCGGGCGTCCAGCCCGGATGGAGCTGGCGCAACTGGGCCACCACGCCGGCCACGTGGGGTGCGGCCATCGACGTGCCCGACAGGGCCACGCGCCCGCCTCCTCGCGCGGCCGAGACGATGTCCACCCCCGGGGCGACCACGTCCGGCTTGAGATCGAGTGAGCCCGCAACCGGCCCCGGGGTCGAAAAATCCGCCATCCGGTCCAGCTTGGTGCTCGCGCCCACGGTGATGGCGAGTCGCGACGTCGCCGGTGCGCCCATCAGGAAGTCGAGCGGATAGTTCCCCGCCGCCGCCACGCACACCACACCCGCCTCGGTGAGATGGTCGAGCGCCACCGACATCGGATCGTCGGCTCCGCCCTGCTGGCTGCCGAGGCTCAGATTGATGACCTGCATCCCATCGGGGGTGGCGGGATCCTGGTCCGGGTCCAGCACGCGCTCGAGCCCGGCCAGGATCCACGACGCGTAGCCGTATCCGTTCGCGTCGAGCACCTTGAAGGCGTAGAGCGTCGCACCTGTCGCCACGCCGACCACGCCGCCGCCGTTTCCGGCCATGATGCCCGCCACGTGGGTGCCGTGGCCGTAGTCGTCGATGGGATCGGGGTCGTCGTTGGCGAAGTCGTAGCCTCCCGCCACCCGATGCCCGGGGCCGAAGCCGCCGCCGAAGGCCGGATGGTCGTAGTCGATGCCGGTGTCCACCACGCCCACGCGAATGCCCGCGCCGGTGCCGTGCAGCTCGTTCGCGACCCGGTCGGCGCCGATCAGCGGCACGCTCTCCTCGAGCGTCGCGCGCACCGTGTCGTCCGGGAACACTCCGCGCACGTAGGGCAGCGCCCGCACCGACTCGTACAGCTCGGGTGCGATGGCGATGGCCGCGCCGCTGAACACCTGCGAGTACACGTGCGTGACCTCGACGAGCGGGGCCGCGCGGGTGCGGGTCGCGCGGCTGGTGGAGAGCCGCGCAAGGTCGGAACGGAGCTGGTCCGGGCGCTGGAGCGCGAGCGTGGCGTCGAGCCGGCGAAGCCTGGCCGTCGCGACCGGCTCGGCGTCGAATTGGACGATCAACCGCAGTGGCGCGTCCGGGTCTACGGCCCGCGAGCGAAGCACCCGTCCATCTGCCACCAGCTGAACCAGACCCTGTCCGGGTGGGAGCGCCTGGATCGTGTCGCCGCCCTGCGGACGATGCTGCTGGAGGTAGAGCCGGCCGCGCGGGACGGCCGGATCCGCCGGACCGGGCATGGCGAGCAGGAAAAGGAAAGCGCACGCGGCAAAGCCGCGGGCGGCACGCGTGACGTGCAAGCGGCAACCTGATGCAGGCATCGGACCCCTCATGGCCCGCCGCAGGGGAGCTCCAGGGAGGGACGAAGTAAATCCTATGGCGGAACTCTCCATCCAGTCCCAACCCTACGACCGATCGGGCGTCTCCGCACCCCGCCTCAGTGCAGCCGCTTCCGCCGGTTCCTCACGAAGTCGCGGAACACGTAGGCGCCCACGTTCCCCGGGTCGGTCTCGTAGATGCGCCCGTGATTCAAGGCGGTGAGCTTCCGCACGAAGTCCAGCAGCGGCGCGTCGGTCGCCAGCATGAACGTGGTGATGGTGATGCGCTTGCGGCGGCAGTAGGCGGCCTCCTCGAGCGTCTTGTTCACGATCTTGGGATCGAGCCCGAAGGGATTCTTGTAGAGCCGGCCGTGCTCGCGGATCGCGGAGGGCTTGCCGTCCGTGATCATGAAGATCTGCTTGTTCACGCCCTTGCGGGACTCGAGGATGCGTCGCGCGAGCTGGAGCCCGGCGCGGGTGTTGGTGTGGAACGGCCCGGCCTGGATCTTGATGAGGTCGCGCAGCCGCACCTGCCCCGCGTCGTCGCCGAACAGCACCACGTCGAGCGTGTCCTTGGGATAGCGGCTCTGGATGAGCTGGGCGAGCGCCAGCGCGATCTTCTTGGCGGGCGTGATGCGGTCCTCGCCGTAGAGGATCATGCTGTGGCTCACGTCCACCATCAGCACGGTGGCGCAGGATGAGAGGTGCTCGGTCTCGAACACCTCGAGGTCGTCCTCGGTGAGCCGGAGTTCGTCGGTTCCGCCGCGCTTGACCGCGTTGCTCACCGAGCCCAGCGGATCGAGGTTGGCGAGATCGTCGCCGAACTGCCAGGCGCGCGTCTCCGAGAGCCGCTCGCCGCCCTTGCCCGCCTGCGGGGTGCGGTGGTCGCCGGTCCCGCCCGCCTGGAGCGCGTGGAAGATCTCGTCGAGCGAGTCCTGCCGGATGCGCCGCTCGCCCTTCGGCGTGACCTGGAAGCCGCGGGAGGTGCGCTCCACCTCGCCGGATTCTTCGAGCAGCTTCTTGAAGTCGGCCATCCCGAACTGCTCGTTGAAGAAGCCGTACTGGTCGCCGAAGTGCTCCATCCAGCGCAGCGCCTCCTCGACGTCGCCCCCGGTCTGGAGCAGCAGGTTGCGGTAGATCTCCATGAGCTGCTTCTGGAACTGGAGATCCTCAGGCCGCGGGCCCTTCCATTTCGAGTAGTCGAAGAGCATGGGTTCCGCTCACGCCGCGCTTCGGCTCAGTCGTCCCCGAGCCCGCTCAGCATGCTCTTGAGCATGTCCTTGTAGCTGGTCGAGGCGTCGTCGCCGCGCTCGCGCGAGAGCATCGAATGATGGTGCAGGCCCTCGAGGACCAGCTCCATCGCCACCGCGCACTCCTCCGGGTTCACCGGCTTCAGGTACTTGCTCGCGAGCGCGGCCAGCCCCTTCACGCCCGAGAGCCGCTTCGCGTACTCGGCCTGCGGCAGGTCGTCCGAGACCTGGACGTGGTTGCCGCTCGCGAACCAGTCGAGCACCGCGCGGTACTCCGAAGCGGCGAGCGATTCCGCCTCGGGCGCTGCGGCCTCCGGGCCGCGCGCGACGGATTCCGCGCCGCGCTCGCCGTACTCGCTCCCCCTTGGCACCGGTCCGCCGGGGCGTGCGCCGCCCGGTCCGCGCGCGCGCCGCGCCTTGAACGCGTTCGGGAGCCGCTGCGAGAACATCGCCTTGACGCCGCGCCCGAGCAGAGCGCGGGCCACGTTGAGCGCCCCCTCCTGCTCGCCCTCGAGCACCAGCTCGACCTTTCCGCTCACCGCCGAGACCGCGTGCTGGAGGTCGCAGATGCGCGTGGTGACGCGCGGCTCGCCGGTGCGGAGCCCGCGACGCTCGGCGTTCGAGACCAGGTTCTCGATCAGCGCGATCGGGAGCCGCGCCGAGACTCCCGAGTTCTGGTCCACGTACTCGCTCTTGCGCGCCTGGATCGCGACCTCCTCGACCAGCTCGCGCATGAACGAGGGCACATCCACCTCGACCCCGCCGTCGCGCCGGGTCCACGACTCCTGCGCCGTGATCGCCATGCCCAGCTCGCGCGTCGCCGGGTAGTGGGTGACGATCTGCGAATGGATGCGGTCGCGCAGCGGCGTGATGATGTTGCCGCGATTCGTATAGTCCTCGGGGTTGGCCGAGAACACCATCGCGACGTCGAGCGGCATGCGCACCGGGAACCCGCGGATCTGGAAGTCCCGCTCCTCGAGGATGTTGAGGAGCCCCACCTGGATGCGGGGCTGGAGATCGGGAAGCTCGTTGATCGCGAAGATGCCGCGGTGGGTGCGCGGGATGATCCCGTAGTGGATCACGCGCTCGTCGGAGTAGTCGAGCTTCAGCGTGACCGCCTTGATCGGATCGATGTCGCCGATCAGGTCCGCGATCGTCACGTCCGGCGTCGCGAGCTTCTCCTGGTAGCGCTGGTCGCGGTGGATCCAGGCGATCGGCGCATCGTCGCCGCGCGCCGCGAGCAGCGTGCGGGCGTGGTGGGTGAGCGGGTGGAGCGGGTCGCTGTTGAGCGGGCAGCCCTCGATCGCGGGGATCCACTCGTCCAGGAACTGGGCCAGCGAGCGCAGCAGGCGGGTCTTCGCCTGCCCGCGCAGACCGAGCAGGATGAAATCGTGCCGCGAGAGCAGGGCGTTCACGATCTGCGGCTCGACCGTGGCTTCGAAGCCGACGATGCCGGGGAAGAGCTTCCCGCCCTCCCGGAGGCGAGCGATCACGTTGGCGCGCAACTCGTCCTTGACGGAGCGCGACCGGTAGCCTGAGGCCTTGAGTTCGCCGAGAGTGCTGGGGCGCGTCATGGTGCGAGGTCTCCTGACTCGTGCGGAAAGACGCCGCGGCCCGGGGCATCCAATGATTGGGGAGGGACGAACCAGTTTAGAGGCTGAGCGCCCGGCGCGCAAACCGGAGCCGGCCGCCCTGCTATGCTCGACTCACCCATGTCCCGCGATCCCGCGCAGGTCGCAGAGAGCCGCGCGCTCGAGCAGGCGCTGGACGCGTTTTCTTCCCTCGCCGCCCTGCACGCATCGAGCGCGTGGCCGGCGCTGGAGGTCCGCCTCGCGCGCCTGCTTTCGAGCGTGCGCCGCGCGGCGCCCGCCGCTCCGCCCCGGCCGCCGCGCGACCCCGCGCGCGTGAGGGCGGTTCACTGGAACATCGAGCATGGCAACCGCTTCGAGCAGATCGCCGCGGCGTTCGCGACCCATCCCGACCTGCGCGATGCCGACCTCGTGTTCCTCAACGAGGCCGACGTCGGCATGGCGCGCTCGGGGAATCGCGACGTGGCGGCGGATCTGGGCGCGGCGCTCGGATTCCATTCAGCTTGGGCGCCGCTCTTCTTCGAGACCACGAGCGGTCGCGACGACGATCCCGCCTCCGCGGCCGGCCGCGGCAACGAGGAGGCGCTGTTCGGGCTCGGCGTGCTTTCGCGCTTCCCGATCGGCGCGGTTCGGGTGATCGAGCTGCCGAGCCCGCAGCAGCTCCAGTTCGACCTCGAGCGCATGTACGGGCGCCACATCGCGCTCGCCGCCGGGATCGAGCGGCCGGGCGCCCCGATCGTGGCGGTGAGCACGCACCTCGAGGTCCACCGCACGCGCGCGCACCGCGCCGCACAGGCGCGGGTGCTGATGGAATCGCTCCGCGACGAGCGGCGGCCCATCGTGCTGGCGGGCGACTTCAACAGCCACACCTTCGACCGCGGCCTGTGGCACTCGCCGCTCTCGGGGGCGCTCGCGCTCATGCTGTGGCCGGGGGGCGCGCTGGCTCGGCGCCTCTCCCGCCCCGACCGCGGTCCGGTGCGCGAGCCGCTGTTCGAAGAGCTGCGCCGCGCCGGCTTCGAGTGGGAGCGCTTCTGCGACGGGACGCCCACGCTCCAGCTCCGCTTCGAGCGGCTCGACGAGGTGCGTGCGCTGCCGGCGCCGCTGCGTGTCGTGGCGCGGCGCGTGCTCGACTGGGCCGAGCGCCGCGGCCGCCTGCGACTCGATTGGTTCGCGGGGCGCGGCTGGCGCGGCGGAAGCGGCTTCGCGGTGCCGGGCCTCGACGGCCCGGGCCGCGCGTCGGACCACGCGCCGCTGGTCGCGGAGTTCGTCTGATTCGCCGCGCATGCTGCGGCGCGCATCGGCCGCGGCCGCGCTACTTCGTGGGCGCGATTCTCGAGAGCAGCCCGCGCGCCATCGCGGAGATGGTGTCGGGCGGCGCGCCTTCCAGGACGAGCCGCGCCTGCTCGCGGCCGTCGTCCGGATCTCCGGTCTGGACGAGCGCAGCTGCGAAGAGCAGCCTCAGCATCCGGTCGCGCGGGAAGGCCTGAACCAGGGCGGTGAGATAGTCCCGGGCCGGCACCAGGTAGCCGGCGTCGAGCAGCGCGCTGGAGAAGCGGGCATGGGCGTGCGGACCGCGGCCCATCTTCGCCATCTCGCCGCCGGGGCCCTCGAGGAAGAGCGTGAAGTTTCGATATTCGGGCGTCCAGCGGCTCACGAACACCACGGAATCGAGACGCGGCTCGAACAGCCGGAGGGCCAGGCCGCCGCCCAGCACCGCCCCGACCACGTCGTACTGCGGGACCCCGGGAGGCGGAGGACCGACCACCTTCCCGGTGGAGGCCGAGATCGCCTTCCCGAGTCCAGGTGGGTTGAAGACGACCAGGCTGTCGTGAGAGCGATCGATCTGCCCGGCGACGCTGGAGACCGATCGCCGGGCGATCTCCATCTTCCGCGTGAAGGGATCGAGCGCGAACTGGGAGGTTCCGAGCCGGGTGCTCGCGCGGGAACGGATGAGAGATTCTGAGCGCGCGGCGAAGGCCACTGCCAGCGTCACGAACGCCGCCGCCACCACGGCCTGCCGCCAGCCGCCTGAGGCGGGCCGCACCGCCCCGGCGGGTGCGCTCGGCCGGGCGCGCTCCACAGGGGCACGGTCCGGCTCGCGCCTCCCGCGACTCAGGAGCCAGGCGAGCCCCGAGGCCAGCGCATCGAGCGTTCCCGCGCCCGCGAGGGCGAAGCCGGCCATCGGAACATAGAGGTAGTGACCGTACGAATGCGCGAGCAGCGGCAGCACCGGCAGGAGCCCCACCAGCCACCACGCGCAACCGAAGAGGATCACGCCGCGCCGCGAACGGGAGAGCGCAGCGGCGAGCGCGAAAGCCAGGAGCGGCCACATGCCGATGCGCCACGCGTTCACGTCGAGCAGTCCGCCGTCCGGCACGACCCGGACCAGGTCGATGCTCCACAGGGCGTAGGTCATGAGGTTGTGCGCCAGGTTCACGCCGAATCCCACCGCGTACGCCTCTCCCCCGGTTCCGAGACCGTGCTCCCGGAACACGAGGTAGAAACCGGCGAACGCCGCCCCCACCACGAGCAGCGGGGCCAGCCGACGCGCCGTCCCCACCAGCCTCTCGCCGGAACGCGAAAGCAGGACCGCCGCGAACGGAACGAAGACCACCGCCTCCTTGCAGAGGAGCGCGACGACGAAGCATCCCACCCCGGCGGCGGCGCGCCCGAGCGTCGGCGCCTCGAACGCGAGCAGCGCCAGGAATACGAACGTCAGGGCCAGGATGTCGTTGATGTTCACGGCGCTCGGCAGAACCGTGTAGAAGAGCGGAAACGCCCCGAAGGTCGTGGCGGCGAAGAACGACCCCGCCGCGGAGAGACCCGCCTTCCGGCCGGTTCGATGGACGAAGGCGACATTCACCAGATGGAGTGCCACGCTCACGATGTGAAAGGGCAGCGGCCGGGGGCCGAACAGGCCGAGCATCAGCTTGACGTAGAGGACCTCGGAGACCAGCCGCCACAGGGTGCGGGCCTGGGGCAGCAGGCCGGCGGCTTCCTCCAGCCTCACGAAATCGTCGGTGCTGAAGAAGGCGCCGAGCGCGCGGCGGTGTACGGCGGCCGCGATCACGAGCGCGAGCGCCGGCAGCAGCCAGCGTGCGAGGCCCGCCGCGGATTTCGCGCGCCGCTCCAGCGAGGCCATCGGCGCCTGCCCCCGGCTCGTGCCGGCTTCGCGGCGTGCACCGGATCCGGCTGGGACCTTCGTCAACTCCTCACCTCCTGGCCTGACCGTCCGCGCTATTCTTTCGCATCGAGGATCGAGAGCACCCTGCGCGCCGTGGCGGTGACCGTGTCGGGCGGCGCGCCCTCGATCAGGAGCCGGGCGTGCGCGCGCGCGCTGTCCGCGTCTCCGGCTCCCGAGAGAGCGACCGCATAGAGCAGCCTCGTCACGCGTTCTCCGGGATAGACGCGGACCACTTCGGCGAGGTAGTCCCGGGCCTGCACGTTGAAGCCGCCGCTGATCAGCAGGCTCGCGAAGCGAACGTGGGAGCGCGGACCGCGGCCCATCATCACCAGGCGCCCTCCCGGCCCTTCGGTGAAGAGATTGAAGTCGCGGTAGCTCGGCGTCCAGCGGCTCACGAACACCACCGAGTCGAGGCGCGGCTCGAACAGTCGCAGCGCCAGCCCTCCACCCAGCACGCCCTCGACCACGTCGTAGTACGGGGCTCCGGCGGGGATGGCCGTCACCTCCTTTCCGGTCGTGGCCGAGACCGCCTTTCCGAGCCCCGGCGGAACGAACACCACGACGCTGTCGTGGGCGCGATCGAGCTGCCCGCTCAGCGTGGAGACCGCCTGCAGGGCCACCTCCATCTTCCGGGTGAAGGGATCGAGCGCGAACTGCGTGCTCCCCAGCCGTGCGCTCGCGCGCTCGCGGATCACCAGCTCGGACCGGACGGCGAAGCCGCTCGCGAGCAGCACGAACGCCCCGGTGGCGAGCGCGGGCCACCCGCGGCTCCGCCTCACACCGCTCGCGAGCCGCGCGATGCCGGCGACCAGCGCCTCGGCGGCCGCGGCGCCCGCGATCACGAATCCGGCCATCGGCACATAGAGGTAGTGCCCGTAGGTGTGAGCGAGCAGCGGAAGCACGGGTACCAGCCCGAGAAGCCACCATGCGCAGCCGAACAGGATCGGCCTCCGTCGCGTGCGCGAGAGCGCCGCCGCGAGTGCCAGGGCCGCGAGCGGCCACACGCCCACCTTCCACGCCGCCGGGTCGAACAGGCCGACGGCGTCGGGCACGGGACGGATCAGGTCCACGCTCCAAAGAGCATAGGTCATCAGGTTGTGGACCATGTGGACGCCGAATCCCATCGCGTATGCGAATCCACCCGTTCCGAGCCCGTGCGTCCGGAACATCAGGTAGAGACCGGCGAATGCGATCCCGGTGACCAGCAGCGGCGCCAGACGGCGCGCGGTCCGCGCGGTGCGCTCGCCGGAAAGGGGAAGCAGCACGGCCGCGAAGGGAACGAAGAGCACCGCCTCCTTGCTGAGTAGCGCGATCGCGAAGCACGCGACCGCGGCTCCGCTGCGAACGAGCAGCGGGCTCTCGAGCGCCAGGAGCGCCAGGAATACGAACGTCAGCGCCAGGATGTCGTTGATATTCACGGCGCTCAGGAGCACCGTGTAGAAGATCGGAAACCCCCCGAAGACCGAGGACGCGAAGCACGATGCGCCGGCGGAGAGACCGGCCTTCCGGCCCATGCGATAGACGAAGGCCGTGTTCGCGAGATGGAGCACGAGGCTCACGATGTGGAAGGGCAGCGGCCGGGGGCCGAACAGGCCGAGCATCAGCTTGACGTAGAGCACCTCGGAGACGAGACGCCACAGGGTGGGCGCGCTCGCCAGCAGGCCGGACGCCTCCTCGAGCCGCACGAAGTCGTCGACGCTGAAGAAGGCGCCGAGCGCCCGGCGGTGGACGACGCCCGCGATCAGGAGCGGAAGGACCGGCAGCAGCCAGTGCGCCGGGCCAGCTGCGGGCGCCGCGTGCCGATCGGGCGCGCGGCTCCCTCCGGTCTGGCCCCTGGGCACGTTCGCACCTCCGCTTGGGTGTGGCTCGATGGCCGCGCTGCGTTCTGCGAACGGCCGGGCGCATTCGAATCGCGCCATCATATCGCAGCGACCGGCGGATCCGCGGCGGCGAGAGCGGCGCGGCGAGCGCGCGGATCGGCAGACGGGGGCACGGCGGTACCGGGGGGCGGAACCGGCGTCGCTCTCCGGCCCGCGCGGCGACCGGCCTGCCGGCTTGCGCCTGCGTCGCGCCGCGTGGCTTACTCGTCCGTCATGACCCCCGCCCGCAACACGCTCGCCATCATCGGTGCCGGCCCGATCGGGCTCGAAGCCGCGGCTCTGGCGCTCGATCACGGCTTCGACGTCCACGTCTTCGAGCAGGGCGTGGTGGGCTCCCACCCGATCGCGTGGGGCCACGTTCGCATGTTCACGCCCTGGCGGATGAACGTGGGGCCGGCGTCACGGGAGCGCCTCGTCCGCGCCGGCTGGTCCGCGCCGGAAGCGGAACAGTGCCCGACCGGCCTCGAGCTCGCCGAGCGCCTCCTCCAGCCGCTCGCGGCGCTCCCGGAGCTTCTGCCCCGCGTCCACGCGCACGCGCAGGTGGTGCACGCGAGCCGGAGCGGCGCGCTCAAGGGCGATCTCATCGGGGACGACCGTCGCCGCGAGCATCCGTTCCGGCTGCTGGTGCGCGACCCGGGCGGGCGCGAGAGCTTCCTGCACGCGCACTCGCTGATCGACGCCTCCGGCGTCTACGCCCGGCCCAACTGGGCGGGCGACGGCGGGATCCCCGCGCGCAGCGAGCTCTACCTCGCGCCGCAGATGTCCTACCACGTGGACGACGTGCTGGGCGTGCGCCGCCAGCGCTACGCCGGCCGGCGCACGCTCGTGATCGGCGGCGGCGCGAGTGCCGCGACCAGCGTCGCCGCCCTCGCCGAGCTGGCCCGGCAGGCGCCCGGGACGGCCGCGGTGTGGGCGACGCGCGATCGCGTCGCGGACCTGCTGCCCGAGATCGCGGACGATCCGCTCCCCGAGCGCCGCGCGCTCCACCGCCGCGCCCGGGAGATCGCGCGCGGCGCCGATCCCGCGGTCGCGCACGTGGGCGGAGCGGTGGTCGAGGGCTTCGAGTTCAACTCCGCGACCCACCGCTACCGCGCGACCCTCATGATCGACGGTCAGCCGCGGGTGGAAGAGGTGGACGAGGTCCTGATCAACACCGGCTTCGGCCCGGACGATTCGATCACCCGCGAGCTCCAGGTGCACGAGTGCTACGCGACGCGCGGGACGATGAAGCTCTCCGCCGCCCTGCTCGGCTCCCGGTCGAAAGACTGTCTCGACACGCCAGCTTTCGGCATCGAGGCGCTCCGGAACCCCGAGCCCGGGCTCTTCATCCTCGGCCACAAGTCCTACGGCCGGAACCCCAGCTTCCTGCTCGAGACCGGCTACCGGCAGGTGGCCGACGTGGTCGCGGCGCTGGCGCAGGAACTCGCGGCCCCGGCCAGGGCGTAGTCTCGAACGGCCACGCGCAACTGTTCCGCGACGCCCGCCGTAGTAGGGCCTGTAGCAGTGCGCGGCGCTCTTCCGGTATGGGACGCCTCTCGCCATTCCGCTCGAATCCAGGGAGGAGCATGATCGGACGCGCCCGCATGCTCGCCTGCGCGCTGGCCGTGGGCGTGCTGTCCCTGCCGGTTTCGCCCGCCCGCGC
>Ga0184629_10000354_pt1 | contig 20373 bp, 13 predicted proteins | sample PLM4_32_b1_FD_133158 | JGI IMG/M metagenome (GOLD analysis project Ga0184629, IMG submission 133158) | Groundwater sediment microbial communities from an aquifer in East River, Colorado, USA - PLM4_32_b1 | ecosystem: Environmental > Terrestrial > Soil > Riparian zone | place: USA: East River...
ACCTCCGCGATGCCGGTCTCCGGGTTGAGTACTCGCTGGGCGACGACAAGATGGGAAAGCAGCTCAAGCTTGCCGATGCTCGCCGGGCCCGCTTCGCCGTGGTGCTGGGTCCGGACGAGCGAGCCAGGAACGTGGTGGTTCTCAAGGACCTCGGCGGGGGATCCCAGCGCGAAGTCCCTCGGCTCGAGCTGCCCAGCGCGCTGGTGCACATTCTCGGTGGCGGACAAGCCCGCTCACCGCTCACCTCTCACCGCTCATCTCCCTAATGGCTGACCACAAGACCCTGACCACCCGGGCCCGGGACTTCAGCGCCTGGTATAACGAGCTCATCATGAAGGCCGAGCTGGCGGACTACAGCCCAGTACGCGGCTGCATGGTCATCCGGCCCAACGGTTATGCCATCTGGGAAGAGATGCAGCACGCGCTGGACCGGATGTTCAAGGAGACCGGGCATGAGAACGCCTATTTCCCCCTGTTCATCCCGCAGAGTTTTCTGAGCAAGGAGGCGGAGCACGTCGAGGGCTTCGCTCCGGAACTGGCGGTGGTGACCCATGGCGGCGGCAAGGAGCTGGAAGAGCCGCTGGTCATTCGGCCGACCTCGGAGACCATCATCTACGCGATGTTCTCCAAGTGGATCCAGAGCTGGCGCGATCTGCCGCTCCTGATCAACCAGTGGTGCAACGTGGTCCGCTGGGAGCTGCGCACCCGGCTGTTCCTCCGGACCACCGAATTCCTCTGGCAGGAGGGCCACACCGCGCACGCTACCGAGGGGGAGGCGGAGCAGGAAGCCCTCATGATCCTGGGCCTCTACCGCCGCTTCGCCGAGCAGTTTATGGCGATGCCGGTGATCACCGGCCGCAAGACGGAGAGCGAGAAGTTTGCCGGGGCGCTGCGGACCTACGCGATCGAAGCCCTGATGCAGGACAACAAGGCCCTGCAGGCCGGGACCAGTCACAATCTGGGGCAGAATTTCGCCAAGGCATTCGACGTCACCTTCCAGACCGCGGACGGCGGGTTGGACCACGTGTGGAGCACGTCGTGGGGAGTGTCGACCCGGCTGGTCGGCGGTCTCATCATGACTCACGGCGACGATAACGGCCTGATCTGCCCTCCCCGCCTGGCGCAGTGGCAGGTCGTGATCGTGCCGATCTGGAAGACCGACGAAGAGCTCGCGCGCGTGCTGGAGGCCTCGGATCTCATGGCGAAGGACCTCCGGGCCGCGGGCATTCGCACCCACGTGGACCGCCGTCAGGGTATGAAGCCGGGGGCCAAGTACTACGAGTGGGAAGGGCGCGGCGTGCCGCTACGGCTGGAGCTTGGTCCCCGCGACCTGGCGAGCCACACCGTGATGCTGGCACGGCGGACCGGCGGACCGAAGGAGCCGGTGTCAACCGGAGGCCTGGCGGAACGGTTGATCACGGAGATGGACCGGATGCAGGAGCAGCTCTTCGGCGCCGCCAAGGCCCGGCGCGAGGCCGGCTCGCTGCGAGGCCCCAAGTCGAAACAGGAGTTCATCGACTTTCTCGAGGGCACCGGAGGGTTCGTCTATGCCGGCTGGTGCGGCGACCCGGCCGTGGAGGCCGAGATCCAGGAGCAGACCAAGGCGACCATCCGGGTGATTCCGGATGAGGAGTTCCGTTCGCCGACGGCGCCGGCAACCTGCATCTGGACCGGGAAGCCCGCGGTGGCCGAAGTGGTGTGGGCCAAGGCCTACTGATGACGGTAGCCCGACGGCTCGACGGAAGCGCGGCTGGTGAGCTGCGCGAACGGCTGCTCTTTGCCGACGCGGGGCTGGGGCGCACCACGGACGGCTCGCTCCGGTATGACGGGGTCTCCGTGGCGGACCTTGCCGCAGCGGTCGGAACCCCCGCCTACGTCTACAACGCCGGCGCGATTCGCCGCCGGTATGCCGAGTTGACCGGCGCCCTCGCTTCGCTCCCCCACCAGATCCAATACTCGGTCAAGGCCAACTGCTGCCTTGCGGTGCTCCGGGTACTCCGGGACCTGGGCTCCGGATGCGACATCGTCTCCCTGGGTGAGCTTCGGCGGGCGCTCGCGGCGGGATTCAACGTCGAGCGTATCGTCTTTAGCGGCGTCGGGAAGACAGCCGGGGAGCTCGCCGAAGCCTGTGCCGTGGGCATCGGCCAGATCAACATCGAATCGATGGAGGAGCTCGAGGCGCTGGCCGGCACCGCCGCGGCGGTAGGGCGCCCGGTCCGGGTCGGCATTCGCGTCAATCCCGACATCACTGTCGACACCCATCCCTTCATCACCACCGGGACCGCGGCCGCCAAGTTCGGTATTCCTCCCGACCAGGTGCTCGAGGCCGCGAGGCGGATCGCGAAGCATCCGGAGATGGAGCTGGCCGGCATCGCGATGCACGTGGGCAGCCAGCTCCTCGATCCGGCGCCGTACGTCAAGGGCGCGACGACCCTGGCCGATTTGGTCCGATCGATCCGGGATGCCGGGATTCTCACCCTGCGCTCGCTGGATCTGGGCGGCGGCCTGGGCATTCGCTACAAGGATGAAGTCCCCCTCGAGCCGGCAGCGCTGGTGGAGGCGATTCGTCCGGTCGTTGCCCCCCTGGGTCTGGCGCTGCACCTGGAGCCCGGGCGCTTCCTGGTGGGCAGCGCCGGCATCCTGCTCGCCACGGTGCTGTATCGCAAGCGTGCCGGCGGCAAGAGCTTCGTCATCGTGGATGCGGGCATGAGCGATCTGGTCCGGCCCAGCCGGTACAACGCCCACCACGAAATCGTCGTCGCGGTGGAGCGGGGGCGTCCGGTCGGTCCAGTGGACGTCGTGGGACCGATCTGTGAGAGCGGCGACTTCCTCGCGCTCGACCGCCCGCTGCCCGCGGTCGGCCGGGGCGAGGTGCTTGCCATCCTCGGGGCCGGGGCCTACGGTTTCGTCATGAGCTCCACCTACAACGCCCGGCCCCGGGCGCCGGAGGTCCTGGTGGACCGGGGCCGGTGGGCGGTGGCGCGGCCCCGCGAAACACTGGAGGATCTGATGCTCGGCGAGCGGCCCGACTGCTTTACGGCAGGAGACGCATCGTGATTCACCACGATCGCATCCTGATCCTTGACTACGGGTCGCAATTCACCCAGCTCATCGCCCGCCGGGTGCGGGAAGCGCACGTCTATTCGGAGATTCACCCTCCCCGCCGGACCCTGGACTGGATCCGCGAGTGGGACCCCAAGGGCATCATCCTCTCCGGGGGGCCGAACTCGGTATACGACGAAGGCGCGCCGCTGGCGGACAAAGGGCTGCTCGACCTCGGTATTCCGGTGCTCGGACTTTGCTACGGGATGCAGCTCATCGCCCACGTCGCGGGCGCCCGGGTGGTGAGCGCCAGCCGCAAAGAGTATGGCCGGGCCATGGTGAAGGTGCAGGGAGGGCGGCTGTTTCAGGGATTCCATCCGGGCGAGGAAATCCAGGTCTGGATGAGTCATGGCGATCACGTCGACGCACCGCCGCCGGGATTCGTCGCGACCGCGTCCAGCGACAATTCACCGGTGGCCGCGTTCGAGCATGCCAGCAAGCCGATCATGGCAGTCCAGTTCCATCCTGAAGTGGCCCACACGCCCCGCGGCGGCGAGCTCATCGCGAATTTCCTGTTCGACATCTGCCGGTGCTGTCCCGATTGGACCGCCGGCCATTTCATCGAGAGCGAGACCGCCCGGATCCTCCGTGATGTGGGGCCCACCGGCCGGGTGATCTGTGGACTCTCGGGAGGCGTCGATTCGTCGGTTGCCGCGGCCATCGTCCACCGTGCCATCGGGAACCGCCTCACCTGCCTCTTCGTCGATCACGGCCTGCTCCGCCTGCACGAGCGCGATCAGGTGGAACAGACCTTTCAGCGGCACATGGGCATCGATCTTCGAGTCGTGGACGCGCGAGACCGCTTCCTGGCCCGGCTCTCCGGTGTCAGCGATCCGGAGGAGAAGCGGCGGATCATCGGGCACGAGTTCATCGAGGTGTTTGCCGAGGAGGCCCGGAAGGTCGGCGGAAACGTCGGGTACCTGGTGCAGGGCACGCTGTATCCGGATGTGATCGAATCATCCTCTCCAGCCGGCGGACCCTCCGTCACCATCAAGACCCACCACAATGTCGGTGGACTGCCCGACAAGCTGCCCTTCAAGCTGATCGAGCCGCTCCGCGAGCTGTTCAAGGACGAGGTGCGGCAGGTAGGGCGCGAGCTGGGGCTGCCGGAAGAGATGGTGGGCCGGCATCCATTCCCGGGGCCCGGGCTCGCGATCCGGATTCTGGGCCCGGTGACCACGCCGATGCTCGACACGCTCCGGCACGTGGACGCCATCTACATCGAGGAAATTCGCGCCGCGGGACTGTACGACGAGATCTGGCAGGCCTTTTCGGTCCTGCTGCCGATCCGTTCCGTGGGCGTTCAGGGGGATTTCCGCACCTACGATCAAGCCGTCGCGCTCCGCGCCGTGACCAGCCGGGATGGCATGACCGCCGACTGGTATCCGTTCCCGCCCGAGGTGCTCGCCCACATCTCGAACCGGATCGCGAATGAGGTCTCCGGCGTCAACCGGGTCGTCTACGACGTGAGCAGCAAGCCCCCGGCCACGATCGAGTGGGAGTAGATCGGCGGTCGCACCACACCTGACCGGCCATCAGACTCGCTTCTGCTCCAGAAGGTCGAAGAGTTGCTCGGGGGAAGTCAGCCGGGTAAGGTGGTCAGCCACGTCCGGCATTTGGGCGAACTGGGCAATCTTTCCCAGCACGGGGAGGTACTGGTTCGACACTTCGGTGGGTGGCGCCACGATGAGAAACAGGGCGTGGACCGGCTTGTGATCTACCGCGTCATACTCCAGGCCGGGGCGATGAAGGCCAAAGGCGAGTCGCAGGCGGGAGAGTGCGAGCGAGCGGCAATGGGGAATCGCGATGCCGCGGCCTACCCCGGTTGAGCCAAGCGCTTCACGGCGCTTCAACAACCGGCCCAACTGCATGGTGGTGCGCTCGTCCAGGCCCAGAAGCGAAACCATCTCGTCCAGCACGGCGTCCTTGCTGGCGGAGGTGAGGTCGAGGTTGATGGCGCCAGGGTCCAGGAAGTCGCGGAGCAGCATGTAGATCAAGTGTACGGCGGCAAGTCGCAGAACGGTACCCCCCACGTTGCCGCGGAGAAGCCCGCCAAGTACTTTTCTTTCATGCGTTTACCGTACTACTCCAGTGAGGGCGTCCCCCTCATTCTGGCCCCGATGGCCGGGGTGTCCGAGGCCCCATTCCGGCAGATCTGTCGCCGTCACGGCGCCGACATTCTGATGACGGAGTTTCTTTCGGCCGAGGCCATCCGCCGCGGTATTCGCAAGACCCTGGAGGGGGCGGAGTTCGAGCCGGTCGAGCGCCCAGTGGGCGTGCAAATCTATGGTGCCGACGCCCACGCGATGGCGCGGGCTGCCGCCATCGTGACCGAGGAGTACGAGCCCGACTTCATCGACATCAATTTCGGCTGCCCGGTCAAGAAGGTCGTGCAACGGAACGGCGGCTCCGGGTGCCTCCGCGACCTCGGGCTGGTGGACAGGATCATTCGTGGGGTGGTCGGCGCGACCCACCTCCCGGTCACCGTCAAGACCCGGAGCGGCTGGAACGAGGAAGGTCGCGATCCAGTCGGCATCGCGCTTCGGATGCAGGACGCCGGCGCCCGGGCCTTCACGCTGCACGCGCGCACTCGTACCCAGATGTTCCAGGGCAAAGCGAATTGGGATGAGATCGCCCGGGTGGTCGAGGCGCTCGAGATTCCGGTCGTGGGCAACGGAGATGTGGGCTCGGCCGCCGACATTCTCCGGATGCAGCGGCATACCGGCTGCGCCGCGATCATGGTAGGGCGGGGGTCGTTCGGGAATCCCTGGATCTTTCGCGACGGCCACGCGCTGCTCCGGGGCGTTCCGGCGCCACCGCCACCGCAGGCAGCCGACCGTTTCCAGGTCGCCCTGGAGCACGCGCACCTTGCTCTCCGTCTCCAGGGCGATTCGCGCAAGACGGTCATTGAATTCCGGAAGCATCTTGGATGGTATACCAAGGGACTCCCCGCCTCGGCGCAGCTCCGGGAGCGACTTTTCCAGGTCGAGTCCATGGCCGAAGCCCAGGCAATCTTCACGGAGTACCTCGAGCCGGTCTGCCAGGCGGCGTGAATCGCGAGCGCTTGAAAGCCCTCCTCACCGACGTCGCCGCCGGGACGCTCGCGCCGGCCGAGGCCCTCGAGAGGCTCACGCATTTTCCCACCGAAGAGCTCCAGTTCGCACGGCTGGATCACCACCGGTCGCTTCGGCAGGGCCAGCCGGAGGCGGTCTTTGCCGCCGGGAAGACGATCGCGCAGACGGTGTCCATCTGCGAACGGCTTGAGGCAGCGCACGGAACGTTCTTGTGCACCCGGGCGAGCCCGGAACAGGCGGACGCGCTGAGGGCGCGGTTCCCGGGGCTCGAATGCAACGCGCTGGGCCGCACCGCGTGGCTTGCGGGACCAGCGCCGGGGCCTCGCCTCGCGGGCGAGCTGCTGGTGGTCACCGCGGGGACCAGCGACCTCCCGGTGTCCGAAGAAGCGGCCGCGGTCGCCACGGCGATGGGCGCATCGGTGTCGCGGCTCACCGATGTCGGGGTGGCGGGCATCCACCGGCTCCTTGCCGCCTCCGAGCAGCTCCACCGTGCGTCCGTGGTAATCGTCGCCGCGGGCATGGAAGGGGCGCTGCCCAGCGTGGTGGGGGGATTGATCGGCGCGCCGGTCATCGCGCTACCCACCAGTGTGGGGTACGGCGCCTCTTTCGGGGGAGTTGCGGCGCTGCTCGCCATGCTGAACTCCTGTGCGGCGGGCGTCACGGTCGTCAACATCGACAACGGCTTCGGCGCGGCGATGGCGGCGGTCCGGCTCCTCGCGGCGCGCGGGGAAAGCTCCGACTGATGCTACAGACGGTCTGTGAATCCAGCGACCCACCCTTCGTCTGGCGCGATGTGACGGCGCCGTCGACCGAAGAGCTGCAGGGGCTGGCGGTCGAATACGGTCTCTCCGCCCACGCGGTGCAGGATTGCCTCGACCCGGAGCACCTGCCCAAGTACGAGAAGTTCGGCGACACTACCTTCCTGATCCTCCGGGTGTACGATGTGGCCGCGCCGGAAGCATCCGGGACGGTGCAGGAGCTGACCCGGAAAATCGCGATATTCTTCCGAGCAGGGTTGGCGCTCACCATTCACCGCTCCGAGCTCCCCGTCATCTCGGTCCTTCACCAGCGCTTCGGAGCGCCCGGGAACGCGTGCGGGCCGCTCCAGCTTCTCGCCGGGGTGGGAAACGGTGTCCTGGACACCTACGAGAAGCCGCTGCAGCAGGCCGAGGACGCGCTGGACCGCTACGAAGAGGGCCTGTTCAACACCCAGCTCAAGTCGCCCTCGCTCCAGAGCATTCACGTGCTCAAGCGGAAAGTGAGCCTGATCAAGCGGATGCTCTGGCAGACCCATAGCGTTGTCCAGCGGCTCACGCCAACCGGAGAGCGCTCTTCCTCGGTCTACCAGGACCTTAAGGAGAACGCCGAGAGCTACTACTTCTGGGCCGAGCAGCTCCACGAGGAGGTTCAGAACCTGTTGGGCATGCATGTGGCGCTCGCGTCGCACCGCACCAACGAGGTCATGCGCGTCCTGACTGTCTTTTCGGCGTTCTTCCTGCCGCTCACCTTCGTGGTGGGCATCTACGGCATGAACTTCGAGTTCATGCCGGAGCTGGGCACCCGTTGGGGCTATCCCGTCATCCTCGGTGTGATGGCCGCCATCAGCCTGACGATTTTCATCTGGTTCCGCCGCCGCGGCTGGCTGCGGAGGCACAAGTCGTGACCGCTGTTTTCTGGGGCGTGGCGGGGATCGCCGTGGGAGCGGGAATGGCCTGGTGGGTCAGGTCGAGGCGGCTGATTCGGGTACCGGCCGCCGCGCCCGCCACCGAGGGTCCTCCGCTCCTCGAGTGGATTCTGCGCGCCAACGGCGCCACCGGCGCCTGGCTGATCGGCCCGGGCACCCGCGAAGTCGCGGTGCCGAAGAACGGCATCCCTGAAGATCTGGACCGCGTGGTCCTCGCGAGGCTGGAGCATCAGCGCATCGGCGACGGACAGGGCGTGGAACGCCTCGGCTCCGGAACGCTGGTTTTCGCGAGCCTGGACGGGCGTGCAGCGGGATTGCAACTCCCGCCGGGGAGCTCCACCGGCGTTCGCACAGCCGCCCTCCGCGATCTGGCCCGGCTGCTGGACTACGACCGATGGCGGCCGGTCCTCGCCGCCGTCGCGAAGGAGCAGGATACCCGAAGCGAATCGGTCGAGAGCGTCGCGCTCCGCCTGGCCCATCAACTCGAGCGGATGCTCGGGGTCGAGACGTGCGTCGCGCTTCCGCGGGCGGGCGGGGTGGAGATCGCGGGGGTGTCGCTCCGGTCCGACCGGCGTCTGCTCCGGGCGCTGGTGGAGGAGGGAAGCCCGCTGGACCAGGTTACTCTGGGTATCGCCGGCGAACAGACCGGCGTCGTGGCCCCTTTCGGCCTGGTGCGGGCCGACCGGCGGAAGCGACAGGACCCCGCGTACGTCTGCCCGATTCCGGGAGAGGGCGGCCCCAGTGGCGCCATCGCGGCGTGGACGCCCGGTGGAGTGGGGCCGACCGGGCCGGCGTTGACCGCGTTTCGAGGCGCGATCATCGCCGCCGGGCCACGCATCAGCGCGGCGATGGAGCGCCGCCTGCTCGAGGAGGCCGCCAACCGGGATCCGCTGACCGGCCTCCGAAACCGGCGGGGCTTCGACGAGGTGATGAAGTCCTTCGGGGAGCCCTCGGGCGCGCTGATCTACGCCGACATCGATCATTTCAAGAACGTCAATGACCGGCTGGGCCACCCGGCGGGTGACTCGGCCCTGAAGCACATGTCCCGCATCCTCCTCCAGGCGGTCCGCGATGACGACACGGTCGCGCGGGTAGGCGGGGAAGAGTTTGCCATCTGGCTGCCCGCGGCGAGCCTGGATCGGGGCCGGGAAGTGGCCGAGCGTATCCGGCAGTCGCTGGCCTGGAGCGACTGGAAGTGGCAGGGGGTGAAACAATCGCTCACCGCATCGTTCGGTGTGTCCGCCTGCCCGGAGACGGCGGCGACGCGCGACGGGTTGGCGGCGCAGGCGGATGCCGCTCTCTATCAGGCAAAGCGGGGCGGGCGCAACCGCGTAGCGGTGTGGAATGACGAGCGCCCGAATGACACCACCGAAAAGGAGGTCGCGCTGTGACCCTGCGATCGTACCTGCTGGCCACCACAGTCACCTGCCTGGCCGGCACCTCGCTAGCCGCGCAGGACATCGACCCGAAGCTTCTCGAGCGGGCCCGCCTGATTCACCAGCGGGTGCTGTCTCTGGATACTCACGTGGACATCAACCCCGGCAGTTTTACGGCCGAGCGGAACTACACCCAGCGGCTGCCGTCGCAGGTGAATCTGCCCAAGATGGACGAGGGCGGCCTCGACGTCGTGTTCCTCATTGTGTACGTGGGCCAGGGCACCGACTTCACGCCGGAGGGCTATGCGCGCGCCCATGCCGCGGCCATCGAGAAATTCGACGCGATTCACCGGCTGACCGAGCAGATCGCACCCGAACGGATCGAGCTGGCGCTCACCGCGGCCGACGTGCGGCGGATTCACGCGAGCGGGAAGAAGGTGGCGCTGATCGGGATCGAGAACGGATATCCCCTCGGCACTGACCTGACGAACGTCAAGAAGTTCTACGACCGGGGCGGGCGCTATTTGTCGCTCGCCCACAACGGTCACAGCCAGCTTTCGGATTCGAATACCGGAGAGCGGGACGGCATTTGGCTGCACAACGGGCTCTCACCCTTGGGCCGGCAGGTCATCGCCGAGCTGAACCGGGTCGGGATCATGGTGGACATCTCGCATCCCTCGAAGCAGTCCATGATGCAGACTCTGGAGCTCACCCGCGCGCCGATCATTGCCTCGCACTCGGCGGTCCGCGCGCTGTGTAACCATTCGCGGAACCTGGACGACGAGCAGCTGCTCGGGCTCAAGAAGAACGGTGGCGTGGCACAGCTGGTGGCGTTCAACAGCTACGTCAAATGTGGACCCGCATCGGCTGAATCGCCGGAACGGGTCCAGGCCGTGAGCGCGCTCCGGACCAAGTACGGCCTGGGTGGCGGCCGGGGAGGGTTCCAGCCCGTCGACTCGGCGCAGCGAACGGCATTTCAGGCGGAGATGCAGGACCTCGACCGCCGGCTGCCGCCGCCGCCTCGCGCTACCGTCAGCGACTTCGTCGATCACATCGACTATGCGGTGAAGCTGATCGGCATCGACCACGTCGGCATCAGCTCGGATTTCGACGGCGGCGGCGGTGTCAACGGCTGGAACGATGCGTCGGAGACGTTCAATGTGACCCTGGAGCTGGTCCGGCGCGGCTATACCGAGACCCAGATTGCCAAGATGTGGAGCGGCAACCTGCTCCGGGTGATGGAGGCCGTGGAACGAGTGGCCAAAGGAGCGAGTAGCTAGGGGCGGGGAACCAGGGCACCTCTGCAAGGGTCATTGCGAGCCGCCTTGGTGGCGAAGCAATCTCGAGATCGCCGCGGCCCCTTCGGGGCTCGCGATGACTTGTTCGGAGCTTCCCGGGCTCCCGGTTCCCTAATTCCCGATCACCCCCGCCCTCAGAATCGTCTCCTCCCACAGCTTCATCAGCCTCCGCTGCGAATCCCGGCGGGCCCAGCGAGTCTGCCATCCGTGCTGGTCCACCGGGTAGGTCACGAACTCGAAGTCCTTCCCCAGCTCCATGAGCCGCTGGACCAGCCGGACCGCATCCTGATATTCAACGTTACCGTCGATCAGGCCATGCTGCAGCAGCAGGCGATCCTTGAGCCCCGCGGCGTGGTAAATCGGGGAGGATGCCCGGTAGGCCGCGCTGTCACTCACCGGGGTGCCGTTCAGGATCCGGGCGGTATACCCGTGATTGTAATGGGCCCAGTCCGTCACCGAGCATTGGGCCGCACCGGCCTGGAACAGTCCGGGATGCTTGAACAACGCCATCAGCGTGAAGAACCCGCCATAGCTGCACCCAAAAAGCCCCACGCGAGATGTGTTGACCCCGTAGTTCTTCTCGAGAAACGGCACCGCGGCCACAGCCGAGGCGACGTCGCGATCCCCCATCGAGCGGTAGATGGCGGTGCGCATGTCGTGGCCGTACCCTGCGCTGGCCCGGTAGTCCAGCACCATGTAGGTCACGCCCCGCTGGGTCAGATAGGCCGCGTTGAGCGCGCCCCCATGCGCGCCGGAGTTCGCAAACGTCTTGTGCACCCCCTGGGCATATCCAGCTCCGTGAATCTCCAGCACGGCCGGACGATTGGGGTGGAGCCGTTCCGGCACGTACACGCGCCCCCATACCGGCTTGCCCTGGTCGTCGTCGAAACGGACGAAATCACTCCGGGGCCAGGGGATCTTGTAAAAGGCATCGGTCCCCGACCGAGTCACCCGGGTTGGTGCCGCGCCCGACGCTACCGGCTGCAGATAGACGTCGCTGAGCTCCTGGGGATTGGAGAAGCGTGCCGCCAGCACCCCCTCGTCCGGCGAAAGCACTGGCTGGACCTCGCCTTCCCCCAGCAGGTCGATGCGGGTCAGTGGGCCGCCGCCGACCGGCATGCTGTAGAAATGGCGCTCGCTGGGGTGGGCCTCGCTGGTCTCCAGCCACCAGCGGCTCTGGTCGCGTGAGAGGCTGGCGCCGCGCACTTCCCACTCACCGGTGGTGAGCTGCCGCTTGATCCCTCCGGAACCGACCGTCCAAAGATGATGCCAGCCCGACGTCTCGCTGGTATAGGCCAGCGTCTCTCCGTCGGGCAACCAGGTCATCGGCGTCGGCATCGCGGTCCAGTAGTGGACCAGCCAGGCGTCGTCGTGGAAGCGCTCGAGCGTGCGTTCCTGCTTTCCGGTTGCGGGGTCCACCAACACCAACCAGCGATCCTTGTAGTCGTGCGACAGGACATCGGCGGCCAAGCGGGTGCCCTGGCGGTTCCAGGCCGCCTGCATGACGCTGACCGGCTTACCGAAGCCGGTCGTGTCCATCCAGATCACCTTGACGCTGTCGGGAACGGCGAATGGATCCGCCTTGACGATGCCGAGCCTCACAGGGGCCTGGTTCTGCCCGACTTTTGGGCGCGAGCTGCGGGTGAACACGAACCCCGAGTCGTTGACGTAGTCGCCGTAAAACGTCTGGGTCGTCTCCACCTTCGGGGTGACGATGAAGGTGGCGTAGGCGCCGGTCGCCGACATCGTGAGCTGGCTGACGGTGTCGTCCTTTTTTCGGGGAATCACCACGGGCTGGCGTGCCGCGTCACGCAATCGGCGCGCCTCGGCGGTGTCCCGATCGGCCTTCTGTCGCTTGACGAAATCGAAAATGGTTTGCTGCTCGGTGCGCAAGGCGTCCGCCACCTTGTTGGCACGGGGTTGATCCGGCACGATGAAACTCCGGGTGATCTGCCGTTGCCCTCCCGTCTCCGGGTCCAGGGCCCAGAGATCGCCGGCGCTCAAGAACCAGATCTCCCGTTCGTCCGGGCTCCACCGGGGATCGACGTTCTCGGTCCGTTGCAGCAGCAGGCGGGGCGTTGTGCCCCGCTTCCAGTAGCGGAGCTCACCGCGGTGGAAGTACACCGCCCGGGCCCCGTCCCGGGTGTAGGCCACGCTGGTTGGTACCATCAGCGCATCCCTGCGATCGACGGCCTCCACCCGCCTGCCGTCGCGCGAGGCCCGCCACCATGGATCGTCCACCGTCCCCGCGACCACAGGCTTGGGATCCAGGGCGTACTGGAAGTAGACCCAGCGACCCTCGACGTCCCAGCGGGGCAGGGTCGCGCCGCCACCGAGCCAGCGGCCATCGAAGGTCGAGTCGAGCTCGATCCGGAAGGCCGGATCCCGTGCCGACCAGTCGAGCGTCGATTGGCGGAGGGGGAGCGCCTGCTGGGCCCGGACAGCGGCCGGACCGAGGCAGACCAGCATGATGGACGCGCTGAGCCGGAAGCGTGGGCTCATGTGACCTGTCCAGGTGAAGGGGAATGGGCGGATACTACCAGCCCGTAATGGACCACGCGAGGGGACGGTTCCCCACCCGCACGGAGCGGAGCGACCGACAGGGCGGCGAACAAATTGTATCTTATGAGATTGATTAGAGAATATACATCATGTCATCAGTGTAACCCATCTTAGATCATGGTTTAAGAGCGCAAGCGCATCGGCCGGCAGACGATCGACTTTGCGCCCGAGGATTGATACGCCGTCGGCTTCCCGTTAACCTTATGGAGTCCTTGCCCAGAACGAGGGGGCGACTGGTTTCGACGGGTCAGTAGAAGGTGTGGCAGCGTGCCCAGGTCCAGGTCCCTGGTTAAACCGCTTGGAAAAGTTCAACTGCCAACTCTGATTTGGCGATGGCTGCCTAAGCTGAGCTAACGCTCGCGAAGGCACCTTCGGCGACGAAGCCCGTCCGGGGCGGCGGCGTCGAATAGCAAAGCCGGGCTGGCCTGCCGCGGTCCTCCGACACGGCGGGCGAGATTCCTCGGAGGTTCGTTCCGGGAAGGTCGGCCGATAACCGGCTCGGGACCACGCTGGAAGATCGGCCTACGCACGTAGACGCTGTGCTGGACGCTGGTTCGGACCAGGGTTCGATTCCCTGCGCCTCCATGATGTGAGAGTCAGCTGAAGCGCGCAGCGCGCGGAAGGGATGGTCCTTCTTCGTTCTGCGCGCTTCGCTATTATTCCCCGATGCACCGTCACACCGGTCTGTGCGTCCTCGCCCTCTTCGCCCTGCCATCCCTGACAGCCCAGGCAGGGCCCACGCCACGGCTCGGCACGGTCGTCTTCCCGACGTCCGGGATTCCCGCCGCGCACGACGCGTTTTTGCTGGGAGTCCGGCTTCTCCACAGCTTCCAGTATGAGAGCGCGGAGAAGGCGTTTCGGCAGGCGGAAGCGCTGGAGCCCGGTTTCGCGATGGCCTATTGGGGTCAGGCAATGACCTACAATCACGCGGTGTGGAACGAGCAGGACCCCGCCGCCGCCCGTGGCGTGCTGGGACGGCTGGCGCCGACACCCGAGGCCCGGCGGGCCAAGGCACCGACCGTGCGGGAACAACGGTATCTCGAGGCGGTGGAGGCGCTCTACGGTCCCGGCGGGAAGGCGCGACGGGACACACTCTACGCGACCGCGATGGAACGCCTGGTCCGTGAGGAGCCGGGGGATCTCGAGGCCAAGGCGTTCTACGCCCTGGCGCTCCTCGGACTCAACCAGGGAATCCGCGACACGGTCGCGTACCTGCGCGCGGCCCAATACGCCGACACCGTGTTCCGCGCCAGCCCCGACCACCCCGGCGCCGCGCACTACCTGATTCACTCCTACGACGACCCGCTCCACGCTCACCTTGGCCTCCAGGCGGCTCGCGACTATTCGAGGATTGCGCCGGACGCCGCGCACGCCCAGCACATGACCACCCACGTTTTCCTGGCGCTGGGCATGTGGGATGACGTCGTCTCCCAGAATCGCATCGCCGTGGGACTGACGTCACTCCTGCCCGGCCACTATTCCTCCTGGCTGGTGTACGGGCTGATCCAGCAGGGTCGCTTTGAGGCGGCCCGCGAGATGATGGAGACGATGCGGCGCAACGTCGCTTCCGGTGGCACCAGGGCGCAGCTCGCGGCGTTGGTCGAGATGCGGGCGCACTTCCTCCTCCATTCGGAAGATTCGAGCGGCGGCATCTTCGGATCCCGGGTGAGCTCCGAGAAGCTGACCGTGCCGGGGCAGGTCGCAAGTGTGTTCACCGACGGGATGATCGCCTATCACAGACGCAGTGGCGACGGCGTTGCCACCGCCGCGCGCGAGGTGAAGCGCCTGGCGGAATCGCTGCGTATGGACCGGGGCGCGACCGATCCCGCCACCATCACCGCGCGGGTCATGAGCCGCCAGCTCGATGGGATGGGCTTTCTTCTTGGGGGTTCGCGCGATCAGGCTCTGCGTGCCCTCCGCGAGGCTGCGGCTCTGGAAGACGCGATGCCGATGGAGTTCGGCCCGCCCGCGATTGTCGAGCCCTCGCACGAGGTCCTGGGCGCCATGCTCCTGGAGGAGGATCCGGCCGAGGCCAAGCTCGAGTTCGTCCGCGCCCTCCGCCTGGCGCCGGGGCGATCTCGCGCGTTGCTCGGCTTGGCGCGCGCCGCGGTGGCTGCAGGGGACAAGGCCTCCGCTCGGCAGGCCATCGAATCGCTGACCCTCAATTGGCATGCTGCCGATCCCCAGGTCCGCGACGCGCTTGCCCGGTTGTCAGCGGCAGTGAACCGGATGCCCTAGGACGCCAGCCGGTCAAGGGCCAGCCGGGCGAGCTGGTAGGCTGCTTCCGCGGTTCCCGCCAGGCAGTTGAGGTGCCCCATCTTTCGCCCGGGCCGCGCTTCCCGCTTCCCATAGAGATGGAGCTTGACTCCCGGCAGTGCGAGAGCCGCCGCCCAGTTCGGGTCGCCCCGCTGCCAGAGATCCCCCAGCAGGTTGATCATGCACACCGGGGTGAGCAGTCGCGGCTCGGTGAGCGGAAGCCCGCAGAGCGTCCGCACCTGCTGCTCGAACTGGGAGACGTCGCAGGCATCCTGGGTGAAGTGCCCGCTGTTGTGGGGCCGCGGCGCCAGTTCGTTGGCAAAGAGCCGGCCGCCCTCGGCGATGAACAGCTCCACTCCCAGCACGCCAACGTAATCGAGCCGCGCGGCGATCTCCGCTGCGATCCGTCGGGCACCATCCGCGAGCGAGAGGGGCACGCGGGCCGGCACGGTCGTGGTGTCGAGGAGCCCGCGGAGATGCACGTTTTCTCCGGTGGGGAATGATGCCAGCACGCCATCGGCACCCCGCGCCAGCACCACCGACAGTTCGCCCTCGAGGCTCAGCCGCCGCTCCAGCACGCAGGGCACTCCCCCGAACCCGGCGAATGCACGCCGGGCTTCCTCCCGGGTTTCCACGGAGGCCTGTCCTTTCCCGTCATAACCCAGCCGGCTGATCTTGAGCAACGCCGGTCCCCCGATGGATTCCCACGCCGCCTCGAGGGCGTCGGCATCCAGGACGGGGCGGAATGGCGCGGTGGAGATGCCGGCGTCGCGAAGGAACGTCTTCTCGCGGATGCGGTCCTGCGCAATGGCGACCGAATCGGGTTCCGGGCGCACCCGGAGCCGCGCGGCGAGGAAGGCGAGGGCAGCGGCGGGAACATTCTCGAACTCCGTCGTCACCGCTTCGGCGCACCCAGCGAGCTGGTCCAGCGCGGCCGGATCGTCGTAGGCGGCAACCAGGTGCCGGGTCGCGCTGTGACCCGCGGGAGAGAGCGGGTCCGGATCCAGCACCACAACCTCGTACCCCATGGTGCGTGCCCGGACGGTAAACATCCGCCCGAGCTGCCCCCCGCCGAGCAAGCCGAGGGTCGCGCCGGGCAGGATCATCCGGAAACGGGTGCGGGGAGGGTGATCGAGCGGACCTGCGTCTCCTGGGTGGCCCGGAACCGCTCGAGTTGCACCCGGAGCCCGGGATCAGTCACGGCGAGCATGGCGATCGCATGCAGAGCCGCGTTATGCGCGCCGGCCTCCCCGATGGCGAATGTCGCGACCGGAATGCCTGCGGGCATCTGGACAATGGAGAGCAGCGAGTCGAGGCCCTGGAGGTGTTTCGAGGGCACCGGTACTCCCAGCACCGGAAGCACGGTCTTAGCCGCGAGCATGCCCGGCAAGTGAGCCGCTCCGCCGGCCCCGGCGATCAGGCAGACCAGCCCCCGTCCCGCGGCCCCAGCCGCGTACTCGAACAGCAAATCGGGCGTTCGATGGGCGGAGACCACCTTCGCTTCATAGGCGACCCCGAACTCGGCCAGCTTCCGGGCGGCGTGCTGCATGACCTCCCAATCCGAGCTCGAGCCCATCACGACACCGACCAGGGGATTCGCCATGCAGGGGCCTCGGATTCGGGTTGGTCCGGGTGGGCCGCGGAAAATCGCCAGAGCCGCCCGCCGGATCAAGCAACGAAAACTCCGGCAAATGTTGGCTCCGGTTCATGTTGGAATGCAACTCATTGCCGTTGCTGGTACTTAATCCGTCCGAGGTGAATGGCCCGGGGCGTGCTCTATAATGCACCGCCAGGCGGCAGGCCCGGCCAGAACCCTCCAATCCGGATGTCATGACCCCGAACCAGGAACCGGTTCACGCCGCCAAGCCGCTCGCCGAACGCCTGCTTCTTCGGAGTCGTTTCGGTCGTCGGCTGCTCTTCTTGTTCATGGCCTGCGCGCTGGTGCCAACTTGTGCAGTTGCCTTCCTGTCGTTTCTGACCGTCACCCAGCAGTTGACTGACCAGAGCCGCGAGCGTCTCGCGGCGCTCGCGAGCGCGGCGGGGAAGACCCTCTATGATCGCCTGACGTTTCTCGAAGCCGACCTGCGGAAGGTGCTTCCGCGGCTTGACCGGTGTGTTGGAGATGGGATGGATTCGACCCTCGTCGACTGCGGTGAAAGCCTGCTGTACGCGGTCGAAGGCTTGGTGCGCGTTTCGGACCGGGGTCAGAAAGTGCTGTTCGGACGAGCCGACTGGGTATCCGGCATCGACGCCCTGAGTTTGCCGGAGCTCTCGCCCGGGCAGAGCACCGTGATCGTGACGGGCGATCCCAGCGAGGAGTTCGGCCTGTTCCTGGTGCATCGTCCGACCAGCGCGCCCGCTTCCCGGCGGTTCGTGGCTCGCCTCGACCACACCTATCTCTGGAGCGCCACCGATGAGGACGCCCTGCCGGGCAGCGTCGATCTGTCGGTCTGGGACCCCAAGCTCGGTTTGCTGCTCGGGCAGGCCAGCCTCCGGAGCAGTGTTTCACCCGGCTTCCTGCGCGACTTGGCCAACGCGCCGAGGGGCTCCGTCGAGTGGCCCGGCAAGTCCGGCGCGTCGGTCGCGACCTGGTGGTCATTGCCTGAAACCCGGCGCTTCCGGCTGCCGCCGTGGCGGGTGCTCCTGAGCGCACCGCGCTCCGAAGTGCTGGCCCCAATGGCGGCATTCTCCCGGACCTTTCCCCTCTTCCTGGCCTTGGCGCTGTTCGTGGTGTTGATCCTCGGAATCAGCCAGATCCGCAAGAGTCTCGTCCCGCTCGCTGAGCTTCGCCTGGGGACTCGCCGGATCGCGGGGCGCGACTTCGGGAGCCCGGTGAAGGTGACGAGTGGAGACGAGCTGGAGGAACTGGCCGGCTCTTTCAATGCCATGACACTCCAGCTCGGCCGGCAGTTCTCCGCGCTGAAAACTGCGGCCGAGATCGACCGGGCCGTGCTGTCCTCCGTGGATAGCGCCTCGATCGTTCAGACCGTGCTGGACCGGGTTCCGGAGATCTTTCCCTGTGACGGACTCAGCATCACCCTGATCGAGCCCGGCAGCAGCTCGATCGGCACCACCTGGTCGGCCCTGCCCGGCGAGGCGCGCCACGCCCGGACCGCCACCATCCTCGGTCCCAACGACCTCAAGGAGACCCGCCGCAGCCCGGAGCGTCTGGTCTACGGCACCGGCCCCTTCACGATCCCCGACTATTTGACCCATTTTCGCAGGCCGGGTCAGGAATCGGTGGTGGAAGCCTATCCGCTGGGATACGGCGGTGAGCTGCTCGGCGTCCTCGCCCTGCGACGTCAGGCCGGTGTAGTGCAGGAGGATGACACGACGCAGGTGCGGCGGCTGGCGGACCAGGTCGCGGTGGCGCTGTCGAACGCCCGCATGGTCGATCAGGTCCGTTTCCTCGCGTTTTATGACAGCCTGACCCGCCTGCCGAATCGCGTGCTCTACAAGGAGCGGCTGGCCCAGGCCCTGGTGCGAGCCGAGCGGACCCACAAGCTCGTGGCGGTCTGCTTCCTGGACCTCGACCACTTCAGCCGGATCAACGATACGCTCGGGCACGATCTGGGCGATGTGCTCCTCAAGGAAGTGGCGGCCCGCCTGGTGGCCTGCTCCCGCTCGGGCGACAGCGTGGCCCGCGCCGGCGAGGACACCGTGGCCGAAGTGTCGCGGCTCGGCGGGGATGAGTTCACCGTGATCCTGCCCGACATCTCCGATCCGCAGGACGCCGTACGGGTGGCCCGCCGGCTGCTGGAGACCTTCAAACAACCGCTCCGCCTTGGCACCCAGGAAGTGTTCGTCACCGCGTCGGTCGGGGTGGCGATCTACCCGTTCGACGGCACCGATACCGAGGAGCTGCTCAAGAGCGCCGACGTCGCCATGTATCACGCCAAGGAGCAGGGTCGCAACACCTACCAGATGTACTCGGCATCGATGAACGCCGAGGCGATGGCCCGGATGCAGCTCGAGGGCCAGCTCCGGAAGGCGGTCGAGTCGGGAGAATTCACGATCTGGTACCAGCCGATCGTGGACTTGCGGACTCTGAAGCCGACCGGCGCGGAGGCCCTGGTGCGCTGGGCCCACCCCGAGCGGGGCCTGGTCTCGCCGGGCGAGTTCATCTCCCTGTGCGAGGAGTGTGGCTTGATCGTGCCGCTCGGCGAGTGGATTCTGCGCTCGGTGTGCACCCAGGCGCGCACCTGGGAGGATGCGGGCCTGGGCCCGATCGGCATATCGGTGAATCTCTCGGCGCGGCAGCTTCGCCATGACGGCATCGTGGACACGGTTCGCAGGACGCTGATGGAAACCGGGCTCAAGCCGAGATACCTGACGCTGGAGCTGACCGAGTCGATGCTCATGGAGCCGACCGGGGTGGCGGGGCGGACCATCCGGGAGCTTGCCGACCTGGGGATCAGCCTGGCCATCGACGACTTCGGAACCGGCTATTCCTCGCTGAGCTATCTCAAGAACTTCCCGGTCAGCACCCTCAAGATCGATCGCTCGTTCATCGCAAACGTCACCAGCGATCCGGGCGACGCGGCGATCACGACCGCCATTATCGCGCTGGCGGGAGCGCTGGGTCTCGATGTCGTGGCGGAGGGTGTCGAAGGGAAAGCCCAGTCGGATTTCCTGCGGGCCAAGGGCTGCCACCGGGCGCAGGGCTACTTGTACGGGAAGCCGTCACCCGCCGTGGCGTTCGAGGAATGCCTGCGGAAGGGGATTCCGGTGCGTCCGAACGGCGCGGAGCTGGTCCTGGCCGGTAGTCCCGCTGAAGAACTAGACGGTGGCCCGGGTGCGGTTCATCGTGCCCCGCTCAGCCAGCGAGGCCTGCGCCGCGGCAAGCCGCGCGATCGGCACCCGGGGCGCCGAACACGAGACGTAATCGAGCCCCGCGCGGTGGCAGAAGCGGATCGCCTCCGGTTGCCCGCCGTGCTCGCCGCAGCTCGCGGTCGAAGCGGGACGCCGCGCGCGAGCTGCATCAGGTGTCCCACGCCGTCGACGTCCAGCATTTCGAATGG
>Ga0184629_10000355_pt1 | contig 20371 bp, 19 predicted proteins | sample PLM4_32_b1_FD_133158 | JGI IMG/M metagenome (GOLD analysis project Ga0184629, IMG submission 133158) | Groundwater sediment microbial communities from an aquifer in East River, Colorado, USA - PLM4_32_b1 | ecosystem: Environmental > Terrestrial > Soil > Riparian zone | place: USA: East River...
ATAAAACGTCAACACCTTAGATCAGTGAAGTTCCATTCTTACCATTCGCTCTTACAAAACCTTCCGCTGCTTTCGCGCCGATCTCTCTTCCTCTGGTTTCTTCCATAATCCCATGCCCTTCAGAATAAATAGCCTCGGGATCCTGACTTTTGTGACAGAATACTGATTTTCTTTTCTGCTCCTGCGTTGCTTCGATGTCGACGTAGTCGGTAGGATTAAATCCGGCCGATTGGATACCGGTCAGCACCTCGAAAAAGAATAATTGAAATGCTTTGCCGGAATTCATCCAGGCCTGGATCGTTAAAACCGAAGCTGCCTGGTGATCCTTGTGGGAGTCGATCGGCCAATGCGTGAATACGATATCCGGCTTTTCCATGGCAATCAGTTCGCGCATCTTTTTTATCCATTCGGTATTTACGATCGTGTCACCGTCAATTTGGCCGGCAAATACAGGTTTTGCATTTAGTACTTTGCAAGCATTGACCGCTTCGGCTTTTCGTATTGCGGCAGCCTCTGCGTGTGTCTTACTCGTTATGCCAGCCTCACCGGTAGTCAAGTAAATAATCGTCAGCTCATGGCCCTGCTTGGCAAGCTTCGCCAATGTACCTCCGCAACCGCTTTCCGGATCGTCAGGATGACCGCCCACGCATACGATCTTCTTTTTAATTACTTGCGCTGCTGAATCGATAGCTGGAAGCGCAAGGGGTAGCATACTAGCACTTGCTGTTATTTCCTTGAGGAAGTGGCGACGGGTGTTGTTCCTATTCTTCATAAATAAAACATTAGAAAACTCTTTCTAATCTAATCAAATACTCGATGGGTTGGTTAGGCTCGAGATTGCATCTCAATTTTTGTACTGGCCATTTACTCCCGATCAGCGTCACGGAGGCTAGTGACACTTGGAAAGATTAATTCTTTCAACTTTATAGTAAATACCTCAAGAGATCAGCGTCTCCCGAGAGGCTCGGGGTGCATCTGATCGGGATAAAATTTTTACAGTTCATAGTCTAGCCGTCACAACGGGTTTTTTGTTCGAAGTTAATCGATTGAGTTTTTTCTGTAGGTAGTTTGTGTGAGCATTAGACATGTCCACGTCGAAGCATCTGATCGGGAGCAAAAGGGTCAACACATAATGAGATACAGATATCCCATCCGCTAAGCCAGTGCCCATGGCTTTATTTTTGTTATACGACTGATATTTCTATAAAATGAAAGAATCATGAAGACAACGAAATACATGGTGAATCTCGGCCTTACTTTCTGTCTGATCTTCCTTTGCGCTTGTGCCATTAATCCTGTATCCGGAAAGAAACAGTTTGTTCTGACGTCCGAAGCGCAGGAAATTGCCATGGGAAAAGAAGCTGATCCACAAGTAGTGGCATTTTTCGGATTATATAAAGATCCTGTTTTACAAAAATTCATCACCGAAAAAGGCTTAGCGATGGCAGCCATTTCGCACCGTCCTAAACTGGCCTATGAATTCAAAATCGTGGATTCACCAGTGATCAATGCCTTTGCTGTTCCGGGAGGTTATGTGTATTTCACCAGGGGAATCATGGCCCACTTCAATAATGAAGCTGAATTTGCAGGAGTTTTGGGACATGAAATCGGTCACATCACTGCCCGACACGCTGTCATCCAACAAAGAAATGCTATGCTGGGTCAAATCGGGATCATTGCTGGTGTGATGTTGGTGCCGGAGCTTTCTCAGTTTGTGGAACCCCTTTCCGCAGGGATGCAGCTGGCGATGATGAGCTTTGGAAGAGATGCTGAGCGGCAATCCGATAAACTTGGTGTGGAATATTCTTCCCGTATCGGGTATGATGCGTCCGAAATGGCCGGATTTTTTAAGACGTTGGAGCGACAGCAGGCTGCTTCAGGTGGAGCCGAAGTCCCGGAATTCTTATCTACTCACCCTTCCCCGGAAGAACGAAATATAACCGTGGCGAAACTGGCAGTAGAGTGGAAAAGCAAATTAAAATTAACGAATGCACGAATCAACAGAGAAAGCTATCTAAAGAGAATCGATGGACTGATATTAGGCGAAGACCCCAGACAGGGATTCGTGGAAAATGGAGTCTTCTACCATCCTGTCCTGAAGTTTCTTTTTCCGGTTCCTGATGATTGGAAACTACAGAATACACCACAACAGGTGCAAATGGCACCAAATAACGGAGAAGCATTAATGATGCTTGCGCTTGGCGCGGGGGCTTCACTGGATGAGGCTGCCAAAAAGAACTTGCAACAATATAATCTTGTGCTGGTCGAATCAAAAAAAGAAAGCATCAATGGTTTAGCCTCCATCATAATGGTGGCAGATCAAAAACAGGAACAACGCACCATCCGGGTGCTTTCCGCGCTGATTCAATTTGAGGGTAATATTTTTAGTATTATGGGGATGTCTGAACTATCAAAATTCACAAACTATCAACCTGCTTTCCTTCTTACCACACGAAATTTCAAAGAATTGAAAGAGACAGAAAAATTGAATAGAAAGCCAGAAGTAGTCCGGATAAAAACGCTGCCGCAGCAGATGACTTTACAAGCTGCTTTTCAGCATTTCAATATGCCAACAGAAAGATTTGAAGAATTGGCCATTCTCAATGGGATGCTGTTGAATGACCAGTTGAGTAAGGCAACGCTTATCAAAGTAATTGGAAAATAGACAAAATACTTTCGTGTACCTGAGCTTTCCATTCTTTAATTGGATTTTTGATCCTCAGCTTTCTCTGCATCGTCTGTCTTCGATAATAGTTTTGCAAACGGTAAGCAAAGTAACTTGTTTGCAAATAACCTACACTGAGATCTATGGCTCAAGCGTGCATTGTAGAAGGGTGTGTGCGACTTAAGGCACGAGTCTCGCGCTTACCATTACGCAGGCCGAAGACTCGCGCCAGTTTGGGTTCCAGTGTTAATTCATCTAACCACTTCATAAATCTTTTTGACCAATGCGTTCCAGACTTTTCAAACTGCTCCGGCAAGTTGATCCCATAAAAATATAATAAAGCCTTTATCCGGTTACGGCATCTCGTTTGGTTGCCAATTATCTCTTCACGCGTTCTTAATAAACTTCTATCCTGTTGAGTCACTGTTTCAGGAACGTGAATGGCGTGCAGTTCTCCGTTCCTCAGGCATCTAGCCAGTTTTTTACTATCCAATGAGTCTCTCTTTTGTTTTTTCTCTTTGTCGGTAGTAGGAATATCACAAGGATTAACAACGATACAATGTATCCCCAGCCTCTCAAGTTGTTGCTGGATCCAAAAACCACAAAAGCCTGCTTCATAGGCCGCATAAAAATTAGCCCCAGGGTAATTCTTATGAAGGTGATCCGCCAAAATTTCCGGAACAGGCGGTTGAGTGAACGTTTTGTAAAATAGCCTATCTCCTGCTATTGATACAGCAAAACTCTTCTTATGGGTATCCATACCCACATAGATGTTTTGGCCTGTAAAATCTAATTGTTTACTTTTAGTTGACATAAGCGTAAAAGTTTTAGTTGGACATTTGTCAATACCAAATTAAAATTTTCTACGCTTATGTCCTTTCAAACATAGCATCTGGTCTTTTCTGTGCAACCATCGCCTCAACCTCGGGGATGAAAACGGCAACACAATTCTTGAACCTAGTAGTGTACACCTCGAAGGACATTAAAGGGGAGGCGATTAGTTACGTTGGGCAAAGACTAAAAATACAGAAGGATCTATGGCTCAAGCGTGCATTGTAGAAGGGTGTGTGCGACTTAAATGTGTTAAATTCAACAATATTTACGTTTATGGTTTCAGGGAACATAGTGCGAGGTATAATGCTTGCTGCCTGTGAAAGAGGTCTTAATTTCACCGCACTCTGTCATGAATCTGGCATTACCTTTGATAGTTTTGAAGACCAATCGCGCATTCCTGCTGCGAAGGTTAGCGCACTTCTTGACATAATAGTTTCAAAGACTGGTGATTCTACTTTTGGCTTAAGAATAGGCGGGTCTGCAAAAATTGCTGCAGCTGGTCTAATTGGCAATATTGTTTCGAATTGCAAAGACTTTGAAGCAGCTATAATTCAAATGGGCAAGTTCTCGAACCTTGTCGCTGACGGTATTTCCTTTCGGCTTCATAAGAATGGTAACGTTTGTGAATTAAAGGTTGAGGCTACCAAGGTATGGAAAATGGACTATCCTCATGCCTGCAAACAACTTATTGAAATGCTGATTGCATTTGTTTACCAGGAAATAAAATTGCTATCGTCGATGAACCCAATTTCAAATGTTCAAATTAACCTTGAGGGTGAAGGAAAATCGAATGCTGAAGCGTACACAAACATTTTTCAAGGGAAATTAAAATTGGGGCAAAGAGTAAATTCACTAGTGTTTTCAAAAACATTTCTAAAAACCCCAATTCATTCGGGCAATTATGATACTCTTCTCACGCTGGAAAGATATGCGAGACTTTTACTGGGTGAAGACCAAAGCGCAAAATTTTCGCACGTGGTTAGGCGCGTCATCATAAATTTATTGACTGCTGCATCCCCTCGAATTGACGAGGTGGCTTCCTCACTAAATATGAGCCAACGCACACTCCAGAGAAGGTTAAACGAAGAAAACGTTACGTACTCGATGCTCCTCGACGGCGTAAAACAGGACCTCGCCAAAAGGTATGTAAATGACAAGTCGTTAAGTCTTTCTCAAATTGCATTTATGCTTGGATATGCTGAACAAAGTGTTTTTAGTAGAAGATTTAAAAAGTGGACAGGAAAATCACCTTTTGTTTTTCGATCAATGAACAATTCCAATTGAAAACAAAGGCCTGGATATTACACGCCCTTACTTAATTTTAATGCAGGATCATTAATAATAGTATTTTCCCAATTATCCAGCATTTCTTTTGAGTTCTTATCACTTTGTTCTTTCATTTTGCGACCAAATAGCCAGCTAATGGCCTTGTATTGCCACTTCATTTTAAAATCAAATCTTACAACAATAGTGGAATTTATGGGATCAACAGACTCAATAGTGAAAGTTCCGGTAATTCTATCCATAGGCAGCGGATAATCTTTAGCTTTTGTATCAACTTCAAAAATAAAGGACTTACCTGGGTCCCATAAAATGCAGGTTTCATTCCAACTTTTTCCTTCTTTATCAGTACACCGCCTTACCATTCCAAGTCCGTCTCCTGAGAGAATTTTCACTTCGTGAAGACCGGTAGCAATATGATGGAATTCCCCCACTTGAGAAATATGTTTCCAGACAATCTCTTTAGGCGCTGCAATTTGTCTTCGCACTTCGTAAGTCATAAGTTCATCATTTGACACGAGAAAAATTGTCCCAGAAATAAATGCAGCAACAAGCACAACGAGAATTGATAAAAGTGTTTTTTTCATAACAGCTTGAATTTTTGATAAATCAAATCTCTATTAGAAAGGCTGATTATTTGTTGACATCGCATGCCAATAATTTGGCATAATGTGCCAAACATTATTTGGCATTTATTGTTACCACTTTTTACTTCTTTTTCAAACCCCGCATCAAATGGCACCTTTTGTCAAATAAAAGTCATGTTTTGTCAAGTGCGGCTGATTATTCCGGAGCTAATTTTGTTTCAATTAATTCATGAATATGAGGAATGCTAATCAACTTTTGAAAACCACCTTGATCTCAAATGCGATCTTTTCCATGATTTCAGGAATGTTATTGATTGGCTTAAATAGTTTCTTCATGGTTCTATTTAAGGTTAGTCATTTTCAGTTTTGGCCAATTGGAGTGGGACTGATAGGCTTTTCACTTCTAGCTTTTTCAATTGGCCTTAGGTACTTTGATAAACCTAAAAAGATCATGATGATAATAATTTCCGATCTTGTTTGGGTAATTGCTAGTGTATTTGTTTTACTCACCAAGCCCCTCAGTATTTCATTTGAAGGCTATCTGGTGATTGCCGTCATCGCAATTATCGTTGGAAGTTTTTGTGTATTGCAGTATTTAGGTATTAAGACAATCGACGACCGTCAAAGGCTGGATTGAAGATTGGTTTGAAAAGTTCGCGAGACCCGAATTAGTTTTCGAAGAACATAAGACAAGAAGATTTTTTAGATTATCGACCTGAAACTGACTCGCCAAGATTGGGCATAAACAAGCGCTGACATTACTCGTAAAAGAGCACATAGGATTTGAAATAATTTGCATCGATTTGGACCTTCACTTTTGAATTTTGCGTATCTTCAAAATGGTTTTCAGAGTTACCAAATGCATTCAAACCAGTTCAAAAAAATTGAGAACTGCGCGGTGAACCAGGCTGAGATTGTTCTTATAACTTGCTGATCTATTATCATTTACGGGAAAGGGTTCTCGTCTTCTCACGATTTATAGACGGCATTCGAGATCTTGAAATTACTTACCAAAGAAAATCAATCACAGAGAATCTGATATTCTATCAGGCCACGATATTCAATTCCGGTGTTTCAGACATACCTGGCTCATCGGTTTACGAGCCATTGTGCATGACTCTTCCTTCCAACTACAAATGGAAGTCCTTCGACCTGCATGACATATCGCCAGGCCTCAAAATTGAGAGTCGTTGCAAAAAGAACAATTTAATAATTACTTGGGACCTCTTTAAAAAAGACGAATACCTCCGATTTGATGCAGTTGTAGCCTACACCGGAGAGGTTAAAAAGAACGGCGGTAAGGAGGCGGAGTGGGCAAGTTCTTTATCTGGCTTGATTAACCTTTAGTAAAAGTAGGATTGTTAATCTTCAAGTCTCAAAAAGGAACATCCTTGCCTATGAGTCGATTCTGCGGTGGTCCAAATCCGGCTTCTACTTACTTATTATGTTATTTTCTTTCAGCTATATCATAAACCCAAAATCAACTCACATCGTCCATACCATACAACTGGACACGGCGACTTTCTCCTTTGAATTTCAACTGAATAGCGAGGAACAAATGGTTTTGATAGATAGCTTAGGCAATGAGCATCCATACGACAGTTCATTTCGTGATTTCAATTTTCACAAGGTTAGTGCGGTGCGGAAGAATAATGAGCGGGGTTCGACACTTTACCGAGCCGCATTTCTAATGACCGCTCCCTTTGTATTTTTCATTCTCTTCGAACAGCTCAGAATGCGGAAGAAGAGAGAAAAACTAAATCTGGTTTCACCTGGCCCGTGGGACCATTATAAAGAAGAAGACTGTTAGTACCGATTCGGTGTCAAACGGACTATTAGAATAGAACAAGTCAGGGCTTGCTCTAGCACGGTAGGCTGGTTTAATATTTCGGCTAAAACCAAGGCCTAAAACCCCTTCATTATTGGCCATAAAATCGGAATTGTTTCAAAGTTGTTTCAAACACCGATAATAAAAAAAGGAGTTACTTTGATGTAACTCCTTGATTAGCAGCGAGCCCCCTGTCGGAATCGAACCAACGACCTACTGATTACAAGTCAGTTGCTCTACCTGCTGAGCTAAGGAGGCTTTGTCTACTTTGACTCTGCCTGAGTCTGTAAAATAGAGGTGCAAAAATAGAGTAAGAATGCTTTTTAACAAACTCCTGACCAAAATTACTTGACAATGTTACCTTAAAGGAGCTGGAACCTTCTTTTTGCTCTTTTCGATGGGTCAGCGTAGATTATTCCAGCTTTTTGATCACCCCCGGATCCCGGCTCGTATGCATAAATCTCAAGATCAAAACTTCATCATTTAAAACCTTGTAAACAATCCTACAGTGCCATTGTGTAACTGAACGGTAGTTACCTGTTTTGTCCATCAGATATTCCTCACTGGAAAATCGTTCTGGTAACTCTCTTAAGCTCTTGGCGGTGTCAATTAATTTCTTGCGAACTTTTACAGCAGCTGATGGTGAGTCCTTTTTAATATATTCAATAATATCACGAAGGGATTCCTGTTGGGGGGATTATTACCCGATAGTACTTTTTCATTTTACCAACGCTCTGATTCCTTTTCCAGGTCTTCAATTGCTTGGTAATTTCCCCGACCGTACTCGATCTCAGCTTCTTCTATTTTTTTAATAAAATCCTGTTGTGTAATAGGCCTTCCATCGGCCTCATATCCTACTATGGGGTTACGCTCCGTCTTCAATAACTCCCGAACCTTTTCTATTACTTTAGCATCTCTTATTCGGAGGAGTTGTTCGATCAATAATAATTTTTCTGCCTGGATATCCATAACTTTTAAAATTTATTATTCAAAGATAACGACCTACCTCCGCCTTGCGGGCAAGCGCGTTGGATTTCTGGTAAACTTTAACGTATCAGTCCTTGAAGATAAAGTAAGTCTCATTCGAATTGTCAACTAATTCCGTGCATTCCCTGCCTTCGCCGAAGCGGCTACGCGCAGGCAGGCGTGACTTCCGTGAGAGAAAAAACTTATACAGTCTTGAGCAACTTCAATTGTTCCTTCAATTGCTTTAGATGATCCGTCGCGTCTTTAATCTTGTCGTTGAATTCATCTTTGAATTTATCGGCGTTTTTGGACCGTCCGAAAAACTCCAAATTGTTTCTCCACAACGCAATATCGTTTTCAACCTTGCTGATTTTCTTCCGGATGATCTGTTCCTTCTGATAAATCTTGCGATCCGCCATCGGGTCGTTGCGCAAATCACTTAGCTGATTCTCCAGGGAAATTTTTCCCTTTTCATCTTCACTGATTCCCGGAATGGAGTTGATGAATCTGTCAACGGCTTCGTGGTAGCGGTTTCGTATAGCATTGATATCTTTCCGGGGTACAAAGCCAATCGTGCTAAACTTATTTTGTAATTCCCGCAATATTTCAGAGGAACCTGTTTTAGCAGCCGCATGGCTTTCCAGTTCCGTACAGATTTCCTCCTTGATCTTTAGATTTTCATTCTGCTCAACCTCTATCCTGTCTTGTTGCGTTCGCCGCTGCTCAAAAAAATGATCACAAGCATCCTTAAATTCTTTAAATACCTTCTCCCTAAACTTCTCCGGCACCGGACCGACATCTTTCCACTTTTGCTGAAGGTTCTTAAGTTCATTCGACGTTCGTTCCCAATCATTACTCTCTTTTAATTCAATTGCTTTTTTAACGAGATCGTTCTTCACCTGAAGATTCTGTTCCCGCTCCTCATCCAGTTTTTTAAAAAAAGCATTTTTATTATTGAAAAATGTCTTAAAGGCAGACCAAAACTTTTTGTTAACATCTTTCGCTTTGGCACGTGGTAGCCCCCCTATTAATTCCCATCGTTTTTGTAAGTCCAGAATTTCTTTCGTCTTCTGGTTCCACTCTTTGATTCTATCGGATTGAAAGGTTACAAATACCTGAACTTCATCGCTAAGGACTGCCTTGCTGTTCAGGTTAACGTTAAGCTCCTGTTGAAGATTTTGCAGATAGGCGTCGCGCTTGGCATATATGGCATCCGATGCTGCTTTGAACCGTTGCCACACGGCTTCCTTATCTTCCTTTGGAACAGGGCCCAAATGCTTGAACTCATGATGTAATTCATTGAGTTCCCGAATAGCATCTTTTATGATTTCAATGGCAGCAAGTTTTTCGGCCCGGGTACAGAGTTCAAGCTTTGCTTCCAGGTTTTTCCTGCGATCGAGTTCCTTTAGCTCAAAATAAATACTTTGATTGTCGTAGAAGCGATCTGTCAACGCGTGATAATTGGCCCACAGTGTTTTAGCGTGAGCCCCTGGCACCGCGCCAATAGCTTTCCACTCTTTCTGCAACTCTTTGAAACTATCAAACTGATCGGTGGTATCCTGCGAATCAGAAAGTACCCGTAACTTCTCCAGAAGCTCCTGTTTCTTCCGAAGGTTCTCTACTTTATTCTCTTCCTGTTGCTTGAAAAACTGAGACTTCCTGTCTTTAATGAGCTTGAAGTTAGCGTCAAAGATCATGTCAAGCTCATCGCCTTTGAATTCAAAGTCGACATCCGCTCCGCCAGAGGCTATGAATCTCACTAATGCTTCCGCCCGCTCTTTTTCGCGGATGTCATCATATAACGGCTTTATCTCCCGAAGAATATGATCGACTTTTTTGAAGTTGTCATCCCTGGAGATGTCTTTTATCAGGTCGGCAAATTGCTGTTTCGTGTAGTTTGTATAATCTACATGGTCGTCGTCATGGTGCTCGTCGGTCCCTTCATATCGCTCCGAGAGATCTATTTCAGATTGTAATGTACTACCATGGTTCACCAATTCGGCTTGATGTACATGTTCCTGCTCTTCTCGTTTGTCTCTTTCCATTTCCATGGTCTATATTCATTGCTACGCGCTTTAGCGTAAATTTACTAAAAATGCTCAATTCAGTCGAGGGTCAACCGGATAGTTGGAATATACCGAAAAACGGCCTCCCATATTATCTAACGCCTTTTTCCAGATAACTGTTGGATCGGTGTCAAATAACAGTTCATCTGTAACAAAATCGCATACTATCCAGGAGTCTTCCTGAAGTTCCAATTCCAGTTGACCTTGTCCCCATCCGCTATAGCCCAGGTAAAACCTGATATCCGAAGGCTTTATGGCTGCCGTATCAAGCTGCGTCATCAGACTTTCAAAGTCTCCACCCCAATATATTTCATCACGTATTTTAACAGCATTAGTTATGCTCGTGTTGCGATGAAGAAAATGGAGCGTATCCTGTTGCACCGGCCCACCGACAAAAACGGTATCGGCCATATGACGAATATCCTCCATCACCTCATTTATTTTCAGGATGGAAGGTTTATTCACAACAAAACCAAAAGATCCATCCTCATTGTGTTCGCACAATAATACCACGGTCCGCTCAAAGTTAGGATCAGCCAGATAAGGCTCTGATATTAGCAACCTTCCTTTTTCAGGTTTTAGTATGTTTTTATATTTAAAAAACTCCATGTCGTAGACCTAAGGTGATGATTTTTCGTGAAACAGATCACCGTTTCAATACTTGAATAAAATACTTCATTCTCACCTATGCAAATTTTATTTCTTTGATAAACTTTTAAGCAAATTGCAACCGTATGCACAAATTAGCGCATTTACGTAAAGAATATTCAAAAGCATCGCTTGAGATTGCATTCACAAATCCCATTGATCAATTTAATAAATGGTTTGCCGAAGCTTTGAATGCAGAAGTACCTGAACCCAATGCGATGAGCCTGGCTACCGTGAGTGAGGACAATAGACCCTCTTGCCGTATCGTGTTGCTAAAAGGAATTGAAGACAATAAATTTCTTTTCTTTACGAACTTTCAAAGTCATAAAGGAAAAGAACTGGAAAATAATCCATTTTGTGCGCTAACATTCTTTTGGGCTGAATTGGAACGACAAGTTAGAATTGAAGGGACCGTAACGCGCGTTGATGAAAAAAAATCAGAAGAGTATTTTCAAAGTCGGCCTCTCGGGTCGCAAATGAGTGCATGGGCTTCCCCCCAGAGTTCTGTCATTGAGAACAGAGTGATTTTAGAGGAACGTATGAAGCAGATCGAAAAGCGGTTCGAAGGTAAAAACGTATTACCAAAGCCTCATCAATGGGGAGGTTTTCAAGTTGATCCGAATATGATTGAATTCTGGCAAGGAAGAGAAAGCCGCTTGCATGATCGGATTCAGTTCATCAAAGTTGAAAGTGGCTGGAGCGTTCATCGACTCGCTCCTTAGAGGATATCGAATAATGAATCTATTCCGGGATACCTCCGGACCGTAAACCCTTCACCATACTTCTTCCCGATGGCGTAGCCAAACTCCGTAGCCCGGGCCTCCAGCATTTTGAGAAAACCAGGATTTGATATAAATGTTTCAGGCTCTTGGCTTTCGGGGTCATAGAACTGGGTTTTAAAGGCCCTGATAGCCTTCATTTTCGTGTCCATGAAATCTGAAATATCAACAATAAAGTCAGGCTCAATATAATTACTCTGGATGTAATGATACACGGCCCTTGGCCTCCAGGATTCCTGTTTTAACCCTTTTTCGTTAAATGTTTCAATCCGTACCAGACCTGACAGAAAACAGGCGTCATACCCCAGTGAGGCACCCTTCCCGTGATCAATATGCCTGTCATAGACCGCATTTGCCAAAACTATGTCAGGTTGAAATTTTCGGATCGCCCGAATAACCGACAACTGGTGTTCAGGATCGTTTTGAAAAAATCCGTCTTTAAGGCCTAGATTCTCCCGAATCTCTGCACCCATGATTTTCGCAGCTTCTTTGGCCTCCAGAGCCCGGGCTTCAGGAGTGCCTCGGGTACCCAGTTCACCTCGTGTAAAATCCACTATTCCAACTTTATGGCCTAGTGAAACGTGTTTAGCAATAGTTCCGCCACAACTAATTTCCGCATCGTCTGGATGAGCGGCAAGAACGAGGATATCGAGTTTCAATTTTGGTTTGTTTTTTTAATGGAAACAATAAAGTATTATCACCATGTTAATGAACGGTTTCCATCTCTTTTGCTACCAGGAACTTCTCTGCATCAAGTGCCCCCATACAACCGGTTCCTGCTGCGGTTACAGCCTGGCGATAAACCTTATCGGCTGCATCTCCAACGGCGAACACACCTTCGATATTAGTCTTGGTGGTACCGGACAATATCTGGATATAACCAGTCTCATCCATCTCCAGGTATTCCTTAAAAATATCGGTGTTTGGTTTATGTCCTATGGCCAGGAAGAATCCTTGAATAGCAAGCTCTTTCCTTTCTCCTGTTCTGTTGTCCAGTAATCGAACACCAGTCACTCCGGTATCATCTCCCAGAATTTCCTCTGTCTCTGTGTTCCAATGAATTTCAATATTTGGAGTTTTGAGTACACGCTGTTGCATGATTTTGGAGGCGCGCATTTCATCCCGCCTTACAATCAGGTGTACTTTTGTACAAAGGTTTGCCAGGTAGGTAGATTCCTCCGCCGCAGAATCACCAGCGCCCACAACAGCAACTTCCCTACCGCGATAGAAATATCCATCGCAGACAGCACAAGCAGAAACTCCTCTGTTATTATATTTCTCTTCCGATGGAATGCCAAGATATTTTGCTGTTGCTCCTGTTGCAATGATTACAGCGCCGGCAATAACCTCATCTTTTTCATCCACGGTTACTCTAAGTGGATAAGTGGAAAAATCTACGGCTGTAACTAACCCATAGTGAACTTTTGTTCCAAAGCGCTCCGCTTGCTTCTGAAGATCGATCATCATTTGCGGACCGTTAATGCCATCGGGGTAGCCTGGAAAGTTCTCCACATCGTTAGTGATTGTCAGCTGACCACCGGGTTGGCCACCGGTATAGAGGACGGGTTTCAGACCAGCACGCGCGGCGTAAATAGCGGCTGTATAACCTGCAGGGCCAGAACCGATAATGAGGACTTTTACTTCTTCTTTTGCCATGAATCGGATGTTTGCTTTCTAAACAAAATAAAAGGTCTCGGAATTCGAGACCCTTAAAATAAGTATAAAATCGTTAATTATTAACCTAGGTAAGGCTTTAAAGCTTTACTTCTTGAGGTATGCCGCAATCTCCTGATAGCCTTTTCTTTAATTTGACGAACCCGCTCCCGAGTAAGATTAAATTTCTCGCCGATCTCCTCCAGGGTCATTGAATGTTCACCATTCAAACCAAAGTAGAGGGTTATCACATCCGCCTCCCGTTGTGTCAAAGTCGAAAGGGCACGTTGAACTTCTCTTCGCAAAGAGTCATTCATTAAGCCTGAGTCCGGCGTTTCCTCACTGTCGTTTTCTAATACATCTAACAGACTGTTCTCTTCGCCTTGAACGAATGGTGCATCCATCGATACATGACGGCCTGAAATCTTCATCGTGTCTACAACCTCCGCGGTTGTTACATCGAGTACTTCTGCAAGCTCCTCCGGCGATGGCTCGCGTTCGTATTTTTGCTCGAGTTCAGAGAAAGTCTTTGATATTTTATTTAATGAACCAACTCTGTTCAAAGGCAAGCGAACGATACGAGATTGTTCAGCAAGCGCCTGAAGGATGGACTGACGAATCCACCATACAGCGTATGAGATGAATTTAAATCCCCTCGTCTCATCGAAACGTTGTGCTGCTTTAATTAATCCTAAATTACCTTCATTAATAAGGTCACCCAATGACAACCCTTGATTTTGATATTGCTTGGCAACCGACACAACGAAACGGAGATTGGCTTTTGTAAGTTTTTCTAATGCTATTTGATCACCTTCTTTTATACGCTTGGCTAACTCTACTTCTTCATCAGGCGTAAGCAGGTCAACCTTACCAATTTCCTGCAAATACTTATCCAGCGATTGGCTCTCGCGGTTGGTAATTTGTTTGCTGATCTTTAGCTGTCTCATCCTCCAAATATATACATTCGAATATACTGTGAAAATATAGTTCCAGTCAATGGTTTCCTTAACGATAATTACGCCGGGGTGGTTTCCGGTCTCGGCGGTCTGGGCAAAAGCACCTTCCTGGATAGACGGTATTTACCTGTTTTCTTGTCTACCTCAATCAACTTTACTTTCACTTCTTCACCCACTTCAAGCACACCTTCCATATTTTCAAGGCGCTCCCATTTAATTTCAGAGATATGCAGTAATCCATCTTTACCCGGCATAAATTCTACGAATGCTCCAAATGGCATGATGGATTTAACCTTCCCATCATAGACCTCCCCTACTTCCGGAATTGCTACGATGCCTTTGATTCGTCGCAAAGCAGCCTCCATTACTTCCCTGCTTGTCGCAAAAACTTTGACTACACCCTTATTCCCAACCTCTTCGATGGATACTGTTGCTCCGGTTGTATTTTGAATATCCTGTACAACTTTTCCTCCCGGGCCGATTATCGCACCTATCATATCCTTCTCAATGATAACAGTTTCCGCCCTTGGAGTCTGAGGCTTAAGATCTGGTCTCGGGGCACTTATGGTCTTCTTCATTTCATTCAGAATATGAAGTCTTCCTTCCTTGGCCTGAAGCAATGCTTCGCGCATCACTTCATTCGTAAGACCGTCGACTTTCAAATCCATTTGACAAGCAGTGATTCCGTTCTCCGTACCGGTTACCTTAAAGTCCATATCGCCAAGATGATCTTCGTCCCCAAGGATATCCGAAAGTATGGCATACTTACCTGTTTTACTATCGGAGATCATACCCATAGCAATACCGGATACAGCACCTTTCACAGGAACACCGGCATCCATTAATGCTAATGATCCGGCACAAACTGTTGCCATAGATGATGAACCGTTAGATTCAAGAATATCAGAGACAATACGAATCGTGTAGGGGTTCTTTTCATCCGGGGGCAGCACTTGCTTCAGTGCTCTCAGGGCAAGATTTCCGTGCCCAACTTCTCTTCGACCAGGTCCACGATTTGGTTTAACCTCACCGGTTGAGAAACCTGGGAAGTTGTAATGTAGAATAAACTTACTATAACCTTCAATCATTGCGCCGTCAATCATCTGCTCATCAAGCTTGGTACCCAAGGTTACCGTCGTTAAGGATTGAGTTTCACCTCTTGTAAAAACTGCAGAACCGTGAGGTGAAGGTAAATAGTCAACTTCACTCCATATCTCTCTGATTTCCTTAGTCTTACGGCCATCCAGGCGAACATTTTCATTGAGTACAAGGTCGCGTGCCGCTTTCTTTTGAATTTCCTTATAATAACGTTTTACAAGGTCCTTGTTGATTGTTGTGTCCGCTGGAAGTGCCTCCAAATAATCGTCAACGATCTTGGAGAAAGCATCCGATCTTTCTTTCTTATTGGTAATCAGGAGGCGGGCTGCACTGTATGCCTTGTCATACATAAGCTTCCATAATTCCTGACGGAGATCCTCATCCTTTTCTTCATGATTATACGTCCGCTTCTCAGTCTTTCCAACTGCTTGCGTCAATTCAATCTGAAGCTTGCATTGTTCCTTGATGGCTTCATGTGCAACCTTCAAGGCTTCCAGCATATCATCTTCACTTACCTCCTTCATCTCGCCTTCGACCATTAATATGTTTTCGATAGAAGCACCTACCATTAAGTCAATGTCCGCTCTATTTTTTTGCTCCAATGTTGGGTTCACCACAAAATTTCCATCCACTCTCGCAACTCGAACTTCCGAGATTGGTCCTTGAAATGGAATATCCGAAACCGATAAAGCAGCTGACGCAGCAAACGCTGCGAGAGAATCTGGTAAGGCATTCTCATCACCGGAAATCAAGTAAAGCATGATTTGAGTATCAGCATGATAATCATCCGGGAAAAGCGGCCGAATAGCACGATCAACCAGGCGGCTAATGAGTACTTCATAATCTGAAAGTCTGCTTTCACGTTTCATAAAACCTCCTGGCACTTTACCCGTGGAAGCAAATTTCTCCTGATAATCAACAGATAGCGGTAAGAAATCAGTGCCTTCCTTGGCATCTGTCGCCGAAACGACTGAGGCGAGCAACATGGTATTGCCCATTCGCAATACAACTGATCCATCAGCTTGGCGGGCAAGTTTACCAGTTTCAATAGTTATGTCGCGGCCATCGGGCAGCTTACAGGTTTTTGTAATAACAGTAGGTTTCATAAATAGATTGATTAAAGCCTGGTTGAGCAGGGCTACATTATGTTAAAATGCAAAAAGGGAACCTTTGTTCGGGTTCCCTTTGGGGAATGTCTTTAAATTACTTTCTCAGGTCCAGATCAGCTAGAATAGCCCTGTATCTCTCGATGTTAGTACTTTGTAGATAATTCAGCAATTTTTTGCGTTTACCTACCAACTTCATGAGACCTTGCTGGGTGGAGTAGTCCTTCTTGTTGTCCTTTAAATGAGCAGTCAGGTGATTGATCCGATGCGTAAAGAGGGCAATCTGTGATTCTGCAGAACCAGTTTCTTCTTTTTTCTTAGCAAAGCCATGTTTCGCGAACAGGTCTTGTTTAATTTCAGTAGTCAGATACATTTCAAAAAATGTTTTTTTCCTTTATTTAAGGGGGCAAAGGTAAGCCAAAATGGCTGTATTTTCCAAAAGGATCCTAAATTTTCATTTGCCAGATCATGCAGGCTTAGCTTTGGCCTGTTTCCAATCAGCGTACCAACGACTTAGCTTATCCAGGACCACGGAGTAGAAGTCAGCCTCGAATAATCGGGCATCCGCCCTGGCCTGACGTAAAAACAATAACCCAACGCAGAAAAGAATAATATCCGCCATCCATACCCCCATTGGGACACCAATACTTCCCTGCTTCGCTAACTTTTCTCCTTGCATCGTAAAGACATAATATATAATGAAGAAAAGTATAGAAACCAGGAAAGGAACTCCGAGCCCTCCCTTTTTGATAATAGCTCCCAGCGGGGCACCAATAAGAAACATGGCAACACAGGCTAGGGAACTGGCTACAATTTTATGCCATTGGATTTTGAATGTAATCAACTCCTTATTGAAGTTATCCACGGTGCTATTTGAATTCATCACCTGGCTCTTTACCTGACGCGCTGTATTGGCCGCTCCCTGAAGTGCATCGCGACCTGGAGGGAGCATTAAAATGCTATCAATTTTTGCCAAGCCCAAAGAATCAAACTTCACTAAAGGCTTTGAAAGTACCTCAGTTGAAATGGAATCTCTCTTCATAAAGTTCGTGCTCAAAGGCTCCTGCAAAGCCTTTTTTCTTTCTTTTGGCAGCATAGATTTTTGACCAATTTCGCCTTTTAGCTTGCTTGAATCGGCGACGCCGGTATTTTGCTGGCTAAGGGCACTACTTTTATTCACACTACCCCTACCCATAAAAGGAATTCGACTAGTTGAATCTCTGTGAAGCTTGTGTTGATATACTTCTGGGGGTAAAATCAAAGAATCATCTTTCATATAAAAATTGAAATAACTCATTTTGCCCTGGTAGTAGCTTAGCCGCTGATTTAAGACTTCAGTCTTTAACGAATCCATATCCGACTCCAACTCACTGAGGTTACGCATAATCCGGTTTCCCTGAAACCACTTTTTATCCGTGGTTTGTAATTGGAAGGAAGCTAGATCAAACACGACCTGAGTTTTTGTGAATTTGCTACGACTCATTGATTCATTATTACCCCTTCTCTGCCCTGTCATTTCACGCTCATTCCCTGCACCTTCCATATAGTTATATCCGTTATAAAGCTCGAACTTTAAATAACGTTCATTCAATATCGTATACATTCTACCGGAGTCCGCTACCGTTACTTCTTTGTTTCCGTCATTCTTACGGTGATCATATACGATAACATCCTTTAACGCTTTCTCATCTTCTTTAAATTTCTTGTTTACTTTGATACTCAGGTTATCTATCCCACGATAAAATGTTCCTTCTCTTAATTCGAGGGCAGGTTTTTTTTGCTTTATGTCATACAACAAACTATAGGCCTCCAGGGCTGCTTTTGGAACTAAATTGTTGTTTGCATAAAAGGCAACGCCTGTTAAAATCAACACAAAGAAAAAAATTGGTCGAAGAATTCTTACCAATGATATACCTGCACTCTTTATGGCTGTTAATTCAAAGTGCTCACCCAAATTGCCGAATGCAATGAGAGAAGAAAGGAGAACAGCCAGGGGCATGGCTGTAGGGACTGTAAAAATCGCGAAGTAGAAAAAAAGCTGTCCCAATACCAGTGAGTCTAGTCCTTTTCCAATGATGTCATCGAAGTACTTCAGCATGTTAATGTTTAACAAGATGAATACAACCACAAGAAACGTGATCAGAAAAGGACCTATAAAAGCATCTAATATTAGTTTATCAATTTTCTTCATTTCTAAATCCTAAAACTGGCTAAAGATGGCTCAAAAACAAGGCCAATTACGATTAACCCTGCTGGTTAATAGTCATAATTTAGAAAATATAGAGAGAAGTTATCCGCCTACTGTTTTACGAAGGGACTCTATCAGACTTTCCCAAAGATCCTTAAGCTCTTTTAAGTCGTCGAAATCAGAATAGTCCAAAATCTTTATGTAGACTGATTGTGTGAGATCATTAAACTCTAATCGCAACTCAAAGTAAGAGGGATCTCGCTCATCGTCTTTCTTTTCCGGTAGAAATTCAAATCGTACAAAATGATTTGTCCGGTGCGCTACCAGCTTTGCCTTATGTTCTTCATTATCCCAAAAGAAGGTGAAAGACTTATCGGTATTATTAATGGTAACATCATCAGCAAACCATTCCGACAGCCCACTAGCCGTTTGAATATAGGGATAAAGCATCTTAATGGATGCATGTATCTCATAGTCGGCAGTGAATAGTTTTTTATTGGACATGCTGAGGGTTGCCATGGATTTCTTTAATGCGATGGAATTTATACCATTTTACTCACTATGACAAACCTATCGATCATCGAAATAAAAAGAATCAAAAAAATATCGTTTGAATAGCGAAGAATGAGGCTTCTGTGAAAAATCAGGCAGAGCCACGAATCCTATTGCCATCTATATTTTTGATTTAACAGACTTTTTTATCAATTCCCCCCTTTCCGGTTTTCAATTCTCTGTCCCTGTAGATTGTGCCTCCCTTCGTCTCAAATCTTTCAACATAAAGTAATACTCACGGCCTGTAGATCATTATATAATCGAGAAACAAGACCTCAGGTGTACCAACATAGGTTTTTGATGTTTGATACAGACTTAGAATAACAAGATAGTAACAGTGTAGTGCGCTGGCCTTTTCAATCTGTAACGGTAGATGAATTGAACTTCTATCCCCCTGAACGAATATGAATTACAAAGTCCCCCTATTTTATCTCTTTATGTTGCGCGGGGAGAGTTGAACCCCCGTCGCGCCTAAGGCGGATATGAATCCAACGTGTGTCGATATTTTTGATTTATCAAACTTTTTATGAATTCTCGGCCTGTTCCTGATTTCAATTCTCTTTCCCGAAGCATTGCGTTTTTCCTGGTCTCGAATCTTTCAACATGGAGTAGTGCCCACGGTCGGTATCTCAATGTATGACCCTTTGTGGCCAGGGAGTTATGCGAGGCTAAGCGGGAAGCAAGATCACCGGTGTATCCAACATAGGTCTTCCGGTGTTCAATGGAGTAAAGAACATATACATAATACATAACGGTGAAGCAGTTTGAGCTGCCTTTTAAATTTTGCTAACGGGAGAGCGATAAACCTATCCACACCACGGATATGAATCATCGCATCCTGAATCTTAACTATCGTAAACTCTTTGTAGCGCGGGGGAGAGTTGAACCCCCGTCGCGTCGCGGCGGATATGTATCCAACGCTCTCCACCATTTTAATTTCTTTATGTAGCGCGGGGGAGAGTTGAACCTCCGTCCCGCCTAAGGCGGATATGAATCCAACGTGTGTCGATATTTTTGATTTATCAAACGTTTTATGAATTCTCGGCCCTTTCCTGATTTCAATTCTCTTTCCCGAAGCATTGCGTTTTTCCTGGTCTCGAATCTTTCAACATGGAGTAGTGCCCACGGTCGGTATCTCAATGTATGACCCTTTGTGGCCAGGGA
>Ga0184629_10000356_pt1 | contig 20319 bp, 18 predicted proteins | sample PLM4_32_b1_FD_133158 | JGI IMG/M metagenome (GOLD analysis project Ga0184629, IMG submission 133158) | Groundwater sediment microbial communities from an aquifer in East River, Colorado, USA - PLM4_32_b1 | ecosystem: Environmental > Terrestrial > Soil > Riparian zone | place: USA: East River...
CACGCCAAGGGAAAGCACACCGTCCTCAAGGCCGGCGACAAGATCGCGATGCGCGGCATGGACATTACCGTCGTCACCTCGAATGGCGAGACGATCCAGAACCGTCCGTTGCGCGTCGCCGGCGCCGGCCGGGCCAATCCTGCCTGCGCGGGCTTCGTCAGCGGCCAAAACAACGTCGAGGACCCGCTCTCCGTCGGCCTCTACATCAACTATGGCCGCTTCCGCACGATGCATGTCGGCGACATCACCAAGAACAAGGAACGCGATCTGATGTGCCCGAACAATCCGGTCGGGCAGATCGATCTGTTCCTCGGCCTGCATCACGGACAGGCAACGTCGAACTCGCCGGTCATCGTGCACGCATTGGCGCCGCGCGTCGGCATCATGAACAATGGCACGCGCAAAGGCGGCGAGCCCGAGACCATGATGACTCTCGCCTCATCGCCCGGATTCGAAGACCTCTGGCAAATCCATTTCTCGCAGCTCACGGGGCAGGAATTCACCCAGCCCGGAATGTTCATCGCCAATCTCACCGACGAGCCGCTCCAGGCGATGCCGGTACAACCCGTGATCGCCGCAGCGCTTGGCCCCACGCCGCCTCCGGCGCCCGTCCATAACGGTCCCGCCTTCTGGATCAAGGTTCAGGCTCAGACCGACGGCACCTTCACCGTCACCAATCAGCGCAACAATTTCTCCAAAACCTACACCCCCCGCTAACTCGCTGCTCCATCACTTCCGGGCCCGCGATGCAAACGCATCGCGGGCCCGGAGGGGAACCGAGGATTCTCGCGACAGGAGAAAACAGCCCATGGCCGATTACGAAATCTTCGAGTTGGGCCAGGTCGCGCTTCAATGTGGTCTGACGCTGTCCCAGACCAGGCTGGCGTACAAAACCTATGGCGAGCTCAATGCTGCGCGCGACAACGTCAGCGTGATGCCGACCTTCTACGGCAGCCAACACGGCGAGAACGAAATGGCGATGGCGGGCTGGCGCAGCCTCGATCCGAACAAATACTTCATCGTCGTGCCCAACATGTTCGGCAACGGACTGTCGTCTTCACCGAGCAACACGCCGCCGCCGTTTGACCGCGCTGTCTTTCCCCACGTCACGATCTACGACAACGTCGTGTGTCAGCATCGCCTCTTGACTGAGCGTTTGGGCGTCAAGCGGATCAAGCTCGTCGTCGGCTTCTCGATGGGCGCCCAGCAGGCGTATCAGTGGGGAACCTTGTACCCCGACATGGTCGAAGCGATCGCACCGATCTGCGGCTCGGCGCGGACATCACCGCACAACTATCTCTTCCTCGATGGTTGCAAAGCGGCGCTGACGGCTGACGCGACATTCGCCGAGGGCTGGTATCAGACGCCTCCGGTCAAAGGACTGCGTGCCTTCGCCCGGATCTACATGGGCTGGGCCTTCTCGCAGGATTTCTTCCGCGAGCAGGAGTACCGCAAGTTGGGCTTGGCCTCGCTCGAGGACAGCGTAAGGTTTCTGGAAGGCTACTTCCGGCGCCATGATGCCAATGATCTCTTGGCGATGCTGTGGACGTGGCAGCATGCGGACCTGAGCGCGAACCACATCTACAACGGAGACTTTGCAGCGGCGCTCAAAGCGATCAAGGCCCGCGCGCTGGTGATGCCGGGCGACAGGGATCTGTATTTCCGCGTGCGCGACAACGAAATTGAAGTTGCGCAGATGCCGAACGCGGAGCTCAGACCCATTCCATCGAGTTGGGGCCACGCGGCAGGTTTTGGCGTGCACCCGCCCGATAACGAGTTCATCGATGCCGCATTGAAGGAGCTGCTGGCTGGCTAGTCGCGGGAGAGGTCACGCCAGCGGCAGCCCCACATAGTTCTCCGCGAACGCGGTCTGCCCGGCGCGTGAATCGCGCAAGTAATCGAACTCCGCCCGCTGCAGCCTTCGCTCGATTGGCCCGTTCTCCGGGAAGCGGTGCATCAGCCCGGTCAGCCACCAGGCGAACCGTTCCGCCTTCCACACGCGTGCGAGCGCACAAGACGAATACAAGTTCAGCCCCGCGTCCGATGCCTTGCGATAGAATTGCTCAAGCGCCTCCGACAGCATCACCGCATCGGAGACCGCGAGGTTCATGCCCTTGGCTCCCGTCGGCGGCACGATGTGGGCCGCATCGCCCAGGAAGAACAGCCGCCCATAGCGCATCGGCTCGGCCACGAAGCTTCTCAATGGCGCGATGCTCTTCTCGAACGATGCGCCGCGCGTCACGCGTGCGCCCGCAACTGGTCCAAGCCGCAGCACGAACTCGTCCCAGAACCGCTCGTCCGGCCAGTCCTCCAACCGCTCGTGCACGTCGCATTGCAGATAACACCGGCTCCTTGTGGCTGAGCGCATGCTCGCGAGCGCGAATCCGTTCGCATGGTTGCAATAGATCAGCTCGTGCTGAACCGGCGGCACGTCGGCCATGATCCCGAGCCAGCCAAAGGGATAGCTGCGCTCGAAGCGGGTCAACTTTCCCTCGGGGATCGCCGCGTGGCTGACCCCATGCGAGCCGTCACACCCCGCAACGAAATCGCACTCCACCCGCTCGATCGCGCCGTTCTTCCGGTACGTGACATGCGGCCGATCGGAGTCGACCTCATGCGGCCGCACGTCCTCGGCCTCGAATACGACCTTCAGACCGCGCTCGTCGCTCGCGTCGAACAAATCCTTCATCACCTCCGATTGGCCGTACACGGTGACCGGGGATCCCGTATGCGCCACGAAGTCGATGTGGAACATCTCGCCGTCGAACATCAGCGTCGTCCCACCATGATCAAGCCCTTCGCGCTTCAGCCGCGCATCGATCCCGAGCCGCCCCATCACGTCCACCGTGATCCGGTCGAGCACGCCTGCACGCACGCGGCCCTCGACATAGTCGCGGCTGCGGCGTTCCAGGACCACCGTCTCGATGCCCATCCGCGCGAGCAGGTGGGCGAGGAACATCCCCGCGGGCCCGGCGCCTATGATCGCAACCTGCGTCCGCACAACCACTCCATTAGTGATGCGACCTTAACTCTAGAACCCACCTCCCCCTTGTGGGGAGGTCGAAACGCCGTAGCGCGTTAGCGCGAGGCGGTTCGGGTGGGGGGCGGGTAGTGGAAACGGACGAGCTACCGCCGAGAACGTAACTCAGCGATAATCGCTGATGCGGGGCGCCCATTGCCCTTCTCGATGGACTCGTGCGCCCGCGTCAGCGCTTGATGCAGCGCCTCGCGATCCTCGTCGGTCAGATCATCCCCTTCGTCATCCAGCACGAGATCAACCACCGTTCCATCCGGAAGCGTGGTCGGCTCGTCCAAGACGAGGCGGCCGTTCTTAACGCGTGCTCGCAGGCGATCCATACCCTTGAATCTACGGCCTTCTGACAAAAAGGCAACGCGGGCACGATCTCGGAATCATGATTTCCTGGACCTTGTTGACCCGCCAAACCGCAGAGTACAGTCCGGCCAAGAACTATTGGCCACCGGCCAAAATCGCCACTCGGGAGGATCAAATGACACGCACGGCCTTGTTGCTCGGCACCGCCCTTCTTTGCTTGAGCGCGGCGACCGCCAGCGCCCAGGCCCCAACCGCCCGCACCACGCTCGACATCTATGTCATCGACGTCGAGGGCGGGAATGCCACCCTGTTCGTGCCTCCCTCCGGCCAATCCGTGCTGATGGACACCGGCAACGTGGCCCCCGATGCGGCGAAGCGCGACGCCGCCCGCATCATGGCCGCGGTCAAGGATGCCGGCCTCACCCAGATCGACCACCTGATCACGACCCACTGGCACGGCGATCATTTCGGCGGCATGGCCGAGGTCGCAGCCCAGGTCCCGATCCGCCACTACATCGACCACGGGCCGACCGTGCAGCCGCAGCCCGCCTCGACCGACTTCCTCGAGAAGACCTATCCCGGTCTCGTCGCCAAGGCGCGCCGCACGATCGCGAAGCCCGGCGACACCATCCAGGTCGCCGGCCTCGACTGGCAGATCGTCGCCTCCGGCAAGCAGACGACCACGGCATCCTTGCGCGGCGCCGGCCAGCCCAATCCCTATTGCGCGTCCTACAAGGCGCAGGAAGACGACCCGACCGAGAACGCCCAGTCCGTCTCGAGCGTCGTCGCGTTCGGCCGCTTCCGCGTCGTCCATCTGGGCGATCTGACCTGGAACAAGGAATACGACCTGATGTGCCCGATGAACCGCATCGGCACCGCCGATCTCTTCATCGTCTCGCATCACGGCCAGCCGATTTCCAACGCGCCGGTCCTCGTCCACGCGATCAGGCCGCGCGTCGCGATCATCAACAACGGCACCCGGAAGGGCGGCCAGCCGGACGCGATGCGCGTCATCAACTCGGCGCCCGGTCTCGAAGACGTCTGGCAGATCCACTTCTCGCAGCTCAGTGGCCAGGAATACACGGTGCCGGGCCTGTTCATCGCCAACACCTTCGATGAACAGTTCGCCGCCATGCCCGTCCAGCCGATCTCCGCGCCCGCGCCCGGACCGAACGCAGCGCCGCCGCCCGCGCACAACGGCCCGGCCTACTGGTTCAAGATCCAGGCGAAGCAGGACGGCAGTTTCAGCGTCACCAATCAGCGCAACGGCTTCTCCAAGACCTACACCGCCCGCTGATCTGGTGAGCACAATTTAGGGACCCACCTCCCCCTGGTGGGGAGGTCGATCCCGCCATAGCTGCGAAGCAGCGAAGGCGGATCGGGTGGGGGGAATCGTGCCGGATTTACCACTCACGCTCGCCTGCAACGATTACGATCGCTGCCGCGCCCTCTTCGACGGCAGCGTCAAACCCGAAGGCATCAGCCTCAGCGTCACGCGACTGAAACCGCGCGAGCTCTTCCCGCGCATGCTCGACCTTCAGGCGTTCGATGTCGCCGAGCTCTCGCTCGCCTCCTACGCGACGCTCGTCGCGCGTGACGCAAGCCCGTTCGTCGCGATCCCGGTGATGCTGTCGAAGCTGTTCCGCCACTCCTGCATCTATGTGCGGCGCGGCGCCGGTATCGAGCGTCCACAGGACTTGAAGGGCAAACGCGTCGGCACAACGCAATACGGCGCGACCGCCATCGTCTACATCAAAGGGATGCTTCAGGACGAATACGGCGTGAAGCCCGAAGACATGCGCTGGTTCGTCGGCGGCCTGACCAAGCCCACCGAACCGCCGCTTCTGCCGCTCAACCTGCCGGACAACATCGCGCTCGAATTCCTGCCGCGCGGTCAGACGCTCGAAGCCATGCTCGCGGACGGCAAGCTCGACGCGCTCTTCTCGATCTACTTTCCGCAGGCGTTTCTCTCAGGCTCACCGGAGATCGCGCGCCTCTTTCCCAATCACCGCGAGATCGAGGAGGACAATTACCGCCGCACCAAGATTCTTCCGATCATGCACACGGTCGTCATCAAGAAGGACGTCTTGAACGCGCATCCCTTCATCGCCGCGAGCCTCTACCGCGCCTTTTGCGAGGCACGCGACCGTGCGCTCACGCCGCTTTACGACACCGATGCGCTGATGGTCTCGCTGCCGTTCCTCATCGATCACATCGAGCACTCGCGTCGCGTCTTCGGCGCGGATTACTGGGCTTACGGTCTCGAACCCAATCGTCCTTCTCTCGATGCGCTCTGTCGCTATGTCCACGAGCAGGGCCTCGCCCCGCGCCGTATCACCCCCGACGACCTCTTCGTCCCGGTGGTGTAGATCTATCGCGCCGCGGCCCGCTTGTTGCGCCATTCGGCCGGCGGCACGCCCACGTTCTTCTTGAACGCGCGGCTGAATGCGGCTTCCGACTCGTAACCGATCGCCGCTCCAATGGAGGCAATGCTGTCCGTGCCCTCCAACAACCTGGACGCAGCGATCTGCAAGCGCCATTTCTGCAAGTATTGCATCGGGGGGGTACCGACGAACGCAGTGAAATGCTCGGCCAGCGACGACCGCGACACGCCGACCTCCTTGGCCAGCTCCTCGAGTGTCCAATCATGCGTTGGCTGCGCATGCAGCAGGTTCAGCGCGCGCCCGACATGCCGGTCCTTCAATCCCGCAAGCCACCCTTTGCTCTCTTGCGGGAGCGACTCGATGTGATCGCGCACGAGCTCAACGAACATCAGCTCGCCGAGCTTCGACAGGATGCCGTTGCCGCCCGCGCGCTTCTCTTTCGCTTCCATCACCGCAAAGCGCGTGAACTCCTTGAGCCAGCCGCTGCGAGCGGTCGCTGAACTGCGCACGTGCAGCATACGGGGCAAGGAATCCAACAGCGGATTGAACGGCCGCGCATCGCACCCCAGGAAGCCGCAGACGACATGCGTTCTTTCGCGTCCACCGCCGTCGAGATTCATCAGCAGCGGAAAGTCCCGACCATCGTCCGGACGCTTGAACAGACTGAGATCCGGCTCGGCTCTCATGCCTGGCGCTCTCGAGAGCACATGAGCATCGCCTTTGGGAAACGCCACGAGATCCCCCGCCGCAAGCCGGACGGGCTCGACGTCAGACCCGACCACCGACGCCCAACCCGACCCGCTCGTGATCACGTGATATTCGATGACATGGTCGGCGTCCGGCATGATCGCGGGGGCCACCACCTTCGCCGCCGGCGCCTCGGCGACCCATGGCGCTATCGCCTCGACGTCGAAGAACACCGCGCCCTTCAGCCGCACGGCTTGCAACACATCGGACAGCGTATCGACGCTCACGGAGTCCCTCTGGATGTTCGAGCAAGTCGTCCGGACGATTGAGCAAGCCTCGGCCGCAATTCGGATTCTTGGTCAAGACAAACGGCAGCCGCGTCATTCATTTCGGGGCGGAATCGATCGACATTCGCACTTGTTGCTGTTCACGCACACGGACACTGCACGCACAACCGTCAATCCATACAAACTTTGGAGGAGCAAGTCATGTTGAACACAATCGTCTGCGACCCCGTTTCCGCCGCCGCGATCGGCAAAGGCCGCACCCTTGGTGACCTCGGCCCATTAAAAACACGACAGCAGGCGACCTGGGCGTCCGGCGACTTCGCGGTCATCGGCACCACGCTGCAGATTGTCGGCGAGACGCTGTGCGAAGCCCTGGACCTTCGCGCTGGCCAGCGCGTGCTCGATGTCGCCGCCGGCAACGGAAACGCGGCGCTCGCTGCTGCCCGCCGTTGGTGCCACGTCACCGCGACGGACTACGTGCCCGCGCTCCTCGATCGCGCCCATGAGCGCGCCGTCGCCGAGCGGCTTCCCATGGAGTTCGAGATCGCCGACGCCGAAACGCTGCCGTTCCCGGATGCCTCGTTCGACGCCGTGACATCGACCTTCGGCGCGATGTTCACGCCCGATCATGCTAAACCCGCGCTAGAAATGCTCCGCGTCTGCCGCGCGGGCGGTAAGATCGGTCTCGCCAATTGGACGCCCGATGGCTTCATCGGCCACTTGTTCAAGGTCATTGGCCGATACATTCCCCCGCCCAAGGATATGAAGTCGCCCGCGCTGTGGGGTACCAAAGCGCACATCGTCGATCTGTTCGGGCTCGACGCGTTCAAGATCGAAACCGAAACCAGGACCTTCATGTTCCGCTACCGCTCCGACGATCATTGGATCGACATCTTCAAGACCTATTACGGCCCGGTGCTGAAGGCCTTCGAATCCCTCGACGCGCCGCAACGCACGGCGCTGACCGCCGACCTCAAGACCCTGATTGCGCAATTCAACGTCGCGCATGATGGTACGATGGTCGTTCCTGCCGACTACCTGCAAGCCGTCATCGTGAAGCGCTAGCCTTGAAACGTTCGACTTATGACAATTCAGTTTTTAGGAGATCATCATGACCCACAAAGGCGCGTGCTTCTGCGGAAGCGTCCAAATCGAAGTCGAGGGCCAACCAGAGGCGATGGGCTACTGCCATTGCCGCTCCTGCCGCTCGTGGTCGGCGGGCCCGGTCAACGCGTTCACTCTCTGGAAGCCGAGTGCTGTGCGCGTCACCGAAGGCAGGGAGCACATCGCGACCTTCGTCAAGAATCCGGCCAGCGAGCGCCAATACTGCAAGAAATGCGGCGGGCACCTGATGACCGATCATCCACCGCTCGGTCTGATCGACGTCTACGCCGCGACAATCCCGACGCTGCGCTTCACGCCCGGTGTGCACGTCAATTACGCCGAGACCGTGCTTCCCATGCGTGACGGGCTGCCGAAGCTGAAGGACTTCCCCGCTGAGTTCGGCGGCTCGGGCCAGATGGTGCCGGAGTAATTCAGCCCAGCCGGCTCCGCCACCCTCGGTGCTCCTTTTCGGCGGCAATGCGCTCATAGAGCCCATTGTGCCGTTCGAGCTCATTGCGCAACTGCGTTCGCAAGCACACCGCCGCAACATCGTCTTCGAGAACGTCGATCATGTCGATCACGCCCATCACGGACAGCAGGAGTGTCAGCCCGCCCGTAGGCGCGGCCGGCAAGATCCCCGCCACCGTCAGCACGACGCCGCGGAGCAGCTTCCGCGTGCGTCTGCCCGCTGCAAATGTCGGCTCGAGTCTCGAATCGACGATCGCGAGGTCCGCCGCGAGAGCCTGGAGGCGAGCGTTCAGCTCGTCATCCGTGGTCGCTGAGAGATACCCGATCTTTCCGGCCTCGAACACGGATCACTCGTCGAACGGTTTCGCCAGCGGGGAGGGCCGCGTGCCCGCCCCGGCCGGACGCGCCGAGCCGGCTTCGCCCAGATTTGCTTTGATCGCTGCGCTCATCTCGGAGATCACCGCGGCAATATCCGGGGGCTCTTCGTCCTCCGCGTAAGGCGGTTCCGGCTCGTCGGCGCGCGCTGCACGTGCAGGCAATGGAGTGCGCCGCAAGTCCGCTGCTCTCTCCCGCCACGTATCCTCCGCATCGCGCAGCGCATCGGCCTTGCTCCTGAGATCGCGATACTCGTCTCTCAAAACCCGATTCGCATCGTCGCGGTACCAACTGAAAGGCAAATAGGCGAAGCCGATCCCCAGTACGAAGCACACCAGCGCGATCGACGCGGTCGTCCAGAACGGCCCCGAGAGGAACGCTTGCAGCGAAAATTGCGAGATCGGTTCGCGCAACAGGGCGAAGTGCGTCACGATCGCGCCCAGCGCGAAGCTCGCGACGACCGCCAGCATCCACACCATGATCGAGACGCGGCGGCGGCCGGACTCTTCGGCCGGATCCGAAGCTGTCTCTCGTTCGCGCATGCGCCGCCTTTGATTCTACGACGCGCGAGTCTGGCACTAAAACGAGCCCGCGATCAAAGGACTAAATCGGCTCGCCCGCGTTTGTCCTCAGGCAGATAGCACGGGCACGCCCAAAATTGTCACAGGGGCCCTCAGGCGCCGCTCATCCCGAAGCGACACGTTTCGTGATGTCGACGACGATCGTCGCCTGCGCGTTCGCCGGCACCGGTGCTGCCGCCGAACCGCCCCGTTCGCCCGACCTGAAAGCCGCCCACCATTGCAGCGCAAGGTCGCTGTCCCATGGCCACCGCTCCGCACAGTCATCGAGGGCATGTCCCAGCGCCTTGGCGTTGTCGTACCGGTCACCCGGCCGCTTCGCCAGGCACTTGAGGATGATCCGCTCCAGCTCTTCGGGAACGTAATTGCCGCTGCGCACCGATGGCGGCTCCGGCGACGTGTGGAGGTGATGTGCGAAGATCTCGACGTGCGTTGTGGCGGAAAAGACCGGCGCACCCGTCAGCAGGAAATAGCCGACCGCGCCCAGCGCGTAGAGATCGCTGCGCCCGTCGATCGCCGCGCCTCCGCCGATCGCCTCGGGCGCCATGTAAAGCGGCGTGCCCACGATGAGATTGGCCGACGTCACCTCGAGATCGCCGCGGGATGACGCCTCCTCGAACGACTTCACCAGCCCGAAGTCGACGACCTTGGCGACGTCGGGCATGCCGCCGCGCTCGGAGAGGATGATGTTCGCAGGCTTCACGTCGCGGTGGATAAGGCCCACGCCGTGCGCTTCGGCGAGCGCCCCGCAGACCTGGCGCATGATGTGCGCGACCCGCGCCGGCGGCTGCGTGCCATCGGTGCGCACGAGCTGTTCCAGATTCAACCCGTCCAGATACTCCATCGCGTAATAGAACAAGCCTTGCGGCGTCCGGCCGTAGTCGAAGACCGCGACCGTGCTCGGATGGCTCAGACTCGCAGTCAACAGCACCTCGCGTTCGAACCGCTTGAGCGTGTCCTCACCGGCGATCTCGGGACGCAGGATCTTGATCGCGGTGGGGCGCCGCAGCATCGCGTGACGGGCACGGTAGACGACGCCCATGCCGCCTTCGCCGAGCTTGCTTTCGAGCGTGTACTGGCCGAGCCGCTTGACCTTGTCGACCTCCGCGCGCAGCCCAAAGATCACGCGCGAGGCGACGACGGACATCGCGACCGCCGCGAGACACCATATGGATACATCGATGAGAGCCGGGACATCGATGCTCAGCATGCGGGCGCCGGCGACCGCGTAGGGACCGAGCGTGGCCATCGGAAGCATCGCCACGCTGCTGACGAGGACCGTGCGCGCTGGCGTGCTCGGGACCGCAACGGCGCGCGACAGCAGCACATAGCTGCAGGCCGACAGCCCCGCGAGGAGGCCGTGCATCGGGTCTTGCTCGATCGCCACGTGCCCTTGCGCAAATCCGATCCCCATCATCGCAAAGCACGTACACATGGCGAACGTGGCGATGGCCTCCAGCCAACCGAGAGCCCGCATCGGCAGAGGGCCCGACCATCGCGCCACGCCCCATAGAACGCCGCCGACGAAGGTCGCGCCCAGATGATAGAGGGTCGGGTCTCCGACCGGGACAACCGGAAGCTCGACGTCCGGCGCGATCCACAAGACCAGGATCCAGTACGCGGCGTAGAAGCTGCCCGCGATCAGCGCCACCCAGCCGCCGAACAAGGCGATCCGGCTCTGGAAGAACTCGCGGCCTTCTTCCGTCCCGCTGGTCGCCGATCCGAGCGCGATCGGCACGGCGCCGCGCGAGCTTGAACGTCCATCCGCCATTCTGCCCCTTCCTCTTGCGCCTTCTTACTACCACAAGCGGCGGAATAGGGCGGGTGGTTCAAAAGTCCAGCGTTTTCGCTTCCGGCATCGGGTGCTCTTCGAGCTTGAAGAGTTGCTCATAGCCGAAATTATTTTCCGCGCAGACCCATTCTTCCATCGGACGGTTGACCTTCCGCCACTGGACCTTGCCCCACCATGGCGCCTTGAACGCGCCCTTGTCGTCGACCATCACAGTCGCCTCGAGCATGGTGCCATCCTCGGCGATCTTCCAGCGCTCCACCACGTGCAGGTCCTTGGTGTGCGGTGTCGCGTAATTGTCGAGCACGCTGTAGCGGTGTTCGAGGAAGCCGATCGTGTCGATCACCAGCTCGCCGTTCTCGTAACGGCCGACGGACTCGCCCGTCCAGCTCGGCTTGATGTTCGCGCTGTGCTCGCGGTTCAGACGCACGCGGCGCACATGATGATCGCGCGCCCAGATGATCCGCACCTCGTCCGGCGTCTGCACGAAATAGATCGGCTCGGCCACGAACAGCAACTGACCCGTCGCAGCGCCCGGCCAGCAGCGCGACTGCGCCGTAAATGCACGCTGGCCGCCCTTCACGTCGTCGTTCTGCGCCTTGATGCGCGCAGCCGCCCATGACGTGAGGTTGGGATTGTTCTCATCGCCCATGCGCTCGACGCCGGGCGATGCAGGACCCAAACGTCCGATCGGTGCGATCTTGCCCTCGATGGGGACCAGATCCAGCCCGCTCGCCGGCTGCCAGCCGAACTCTGCGGATGCGAAGTTCGGGATGTCGCTTCTCTGCGCGGGAACTTGGGCAACAGCAGCGACGGCGACAGAAACAATCACCGCCGCGCTGCACAGCAGGGCCATTCTCGACATCTCATCCTCCCCTTATCGCGCTTCTTGTAACATGCGGCGTCGCGCACTTAGAAATCAGGCGTTTCGTCGATCGGGATTCCGTAGTTGAACAGCGTGAAATTGCCCTCGCGGCAAATCTCTTCGTTCCGCTCCTCTTCCACGCGCTCGAAGCGCAGCATCGCCTGCCAGGGCGCAACAAAGGCGTCCGGGTCCTCGACGGTGGTGAGGATTTCCATTCTCGTGCCGTCGTCGATCAGCCGAAAGCGCTCGATCACGTGCAGCTTCTCGCTGTGCGGCGTGCGGTAGAGATCGACGAACGTCCTGCCGTTCAGGCCGATCGTGTCGACCACCAGCGTGTCGTCTTCGTAGTGCCCGACCGAATCTCCGTACCAGGACGGTTTTGCATCCTTCGAATGCGGCGCGTTGAGATAGATGCGCCGCGCCTGGCCTTCATCCGGCTCGAGGATCAGCACCGCCTTCGGCGTCTGGATGAAGTAGAACGGCCCGGCCGTCAGCATGTAGGCGGAAGCGCCGGACGGCGAGCAGGCTTGCACCGGCACGTAGGCGATCTTGCCGGCCAGGACCTCGTCGTTGTCCTTCTTCATGATCGTCTTGGCCCACGGCGTCAGGTTCGGATTTGTCAGATCCCCGATGTGGTAGGTCGACTGTTTGCCGGTGAGTCGCGACTGAGCATTGCTGATGTAGGGATGCGCCGGATCGTTGCGGACAATCGGCGGCGAGCCGGGCACAGGGATGAAGTCGATGTCGCCCGCGCCTGGGCCGAGCCACGCCGTGCCGTTGGTGGAAAAGTCGGGCACCGATTTGATTTTCTGTGCCGGAGCATCGGCAACAAAAACCCCCGCGGCGAGCAAAGCGGCGCTGCCAACACGAAATGTCATCCCGCGCTTGGACATGGCGCTCCTTTAGAAATCCGGTTTGCTCGCCTGCGGAAGATCGAGCGTTCTCCCTACAAGATCGCGCGGATTGTCGGCGCACGCCATCTCCGGCCACTCGCCTGAGGGCCGTCGATAGCTGATCCCGGCCGACCACGGCGCGGTGAACACCCCGCCGTCCTCGACGGTGAATTCGAGCTGCAGCCCTTGGCCCCGATAATCGGGGTTCGCGATGAGCCCGGGATCGCGTCCCAGCCGCGAGAGCCCTTTCTGCCCGCGGTCCTCCTCGGCCTTTGCCGCTGCGTAATCGAGCAGCCGATAGCGCTCGACGACGTGTAGCGCTTCGCTGTGCGGCGTGCCGTACATGTCGACCATCGCGAACGGCCCGCTTCTGATTCCGACCGTGTCGATCACCAGCACGTCGCCTTCGTAGTGGCCGACCGAATCCCCGTACCACGAGGGCGTGACGCGCGCCGGATGTGCCGCATTCAGGCGCACGTGGCGGACTTCGTGATTGTTCGTATAGAGGATCGTGACCTTGTCCTTCTCCTGCAGCATCTGCATGCCGATATTGACGAGCACGAACGGCACGCCGCCGGGCCAGCACTGATTGCTCGGCGTCGGATAGACCACCCCGCGCAGCGACCTCTCGCCATGCTGCTTCACGATCTCCGCGGCTTGCGGTTTCAGGATCGACGACGAGTGATCCCCGACCAGTTGATACGAGTCCGGGACGCCGTCACGGCGTGACCTGTTCGTCACCGGACCAGGACCTCTGACCGGCGGCTCGAAATCCGGCCAGGTGAAATGCGCCCATATGCCCGAGAAGTCGGGAACGGAGCTGTCCGCTGCGCGCGCTACGCCTTGCGCGACGGCGAGCGCAGCTGCGGCCGCCAGCATCACCGATAGAAGAGAATCCCACCGAGCCACATCATGCTCCAGCAGCGATCGTGCCCGACGCTATGCGAGCACCACCGCCATTATACGCAGTCTTCGCTGGTGCAGTACGTCCGTCGTCCTCAGTCGCAGGCGAATTCGTCGGCGCCCACCGGGCGGCAGAACTCGGGCCAGCCCTTTGCGCGCCAGTAGTCGATATAGCCGGTCGCACGGACGAACGCCTTGAACCGCTCCGTCTTGCGCAACGGCGCGTATGAGGGATGCCAGAGCAACGCATTGTCGGACCCGCCAGAGGCAAGGTAGCCCGCTTCAACCCAGGTTTCGTAGGGCTCAAGAACGCGTTCAGGGGCGCCCGCGTAAAGATAGATGAAACCCAGAGTGCCCAATTGCGGCAGGCTTTCCGGTGGGGCAGGTACCGCTGGGGCCTTGCGCAGGAGACCCACTCCCGCAGCTTTGATTGCCGGCGGAAGGTTCGGCCCCGAATCGATCTCCTGCAAAGCATCAGCAGCTTCTTTGAAGCGGCCCATCCCCGCATAGATCATGGCGACGTCCCGCGTAATCCCGGCGTCTCCCCGCAAACCTTCGAACCTTGCGAGCGCGGCGTCGTTCTGACCGTTGATCCAAAGCATCTCCCCGACACCGACGTTGAACGCCGGAACATAGGGTTCCAGCGTCAGCAATTGCTGCTTCATCGCCAACGCTTCCTTCAGGCGCCCCACATTGGCAAGCAGATTGCCATACCCGCTGAGACCATCCGGATAATTGGGGTCCAAGTCGAGCGCCTTGGAATAAAGCTCTTCGGCCACCAGAAACTTTCCGCGCGAGACCTGCACGCGGGCCAATGACCAATAGGCGTCCGGGAGATTGGGGTCCAACTGGATTGCCCGCCGGCCTGCCGCTTCCCCTTTTGGGAGAAACGCATCGACGGCGCGGCGCAACGCTTCGATGGAGACGTTGCGACTGGCGTTCGGCATCTGACCGTAGGCATAGGCCAACTGCGCCCAAGCGGGCGCAAAATCGGGATTGCGCGCGACCAGCGGCTCGAGAATTTCTATCGCTTGCGGCACACCCCTGGCCCGCGAGCGCACCAGCGCCTTGGCGCGGAGATATTGCTGATAGGAGTCCGGATCGATGGCGCGACTGCTCACCAGATTCTCGCCCGGCCGAACCCCGAGCGGCATGCGCAGGGACGTGGCGATGGCCCGCGCGATCTCCTCCTGAATGGCGAAGACGTCGGTAAGTTGGCGCTCGTAGTTCTCCGCCCAGACATGCGTGCCGTCGTCGGCCTTGATGAGCTGTGCGGTTATCCGCACACGGTCGCCGGCCCTGCGCACCGAACCTTCGATGAAATGGGTGGCGCCCAGCTGCTGTCCGATACTCTGGATGTCTCGGTTCTGGTCTCTGAACTGGTAGGCCGACGTCCGAGCGACAACCCGCAAGTCGGGCACCCTGGCGAGCGCCGAAGTGATTTCTTCCGTCATGCCGTCGGAGAAGAACTGCTGCTGCGCATCGTCCGAAAGGTTCGTGAACGGAAGAACCGCGATGGAGATCGTACTTGCAAGCGATGACGCTGCTTCGCGCGCTGTTTCGACGCCCGGCTTCTGTGTCGCGGTCGCTGTCCCGAAACCGGATGTGAGCTGCTGATACGAAACGAGCGCGATCACAACGACAAGCGCACCCATCAACGCCCAATCGAGACTGCCGGTCGCCGCGCGCTGCGTCGGGTCGCCCTCGGGTTCGCGTGTCCACGCGAGGAAGATCGCCAGCGGAAAGCCGATCACCAGGAGCAGCAGGAATGCCCGCGCCACCCAGGGCGGCAGGTCCAGAATCGGCGCGACATTGGCGATCAGTTGCAGCAGCACCCACGCTACGACCGCATAGGCGCCGGCAACGCGATAGATGCGGCGACGCTTCAACTCTGCGAAGAAATCGGCCATGCCCCAAACCCCCGCGAGTGACGCCGACAGTATCATTGCTGCCCCGTCCCCGATAAGGCTCCGCCCCTACACAAACCGGTCACTTGCACCCTACACATAGGACTGCAATATAATCCTATGATACAATAATAGGACTATGAGTGATCCGGCTTGCTGGGAGGTGCCTATGTCGCGACGAATGAAAAATCGTGTCTGCTGCCCGAGCCGGTGGGCGCGGGCGAAATCGTTGAACGGACAAGCACTTCCCGAGACACTTCAAAATTCGATCGAGCGAACTATTGAAAACGGTAATTTATCAGTATGATCAATAACTTGCATGAGGGCTACCGAGTGACCGATAGTCGGACGAGGATACGGAGCCCCAAGGGCTTGTCCGTCCGCGCAAGGCGCAAAGGAGCACGAGTTAGCCCATGACTCCCTTCTCGCTGCTCGGCATCGATCACGTCGTGCTGCGCATCGCCGATCTGGATCGCAGCCTCGCGTTCTATGTCGGCGTGCTTGGCTGCACGGTCGACAAGCTTCAGGAGGACATCGGTCTGATCCAGCTTCGCGCCGGCCGCTCGCAGATCGACCTCGTGCCGCTTACCGGAAAGCGCGGGAAAGCGGGCGGGGCAGGGCCCGGCGCCGAAGGGCGAAACGTCGACCACTTCGCGTTCGAGATCGCGCCTTTCGATGAAGCCGCGCTCCGCGCCCATCTCGAACGCCACGGCATCGCTGTCGAGGAGGTCGCCCGGCGTTATGGCGCGAAAGGCTACGGGCCCTCGCTCTACATCGCCGATCCAGACGGCAATAAAGTCGAGCTCAAAGGCCCCCCGGAGCGCTCATGACGACCGTGTCGCACCGCACCGGTTGCTTTCGACGCGCCGCCAAACGGCGTAATACCCCTCAACGCACTTCCTGGATGGCTCCAGGGAATCGCATGTTCAAATTTCCCTCCCTTGAAAAGGGAGGGTCGAATCGTCCTGAACGGAGTGAAGGACGATTCGGGGAGGGATCATGCCACTGGCGGTAGCTAACCTCTCTGAGATCATCGACGGTCGCGAGATTGGCGCCTTCCAGAAGCGCGTCGTCGCACTCTGCGCGGCCATCGCCTTTGTCGACGGGATCGAGGGCCAGCTCGCGGGCTATATCGCGCCTGCGCTCCGGCAGGACATGGGTCTCTCCCCAAGCGAGCTCGGTGTCTTCCTCGCCGCCGGTCCGCTCGGCCTCTTTTTCGGCGGGCTCTTCATCGCGCCGCTCGCCGACCGCTTGGGCCGGCGTCCGATCCTGATCGCTTGCGTCACCCTCTTCGGGATCTGCAGTCTTCTCACAGCGACCAGCACTTCGCTCCTCATGCTCGACGGCTTTCGCTTCCTGACTGGACTCGGCGTCGGCGGCGCGCTCGCGAACTCGATCTCGCTCACCGCCGAATATTCGCCCCTGCGCCGCCGCAGCCTCATGGTCGCGATCATGCTGCTCGGCTTCATCACCGGCTCGGCCGCGGTCGGCCTGATCTCCTCGCAGATCGTTCCCGTGCTCGGCTGGCGATCCGTGCTCGTTGTGGGCGGCGTGCTCTCGCTGCTTCTCGTGCCGTTCCTCTATTTCACCTTGCCCGAATCCATCCGCTTCCTGGCGGCGCGTGAGGGCTCCAAGGACGAAGTCGTCCGCCTTGTGAACCGCGTCGATCCCTCCCTCATCATGGACCGCGATACGCGTGTGGTGATCGGAGAGCTGCACGAAGATTCCGTTTCGGTCGCCGCGCTGTTTCGCGACGGCCGGGCGCGCACGACGCTGCTCCTCTGGACGGTCTATTTCATGAGCCTGCTCACGCTCTATCTGATGTCGAGCTGGCTTACGACTCATGTGCGCGACCTCGGATTTGCGGTCAGCGTCTCGATCCTGGTCGGAACCTTGTTCCAGGTCGGCGGCGTGTTCGGCACGTTTTTCGGCTGGATGGTGGATCGGCTCGGCGCCGGCCTCACGATCGTCTCGGCCTATGCCACAGGCGCCGTCGCCATCGTCTGTATCGGCCTTGCCGGGGCCAGTCTCCCGTTGCTTGTCGTCACCGTGCTGCTCGCGGGCTTCGGCATCATCGGCGGCCAGTCCGCCACCAACGCGCTTGCGGCCATCTCCTATCCGACGCAGATCCGCTCGACCGGCGTGGGCTGGGCGACGGGTATCGGCCGCATCGGCTCAATCATCGGACCTACGCTTGCCGGCGTCATCGTACAAGCGACCGGCTCGACCGAGTCGATCTTCTTCTTGGCCGTCATCCCGCCGCTCTGCGCGTGCCTCGCCGGCTTCGTGCTGTCGTCCTCCAAGTCGTCGCTCGCCAAAGGTGCGGCGGCTGAATAGGCGGACACACCGATGCTCTCCAAAGAAGACAACGAACGATTGACGCGAGTAGGCCCCGGCACGCCGATGGGCAATGTGTTCCGCCGCTATTGGCTACCCGTGCTGCTCTCTTCCGAGCTCAAGGACAAGGACGGCGCCCCCGTGCGCGTACGCCTCTTGGGCGAAGACCTCGTCACCTTTCGCGACTCAACCGGCGCCGTTGGACTTGTCGACGCTTATTGCGCGCATCGCCGCGCGCCGCTCTTCCTCGGCCGCAACGAGAAGGGCGGCCTGCGCTGCATCTATCACGGCTGGAAATACGACCACACGGGCCGCTGCATCCACATGCCGACCGAGCCCAAGGAGAGCACCTATAAGGATCGTATCCAGCTGAAGGCCTATCCGACGTGGGAAGGCGGCGACATGATCTGGGCCTATATGGGCCCGCTCCCCGCGCCACCGCCGCCCGACTACGAGCTCTGCCGCGCGCCCGCAACCCACCGCTTCGTCACGCGCACCGTGCAGGACTGCAATTATCTTCAGGCGCTCGAAGGCGGCCTCGACTCCGCGCACGCCACGATCCTGCACAACATGACGATCGGCGATCTGTCATGGCTCGATGATTTCGAGCGCACGACGCCGAAGATCAATGTCCACGCCACCGATTACGGTTTCGAATACAGCGGCATCCGCAAGCTCAAGGGCCACCACTGGGTGCGCGTCTATCAATACGTGCTGCCGGCCACTCAGATCCGCGGCCGCATCGCGCCTGTGCGCGGCGAGAACGCGCCGCCGCGCGTTCCGCTGATCAACGGCCATCTCTGGGTGCCGATCGACAACGTCACCGTGTCGGTGCTGAACTTTTCCTATTCCGCCGATCCGAACATTCCGCTCGATCGTGAGTTCGCGCTCGAAGCCGACATCAGCTACGGCCGCGGCCCCGGCGATCTGCTGCCCGATCTTCGCTTGAAGCGGAACTGGTCGAACGATTTCCTTATCGATCGCGAGGTGCAGAAGACCAAGACCTTTACCGGCATCGAAGGCGTCAACACGCAGGACGTCGCCGTGCAGGAAGGCATGGGCCCGATCGTCGACCGCTCGCAGGAGCATTTGGGCTCGACTGACCGCGCGATCGTTGCCATGCGCCGCTCACTCCTCGAAGCCGTGCGCACGGTCGAAGCCGGCGGCTCGCCCAAGGGCGCCGATCCGTCGACCTACCGCGCCATGCGCGCCGTCGATCACTACGCCGATTCGGAATCCGCCATTCCCGATCTCATCGCCCGCGAACGCGTGGCGCGGTTCTAACCATGCAAAAACAAGGGCATATGCGCGCGGAAGACTTCTTTCACCCGACTCTGCTAGGCTGTTCGCATGAGTAAGCTGCGTTCTGTCTTCTCCGTCTTCATCGCGTTGGGTCTCGCGGCCTCTGGCGGCGCTATTGCAGCTCAAGCGGGCAAAGGGCCGATCCCGCCTCCGCGTTTCGAGAACTACCGCTGGATAATCGCTTACTATTTCGACGGCCAGACGGTCATCAACTCGCACGCCACTTCATCGATCGTGTTCGTCAACGGACGCATCCAGGGCGCGAGCAGCTGCGGCCCCTTCGGCGGCAACTACTATTTCGCGGGCGGAGTCGTGCGCATCCATGCAGAGACAGTCTTAGGCGACGGGCCGTGCTTCGACGTGAACCTGACGGAAGCACAAGCCATCCTCGATGCTTTGAACGCGGGCGAACGCCGCATCGAACAACGCCCCGACCGCATCGTGTTGCGCGACACCGCTGGCGCTGTCCAGGTTGTGCTCACACCCGGACAATAGCCGTCGCGCCGCTTGCCGCAAGATCGTCCTTGCTCAGCTCGCGATCGAGATTGCCGACGATAAACCCGTACGATCCGCACCCGAACACAAGCGCAACGCCCGCGCCCACCAGCAGCGGCACGGTGAAGTCGCCCGTCGCGGTCAGCAGCGCGCCGGTGACGATCGGCGCGAACGAGCCCCCCACATTCCCGCCGAAGTTCTGCAGCGAGGTCAGCGACGAGACGATGTGCGGCGGCGCGACATCGATCGGCATCGAGTTCACCGATGCGGTCGAGAGACTGAAGCTCGCGACCGCGAGCGTGAGCAGGCCGACGGCCAGCACGGTGTCGGTCGCGTAGGCGCCCGCGATCGTCAGCACGGTCGCGCCGAGCAGGCCTCCGACCGCGAAGCCCTTGCGCACCAGGGTGACGCGTGCACCGTCCACAATCAGGCGGTCCGCCGCCCAGCCTCCGAACACGACCGCCACCGTGCCGACCAGGAACGGCAGCATGCCGACAAGGCCGGTGTCGAGCACCGACATGTTGCGCTCGAGCGAGAGGTAACCGGGGATCCAGGTCGCGAACATGTAGTAGATGTAGAGATAGCCGGCCTGTCCCAGCATCACGCCCCAG
>Ga0184629_10000357_pt1 | contig 20304 bp, 14 predicted proteins | sample PLM4_32_b1_FD_133158 | JGI IMG/M metagenome (GOLD analysis project Ga0184629, IMG submission 133158) | Groundwater sediment microbial communities from an aquifer in East River, Colorado, USA - PLM4_32_b1 | ecosystem: Environmental > Terrestrial > Soil > Riparian zone | place: USA: East River...
AATGTTCCTGAATCGTAAGTAACAGTATAACTGCCATCCGCAACATTGGTAAAGGCTAAGTCGATCGTTCCGTTTCCGGAGCATGTCGCCGGTTGAACCGATGAACTCACCGCCAATGTTGGCAATGGAGTTACCGTTACCAAAACAGAAGTTGAATTTACTGCTGAACAAACTCCATTTGTTACAACTGCTCTATAATAAGTGCTTGCCGTCAGGCTTCCCATTTGAACACTTGTCAATGGTGAAGCGGTAGCGCCAACAATATCGCTGAATGCAATATTATCCGCAGAGGATTGCCATTGGATTGTTCCCGTGTTTCCTGCCAATGTCAAAGCTGCAGGCGATGTTCCTGAACAGATTGTTTGCGCAGAAGAAACTGTTCCTGCTACCGAAACCGGAGTTACCGTCAACAAAGCGGGATTCGATGTCCCACTACCATTTGCATTGGTCGCAATACATCTATATAAATAATCGTCATAAATAATATCGACCGAATTTGAAATAGTCAATGTCGCCGTAGTAGCATTCGAATAAACAGCCCCCGAAACATTAGCCCAAGCTCCCCCTCCATTTGTACTGACTTGCCACTGATAACTCGGAGAACCTGTAGCTACAATAGAAAAAGTAGTCCCAACACCACTACAGATAGTCTGGGCAATAGGTTGAGTTGTTATTACTGGTGGAGGACCACTGCCCGTATAAACTGTTATTGAAATAGGATAAGTGCTTAAACATGATGCCCCCGTTATTGTTAAAACCGCATCATAAGTCCCCACAGCCGCAGCCGCAGGAACGTCCACATTTATTGGACTTGCCGGTAATGCTGTACTGCCAACATTTGTGAATTTTGGACTAATTGTAGTTATATCAAAAGCAATACTATAATTTGTTGGGCTATATAAAGGGTTTGAGTACGTAAATGCGACAGTTTGTGAAGAGGCACTCTGTAAAACCGAAACATTTGTACTGGTTAGGGTAATCGCCGGAGAGGGTGATTGATTATCAAAATTAATTGCTGTAGTAGAGGTTACCGAACAACTTGAGTTTAACAATTTATATGCTTTTACATATACATTTGTCAAGTTTGCTGTCAAAGCATAAGTATACAGGTTTATTGAACCTCCCGTTCCTGCCGCAGAAGGTCCTACTTTGGTTCCGGCTCCATTCACCAGTTCATAAATAATCCCCGATTCTGATGAATCTAAGGTCACAAATCCCGCCTGACTGTTACAATAACTTTTGCTGCCACCTGTATATGTTTGAAGTATTGGACTTACACATTGCACCACTTTTGATGCTGACGGACTGCCTTCACATTTTCCGGTTGTGGTAGCGGTTACATAAACCGTTGCATTAAGATACAGATCATTAGCAGAAATTCCACTGATAGTCCATACATTCGAACCGCTTACAGTTGCTGTATAAGTCGTTAGAGAACCATCGATATAAAGCTGAATAAGATCTCCGCTTGTTCCTGTTCCTGAAATTGAAGTATCGCCCTCGGTTATTACAGGGGTAGAAATAGTCACAGCATTGGTTGCATTGGCTTTTACTGTAATTTCATTAGAAAAAGCACTTTCAGCTTTACAAGAACTGGAATTTGTCGCTTTAGCAGTTATTTTGTCAGTACTACCGAAACTAATTCCTACTGAAGCCGTCCATAATCCACCTGAAACAGTTGTCGTAGAACCTATAGCGATTCCGTTTTTATAAACTTGAATTGTAGTGCCATTAGGTTCTGAACTAGTGCCTGTTACTGAAGTTATAGTGCTTGAAGTACAATAAGTACCTATGATGGTAGGTGCAGAACTAACACCGCCGGAAACGACGAGAGCCGCTGAACTTATCGAAATACATTTACCTGCTTCAATCTGCTTTGCTGTAATACTTTGACAAGATGTCAAACCCGAAACAGAAATAGTCCAACTCGTAGAACTGGCCACAATCGTTCCTATTTGAACCCCATCAGCATATAAATAAACTGTCGCACCGCTAACTCCGGTTCCAGAAATTGAGCTAGTCGATGTGGTTACTGAAGTAGTTGTAAATGCTGGAGTTGCACTTGTAGTACAATTGGAAGGTGGGGATTCACAACCGGATCCCGGAGCTTCAGCTGTCGCATACAAAGTTTTACCCGTAAACGCATTACCCGTTGTGGTAAAAGTATGAGTTTGAGGACTGCTTGTTGTTGTATAGGATGCCCAAAGAGTAATTGTAGAACCATTAAGATAGTAAAGTCTAAGAATTGTTCCATCTGTATGATTTGTAGTAACGTCAATTTGATTACCATTAATTAGAACGTAAGTTGGCGAAAGGCTTGGACATGGAATAACCACAGTCCTAACAGTTTTCGAGCTACAATTACCAATCGAAGTTCCTTTCCCTGGAGCAGTTGCGGTTGCGGTTATTACGTCGTTTGCGACTAAAGTAAGTCCAGATTTTGACCATGTTCCGGCTGACACCGTTACGGTTGTTCCAGCTGCAACACCATTTATATACACCTGAATAATTGTGCCATTTGCTTCTGAAGAAGTACCACTTACAACCGTTGAAGACGTCGTATATGACCCCGTGACTGTAGGGCATGTAGAACGATCTGGACATACCTGACCAGGGGCACAAGGCGTATAATTATCAATAATCACATTTAAACAATTTTCAAGAGAACCACAACTGGAATCCGTACCTGCGATATCAGAAGCTGATGCAGGACTACAAACCGTTGATTTTTGGGCACCAATATTATCAACCATCGCCATACGAACTGGGGTTGTTGAGGTGATGCCAAGATCGCTCAAATTCACGAAGAAATCATAAAAATAATCTGGATTACCGCAACTCGTTGTAAGCGCAATCGATTTTTGATAATTGGTATTCCCTAGGTATTCCTTAAAAGGCATACAAGTTGGGGTCTTACTGTTTACATCATATACAAAAACGCCAAAATTTGTAGCTAGCACAATTTCTACTTCAAAACCCGGATTCGAACTTGTATAGTCTGGATCTGCGTTTGGTCCTGTTGCACCAAATTTTTGATCGGTATCAATTAAAATACTGTAACTTTTTGAATTGGGAGAAGAACTTCCCATTCTCATCCTGAAAAGCCAGTTTCCATTGGCATAAAGATAGGATTGAACAGGATCCTGATCGCCTTGATCTACAAAGTCCGTAAAACTACAACTTGGCCCAGCACTAAGGTCACTCGTAGGCTCCACCATTGGAAAAATCAATGATGAATACGGAATTTCACTTTCAATCTGATCATCAGAGAAGAAACCTGCGGTTGTGGCCGAGACATAACCATCTCCGTTTGGATCTAATACTGCTTTTCCAGCGACAGAAGAGGCTGGGCTATAAATTAATCCAGATGTTTGACCACTAGCCCTGCTAAAAGATAGGATTAAAACGAGGGTAATAAGTGCTACATTTTTCATTATGGTATATTTTGTATTCATATAGAATCGTTTTTAAGACTTAAATAAAATTTACACCCGTTTCGTCTAGTGCAAGAACTACACTATTTTGCTTATGAATTATGTTATCGATATTTTTTAGGCCTTTAGGTAAATTCACTACATGAGTTATTTTTTCAAAACCTAAAAAAAGATCTTGAATAGAAATAACTGTACTATCCAAAAAAGCACTGTTTTTCTTTGAATAATTTAGAAAGGAGACTCCGTTACAAACTGGAGCTTGGGAAAAAGAAGTTGTTATTGTACTATTTGAAAAAAAAGCGAAGTTATCTGCTGCAAAAATGAAATTTGCAGAGAGTAAGAAAAACAATAAAGCTTTTTGAAGTAATTTATTATAAATCGCGCAAGTAATTTTTTTCAATACAAATTGATTTAGCAATGTTAATAAGCAGACACGGGTGTCCCAAAAATATAAAAATATTAATAACTTATTAACAAATTTCGATTAAGTACATTTTTTAACGCTAAACAACAGTTTATGTCGTTAAAAGGAGAAATGAATCGACAAGCAAACCAATTAACCGGCTAAATATCAAGAAATAAAGCAAAATAAAAAAATAAAAAACTGCGTTTAATTTTGTTAAAAAAAACCAATAATCACATCTGAAAAACAGTAATTGTTGAAAAGTATACTGTCATTTTAGAAAAGCAATATTTTTCTGCAACCCATGAAACTTAGCTCTCTTGAGAGGAGAGTCTTTAAATACGAATCTAAAAGTTTCTTCAGTAATCTCTTCCCAATCTTTTTTAGACATCGAAAGTAATTCGGGATTTGGACTAAACAATGGCTCGTTATGCGGTTTTGAAAAACGATTCCAGGGACAAACATCTTGGCAAACATCGCAACCAAAAGCCCAATTATTAAACTTTCCTTTCATTTCCACAGGAATGTTTTCTTTGAGTTCTATTGTAAAATAAGAAATACACTTGCTCCCATCAACTACATAGGGAGCGACAATTGCTTGGGTAGGACAAGCATCAAGACAAGCGGTACAGGTTCCGCAATGATCTGTTGTTGCAACATCATATTCTAAGTCTAAATCAATAATAAGTTCGGCAATAAAATAGAACGAACCTACTTTTTGTGTGAGCAAATTACTGTTTTTTCCAATCCAACCCAATCCGCTTTTGGCAGCCCAAGCTTTATCAAGAACCGGTGCCGAATCCACAAAAGCGCGACCGGAAACTTCCCCAATTGTTGACTGAATGGAGAACAGTAATTCTTTTAACTTTTCCTTGATTACAAAATGATAATCCTGACCGTAGGCATATTTTGATATTTTATAAGAGTCGGGATTTTGGGTTTCTGAAGGATAATAATTTAATAAAAGAGAAATCACACTTTTTGCCCCATCAACCAATAAAGTGGGATCTAATCGCTTATCAAAGTTATTTTCCATATAGGTCATTTGACCATTATAATTTTGATTCAACCAATTTTCTAAACGAGGTGCTTCTTGTTCTAAAAACCCTGCTTTAGATATACCACAAGACAAAAACCCGAGGCGTTTGGCTTCGGATTTTATAAATTGCGTGTTTGAAAATTTAGAAGTCAGAGGTTAGAAATTAGAGGTTAGAAGTTTGAATTTAGAAGTTTGAGGTCAGAATTCATGAAGAGATTGGATATTTGTTCTTTTAAACTAATTAAATAAGAAAGTTTAAAACTACTTATTATAAATTCTTGATTTTGTATTTTTAAGAATCGCAACAAATATTGATGTTAATTCATTTGCTTCCTTCCAAGCTAAATCAACAATTTCATTATTAATCCATTTTTTCTCCTGAATGATTTCTAACCAAAACATACTTTCATCAGATTCTTCTAATACAATATTCATTTTAGAAACAAATTCATTATCGCTTCTTGATCTACAAGAGGCACGATAATTCGCTCCAACAGATGTCCCAGATTTAGCAATTTGATAAGAAACAACTTTAGTTGCAATAGAAATCGGCAATAAATCAACGATTTCCAATATTTGCAAAGAAAACTTTTTTGTCCGCAATTTTAAATCCGTATTCATAATAATGCATTTAATAAATTAAAATATGATTTCAAATTCAATACTTCAAATTTCTAATTTCTAACCTCTAAATTCTGACTTCTGCCTCTAAATTCTAGAACAAGCCTCCTTGAATATTTGTTTTAATCTTTCCCAAATGTTTGTAGGCTTTATCGGTCACTTCACGTCCTCTGGGAGTTCGCATAATAAAACCTTCTTGAATCAAAAAGGGTTCGTATACTTCTTCTATGGTTTCACTACTTTCGGACACGGCTGTTGCCAATGTAGACAAACCAACGGGGCCTCCTTTGAATTTATCTATAATGGTATTCAAAATTTTATTATCCATTTCATCCAGTCCATGAGCATCTACATTCAATGCTTTCAGAGCATATCGAGCAATCTCAATGTCGATTGTTCCATTTCCTTTTATTTGGGCAAAATCACGAACACGACGCAGTAAAGCATTGGCTATACGAGGAGTTCCTCTACTTCTACCAGCAATTTCAATAGCCGCTTCCATAGAAATAGGCATTTTAAAAATCGAAGCACTTCGCTCAACAATCGTCGTTAAAAGTTCCGTAGTATAATATTGTAATCGAGATGAAATGCCAAAGCGAGCACGCATAGGAGCGGTAAGAAGTCCCGAACGGGTTGTGGCACCAATAAGTGTAAATGGATTAAGATTGATTTGAACCGTTCTTGCATTTGGTCCAGATTCAATCATAATGTCAATCTTAAAATCTTCCATTGCCGAATATAAATACTCTTCCACTATAGGACTTAAACGATGGATTTCATCTATAAACAACACATCTCTTTCCTCTAAATTAGTAAGAAGACCCGCCAAATCCCCCGGTTTATCCAATACCGGACCTGAAGTTATTTTTATGCCAACTTGTAATTCATTGGCGAGAATATTAGCCAAAGTCGTCTTTCCTAATCCTGGTGGCCCATGAAAAAGTGTATGATCTAAAGCTTCATTACGTTGATTTGCAGCCGCAACAAAAACTTTAAGATTTTCCAAAACCTGATCTTGTCCAGCAAAATCATCAAAAGACAAAGGCCTTAATCTTTTTTCAATATCAAGCTCTTCAGAACTGAAGTTATTATTTGTTGGATCTAAGTTTTCATTCATTGGATAAAGATAAAAAAAGTAATCATTCTATATAAAAAAATGCCTCTCAAGATTGAAAGGCATTTATATAATTTTGAAATATTAGTGATGTAAAACTACTTCACCTTCTTTCATTGGTACATTTTGAGGAACAAAATCCTCTTCATGAGCAGGATTACTATAGTCATAAGGCCAACGGTGTACATGAGGAATTTCACCAGGCCAGTTTCCATGAATATGTTCTACTGGAGCTGTCCATTCTAATGTATTTGATTTCCAAGGATTTTGAACTGCTTTCTTACCATAGAAAATACTACTAAAGAAATTATATAAAAATACCAATTGAAAAGCACCACCTATTAAAGCGAATGTTGTAATCAATACATTTACATTTTGTAAATCATCAAATAAAGGAAAATTCGTATTTGTATAATAACGTCTTGGCAAACCAGCTAATCCAATAAAATGCATTGGAAAAAATACACCATAAGCACAAATTGCCGTTACCCAAAAGTGAACATATCCTAAATTTTTGTTTAACATTCTACCAAACATTCTAGGGAACCAATGATAAACACCCGCAAACATTCCATAAAGAGCAGAAATACCCATTACTAAGTGAAAGTGAGCTACAACAAAATAAGTGTCATGAACATTAATATCTAATGTACTATCTCCCAAAATGATTCCTGTTAATCCTCCAGTAATAAAAGTAGAAACTAAACCAATTGAAAACAACATCGCTGGATTCAATTGAAGGTTTCCTTTCCAAAGTGTTGTAATATAATTAAACGCTTTTACTGCAGATGGAATCGCAATCAACAATGTAGTAAATGTAAAAACAGATCCTAAGAAAGGATTCATACCTGAAATAAACATATGGTGTCCCCATACAATTGTAGACAAGAATGCAATTGCAATAATTGACATAATCATCGCTCTGTATCCAAAAATTGGTTTACGGGAGTTTGTTGCAATAATTTCTGAAGTAATCCCCAATGCAGGTAAGATTACAATATAAACTTCAGGGTGTCCTAAAAACCAAAATAAGTGTTCAAACAATACTGGAGAACCTCCTTGATAATGCAAAACTTCACCGGCAAGATAAATATCAGATAAGAAGAAAGAAGTACCAAAACTTCTGTCAAAAATCAACAATAAAGCAGCTGATAATAAAACTGGAAAAGATACAACACCTATAATTGCAGTTACAAAGAAAGCCCAAATTGTAAGTGGCAATCTTGTCATTGACATTCCTTTTGTTCTAAGATTGATTACTGTAACTATGTAATTCAAAGATCCCATTAAAGAAGATGCAATAAATATAGCCATAGAAACTAACCATAAAGTCATACCTAAACCAGAACCAGAAATAGCTTGAGGAAGTGCACTTAAAGGTGGATAAATAGTCCAACCAGCATTTGCAGGTCCAGATTCAACAAATAAAGAACAAACCATGATTACACTTGACAAGAAGAATAACCAATACGAAATCATATTCATAAAACCAGAAGCCATATCGCGAGCTCCAATTTGAAGTGGTATCAATAAATTACTAAAGGTTCCACTTAATCCTGCGGTTAACACAAAGAAAACCATTATAGTACCATGTATGGTAACTAAAGATAAGTAAATATCATTAGTCATAACACCATTTGGAGCCCATTTATCACCAAGTAATATGTTGAAAATTTTAAAAGACTCTTCTGGCCAAGCCAATTGCATTCTAAAAAGCAAAGACATTGTCACACCAATTACCCCCATTATAATACCTGTAATAAGATATTGTTTGGCAATCATTTTGTGATCAATACTAAAAATATATTTAGTAATGAAAGTGTCTTTATGGTGGTGTTCGTGTTCGTGATCTTGTCCGTGATCGTGACCTTCTGCTGACATATATTTATACTTTAAATTTTCTTAATAATTATTTCATAGCCATTTTAACAACAGCTGCAGTATCTTTTGATTGAGTTGAATCCGTTTTCACTTCACCTTCTACAGGTTCGGCACTTGCTTTGGCTGCTTCAACTTCACTTACTAATGTTGCTTTTTCACTCAACCATTTTTTGTAATCTTCAGGTGAATCAACAACTACTTTCATTTGCATATTGTAATGAGAAGCACCACAGATTTTATTACATAACAATAAATAATCAAATGTATAAGGATCTAATGCAGTTTCACCTTTAGCAACAAGCTCTAAGCTTTTCTTTGCTCTTAAAGCATTTATGTTAGCAACTTTTTCTATCATATAAGGCAGAGCTTGATATTCTGCAGTAGTATAAATTGGAGTAAAAGCAAACTCAGTAACCATTCCTGGTACACAATTCATTTGCGCTCTAAAGTGAGGAAAATAAGCTGAGTGTAAAACATCTTGAGAACGCATTTTGAAATGTACTTTTTTCCCTTTTGGAATATGTATTTCAGAAACAACAATATCATCTTGAGAATAAGGATCCGATAAATCAACACCTAAAGTATTAATCCCTTCAATCAATCTCACATTAGCTTTACCCAAAACATTGTCAGCACCAGCATATCTTGCAGTCCACTTAAATTGTTGAGCATATAATTCAACTACAATAGTATCATCATCTTCATCAACAAACATAATGTTTGTCCAAGCATAAAGTCCATAAAGAATCAAACCGGCCAAAACAACAGCAGGAATTACACTCCAAATAGCTTCTAACTTATTATTATCAGCAAAGTATAATGCTTTTTGATCTTTCTTACCTCTATATTTAAAAGCAAAATAATGCAACAAAACTTGAGTTATAGCTTGAACTATAAATATTAACACCCAAGTGATATTCATTAGACTATCAATAAGTGCACCATGCTCTGAAGCTGGTGTATGAAGCACTAAAGGTCCCCATGCAAATACACCGTAAATTGTAAAAATATAAATGAAGGCTAAAAAACCAAACATCAAATACCCTTGCACATTATTATCATCATCGGTTGCAACTTGCGAATTGTCCGAAGTCGAACCTACTTGCGTTAGATCGAAGATCTTCGTCAACTGCCATAAAGCAACAGCCAATAAAACTAAAACTATAATTACCAACAAACTTGTCATCTGTTTATCTCTTTAAATATTAATAATGAAAATGTTTACTCTCTTCTATATATGGATTTCTTTTTGGTAACAAAGGAACTTTAGTTAATGTTGAGAAGACAACAAAAATAAATAATCCAAGAAAGAATAAAACGGATGCAATTTCTGAAACACCAATAAACCAACTACCACCAACAGTACCAGGCATAATCATATTAAAGAAGTCAACATAATGACCTAACAATATTACGATACCCGCCATCACTAAAATCCATGTGATTCTTTTGAAATCAGTATTTATTAAAATTAATATTGGAAACAAGAAATTCATAACAACTGCTCCAAAAAACGGCAAATTATAAACTTGAATTCTAGTTACAAAATAAGTAATCTCCTCAGGAATATTAGCATACCATATTAACATGAATTGAGAGAACCATAAGTAAGTCCAAAACACACTAATCCCAAACATAAATTTAGCTAAATCATGAATATGGCTTGAATTTACATTTTCTAAATAACCTCTAGATTTCAAATAAACAGTTACCATAGCGATCATAGTAATACCACTTACAAAGAAACTAGCAAAAACATACCATCCAAATAATGTACTTGACCAATGTGGATCAATAGACATAATCCAATCCCATGACATTATAGATTCAGTAACAATGAAGAATACTAAAAACATAGCTGATATGTTAAAATTCTTTTTGTAAAAAGAATTATCATCAGACTCATCTTGAGCCAAACAATTTTTTCTAGAGAAATAGCGATACGCATTCCATCCCAGCAAAAATATCGCAGCTCTTACAATCCAGAAAGGAAAGTTTAAATACCCTGCTTTATTAGCAATAATTTTATCATGTGCAACAACTTCAGGATCTAACCATATAAATAAGTGGTTAAAGTGTAATCCACAAAGAACTAAAAATATAAAGAAAATTACAGAACCTACAGGTAAGTAAGATGTAATTCCTTGCATCACTCTAAAAAGTACAGGAGACCAACCAGCTTGTGCTACTTGTTGAATAGCATAAAAAACTAGGGTACCCATTGAAAGAAGCATAAAGAAAATACAAGCTACGTATAATGCTGCCCAAGGCTTATTACTTAATTGGTGAAACACATGCTCTAAATGTTCCTTATGTTCAGAATCACCTTTAACATCATGTTCCTCTGTTGTTACTTTAGCATGCTCAGCAGAAGCTACTTCATGAGTAGTTTCAGAATCATGAGCAGGTGCAGCTGTTTCATGTTTAGCTTCACCATGTCCTCCATGTGAGTCTGCAGCAAGAAGTGCTTCTACTTCTTGAATATCTTTCGGTGCAGTCCAAAAACCATATCCTATCCCTAAAAGACCAACAGCCATTAAGACAAAAGAAAAAGTTTTTAATTTACTTGAAAATGTATACATATCTATTACGATCAGTTTGTTCAACAATTATTATTGTGCCTTTAGTTTAAGAACATAGTCAGCAACTAACCAACGTTCGTGAGTACTCATTTGATTAGCATGTGAACCCATAGCATTTAAACCATACGTTTCAACATAAAAAATACTTCCTTCAGTAATTTCTCTGTCTTTATAATTAGGAACACCTAGGAATTTTTCTCTTTCAACTAATTTTCCTTTACCATCACCAGTTGCACCGTGACAACTAATACAATAAATATCAAAAAGCTCTTTTCCTTTGTCAGAATTTCTTTCTTCAACAGTTAAAGGAGATACCAAATTAGCCTTAGCTAATGCATAACCTTCAGGAGTATTTGCATAGTCAAAAGGTTCAAAACCTCTATTTATTGATCCAGGAGCAGGAAGTTGCCCTTCATTACCGTTTTTAAATACATCAACTGGCGCAGTCGCATACGTTTCAGCACTCACAGCTTCGTACATATTTGGAAAATATTGATAATTTGGGTTGGCATCATTATGACATGAAGCAACTAAAATCATTAAACCAAATATAAGTGTTATTTTATATAAACTTTTCATATCTACAATTAATGCTTATCGATTACTTTAACTTCTACTGCACCTGTACCTTCAAAAAAAGAAATCAATTCTTCTTCATTGTTATTAACAGCTACTTCCATCAAAAAATGGTCATCTGTTGTTCTTACATCAGGATTTTCAGCTTCTTTGAAAGGCCATAACCTACTTCTCATATAAAAAGTAATAACCATTAAATGCGCTGCAAAAAATACTGTTTCTTCGAACATAATTGGCACGAAAGCCGGCATGTTGTCAATATAGCTAAAACTTGGTTTTCCACCAATATCTTGAGGCCAATCTTGAATCATAATAAAATTCATCATCCAAGTTCCAAAAGACAAACCACACAAACCATATATAAAAGCGCAAATCGCTAATCTTGTTGGTGCAATTCCCATGGCCTTATCCAATCCGTGAACCGGGAAAGGTGTGAATACTTCTTCAATATGGTGATGCGCTGCACGTGTTTTTTTAACGGCATCCATCAAAATATCATCGTCATTATAAATGGCGTATATAACTCTATTACTCATGATGTGAATTTTTATTAGCTTCTCTTTCTTTAATATAACGTTCTCCAGTAGCTTTCAATATTGTTTTTACCTCTGCTTGTGCAATAACAGGGAATGTTCTAGCGTACAATAAGAAAAGTACAAAGAAGAAACCAATTGTTCCGATAAAAATTCCAATATCAACAAATGTAGGAGAGAACATCGTCCATGAAGACGGTAAATAATCTCTATGTAAAGAAGTTACAATAATCACAAATCTCTCAAACCACATTCCAATATTTACAACAATTGAAATAATAAAAGAGAACATAATACTGGTTCTTAATTTCTTGAACCACATAAATTGTGGAGAAAAAACATTACAAGACATCATCGCCCAATAAGCCCACCAGTAAGGTCCAGTAGCTCTATTTAAGAATGCATATTGTTCGTACTCAACTCCTGAATACCATGCAATAAACAACTCAGTAATATAAGCAACACCTACGATAGAACCAGTAATCATGATTACTATGTTCATCAATTCAATATGCTGAATAGTAATATACGCTTCAAGATTAGAAACTTTTCTCATAATGATAAGCAAGGTATTAACCATTGCAAATCCAGAGAATACTGCTCCAGCAACAAAGTACGGAGGGAAAATCGTAGTATGCCATCCCGGAATAACTGAGGTAGCAAAGTCCATCGATACAATAGTATGAACAGAAAGTACAAGTGGTGTTGCTAAACCAGCAAGAACCAAAGAAACTTCTTCGAAACGTTGCCAATCTTTTGCTCTACCGCTCCATCCAAAACTTAATATAGAATATACTCTCTTGTTAAAAGGAGTGATAGCTCTATCACGTAGCATTGCAAAATCAGGCAATAATCCAGTCCACCAGAAAACCAATGATACTGAAAGATACGTCGAGATTGCAAATACGTCCCAAAGTAAAGGAGAGTTAAAGTTTACCCATAAAGACCCAAACTGATTTGGAATTGGTAATACCCAGTATGCTAACCATGGACGACCCATGTGAATGATTGGAAACAAACCCGCTTGTATTACAGAGAAAATAGTCATAGCTTCCGCAGAACGGTTAATGGCCATCCTCCATCGTTGACGAAATAATAATAGTACTGCTGAAATCAATGTTCCTGCATGACCAATACCAACCCACCATACGAAGTTAGTAATATCCCAAGCCCAACCAACTGTTTTGTTTAATCCCCAAGTTCCAATACCGGTAGATACAGTGTAAATAATACACCCCATTCCCCAAAGGAAAGCGGTTAATGCGATTGTAAATACAATCCACCATTGTTTGTTTGCTTTACCTTCAATAGGTGCGGCTACGTCTACAGTTATATCGTGATAAGATTTATCACCTATAACTAAGGGTTTTCTAATGGCTGCTTCGTAGTGAGACGACATAATCCTTTATTTGATTCTTAATTAATTATTTTTTGTACTAGGTATTTCTAACTTTAACGTGGTATACAACATTTGGTTTTGTCCCAACATGCTCTAATAAATGATAACTTCTTTCATCAGAGGCAAGTTTAGTCACTTCTGCTTCAGTATCATTTACATCTCCAAATTTCATTGCTCCAGTAGAACAAGCATTTGAACAAGCGGTTTGGAATTCTCCATCTTTAATTGCTCTTCCTTCGTTTTTAGCTTTTAAAATAGTTGCTTGTGTCATTTGAATACACATAGAACATTTTTCCATTACTCCACGAGAACGAACGTTAACATCTGGATTTAAAACCATACGTCCTAAATCATCATTCATATGATAATCGAATTCGCTGTTTTTGTTGTACAAGAACCAGTTAAAACGACGCACTTTATAAGGACAGTTATTAGCACAGTAACGAGTACCAACACATCTGTTATAAGCCATTTGATTTTGTCCTTGACGACCATGTGACGTTGCAGCAACTGGACAAACAGTCTCACAAGGAGCATGATTACAATGTTGACACATTACTGGTTGAAAAGAAACTTGTGGATTATCTCCTGCTTTTTCCATTTCATTAAAAGTAGATAATGAACTAGACAAACCTGCGATATTCTCTTTTCTTTCATTGTCTCCTTCGAAAGTACTTTCAGAAGAATAATATCTGTCAATACGCAACCAGTGCATATCTCTACTTCTTCTTACTTCATCTTTACCTACAACTGGAACGTTGTTTTCAGCATGACAAGCTATTACACAAGCACCACATCCAGTACAAGCATTCAAATCAATAGAAAGATTAAAATGATGTCCTGTAGAACGATCAAATGAACCCCATAAATCTACTGAAGTTGCTTCTACTTCTTTATGGTCTAAAGAAACCATTGGTTTTTCATTCCAAATTTCAGCATCTTTGGTATTGAATATCTCTAAAGAAGTTTCTTTAATAATATCCCCTCTACCCATCAATGTTTTTTGACCTTGAACACAAGCAAATTCGTGTTCTCCGTCTGCTTTTACTAATGTAACAGATTGTACATTATTAAAACCACTATATAAAGCGTAAGCATTAATACCTACTTGCATTTCTTCTTTTAAAGCCGCTTTGCGACCATAACCAAGAGCCATACCAACAGTTCCAACTGCTTGACCTGGCTGAACGATTACAGGCACTTTATCAAACTTAACCCCATCAGCGGTAAGTGTAACATAACTACCATTCAAACCACCATTGGCAACAATCTCATTTGAAAGACCTAATTTTTTAGCGTCAGCATTTGAAACAGTAACATAATTATCCCATGATACTCTTGTCAATGGATCCGGAAACTCTTGCAACCATGGATTGTTTGCTTGTTGACCATCTCCCATTCCTGTTTTAGTATACAATACCAATTCAAGACCAGTAGCAGATTTTGCCTGCGCCAAAGCATTTGCGGCAGCGCTATAATCGGCAGTACCAGCAGAAGCAGCAAGTATAGCACCTACATAAACCCCATCATGTAAAACTTTATTCCATGACGAACCGGCAATTACCGAAGCAGAATACCCTTTCAAGTAATCGTAATAACTTCCAGGAATACCGTTTATAGATAATAAAATATCTTGAAATTGTTTGGTATTGAATAACGGGCGAATAGTAGGTTGTGTAATACTATAAGTTCCTTTTGTCAAAGCTAAATCTCCCCAAGCCTCTAAATAATGAGGAACTGGAGCAGAAATTGTAGACAAAGAAGCCGTTTCATCTTCTTTTAAAGATAATGATACAGATGTTTTAACCTTTTTCAATCCTTCAACAAATGATTTACTATCTGCTAAAGTATAAACTGGATTAACTCCACTCATTATTAAAGTATGAACACTACCCGTATTCATATCTTTTATTAATTGAGTCACTTTTTCATTAGATCCTTTACGGATTTGTCTAGTACCTGTAATAGTAAAAGCTTCACTAGCTAAAACTTGATTGATCGCTAAAACTAATAATTGAGCATTTTTATCTTGAATACCAGATACAAGAAGTCCTTTTGTACCAGCCGCTTTTAATTGTTGAGCCGCCTTAGTAACTTCTGCTTTATAAGCTGCATCTAAATTAGACGCAACTGATGATCCAGTAATAATATTATAAATAACAACTAATGCTAGTTTTTGATTCGCAGTTGACATTGCAACACGCTTATCTGCAGCAGCACCAGATAAAGTCATATTAGACTCTAATTGAAAATGACGAGACATCTTTCCGTTTTTCGGAATTCTACCTTGTGCATATCCTGTGTCGTATCCTCCACCTTGCCAATCTCCAAGAAAATCAGCACCAACAGAAACAATTAAAGATGCTTTTGAAAAATCATAATCCACTAAAGCTCTTTCTCCGTAAACAGTTTCAAAAGCGTCTAAAGCCTCTGAAGAAGAAACGGCATCATATATTACATGTTTAGCGTTAGGATTTTTAGCAATAAAATCAGCAATCAACTTTTCAGTAGATGGACTTGCCAATGTGTTTGTCAAGAATACTACTTGACCTCCTTTTGCTTTAGCATCAACAATACTAGATTTTATTTTTGAATCAACCGCTGACCAAGTAGAATCTTTCGCCTCTAATTTTGGTTCTTTCAAACGCATACTGTCATACAATCCTAATATAGAAGCATGAACTCTAGCATTAGCCGTAAATTTAGCTCCAGCTATAGTATTATTGTCAATTTTGATTGGTCTACCTTCACGAGTTTTCACCAAAAGGTTTGCAAAATCAAAACCATCAAAAACCGAAGTTGCATAATAATCTGCTACTCCAGGAATAATTTGTTCAGGTTGCAACACGTAAGGAATTGACAAATGCACTGGACCTTCACAGGCAGCAAGTGATGCCGCTGCTGTACTAAAACCAACGTACTTTAAAAAGTCACGACGTGTAGTTGAAGAAGAAGACAAAGCAGCTTCATTTCCTAAAAATTCATCAATAGGAATTTCTTCAACAAATTCGTTATTTCTAAGCGCCTCAACAATAGAACTATTTCCGTCTAGCTCTTCAACACTTTTCCAGTATTTTTTGTTTGATGACATATTATATATAAATATTAATCTTAATAATTTTTTTTAGTTCAATCAGTTAATTATCTATTTACTTAATTGTATACCGATTAAGTAACAAAACAATTAATCTTTTAGTAATGACATTTACCACATTCTAAACCACCCATCTGAGCTGCTGTCAATTTATCAACACCATACTTTTTAGAAAGCTGTTCATGAATTTTAGTATAGTATTCATTTCCTTCCATTTTAACATCGGTTTTTCTATGGCAATTAACACACCATCCCATTGTTAAAGGAGAAAACTGTTTCATAATTTCAAATTCTTGAACAGGACCGTGACATGTTTGACATTCAATACCTGCAACAGTAACGTGTTGAGAGTGATTAAAGTAAACGAAATCAGGAAGATTATGGATACGAACCCATTTTACAGGTTCTGTTTTCCCAGTATACGATTGCGAAGTAGCATCCCAACCCACAGCTTTATATAATTTTTGGATTTGCGCATCGTAAAATGCTTTGCTGTACTCAGGTGTAGCTGTAGTTTCTGCAACTTCACCAATACTTTTATGACAGTTCATACAAACATTCAAAGAAGGAATACCTGCAGTTTTACTTACACGTGAAGCAGAGTGACAGTATTTACAATTAATCTCATTATCACCAGCATGAATTTTATGAGAATAATGTATTGGCTGAATTGGCTGATAATTTTGATCAACACCAACTTGCATAAAGAAACCATACACAAAATAAGCACCAGTTAACAATAAGAAAATTGAAGTCACTAATATCAAAAATTGATTTTTAGCAAAAGCTTTCCAAATAGGCAATGTAGGCTCTTTTTGAGCAACATTAATACCATTTGCCGCAGCAACCTTTCTTAAAACATTGTTAACTAATAACAACATTACTATAAGTATAGCCATTACCAATGACAAAGCACCTAAAATAACATTATTAGAAATTGCACCGTCTTGACTAGCCTCACTTGCAGCAGGCGTCGCACCTGCAGCAGCAACAGGAGCCGCAGCTTTTACCTCTGAAGTGTAAGCTATAATATTATCAATATCCCCTTCTGACAACTGAGGAAAAGGAGTCATTGGAATTTTGTTGTTTTCTTCAAAAACTTTTACAGCATCGGCATCACCAGATTTAATCAAGTCAGAACTATTATGCACCCACTTGTAAATCCAAGCCATCTCTCTTCTAGAAGCCACACCCCTCAAAGCAGGACCTGTAGATTTAGCATCAAGTTTGTGACAAGCAGCACAGTTTGTATTAAAAAGCTCTTTACCCTTTGCCGCATCACCACCAGTAGTAGCTGCCGGAACTGCTGTTGCCGTAGCATCTGCAGCAGGAGCTGCATCTTGCGCAAATGAAGTTAAGGAAATACTTAACACTAAAGCTAAGCTTAAAATTAATTTCCTTGAAATCGAATTATGGTTACCCACCTTTTCCATATTATAATGATTATCTACTAAAAATTTGTTCGTTTGTTTTATAAAATAATAGAAATTCAAACTAACCTTTATTTAAAAACTTGGACAAAAATACGACTTAAGAACTATTCTCAAAACCTTAAAATAATCTTAATTATAATTTATACTGAATCTAAATAATATTCATACTTTCGATTACAACATTAAGTGTTATTTTTGCATTATAAAGAATCACATTATGAGAATTTTAAGATCCAAAAAAGCACTATTTTATGCTTTAACCACTATCGTTTTAACATATAATTCAAAAGCACAAAGTCAGGAATTAACAGTAAATCAAGACCCTAAATTTGAACAGTTGTTGAATGAAAAAAGAAAAATAAACCCCAATTTAACTTACAATGACCGCTACAAAATTCAAATTTTTAACGGCACAAGCGAAACAGCAAAAAAAACATTAAACGAGTTTAAGCAAGAATTTAAAAATGTAGATGGCACGATCCTATTTAACACACCAAATTATAAGGTTTGGGTTGGAAATTATAGAAGCCGAATGGAAGCCGAAAGAAACTTGATTGAGATTAAAAAGAAATACAAAAATGTTTTTTTAATTAAGCCAAGTAAATAAAAAAAGGTCTGTTTCTTGTTTTAATAAACAACAAACAGACCTTAAATTATTTCATCAAATTTAGAACAATAGACATCCCAAATTTGGATGCAACGTGACTCACGAATTCCTTAAAATCTATAGGAGATGATTCATTTGCCACATCCGAAATAGTTCGGATAACAACAAAAGGAATATCGTATTCAAAACAAACTTGAGCAACCGCTGCTCCTTCCATTTCCACACACAATACATCTGGAAGAACTCTTAAAAGCGCTTCCTTTTCATTACTATTTGCAAAAAATTTATCTCCACTGGCTATTTGCCCAACAAATACTCTCGGACTCGAAATAGAAAATGTTTTTTGATGTTTTGGCGAAATTAGATTCAGTAAAGTCTTATTACATTCAAGTTCTTTAACTCTTTCCAAGGATTTTTCTAATAAATATTTTGGAGGATAAAGCACCGTTTCACCCAATAAAGGAATTTCAAATTGTTTCATTATGGGACGCGCATCTAAATCATGCTGAACCAAACTACTTGCCACAACAATATCACCAACATTTAGATCTTGATGTATAGCTCCAGCAACTCCAGTAAAATATAATTGAGTAATTCCAAATTCGACTATTAAATGCGTGACAGTCGTTGCCGAAGCTACTTTACCCCAACGCGAAAAAACAACTACAACCTCTATGTCATTTAACGTACCTATATAATAGGTACGCATTCCTTTTTCAATTTCTTTTTTATCTTTAAGTAACGAAATTATGCCGTTTATTTCTTCTTGCATTGCTCCAAGTATGCCGATTCTTTTAAAACTCATTTCGTTTAGTTTATTAGGTCATTATTCCATAGAATTCTTTTCTGTCATTTAGGCTTCGAATTAAATGGCGCTAGTGCGACCGCTTGGTTCCACGCAAAGACTTAGCGAACGCACCACAACGAATCAAGCGACCACATCCAAATAGCTTAAGCTTAGAAATGCGCATCAGAAAAGACTTACACCACTAAGCATTTGACAAAACATTAAATAAAAAAATCCCAACGAATTGGGATTTTTAAAGTTATAAGTATATTGAAATTCTATTTCAATTTCTTTTTAATTGCTACTTCATGGTACGATTCGATAACATCTCTTTCTTCGATGTCATTATAACCTTTAACTTGAATACCACAATCGTACCCTTTAGCTACTTCTCTTACATCATCTTTAAATCGTTTTAAAGCTAATAATTCTCCAGTAAAGACAACAACACCATCTCTGATAATTCTCATTTTGGCGTTCTTAACAATTTTACCATCCATAACCATACTTCCAGCAATAGAACCAACTTTAGAGATTTTGAATATCTCTCTAATTTCAGCTGTACCAAGAACTTCTTCTTTCATCTCTGGCGCCAACATTCCTTCCATAGCATCTTTCAAGTCATCGATAGCTGCGTAGATAATAGAATAGTAACGGATATCGATTTCCTCTTTATCTGCCAATTGTCTAGCATTTCCAGCAGGACGAACATTAAATCCGATAATGATTGCATCTGAAGCAGAAGCCAACATAACATCAGTTTCCGTAATTGCTCCAACCCCTTTATGTATAATATTAATT